>Ga0208783_10002166_pt1 | contig 11396 bp, 9 predicted proteins | sample DEB19_08_DNA_2_FD_184529 | JGI IMG/M metagenome (GOLD analysis project Ga0208783, IMG submission 184529) | Aqueous microbial communities from the Delaware River and Bay under freshwater to marine salinity gradient to study organic matter... | ecosystem: Environmental > Aquatic > Marine > Coastal... | reverse complement strand
TTGGCGAGCCGAGGCATAGCTTTCTACGCGGCGGCTTTCGACTGCCTCCAGAAGCCGTGCGGCCGCCGCCAGGCGGTTCGGCTGGTTGAGGAACGGCCCGGCGAGCGCGTTCTGGCGGAAGGCGTCACACTCGCGCGCCGGTCCCAGGGCTGTGGCAATGTTCCGGGCTCTGGCGCGGATATCCTCCAGCTCCGGCAGGATGATACGCTTACGAAAGATGCTCAGTGCGCTGCGTAGGCGGCGTAGGGCGACCCGCATCTGGTGGATAGACTCCGGGGCATCCGACTCCCGTAGCGATGCCCAGTTGACGGTGAAATGTGCGAGGCAGTTGGCAATCACGGTTGCGATCACGTCGTCGAAGCTTGCCGATGGCGCCAGCTGCATGGGCATTGCCTTCTTCGGGCGCACGGCGGCTTGCTCGGCCAGCCGGTAGCCCTTGCTGGCCTTGGGTTCGAAGGCCAGGCTCAGTCCGCAATCCTGCGCAAGTTCGTGCGCCAGTCCCAGCAGGTCTGTCGAACTTCCGCGCTTCAACTCAAGCTCTACTTCGGTCAGCGGCAGGCTCTGGTCATTCGCCAGGACGACACCGTCATCGAGCGCCAGCTCGATCTCCGAATGGCCATGGTGAATGGTGGCAGTGCGGCGCTTCACATGGGTCTTGAAGACGGGTTCGAGCGCTCGACCACCGAGGATCGCCTTCAGGCGGTCCCTGATTGCCGGCTCGAAGTGCGCGATATTTGGTTCGCCATCGGGTGAGCGGGTCTCGACTTCGCCGCGAGTAAAAAGGTCGCCAGTGGTTTCGTTGGCCCACTTGACGCCGAGCACCGGGATCGATCGCCCCTTGCGACGCAGTCGGAATGTGAGGCCGGCACGCTGGAGGTCCCTTCCTGCTGTGTCGAAGTAGATGGACAGCAATTCGCGCTCAGGCGCAACGACCGCGCCTTGAAGTTGGCGGACCGCGAGCACCCTCTCCAGCGCCGGCCGGTCGGCCTTGAACTTAATCTCGATCTCAGATGGAATGGGCTTAGGCTCGGCCGGGAGGGCCGGAGATGGCGCCCCCTGTTCAGCCCTTGCGCCGCTCATCTGTTCGCCCCCTTCTTCACACGCGTTCCTGCCTTTGCCTCAATGCCCGATATATGTCGGGTGTGTGACGGCGGAGGCCTCCATAATATGAGCGAATCATGTCTGCCGTCGTGACATCTCCTGTACTCCACCAGATCGCAGCCCTGCCGGTCAGGCTTGACGCTGATGGCGCGATGGAAATTTATCTGGTGACCAGCCGCGGCAGTGGCCGCTGGATCATTCCGAAGGGTAACCCGATCCGAGGCCTTGCACCGCAGGACGTTGCCGCCCGCGAAGCGCGCGAGGAGGCGGGTCTCATCGGACCTGTGCTGCCTCGGCTTCTCGGTAGTTTCGAGTTCCAGCGCGTGCGCGGTGTCGTTGGCGAGACCTGCCTTATCGATGTCTACCCAATGCATGTTGACAGGCAGCTGAAGAGCTTGGCCGAAAAGCGCGAGCGTACCGTGCGACTGTGCAATCTCGACACGGCGTTCGCAATCGTTGCGTCCCGGCCCCTCGCCGAACTGATCGAGACCTACGCCAGCGAACTGAGAACGCAGCGGCTGGCTGCTGGAACTTAGGCCGGCTGCCAGTTGCGGCCCCTGCTTCATTCCGGCTTTTCCTGTTTTATGCCCTTTTTCCGCGCCTGGAGCATGTTGAGCTTACGGTAGGGCGCCTCGGCGGTGACCTCGTGTCCGATCCAGGGCGGGATATCCAGCGGTTGGTCAATCGCGGTCAGCTCGACCTCCGCCAGCACCACGCCTTTCAGCTGGCCTTCATATTCGTCGATCTCCCAAAGGAGGCCGCCATGCGTCACATAGTGCCGATGCTTCGAGGTGATGTTGCTCTCGCAGCTTTCAAGCATCCGCTCCGCGTCCTGCAGGGGAATATCATATTCGAACTCGAACCGGCTGCCGGCAACACGCTTCGTCTTCACGGTGAGGGTGGCACAATCGCCGATGATCCGAACGCGCGTTTTGCGTTCGTCGCTCACTGCAATGAGGCCGTCCCGGATATAGACGCTGAGCTCCACAAACTTGCGCCAGCCATCCGACGCAAGCAGGAACTTGCGCTCGATCTCGACCTTCATACGCCCTCGATCCACAGTAACTTCTCGTTGATAGGAAGGCGCGTTGTCACAATCAACGAAACTCGTACGAAGCTGCCCTCGTGTTTCGCAGGCGCATGAATTCAATAATTATTTCAACAATAAAGGGCGGTTTGATCGGCCCGATCCGTCACCCGCTTGTCATATGCGGAGGACAACACCCGGAAGAGCATCCCATCACAACAGAGATCTGAATGCAGAGCTCCGCAGCCGATGCCAACCCGCTTCCCCAGACAGGCAAGTCGCGCTGGGTGACACGACTGATGTTCCTTGGCGTGCTGGCGGGCGGCCTTGCCTCTTGTGCCAATCAACTGGTGGGGGAAGTGGCAGCCAGCGAAGAGGCGGTGCCATGGCTTCTCCTGCTGATCGCGCTTCTCATCGCGCTCGGCTTCGAGTTCGGGAATGGCTTTCACGACACGGCGAATGCTGTCGCAAAAGTGATCTATACCCACTTGCTGAAGGACGCTTTTATCCTGCTGGATGAAGCGCAGAACACGTCGCCGGTCGAGATCAAGATGTTCCTGACCCGCGTTGGGGAGGGCTGCACAACCGTGATCAACGGCGACATCGCCCAGTGCGACCTCGCCCAGGGATCAGGCCTGCGCATCGCAATTGAGCGTCTGAGGGCACGTCAGCTCCCGATTCCTGTGGTTGAGTTCTCGACCGATGACATCGTCAGGTCCGGCCTGTGCGCGATGTGGGTGAGGGCCTTCGAGGAGAGCGGACGAGGTGCCTGGCAAATGTAGAGCAACGGCCGCGTGACACCTGATGTGACACTGAAGGGTTTCGGGCGGTTGAAGCGTAGACCAAGTATCTGATGTTATTGGCGGCCCCGACAGGATTCGAACCTGTGACCCTCAGTTTAGGAAACTGATGCTCTATCCAGCTGAGCTACGGGACCTTTGCCGCCGGCCTTTCTAACGCCCTGCGGATGGTTTGGGAAGCGGTCTCGGACATGGAAAAGGCCCGGCACGGGGCCGGGCCTTTTGAAATCGTGTGATGACCGATCAGGCGGCTTCGTCGGCCGCCACGTCTTCCTCGGCCTTGTCGCCGGCGGCGGGGGCGCGCTTGGCATTCTTGGAGAGGTACTCCTCGAGTTCCTTCACCGCCTGGTCGTCGTCGATCTTCCTGACGGCGGCGATCTCGCGGGCCATGCGGTCCAGCGCCTGCTCGAAGAGCTGGCGTTCGGAGTAGGACTGCTCCGGCTGGCGCTCCGAGCGGTAGAGGTCGCGCACCACCTCGGCCACGGCCATGATGTCGCCCGAGTTGATCTTCGCATCATATTCCTGCGCGCGGCGCGACCACATGGTGCGCTTGATGCGGGCGCGGCCCTTGAGGATCTTGAGGGCGGATTCGATCTGCCCCTTGTCGGAGAGGCGGCGCATGCCCTTCTGTTCGGCGCGGCTGGTCGGCACCTTGAGGCGGAGCTTCTCCTTCTCGAACTCGACGATGTAGAGCTCGAGCTTGACGCCCGCGATCTCCTGCTCCTCGATCATGGAGATCTTGCCCACGCCATGGGCAGGATAAACCACCAGTTCGCTGACCTTGAACACCAGCTTGCGTGCCACCGGAGTGGCAACCACGGCTGCGGCCGCGGCAGGCTTGTGCGCCGGGGCGGACTGCGGGGCGGCTTTGGCGGCCGGGGCGGTCGCCGCCGGCTTCGCGGCCTTCGGCGCGGGCTTGGCCACAGCGGCAGGCTTGGCCACAGCGGCAGGCTTGGCCACAGCGGCAGGCTTGGCGGCAGCCGCCGGCGGCTTCGCCGGGGCAGCGGGCTTCACGGCGGCTGCCTTTGCGGCAGGCTTCGCGGCCGGCTTGGCCACGGGCTTGACGGCGGCGGGCTTGGTTGCCTTGGCGGGAGGTGACTTGGCAGCGGTTGCCTTGGCAGGAGTTGCCTTTACGGAAGCTGCCTTGGTTGGGGCGGATTTGGCCTTGGCGGTCACGACCGGCTTCGAGGCCTTCTTGGGGGCCGACTTGGTCTTGGCCTTGGCGGCGGGCTTCTTCGTGGCCGCTGCCTTCGTCTTGGTCTTCGTCATGTCTCGTCCTTCGCCCTTTGCCCAATTCCGTTGTGGAGTATGCCTAGCGCCTGCGGCGAACGGGGGAGCGAGCGGCGCGGCAAAGCCGGCCCAACTTGCCTCTTCGTCCAGTTCCCGTGACCGGTGCCTCGTCGCCATCCCACCCGAAGGGCGCCCTTGGGCCCCGTTCGCTGCGTGCGGATTGCCGGCACTCGCATAAAAAAACCCGAGCGCTTGGCCCGGTTTCCTTCACCCAACTCGGCTTACATACTCATAATGGCCTAAATACCACAAGTTTAAGCATTTTTAAAGGGCGAGATGTCCGTGTACGGCGGAATCTTGCAACGCACACGGACGAATCCTGAGGAAAAAGGGTAACGCCCGGAAAACCGTGCATGCCGGGCCTGCGCCCATGGCATGGAACTGGCCTCAGTCGCCCTCGCCGGGGTTGGGCGAGAAATACTTCTCCAGCTTGCCCTCCACGCCGTCGAACTCCTTGGCGTCCCCCGGAGCGTCCTTCTTGGTGGTGATGTTGGGCCACTGGCTGGCGTATTCGGTGTTGAGCTTCAGCCAGGACTCAAGGCCCGGCTCGGTGTCGGGCTTGATCGCCTCAGCGGGGCATTCCGGCTCGCAGACGCCGCAGTCGATGCATTCGTCAGGATGGATGACGAGCATGTTCTCGCCCTCGTAGAAGCAGTCCACGGGGCAAACTTCCACGCAATCCATGTACTTGCACTTGATGCAGTTATCGGTGACGATGTAGGTCATAAGCTCAACCGTTCTTTATTCCGAACGCTTCCTAGCAATTTCCGGCGAGGCTTGCACCATTTTTTACGTCGCTTCGTCTGTCGGAGCAGACATGCCTGACTCGCGATAGAGGCGGCGCGCCGCCTCCGCCGGCCCCCGGCGCTCCGCGAGTGCTGCAACCTGCATAACGCGCACTCTTGAGTTGAGGACGATGGTCAGCACGTCACCCGGCCGCACGCCGTGGCCGGGTTTCAGCGTCTTCTGGCCATTGAGGCGCAGGTGGCCTGCTTCCACCAGGCTGGCTGCGGCTTCCCGGGTTTTGACCACGCGGGCGAACCACAGCCACTTGTCGAGGCGCTGGCGCCCCGGAGCCTCGTCACTTGCCGCCAAGTTTCGCCTTCAGGGCCCCCAGCACTGCGAAGGGCGAATCGGGGTCGATGGGCTTCTCCGGACGGGGCTTGCGCTCCTGCACCTCCGGCTTGCGGTCGTCGCGGCGTGGCCTCCGGTCGTGGTCCTGACCTTCCGGACGGCCCTCGCGCGGCTTGCCGCCCTTGCCATGGTGGCGATGCGGACGGCCACCCTCGCGGCGCGGCTGTTCGCCCTCGGGCTTTTCGGCTGTCCCCTCGGCCGGCTTTGCCGCACGCATCGGGCGGCGGTTCTGCGGCTGGCGCTCCGGACGGTGGCGGAAGGGCCCGGTGTCGCGCGGCCACCAGACCTCGATCTCGACTTCTTCCATGGCGATTTCCGGCGCAGCGGCGACGTCTGCCGAAGGCGGGGCCTCGCCCTCCGTCACCGGTGATTCCGGGGAAGGGGAAATCTCGACCGCGCTCTCCGCTGCTTCCGCTGCCGGTGGGGGCTCCGACGGAGTTTCGCCAGGCTCCGGTGACATGGCCTCGGCGGGTGGGGGGATGTCGTGCGGGGCGGGTGCCTCCTGCGGTGCAGTGGCGGCAGCCTCGCCCGGTTCGGTTCCGGCAGGCGCCTGCGCCGCGTCAGGCGTCGTGGCCGCGGCCGCCGCGGGGCGCTTCACGGTCTTCTTCTGCATGCGGTAGTCGAGGCTCCTCAGGATGCCGAGGAAGTCCTCGCCGGAGCAGCCCACGAGCGACATCATGTCGGGCACCACGGTGAAGCCGCCGCCCTCGACGGAGCCCGAGGGGCGCGGCTCCTCGGCGAAACGCGGGCGCCAGAAGACACGGTCGCGGATCACGTCGGCCAGGCGTTCCAGCATGTCGATGCGCACGACGCGCGAGCCGCAGATGCGATAGCCGCAGACGCCATAGAAGCCCTTCGGCGTCGACCGGTCGAAGCTGGCGGAGGTGAGGCCCTGGCCGGGCGGCTGCGGCAGCGCTGCGGGCTCGAGCTTGCCTTCCTTCTGCAGGCCCAGCGCCCAGAGCAGCAGGCGCAGCTCCGTAGGGGCAGGCTTGAGAAGGGCGGGCACATAGAGGTTGAAGGCGCCGAAGCGGGCGCCGAGTGCGCGCAGCTTGGCGCGGTCTTCCTGGCTGAGGCCCTTCACCTCCTCCGCCACCGTGTCACGCGGGAGAACGCCCAGCGTTTCGACGAGGCGATAGGCGATGCCGCGCGAGATGCCCTCGAGGCCCTCGCCCTCCTCGAGCTTGACGAGGGGATCGAGCACGGTGGCGATGTGGCGGTCGGTGAATTTCTGGAGACGCTGCTGCACCTCCTCGCGCTCCGCGCCTGACAGCTGGTCGCCGGCGATGACGGAGGCGCGTGGCTTCAGCAGCGTGGCGCCGGGCTCGAGCCTGCCGACGGCGGCTTGGTTCCAGATGATCTGGCCATCGCGCGTGAGCTTCAGGTCGGTGTCGGCTGAGGCGGCGACCGCCTTGGCGCGCGCCGTGATCTCGGCGGCCACGGCGGACATGGCGGCGGCCTTCAGCGCGCGGGCCTCCGCACCCTCTGTCGCGCCATCCGGCACGAACAGGAAGCCCTTGATCCGGCCAATATACTCGCCCTCAACGTGGATGGCGCCATCTTCTTCAACAGTCGACATCAATTCTTCCTTCTGGGCCAGGCGCTTCATCAGCACGCTGGTACGGCGGTCGATAAAACGCTGTGTCAGCCGCACATGCAAGGCATCCGACAGCTTGTCCTCTATCTCTCTCGCGTAGGATTGCCAATAGAGAGGTGCTTTCAGCCAATCGGGCCGGTTGGCGACGAAGGTCCAGGTGCGCACATGGCTGATGCGGTTCGACAGCGTGTCGAGGTCGCCCTGGGTGTTTTCGCAGAACTTCAGCTGCCGCACGAACCAGTCTTCGTCGATGAAGCCGTCGCCCGTCTGCAGGTACTGGTAGATCTTCGAAACGATCGAGGCGTGCTCCGAGTTCGAGATGTTGCGGTAATCGGGGATCTGGCAGACTTCCCACAGCCGCTCCACGTCTTTCCTGGACTTTGCGAGGTCGCGCGTGGCCGGGTCGCGGGCGAGCGCTTCCAGCGCGAGGAGATCGGCATTGGGCTGGGCGCGGGTGAGGCCCTGGGATTGCGGCAGCAGGTTCAGCGACTGCCTGAGGCGCTCGAGCGAGCCGAAGTCGAGCTCGCGATTGCGCCACTGCAGCATGCGCACGGCATCGAAATTATGCGACTCGAGGCGCTCCACCACCTCGGGGTCGAAGGGGTCGGCCTCGCCTGTCACCCCGAAGGTGCCGTCGTTCATGTAGCGGCCGGCGCGGCCGGCCACCTGGCCGAGTTCCGAAGGGTTCAGGTGCCGGTACTGGAAGCCGTCGAACTTGCGGGTGGAGGCGAAGGCCACATGGTCCACATCCATGTTGAGGCCCATGCCCACGGCATCGGTGGCGACGATGTAGTCGACGTCGCCCGACTGGTAGAGCGCCACCTGGGCGTTGCGGGTGCGCGGTGAAAGAGCGCCCAGCACCACGGCCGCACCGCCGCGCTGGCGGCGGATCAATTCGGCGGTCGCATAGACCATGTCGGCCGAGAAGGCGACGATGGCGGAGCGCCGCGGCAGGCGGGTGAGCTTCTTCTGGCCGGCGTAGAGCAGTTGCGAGAAGCGCGGCCTGGCCACGAAGCTGGTCCCCGGCAGCAGGCGCTCCAGCAGCGGGCGCATGGTGGCGGCACCCAGCAGCATGGTTTCTTCACGGCCGCGGCGGTTCAGCACGCGGTCGGTGAAGATGTGGCCGCGCTCGAAGTCGGCGCAGAGCTGCACCTCGTCGATGGCGAGGAAGGGAACATCGACGTCGCTTGGCATCGCCTCGACGGTACAGATCCAATAGCGCGCGGCGGCGGGGATGATCTTTTCCTCGCCGGTGACCAGCGCCACGGCGGCATCACCCACGCGGGCGCGCACCTTGTCGAAGATTTCGCGGGCGAGAAGCCGGAGCGGGAGGCCGATCATGCCGCCGCCGTGCCCCAGCATGCGCTCCACCGCGAGGTGGGTCTTGCCGGTGTTGGTGGGGCCAAGCACCGCAGTGACGGTTTTTTGGGAGGGCATCTCAGGCGGCTTTACGGACTTCTCTGACTTGCAGACTTGGGGCGCAGGGTCAGGCAGGTCAAGGATTATCGCCCCGTTCTGAACCGGCCTGTTAGGCTTTGGATCCAAACCGGAACGAACACGGCCCGAATCGTTACGTATTGCCGTTTCCGGGTTTGTTCCCAAGGGCTTGTGCAGCATTTGCAGGGTTTTGCGATAGTCCCCGTCCGGGCACTCTGTGGCACGCGGGGCAATCGCGGCCCGGAATGCGCCTGCGGGTCTTAACGCCAGGCCGACTATGGTTGACGAATTGCGAGTGTGCCAAGGCCGTTGCCCTCGCCGGTCTTAACGGAATGGATCATCCCCGGAACGGATCGCGCCCGAATCGCTGAAGCGCCGATTTTCGTGGTTTGTTCTCACAAGATGTTGTGGCATGGCCTCGCTAACCCTACAAGGCGATTGGAAAATCCTGCACGTGCCGCGTGGCGCGAAGGGGGTGATGTTAACCGGGTTGTGCCAGCATGGGACACATCCTGCGGCCTTGCCATTGCGCTGCGTCAGCGGCAGAAGGGGGAGGGATGATGGCAGGGGGAATGGGCCATGCAGGAAACCTGCCCTTCTGGCTTGACCCTGCGCGTGGCTGCCACTATAGACCCGCCATCCGAACCGGGGGCATCGTGCAGACCGGTGCTCATTCTTATTGTGGAGTTAAGCCCATGGCCCGCCGTTGTGAGTTGACGGGAAAGAACGCGCTGGTTGGCAACAAGGTCAGCCATGCCAACAACAAGACCAAGACCCGCTTCATGCCGAACCTGTGCGACGTGAGCCTGATGAGCGATGCGATGGGCCTGACCTATCGCCTGCGCATCTCGGCCATCGCGCTGAAGTCGGTGGAGCATGTGGGCGGCCTCGACGCCTTCCTGATGAAGGCCGACAGCGCCAAGCTCTCGGACAAGGCCGCGCGCCTCAAGCGCTCGATCGCCAAGAAGCTGGACGCCGCCAAGGCCGCCTGATCTTCTGATCCGGACTGAATTCGAAAGCCGCTCCTAACGGGGCGGCTTTTGCTTTATGGGTCTTGCCATGAGCGAGGACGAGAAAACGAGGCGGGGCAATGGCCCGCGTGACGGCAGCCCGCGCGTGCATGGCTCCGCCGTGACGCGCAATGCGCTGCTCGGCCGCTTCACCGAGTTGAAGGAACGCGTGCAGTTCCTCGATTCAAGCCTTGGTGATTATTCCTATGTCGAGCGGGACTCCGAGGCGATCTACAGCGAGATCGGCAAGTTCACGGCGATTGCGGCGCAGGTGCGCATCAATGCGTTGAACCACCCGATGGAGCGCGTCAGCCAGCACAAGATCACCTATCGGCCGAACGAGTATTTCGTCGGCGCCAAGCTCGACAAGGCATTCCGCGAGCAGCGCATCGCCGACAGGGTTGTTATCGGGCACGATGTGTGGATCGGCCATGGCGCCATCATCCTGCCGGGCATCACCATCGGCCATGGCGCGGTGGTGGCAGCGGGCGCGGTGGTGACGAAGGACGTGGCGCCCTATGCCATCGTGGCGGGCGTGCCGGCGCGGTTCCTGAAGTGGCGCTTTGCCCCGGAGATTGGTGAACGCCTCATGCGGCTTGCCTGGTGGGACTGGGACCACGGACGCCTCGCGCAGGCTGTCGAGGATATGCGGGTGCTGCGCGCGGAGGATTTCCTGGCGAAGCACGGGGAGGCCGGATAGGGGCCCTTCAGGCCCGCGCGCGCTTCTTCGGGGGCGGGGCCACCACCTTCGGCACGGCCTTCTCGGAGAACAGCTCTGCCAGCTTCTCGGTCATCGCGCCGCCGAGTTCTTCCGCATCGACGATGGTCACCGCGCGCTTGTAGTAGCGCGTCACGTCATGGCCGATGCCGATGGCGATCAGTTCGACGGGCGAGCGCTGCTCGATGTCGTGGATGATCTGGCGCAGGTGCTTTTCGAGATAGTTGCCGGAGTTGACCGAAAGCGTCGAGTCATCGACCGGCGCGCCGTCCGAGATCACCATCAGGATGCGGCGCTGCTCGCGCCGGGCCAGGAGGCGGTTGTGCGCCCAGATCAGCGCCTCGCCGTCGATGTTTTCCTTCAGCAGCCCCTCGCGCATCATCAGGCCAAGGTTCCGCCGCGCGCGCCGCCATGGCGTGTCGGCCGACTTGTAGATGATGTGGCGGAGATCGTTGAGGCGGCCGGGATTGGACGGCTTGTTGGAGGCAAGCCACCTCTCACGCGCCTGCCCGCCCTTCCACGCGCGCGTGGTGAAGCCAAGGATCTCGACCTTCACGCCGCAGCGCTCCAGCGTGCGGGCGAGAATGTCGGCGCAGGTGGCGGCGACCGTGATGGGCCTTCCGCGCATCGAGCCTGAATTGTCGAGCAGCAGGCTGACCACCGTGTCGCGGAAATCGGTGTCCTGCTCTTCCTTGAAGGACAGCGCGTGCATGGGGTCGATGACGACGCGGGTTAGACGCGCCGCATCGAGCACGCCCTCCTCGAGGTCGAAGTCCCAGGAGCGGTTCTGCTGCGCCATGAGGCGGCGCTGCAGGCGGTTGGCAAGCCTTGCGACCACGCCCTGCAGGTTGGAGAGCTGCTTGTCGAGGTAGTTGCGGAGCCTCGTCAGCTCCTCGGCGTCGCACAGGTCTTCGGCCGAGATCACCTCGTCGAACTGGTTGGTGAAGACCTTGTAGAAATCCTCGTTGGAGAGCGATGAGAAGGGCAGCTGCGGCTTCCAAGGTTCCTCGCCGTCCTGTTCCTCTTCGCCGTCCTGGTCCTCGCCTTGGTCCTCGACGTCCATTTGCTGGGCGTCCATCTCGGCGGCATCGGACTCGCCTTCGGCGTCCTGCATTTCCTCCATGGACTGCTGGGAGCTTTCCTGCTCCTCGCTGTCCGGAGTCTCCTCGCGCTCGCCCGAATCTTCCTCGGGCTCGCTCTCGTCGTTCTCGTCCGACTGGTCAGGGTCCTCGCCCAGCTCCTCGGCCATGTCGAGCGCGGCGATAATGTCGCGCGACATGCGGGC
>Ga0208783_10002163_pt1 | contig 11401 bp, 12 predicted proteins | sample DEB19_08_DNA_2_FD_184529 | JGI IMG/M metagenome (GOLD analysis project Ga0208783, IMG submission 184529) | Aqueous microbial communities from the Delaware River and Bay under freshwater to marine salinity gradient to study organic matter... | ecosystem: Environmental > Aquatic > Marine >... | reverse complement strand
ATCTACTGATGATGAATTTAATTTGCAGTATATTCACGATAATAAAATTATGGGTATAAATATGGACCCAATAGAGTATTTCAGGGAAAGAAATAGTAAAAATTATTTTATTGTGATAGACAACAAAGGAAATATAATAGAAGAGTCACAAAACAAATATAAAGGACTTCCATTTGAACAAAAAAATAAAGATGGTAAAAACATTCGAACGTTTTCTAATTTAATAAATGAGGAAGAATTGAAGTGGCATTTTGATGAAGAAAATAGAATTATCAAACCATTGAATGAAACCGATTGGAGTTTTCAAATGGATGACCATATCCCAATTAGATTAGAAAAAGGTAAAAAAATATTAATACCAGAAGGAAAATATCATCGTTTGATAAAAGGTACCGGAGATTTAACTTTAGAAGTTAAATTTATAAAAACAAAGAAAAAAAATCCTTAATTTTCAATAGGTAATATATTGTTTTGTTGTAGACAATATAAATTATATCAGAAAAAAACTCTTTCATTTTATTCATATAAATATAATCAATAATTTTTATATTTATAAATGGTATGATGACCCAAAAACAAATATCATTGGCGAATAAACACTTATCAACTGAAGTTTTCACAATTGATTCTAAGTTTCATAACGTTGAATTAAAATTTGATTATAAAATAGAAATTGTTGGAAATGGTAATGTTATCAGCATGGGTGATTGGACAAATTGTTATTTGATAGAAGCCACCATTTTCAATATGAATAAATTTATGGAATTGATTGCAAAAGAAAGTGAATTTAGTGAAACAAGTTTAGGACGAACATTAACATATCCCATAGAAAATAAAGCACATAAATTTATTAAATTGTTGGACCCATCAAATAAATGTGTAAAATTGGAAGATTTTAATTTTATTTTTGAAAAACAAGAAGATATGAAAAACATTTCAGAATCAAAAAAGTTAAGAGTTCCAACTCGAATAGTTATTCAAGATATTATTGAACAACTTAAGAAAAAAAAGTCAGGAACTTTTTATCTTCCATCAGATGATTTTTATAGTTTTGAAAACTTTTATACTGATTTCAGTGTTGAATTAACACTAAAAAAAACTAAAAAAGATGTTTCACCAAAACTTACAGGATATTATGTCCCTGATGAAGATGTTATTGAAGTTTTGATTATTTTCAATCCCGAAAATTTAGAAAAACATTTATATAATATAACAGCCGAATTGAATGATATCATCACACACGAGTTGACACACATTAAACAAAGTTATAGTGGTGAGTTACCAAAAAAAGATAATCAAGAATCTAATTTGAAATATTATTCACAACCTCACGAAATTGAAGCTCAATATCGTGGATTTAAAAGATTGGCTAAGTTACAAAAAAAACCATTTGATGAGATTTTAAAAAATTGGTTTCTAACCCATAAAGACATCCACGGAATGGATGAAAAAGATTCAAATGAGGTAATAAATAAAATTTTAAGTTATAAATAATGGACAAAACATTATTAGAGAAAAGAAGAAAAATATTATCTCATTACATAGTTACCAAAACAGAAATATCACCAAATGACATTGAAATTGATGTTTTTAGTGATGGAAAATTAGGTGAAATAGACTACCTGTATTTAGATATAAATTATAAAACAAGACAATTTATCTCTTTAGGGAGTGCGTCAAGAGAAATCCATTTTTTAAAAATTGTTATGGAAAGGTTTTTGAACAATCACATAATTTCAAATACTTTAGAATTTAGGGTTCAACAAAATGCAAATATGACGTTTGTCGAAAAATTATTTGAAATTAATTACGACCAAGATACGGAAAGAATGACCATAAATTGTGGTTATGAAATTGAAACAAAAAGTTTTAATTAATTTTCTTTTGGAAATCTTCCAAAAATTTTCTTGATAAAATTAACCACCGCCTCAGAACCCAAAGTCAAAACACCATAAGAAACCAATCTCATTCCGATTTCTTTATAGTCATCAAAAGACAATGCTCCTGAATCCCAAGCGTTTATTAACAATGGAAGAATTGGGATTATGAACGTATAAGATAACATTTTTCTAAGTTTATCTATTGTTACCCCAATTGCAGACATAAAATTATTGAAAGATAAAATAAGTTCAGTTACTTTTTGTTTGGATTCAATAAAAGCGTCAAACAAATTCTTTTCTTTCAATTTTTGAACCAATTTACTTACTTGGTCTTTGTTTTCTGTAAAATACGTTGATATAAGTGCAACCATAATCAAACTAATGTCTGTAGAAGAAAATGAAGGAAACTTTCCTGATATAAAATCCTCAACAGGACCCATAAAACCACCAATACCCGCTCCCCAAGTTAAAAGGAATGAAAAGTCAAGACCTGTAGTTTTAAGAGTATCTTTCACAATTTTATTTGTTAAATCCATACTTTTTTCTAATTTCGAATCAATTTTTTCTTTAGTACTTTCTTTAAGAAGAAAAAGTTTCTGAGATTCGCTTATAACAAATTTATTTTGCATACATTTATAAATACTTTCATAATATTTATTTGATATGTCAAAATCAAGATTAAATCCTGAACTTAAAATCGGAGATAGAGTTAGATGTCTTTTAATGAAGGACGACGAACTTTCAGTTCCTCCTGGAACTATGGGTGTGGTAGAACGTATTTCAAATTTTGGAAATGAGAAACATTACTATGTTAAGTGGGAAAACGGAAGTACATTAGCGTTATTATCTGACGCTGATGTTTGGGATAAAGGACAAAACAAAAAAAGTGACTCGGAAAATATCCAAGAAGTTAATATGAAATTCATTCTCAAAAATGAAGAAATTTGGAAATTTTTTAATATGAAATTAATTAAAAATTTTCTTGAGGCCGTTAGACTTTCAGGAATAATTAATATGTTTGGAGCAGCACCACTATTATATATGGGTAGAGATAAAATTGAACGAAAGTTTGAAGATGAACACGGAAGTGATTCTGATGACTTTCAAAATGTATTGGATATGGCAAACGATGTTCAAGCAGATTTAATTAATGGGGTTATTGACATACTTCATAAAGAAGGAAAAGAAGAATCCTTAGAGAATATAAATTCTTATTTAAGAAAATATTCCACAAAACTTTGGGAAACCTACGTTGGTTTAAAATCATAATATATATTTATAAAAAAAAACAGATATGAATTCATATTTTTTCAAAATGACAAAAGAGGAAAAAGAAAACATCCTCGATAAACATAAATCCGTTTATGACGGATATGTTACTCAGTACGTTAAACCAAACCAAGAACCTTTAATGGTCCAAGATTTTGCAAACGATAAAAACGGAATTACCGTAAACAATAAAGGAAACGTTACAGGATATAAAAACGTTGCAATAAATGAAATTGATTCCAAATTCGCTCCTGAACCAACATTTGAAGAAGAAGTTGATGAAACTTTTATGATGAGTTCTGGTCATAGTCCACTTGATATGATTGGTGATGGTGAAAATGATTTGGCTCACGGAACTACGGATGAAATTTGTCCAAAATGTGGTGGTGAAGACCCAAATTGTGAATTTTGTGGTGAACAAGAATTTGAATATGATTATGATGATGACGAAACTTCACTTCCTGCTGATTTTGAATCTATTGATTTAGATTTCTCTGATTTGGAAGATGAGGAAAACAAAATGGTTTCTGAATCAGTTAATAAAAGTTTGAATATGTTCAAACGTTTACAAAAATACAATTAAAATGCAAATCAAAGAAATTATTAGCTTTTATGTAAATGAGGCTTCTAGTACTTTGGAAGTTTCTTTCAGATTAGAATCCGACCAAGAAGATGAGGTTAGAGAAGATTTTATTGAATTGTGTGAAGTAGAAAAATTTGGGTACAATTTCAAAAAATCAGGAATTGACTTATTTGAAAATGAAGAATTTGATGAAAATTTATTTGTTGATTCAGATTTTGAGATTGAAGAAGATGTTAGTTTTTCTGATGTTCAGTCATTCATAAGTGAATATTATCTTATTTTTCCTGAAAAATTACCTTCAGCACAACTTTTTTAATGAATATTGATAACTATATCAAATTATTTAATCACCTCTCGAATAACGAAGAAACCTTGGAATTCAAGGAACAAGACGCCGCTGGTGGAGCTTCGGGAGGTGGTGGAAGTAAAGGTGGTTATCCTACCGTAACCAAATGGGAAACTGGTATGAAAAGAGGAACCGCAAATCCTGTTAAACTTGGAAAATGGAAAGATGTGGTCACATTAACAAGGGGGAAGGCAAATACGTTACTTTAATAAAAAAATTTTCTTTAGTTTATTAAATATTCTATTCCATTTTTCTTTTTTTAATTTTTTTTCTTGTAGCTCTTCCAACTTACACAAATCATTATAAAGTTTATAAAAATAATCAGAATTTCTATCTTTTTTCTTAAATTGTTCCAATTGTTTTTCAACAACGTCAACTATAAAAGGACTGATAATATTGATAGTTGTTTCTAAATATTGTTCAACATCAACTGACTTTTCAATATAGTTCAATGGGTAACAAGAACCATCGTTAGTGTAATAAATTTCAGTGTTCAAAATAATTTCGGAATCAATAATTTCTAAACAAATATCTTTTTCTTTCAATTTTATAAGTTGTCCATTTGTATAAATCATATAGCAAATATATGAATTTTAAAACGATGTACTATATTTATATATAAAAAAAATGTTAAAAAAAGAATTCCAAGAAAGAGTAAGATATGTGATGAATTATTCCTTGGATAAAACATCAAAAGAAAATTTGTTAGAAGAAAATACACCAAGTCCTACAGGGGTACCTTTAGTACAATATATACAATTACCTGACGCGTTAAAAATTACCCCTAAATTAGGTGGTACAACTACGGAATGGTATGAATGGGGGTGTAAATATCCTAAAATGGCAGTACCTCCCCCAAAAATTCCAGGTCATGAAGAATTGGACGATGAAGATTATAAAATATCCGGGTTTTGTGCATATAGAGTTACTAAAGACGAAGCCAATTATTTCCCCTCAGAAACTGAAATTATTTTTTCCGATAATGAAAGTGTTAATATAAATTGGGAAAAGGCTAAAAAAGTTTGGAAAAAATATTTTTACAACGCCCCAAAAGAAACGATTGAGGTTTTGGAAAAACAATTCAAGGACAAATTTAATGAGGGTACTGTAGTTGCTTTCACTCCACCGGGTGGAGAACAATTTGTTAGAACTATAAGTTTGAAAAACTACAAAAATTTAATAAATGCAGAATTTACCTTAGGTAAATATTGTACCCGAGGAACGGATGGTCCAACAAACAATTGTTATGATTTTAAAGTTTGGGTTGACAGAAGAAAAAGTTGGCAAATTTTTCTTGATAAATGGGAATTAACATTCAATATCGTTGCTATGACAATAGCGGCCTTGGCAACCATTATAGTTCCTGAAATTGCATTCCCAATTGAAGCGATAATGTTTACAGTTTTAGGAGGTACATATGCTTTCAGAGCATGGACAAAAGGTGATAATATAGGTGTAGGAGTTAATGTGTTTTTTGTCCTTCTTCCATATTTAAGATTGTTTAGAGGTTATCAAGGAATATCTAAAGAAGTGTGGAAAAGTCTTAGTATAAAAGTATCTAAATACGATTTGGTTAAAAATCCATGGGATTATTTTAAATTAGTAGAAGAATGTACTGAATCTGAAAAACTAGCGTTGAATATAATTTCAAGACAAGACCCCACCGTTTTAGCTAAAAGTTTAGAAAAAATTATGACAAATAACCAAGAAAGTTTGACTATATTAAAAGAAATTCTTGAAGATAAAAAGATTGCTCCTAAGGAATTATTAAGGGCCATTCCATTTTGGGAAAGATTATGGGTTAAAGATTTAAAATTAATAGGTATTATGGAAATTTTGAAACTTTCGTTGAGCCTTTGTTGTAAAAAGACATTAACTGATGAAAAAAAGGCTAAAGAGGTTTTTATTCAATTACCTAAAGAAGTTCAAGAATATTTGTCCTATCAATTAGTAAATAATCCAAATACAATAAAAAGTACAATTGATGAAATGGATAAACAATTAAAAAATGAGAAAAGAAAAAATAAAAATTATGAGTATGCTAAAGAATTACTCTATCAAATAGTGGACGATAGTTTGAATAAAACTAATTCAACAATTTACGATTACCCAAAAAAATAAAAACAAACTATTTATACAAATATGAATACAAATTTGATTTTAGAAGTAAAAAGAATTCAAGAATTAATGGGTTCTAAAAATATTATCTTTGAAGACACCATCAATGGGGGTCCTATGGAAAAGATTTTTATGAGCATATTACCTGATTTTTTAGAAAAAGCTAATATATCAAAAGTTAAAAATGATTTCAAATTTAACGATGAAGTTATTACTAAACAAGAATATGAAGCCTTTAAAAATTTGAGGGAAAATTTAACTAAATTAGACGATTTAATTCCAAGTTTAACGACTCCACTGAAAACGAAACTTTTTTCAATACTTCTAAGAAGTCCAGAAATAAAACAAAAATCTTTAGATATATACAAAGAATTGGTAGAAGAGATAATAACCAAATTAAAAATACAACGCCCAGATAAAATTATTGATGAGACTACATTATATAAAATGATATTAATCGATATGGAAAAAACTAAATCATTTGACAAATCATTATCAAACGTACTTCAAATTTCAGAAACTGATGAGTTATTTCTTTTTATAAAAAATACTTCATTTAATAGATATTCAAATTGGAAACAAAATAAACTTGCTGATATTGTTAAAGTCATTGATAACAATTTCAAAACTGAATTGGAAAAAGCGCTTAAATTAAGTCAGGTTGAAAAGTCACAGGGGTTACCTACTATAAGAAAACTTTTGTCTTCAAAATATACAGTTTTGGGTCTTATTAGAACACACTTGTTGGCCAGACTGGATAGACAAAAATTAGCAAAAGAACCCGAAAAATTTATTACAGATACTGGTAATGAAATTCTGAGTATTGTAAAAAAACAAACTGAAAATCTCACATATTCAGATATCGATAAGGTTAAAACAAAACTTGGAACGGAAATTAGAAGTGTTGCAAGTAGACTAAATGTTTTAGGTGAAAAAGCTGAAATTTTAGAAAATACCAAATTATATTCAGAAATTACAGAATTATTAAAAAAGGAAAACTCTACCTTAACAAAAGAAATTGATGACCTTATGAAAGTTGTCAAAGAGGTTGACCCATTCAATCCTAACAATGCGGAAATTTCTAAACAATGGTTATGGGAATTTTTAGGTAAAACAGCAACTGCTAATTATTTCAAGAATCAAAGAGATATGTTGGCAGTATGGAACTTTTTTAAGAAAGAGGTTAAAAAAAGAAAATGTTATGATGCCGAAACAGATTCGTTTATTGAAAAAGAAATGTCAGGTCGTGAATGGTGTGTGTATAATTGGAAACAATGGCTCGAAAGACTTGCTTTCATATCTATCACAGGTGTTCCCAAAACTTTAAAAGAGATTAAATGGGACCAAAAAAATTATGGTATTTTTTCTTTTGGTATTATATATTGGTTAACCTATCATATTGGAAAACCAATCACAGAAATGATTGAGTCAATTCCTTATCATATGATTAATGTAACTATTTTTGAAGAAGACCCATATCTCGATTGGTGGGATTACTCTAAGAAAGTCATCAATGAAAAAGCAAAAAAAGTATTTATCGCTAAAGAAAGTACTACCTTTTTGTATAATTTTACTAGTAATAACGCTTTAACTAACGGAATTTTAAATACAATTATGACTGTTGACCCTCTTGTTTGGGCAGTTAAATTACCGTTGAGACCTGAAGTTCCACAACTTATTTCAGGGGCTTTGGAGCTTTCAGAAAAATTTATAAATGGCCAAGCAAAAAGTATGGTTCAAGAAGCGAACCAAACTATGAGACAATATAGTGATACTTTGAATACAAGGATGAGACAGGTGAGAGATTCAATTAATGTTAACGTGTCAGATAGACTTCAAGTTTACCAAGATTCTATAGCAAAGTTAAATGAACGATACAAAGAAGCCGAACAAGATATTAAAGACCAAATTACAGATAGTGAATTGGGTTGTAAATTATTTCTGAAAAATAATTTTAAAAATTATGAGAATGGTTATTGTTATTCAAACGACGGAAAAAAATATTATTTTAAAAATGGAACATTTGTAGAATAAACCCCCGTAAATAATTCAATATTATATTTATAATTTATGAAAGCACAGGTAAACAAAAAAAAATTGATTTTAGAAACTGATTGTCCATACAAAAATAAAACTGATTGGAAAGAAATCCCCCCAAACAAAGTTGACACTTTCAAAACTGATTACGGGTGTGAGGTACAAAATTGTGATGATGGACAAAATTATGTCAAATGTGGTTCTTGTACAAGAAATACTGACTATCCCCAAGGATGTTCATCAAGTAACACAAATACAAGTGGAAGTGGTAGTTCAGGTTCTAATGGAAACTCAGGTTCTAGCGGAAGTATAATTCCAACAAGAGAGGACCTGAAAGACGCTTGGGAAAAATTTAAAGAAGAGGCAAAAAAATTAGAAAACATTACTCCTGAGTATATTTTAAGTCGTGGAGGAAATATAGTTAACCATATATATAATATGGGTAAAAAAGGATTAAAACAAGTTACAGGTGACCTTATGTCGGTTATAGATTCGATACCTTCACCCGGAACAACTAAAGCTAAAAACGTTGGAAATTTAAGTTTAGAAGAAGTTATGTCAGATGGTATTGAATTGACTCAAGGTAATGTAGGAAAAAATGTAACAGACCTACATAAGTTACTTAAAAAAATGGGTCAAACAATTGATAGTACAGAATACAATCAAAAATTATTCGGAAATTCAACTGAAGCCGCACTTAAAAATTTACAATCAAAATTAGAAGAACCTGAAACGGGTACCTTAACTTCGGATTTTTATAATATATTAATTCAAAATGTAGAATCTCAAAGAATAGAATCTCAAAAGAAAAAAGAAGAAGAAGAAAAAAACCCATATACAACAGACCGAACTTTTTCTATTTATGAAAATAAAGAACTTATGACCGAAGAAGAAACACAAGTAAGTCCTGAAGAACAGAAAGAATTTTTGGTAGAATGTCTTAACTTAGGTTGTTTTAATTCTTTTATAGAAAAATATAAATTAGATAAAACTCCAAAATTTGAAATATTCAAAAACAAAAATGTTTATGTTTTATTTAAAAGTGAAGAAAAAAAATATGCATTCACATATGATTTTAACATATATTCTGCACCATTAGACGATTCAAAATATCAATCTGAGTATACGAAGTGGAGATGTGGAAACAAATATTGTAATACAACACAAAGACTAGAATATGTACAAAGTTTGATTAACAATAGTCCTGGAACATATGAATATACGAAAACTAGTGACCAATCAGAAAAGATTGATTTGAGTGATGAAACAAAAAAAAGTGCAAATGACCAAAAAATAGGAAATAAAACTATTTTTCCAAAGTCAGGTATGTGTTTCATATTTAGAAAAAGTTTCGAAAAAGGTACAGAAAAAGATGTAATTGGTCAAATAGAAACCTTGTTAAATAAGGCAGGTTTTAGTATGAATAACCCTGGAGTGAGTGATTTACAAAAAATATCTTTTCCAGTGGGGGACATTTTAGTTTTAACTCCCAACCAAAAAGAAATGTTCAAAGAACAACTTACAAGGAGAGCGTTTCCCAAACAAGACTCAGACTTCATTAAATTTATACCAAAATCAACTAGTTTATTTAAAGAAAGTTGTAAAAACATATTTACAAAATTATATGATGGAATACAAAGCCCATACGACAACTTTTTTAAAAATCAAGGTCAAACACAAAAATATACTAGTCTTATGCAATATAAAATTAAGGCGATGATGTGTGAACAAACTCCCAAAGCTATGGAATTTTGTTTAAAAAACAACGATAACAGAAATATTTGTAAATTAGTTAGACGCACATCAAATGAATATGGTATTAAAGATTTAATAAAATCCGATTCAGAACAAACCAATGAAAATTTTATAAGCAAAACAATAAAAGAACATTTAACACGACTTTCAAAACAAAAGAAAAAAAGTTTATTAGAAAAAAGAATTGTTGAAAATAGATTCAAAGTTTTAGTAGAAAATAAGAATCCAAAAAGAATTAAAGATGTTAATAAATTTGTACAAGAAGCTTATGATGAAATGACATATTTGTCAAATCAGAAGTACGAAACAAATTTAATTTCGGAAAGTTTATTTGATATGATGAAATTGTTTGTAGGACCAACAGGTGAACAATCTGTGAAGAAAACATTCAAACAATATGTCACAAACAACTTAATTCAAAAATTAACACCAAACAAACCAAATGGTTATTTGGCGAAAATAATCGAAAAAACAATTTCAGAATTAGATTTGAGAGACGCTCCAAAATTAACAGATTGTCACTTTGTTTCTGAAATATTAACACAATCAATCTTGAACCAAATTATGATTCAAAAACAAAAATCTGAACACCATATCGAAAATCCATTGGATGAATTGGTGGCGGATTCAATTTTTGATTCGTTATATGAAAGTAATATCCACGAAAGATTATCTTCAGGTATATCGAATTATATTTGTCCAAGATTGAATCAAATACAATCAAACTTAGATAACAAGTTCATCCAATCCAAAAATAGGATTTTTTAAGGCCTTGATTAGATTAAAATCTAATCTTGATAAACCAACAAAAGAAAGGGGTGTTCACTTATCTAACAAGAAGATGTCCAAAAGACATCTTTTTGTTTTAGAATACTTTCATAGATTCTTGAAATTCAGACCAAACTTTTTCAGTACCCTTATTTATAATGTCTGAAAATATACCAGGTTCTTTTGGAGTTACAAGGAGTACCATATTTGCTTCTTGTGGTGTTTTATCTCCTTTTTTAGAGTTACAACTAGAACAACACGTCACCAAATTATACCAAGAATTTCCACCTCCTCGACATTTTGGTATTACGTGGTCTATTGTTAAATTACGTTTACTTTCACAATATACACATTTCCAACCATCTCTTCTGTAAATTCGTTCACGTTTCAATTTAACTGCCTTTAATCGGTATCTCACAAAATTTAATAATCGAATAATTAAAGGACGTACAATTTCTGACATACCAGTAACAATAGGTTGTTCACCAACTTTTAATATTTCCGCCTTTCCTCTACTTACTAAAGTATAACCTCGACATAATGAAGTTACGTTAAGTGGTGTGAAATCCGAATTCAATACTAATACTCTGTCCATCTAATCCTAAAAATTAACAAAAAAAACAAGTTTTGTCAATTTATGAAATA
>Ga0208783_10002162_pt1 | contig 11401 bp, 10 predicted proteins | sample DEB19_08_DNA_2_FD_184529 | JGI IMG/M metagenome (GOLD analysis project Ga0208783, IMG submission 184529) | Aqueous microbial communities from the Delaware River and Bay under freshwater to marine salinity gradient to study organic matter... | ecosystem: Environmental > Aquatic > Marine >... | reverse complement strand
CTCGGCGAACGGCGAGGTGCCACGGCCGAGCGCCGGGTCGGCCACCAGCAGGGTGCCGCGCCCGGCGGTCGCGGCGCGCGGCCCCGGAGCGGGCGTCGGCGCCGCGGTCACCCGCCGGCCGAGCCCCGCGCCCGGATCCGCCTCGGCGGGCGGCCGGCTCGCCGCGGCGCGTCCCCCGGCGAGCAGCGCGAGCGCGAGTCCGGCCGCGATTCCCGTCCGGCGACGGCTCGAAGCGACGATCGGCGTCACCTCGCCCCCCGGAGGAGGCGGCCGAGCTCGCGCGCGCGCACCGGGCGAGCGGCTCCCTCGACCGTCGCGACGATCTCCTCGAGGCGCCCCGCGGGAAGCGCGTCGCCGACCAGGTCCGCGACCTTCGCGACGCGCTCGTCGCGCGACAGCGGGTTCTCCGGGTCGCCGCGCGGGTGGTCGACCCGGGCGACCAGCGTGCGGCCGTCGCGCGTGCGGACCTCGACCCAGGCGGGCCACCGGCGCGGGTACCGCGCGTCGAGCTCGGCGTCGCGCACGCACTCGACGCGCTCCATGACCGAGCGGAGGACGGGGTCGTCGAGGGAGGCGGGCGCGTGTTCGTGGATCGACGCGCGCCCGCGCACGATCGCGCACGCGGCGCCGAAGGGCATCGAGAACTGCGCGTCGACCACGCTGCGCGGCGAGAGCTTGCGCGCGCGCGGCTCGGCGACGATGTCCCATCCCGCGCCGAGCATGCCGATGCGCACGCCCGCGACGTCGTCCGGCGAGAGGCCGTGCTCGCGCCGGAGCCGCAGGAGCCCGTCGATCGGCGCCTGCTCGTAGCGGCAGCAGGCATGCGCCTTGATCGAGGTCCGGTCGACGACGAGGTCGCGGCCGAGTCCGTCGACGAGACGCTCGGCCCGGGGCGACGCGGAGTGGCTCGCGAGGAATCCGCTGCGGCCCTCGAGTGCGCTCGACGGGCCGGTGAAGCCCGCCGCCGCGAGGTCGGCCGCGACGATCCCGGCGTGCGCCGCCCAGCCCGGGTGGAGCCGCTTCGTCCAGGCGCCGTCGGCGAGGAACTCCATCGAGCCCGCGGCCTGGCTCGTCGCGATGCCGATCGCGTGCGCGGTGGCGCGGGCGTCGAGCCCGAGCAGCCGCGCGACCGCGGCGGCGCAGCCGATCGCCCCGCAGGTGCCCGTCGGGTGGAAGCCGCGGGCGTAGTGCTCGGCGGGCCCGAGCGCCTCGCCGAGCCGGCCGACGACCTCGTAGCCGACCACCGCGGCCGTCGTCGCGTCGGCGAGCGAGGCGTGCTCGCGCTCGGCGACCGCGAGCGCGGCGGCCCACACGGCCGCCCCGGGATGCGACGAGGAGGCCTGGTGGGTGTCGTCGCACTCGAGCACGTGCGCCGACTGGCCGTTGGCGAGCGCGGCCCACGGGGCGTCGAGTCCCGCCGCGCGGCCGACCGCCGTGCACTCTCCCCGCGACGCCCGCCGGTCGAGGAAGCGGGCCATCGCGGCCGACGAGTCTCCGCGCGCGCCGCCGATCGCGTTGCCGACCCAGTCGAGCAGCAGGGTCGCCGCGGACGCCGGCGGCGCGGCCGGCTCGAAGGACGAGGCCCAGGCCGCGAGCTCGGCGGTCGCGCCCATCAGGAGACGAAGGGGCGGACCAGGAGCCAGGTCGCGGCGGCGACCGCCGCCGAGGCGGGGATCGTGAGCACCCAGGCCCAGACGATCTGTCCGGCGATGCCCCAGCGCACCGCGCGCGCGCCGCGGGTGAAGCCGACGCCGGCGATCGCGCCGGTGATGACGTGGGTCGTCGACACGGGGATGCCCATCCACGAGTTGATGAGCAGCGTGATGCCGCCCGCGGTCTCGGCGGCGAAGCCGCCGACCGGCTTCAGCTTCGTGATCCGCATGCCCATCGTCTTCACGATGCGCCAGCCGCCCATCGCGGTGCCGAGCCCCATCGCCGCGTGGCAGAGCAGCACGACCCAGAAGGGGATCTCGCCGCTCTTGGCGACGCCCGCGTCGAGCCAGTTCGCCGCGAGCAGCACCATGAACACGACGCCCATCGTCTTCTGCGCGTCGTTCAGTCCGTGCCCCAGGCTGTAGAAGGCGGCCGAGAAGAGCTGGCCGACGCGGAACCACTTGTCGATCCGAAGCGGCGCCTGGTGCCGGAACATCCAGGCGATCGCGACCATGAGCAGCGCGCCGAGCAGGAGCCCGACGAGCGGCGCGACGACGATGAAGATCGCGATCTTGCGGATGCCCTCCCAGTGGACCAGCGAGAGGCTCCCCGACTCGGCGATCGCGGCGCCGACGAGCCCGCCGACGAGCGCGTGCGAGGACGAGCTCGGCAGGCCCAGCGCCCAGGTGACGAGGTTCCACACGATCGCGCCGATCAGCCCCGCCGCGAGCACGCCGAGCGCGACCGCGGTCGGGAGCGTCTCGATCGCGATCACGTCCTTGCCGATCGTCTTCGCGACGTGGGTGCCGAAGCCGAAGGCCGCGACGAAGTTGAAGAACGCGGCCCAGAGCACGGCGTGGCGCGGCGAGAGCACCTGCGTCGACACCACGGTGGCGATCGAGTTCGCCGCGTCGTGGAAGCCGTTGATGAAGTCGAAGACCAGCGCGATCGCGATGATCGCGAGCGCCCCGATCGCCATCGCGGTCATGGGGCGAGGCTCAGGCGTGCTCGAGGACGATGCCCTCGACCAGGTTGGCGACGTCCTCGCAGCGGTCGGTGGCCTCTTCGATGCCCTCGTAGAGCTCCTTCCACTTCATGACGGTCAGGGGATCCTTCACGTCGCGGAAGAGCCCGCCGACCGCCACCCGCAGCAGCGTGTCCGCCTCGTTCTCGAGGCGGTTGATCTCGACGCACTCGGCCAGGATCTCGCGCGCGTTCTTCATGTCGCGCAGCCCGCGCACCGCCTTGCCCACCTGCTCCACGCTCAGCAGGAGCACGCGGGCGAGGCCCACCGACTCCGGGGTCGCCGCGCCGACGTCGTAGAGCGCCATGCGCTGGGCGACCGACTCGATCAGGTCGAGCACGTCGTCCATCCGTGTCACCAGCCGGTGGATCGAGTCGCGGTCGATCGGGGTGATGAAGGTCTTGTGGAGCTCCTCGATGCAATCGTGGGTGAGCATGTCGCCCTCGTGCTCGATCGTCTTGATGCGGCCCGCGCGCTCGGCCACGTCGTCGAACGCCTCCAGCATCTCGACCAGCGCCCGACTTCCCTCGAGGGTCTTTTCCGCCATGCGGTCGAAGTAGTCGAAGAAGGCGACCTGCCTCGGCATGAGTCGTTCGAACACGCTGGCCTCCCGTTCCTTCGGCGCGCCGGGGTGGCGGCCGACGCCTCTGGTTACGGCGGCCGCGATCCCGCTTCAACCGGCGCTCCGACCGGGCGCGACCGCCTCGTCCGGGCCCGCCGTTTGACGCGCGGTCGGCCGGTGGGCTACCGCGGAGCCAGATGCCTTGGTGGCTCTGGATCCTCGTCGGTGCCGTGCTGCTCGCGGCCGAGATGGCCACGCCGGGGGGGTTCTTCGCGCTCTTCTTCGGCGTCTCGGCGGTGGCGGTGGGGATCCTCGCGAGGCTCCACCTCGTGCGCTCGGCGTGGCTCGAGTGGCTGCTGTTCTCGCTGCTGTCGATCGCCTCGCTGCTGCTCGTGCGCGACTGGTTCGTCGCCCACCTCGGCGGCAGCGGGGGGCGCGGCGGGATCGACGACTCGATGGTCGGCGAGGCGGCGATTCTCACCGAGGACCTCGACCCGGGAGGGGTCGGGCGCGCCGAGCTCCGCGGCACGACCTGGACCGTGCGGTCCTCGGGGGCCGGGGGGATGCGGCGCGGCGACCGCTGCCGGGTCGAGCGGGTCGACGGCCTGACGCTCTGGGTCGCCCCGGATCGCTGAGCCGGGCGGCGAGGAGGAGAGACGGATGAACGAAGTCCTGTTGACGATGCTGATCCTCGCCGGGCTCGTGTTCTTCGTCGTCGCCCGCACGGCGGTCGTCGTGCCCCAGCAGAGCGCCTACGTCGTCGAGCGGCTGGGCCGCTTTCACGAGACGCTGAACGCGGGCTTCCACGTCCTGATCCCGTTCGTCGACAACGTCGCCTACCGCCACTCTCTGAAGGAACGGGCGATCGACATCCCCGAGCAGATCTGCATCACGCGCGACAACGTGCAGGTCCACGTGGACGGCGTTCTCTACCTGCAGACGCTCGACCCGCAGCGGGCCTCCTACGGGGTCGCGAACCCCGAGTTCGCGATCAGCCAGCTCGCCCAGACGACGCTGCGCAGCGAGATCGGCAAGATCGACCTCGATCGCACGTTCGAGGAGCGCGCGAACATCAACTTCGCGGTCGTCCAGGAGCTCGACAAGGCCTCCGAGCCCTGGGGGATCAAGGTCCTGCGTTACGAGATCAAGAACATCACCCCTCCCTCCGACGTGCTCGCCGCGATGGAGAAGCAGATGCGCGCCGAGCGGGAGAAGCGCGCCGTCATCCTGAACTCCGAGGGGCAGCGCGACGCCGCGATCAACGTCGCGGAGGGCGAGAAGCAGCAGGTCATCAAGCAGTCCGAGGCGAACCGCCAGCAGCAGATCAACGAGGCGGAGGGCCAGGCCGCGGCGATCGAGGCGGTCGCCCGCGCGACCGCGACCGGGCTGCGCCAGGTCGCCGAGGCGATCCAGGTGCCCGGCGGCGACCAGGCGATGAGGCTTCGGGTGGCCGAGCAGTGGGTCGACCGCTTCGGGCAGGTCGCCAAGGCGGGCACGACGATGATCCTGCCCGGCAACGTCGCCGACGTCGGCACGATGGTCGCGTCCGCGATGGCCGTCGTCGACCGCATGAAGCCCGGCGGCCGCGAGCCGGGCGGCGACGGCGGCGGGACGCGGGGCTGAACGGGAAGGTCGGCGGGCGCTCCGATGGAAGACGAGGTCTGGCGGCGCTGCAGCACCTGCAAGGAGCCGATCGGGTTCGCCGCCCCCTGGTGGTCGTGCAGCGTGTCGACCTGCAACCGCGCGGCCGCGTCGCTGGTCTTCTGCTCGGTCGAGTGCTGGGACGCCCACGTGCCCGTCGTGCGTCACCGCGACGCGTGGGCGAACGAGGAGCGTTCTCCGACGAGGGCCGAGCGCGAAGCGGAGCTGCGGGCGCAGCGGGAGAGCGAGGAGGCGCGAAAGTCCCGTCCGGCCCCGGGTGGAGCCGGCGACGGGCGCGATGCGCGGGAGACGAAGCGGGAGTTGCACACGCGCGCGGCGAATCCGCCGCGCCCGACGCTCGCGAGCGAGCGAGAAGGGAACGACGCCATGTCCGACGATGCCAAGGAAGTCCTCGTGGTGATCTCGAAGCTGAAGTCCTACATCCGCTCGACGGCCGGGATGAACACCTCCGACGCCGTCGCGGCCGTCCTCTCGGACCGCATCCGCGAGATCTGCGACCAGGCGGTCGCGAAGGCCAGGGGCGAAGGTCGCAAGACCGTCCTCGACCGCGACTTCTGACCGCCGCAGCGCGCGGCGGCGTCGCGCTCGTCGTGGCGCGGGGTCAGGCCCCCGCGGACTTCCGCTCCCGGCGGGGCCGGGCGCGGAGCCCGGCGGTCTCCGCGCCGAGACGCGAGAGGTGCGAGCGCAGGATGCCGGCCGCGCGCTCGGCGCGGCCGGCGATCGCCGCGTCGCGCAGCGAGGCGTGCTCGGCCACGAGGTCGTGCCCGTCGTTGCCGACGGCGGACACCAGCGCGTAGCGCTGCGCCTGGTCGGAGAGCAGCGAGCAGATCCGCAGCAGCCACCGCGAGCGGCAGCGCGACAGGAGTGCCGCGTGGAAGTCCGCGTGGCGATCGAGCGCCTCGACGAGGCGCTCGGCGTCCAGTTCGCCGCCGATCGACGCGAGGTAGGCGTCGTAGGCCTCGCGGATCTCCTCGCGGTGCCCCGCGTCGCCGTGCTCGATCGAATCGCGCAGGGCCATCGGCTCCAGCATCTGGCGGAGCTCGTAGATCTCGCGCGCCTCCTCGGTCGACACCGGCGCCACGATCGCGCCCCGCTGGGGCCGGATCTCGACGAGGCCGCGGGCGGCGAGTCGCTGCAGCGCCTCGCGCAGCGGCGTCGGGCTCACCGAGAAGCGCTCGGCGAGTGCTGCGCCCGCGAGCCGCTCGCCCGGGCGCAACTCGCCGGAGAGGATCGCGCTGCGCAGCCGGCGGTCGACCCAGTCGGCGCGGGTCGTCGGCGGAGCCGCCTCCTCGCGGCGGGCCGGGCGGGGCGCCGGGGCGGCCGGTGGTCTCCGCCGGGCTCGGGTGCTCTGCGCCACGGGGCTCTCGTACCGGCGTCGGCCCTTGACTGCAACAATCTATAATATCTAGACTCCGCCCCATGAAGATCGCGCGCTTCGAACAGGGTGGAACGATCGGCTTCGGCGTCGTCGAGGGAGATCGCCTGCGGGACGTGAGCGGGGCTCCCGACCTCGCCTGCGGCATCGAGGGCTTCCTCGCGGGCGGCGCCCGCGCCCGGGAAGCGGTCGCCGCCGCGGCGGCGAAGGGGAGGGAGATTCCGCTCGCCGCGGTGCGGCTGCTCGCCCCGATCCCTCGCCCGTCGAAGGTGCTCGCGATCGGCCTCAACTACGCCGACCACGTGAAGGAGGCGGGTCTCGAGACCCCGTCCTTCCCGGTGTTCTTCAACAAGCAGACGAGCTGCATCGTCGGCCCGGGCGACGCGATCCACCGGCCGCGGGTCTCGCAGATGCTCGACTTCGAGGGCGAGCTCGCGATCGTGATCGGGCGGCGCTGCCGGCACGTGCCGGCGGAGCGCGCGCTCGAGGTCGTCGGCGGCTACACGATCTGCAACGACGTCACGGTCCGCGACTGGCAGTTCAAGGCGCCGACGATGACGCTCGGCAAGTCGTTCGACACCCACGGCCCGACCGGCCCCTGGGTGGTGACGCCCGACGAGATCCCCGACCCCCAGGACCTCCGGATCCGCACCTGGCTGAACGGCGAGCTCATGCAGGACGCGTCGACCGCGGGCATGATCTTCGACTGCGCACGCCAGATCGAGACGCTCACGACCGCGTTCACGCTCGAGCCGGGCGACATCGTCTCGACCGGCACCCCGGCCGGCGTCGGCATCGCCCGCCAGCCGTGGGTGTTGATGAAGCCCGGCGACGTCGTCAAGGTCGAGATCGACCGCATCGGAACGCTCGAAAACCCCGTCGTCGAGGAGCCCGCGGACACCGCGATGCTCTGAGGGAGATCCCATGGCCCTGCACCGCCTCACCACCCTCTCCCTGGGCGTCCCCGACCCGGTCGCGACCGCGGCCTTCTACCGCGACTTCGGCCTCTCCGAGACCGCGCCCGGCGTGCTCGCGACCCGCGAGGGCGGCGACCAGCTCCGGCTCTCCGCCGCGCCGAAGCGCCGGCTGATCGCGCTCGGGCTCGGCGTCGAGCACCCCGACGACCTCGAGCGCGCCGAGCGCGGCGTGCGCGCGATCGGCTTCGAGCCGCGGCGCGAGGGCGGACGCCTGGTCGTCCACGACCCGGGCAGCGACGTCGCGCTCGAGCTCTCGGTCGCGCCCGCGATCGCGCCCGCTCCTCCCGCGCGCGCGCGCCTGAACTCGCCCGGGCAGGCGCTGCGCCGCAACGCGCGCGCGGACGCCTTCTCGCGCAACGATCCCGTGCGGCCGCGCCGTCTCGGCCACGTCGTCTTCACCTCGCTCGACTTCGCGTCGAGCCGCCGCCTGTTCGTGGACGGCCTCGGCTTCCGGGTGAGCGACGAACTGCCCGGCATCGGCGCCTTCCTGCGCTGCTCGACCGACCACCACAACGTCTTCCTCCAGGAGGCGCCGATCCGCTTCCTGCACCACGCCGCGTGGGAGGTCGACGACGCCGACGAGATCGGCCGCGGCGGCAAGGCGATGGTCGACGCCGATCCCTCGCGGCACGTCTGGGGTTTCGGCCGTCACTACGTCGGTTCGAACTACTTCTGGTACCTGCGCGACCCGGCCGGCAACTATGCCGAGTACTACTCCGACCTCGACTACGTCGACGACGACGCCGCCTGGAACCCCGGCAAGGTCGAGGGAATGCTCGGCCTCTACGCCTGGGGCCCGCCGGTCCCGCCCGAGTTCATCGCGCCGCCGGACCTGCTCGGATGAGCGCCGCGGCGGCCGCCGCGGGCGACGTCCTCGACGCGGCGATCGTCGGCCTGGGGCCCGCCGGGGTCGCCGTCGGGGCGATGCTCGCGCGGCGCGGGCTTCGGGTCGCGGCCTTCGAGCGCGAGCCGGGTGTCCACCACATGCCGCGCGCCGTCCACTTCGACGGCGACGTGATGCGGATCTTCCAGTCGATCGGGGCGTGCGAGGCGCTGCGCGACTGCACGGTCGTCGGCGAAGGCATGCACTTCGTCAACGCCGACGGGAAGACGCTGCTCGCGCTCGACGCGCGGCAGCTCGCGGGAGACTCCGGCTGGGAGCTCTCCTACTTCTTCCACCAGCCGGCGCTCGAGACGGTGCTCCGCGCGCGCGCGGCCGAAGCCGGTCTCGCGATGCACCTCCGCCACGAGGTCGAGGCGATCGAGCCGGGAGTCGCGGGCGACCCGTCGAAGCCGGCCTCGATCCGGGTGCGCGACCTCGCAAGCGGCGCCGCGCGCGAGGTGCGCGCCTCGTGGATCCTCGGCTGCGACGGCGCCCGCTCGCTCGCCCGCGTCGCGACCGGGACCGTGCTCGAGGACCTGTGCTTCGACCAGCCGTGGCTCGTCTGCGACGTGGTGCTGCGCCGGGAGGTCGACCTCCCGAAATGGTGCGTGCAGTTCTGCGACCCGGCGCGCCCGTCGACCTACGTCCCGATCGCCGGGCGGCGCCGGCGCTGGGAGTTCATGCTCCTGCCCGGCGAGACGCGCGAGGAGATGGAGCGCCCCGAGCGCGTCGCGCGCATGCTCGCGCCCTGGCTCTCTCCCGACGACGCGGAGATCGAGCGCGCGACCGTCTACACCTTCCACGCGCTGATCGCGCAGCCGTGGCGCCGCGAGCGCGTCCTCCTGCTCGGCGACGCGGCCCACCAGACGCCGCCCTTCCTCGGGCAGGGCATGTGCGCCGGCCTGCGCGACGCGGCGAACCTCGCGTGGAAGCTCGACCTCGTGCAGCGCGGGCTCGTGCCCTGGCGCCTGCTCGACAGCTACGAGACCGAGCGCTCGCCGCACGTCCGTCGCGTCATCCAGAGCGCGGTCGCCGCGGGTGGCCTGATCCAGACCACCGACCCCGGGGTGGCGAAGGCGCGCGACGAGATGTTCCTCGCCGGCAACGCTCCCGCGCCGCTCGAGCTCGTGCCGAGGATCGAGGTCGGCGTCTTCGACGACCGCGCGGACGACCTCGCCGCCGGCAAGCCCCTGCCGCAGCCGCGCGACGCGGCCGGCCGCCTGCTCGACGACTCGCTCGGGGACGGCTTCGCGCTGGTCGGAGCGGAGGATCCCCGCTCCGCCTGCGACGCCGCGACGGCGGACGTGCTCGAGCGGCTCGGAACCAGTTTCGTCGCGGCCGAGGCGCTGCGCCCGTGGCTCGGGAAGTCCGGCGCGGTCGCGGCGCTCGTGCGACCCGACCGCCACGTGTTCGGGTCGGCGCGCGACGGGGCGGACCTCGCGCGCCTCGTGCGCGCGTTTGCGGCCCGCCTCGAGACGCCCGAAGGCTAGGCGCGGAAGCGAGATCCGACGACCGGGAGGCGGGCGAGCAGGCGCCGCCCGTGGTCGAGACCGAGCGCGGTCGTGATCCCGAGGTAGGTGGCACCGTACGCGCCGACCGCGAGCGCGCCGACCACGACCGGGTGTGCGAGACCGACCGCGAGCTTCACCGCCCAGCCCGCCGCGGCGGCGAGCGCGGCGGCCGACCACAGGCGCGCGACGTAGCCGGCGTCGAGTCCGGTCGGGCCGATGCGGCCCGCGAGTGCGCGGCGCAGCAGGAAGAGCTCGACCCACGCGGCGAGCCCCGCCGACGCGGTGAGACCCGCGGCACCCCACTTCGGGTCGACGCCGAGCGCCCGGGGGAGCGGCAGCGCGAACGCGAGCCCGAGCGCGATCGTGAGCGCGACGCGGACCAGCGCGAAGCGCAGCGGCGTGCGCGTGTCGCGCAGCGCGTACCAGGTCGAGGCGTAGAGCCGCCCGAGCGTCGAGGCGAGCAGCCCGACGGCGGAACCCGCGAGGATGCCCCAGACGTAGACGGAGTCGGCCCGGGTGAAGCGCCCGGCCTGGAAGAGCGCCGCGGCGAGCAGGTCGCCGAGCGCGAGGAAGGCCATCGCCGAGGGCACGACGAAGAAGGCGATCAGTTCGAGGCCCGCGTCGAGCCGCCGCCGGAGCTCGGCGGCGACCTCCGGCCCGCCGCCGCCCGCGCGCGACATCGCCGGCAGCTCCGCCGCCGAGATCGACATGCCGAAGAGGCTCACCGGCAGGATCGAGAGCACCTGCGCGCTGCTGAGCGCCGCGACCGCTCCAGCCGGGAGCAGGCTCGCGATCACGGTGTCGACGTAGGCGCTGATCTGCACGACGCCGCGGCCGACGAAGACCGGCACGAAGTTGCGGAGCACGACCGCGACGTGGCCGCGCGCGTCCCGGATCGATCCCGTGATCCGGCCGAGCAGGGCCGCGACCGCCGGCAGCTGGACCAGCACCTGGAGGCCGCTGCCGGCGAGCGAGCCCCAGGCGGCGGCCGACGCGATCCGGTCCGTGTCCGTCGAGCGGCCGGCCGCGAGAAGTGCCGCGACGATCGCCAGGTTCCAGGCGATCGGTGCCGCGTAGGAGAGGAGGAAGCGGTGGTGGCTGTTCAGGATGCCGAGGCACCAGGCCGAGAACACGAGCAGCCCCGCACCCGGGAAGAGGATCCGCACGAGGTGGATCGTGAGCTCGCGCTTCGCGCCTTCGAAGCCGGGCGCGATCGTGTCGATCAGCGCGGGCGTCGCGGCCATGCCGAGCAGCACGATCGCGGACGTGCAGGCCGCGAGCAGCGCACCCACCGCCACGGCGACCCGCGTCGCCTCCTCCTCGTCGCCCTCGCCGAGCAGGCGCGCGTAGACCGGGATGAACGAGGCCGAGAGTACGCCCTCGCCGAAGAGGTTCTGCAGGAAGTTCGGGATCCGGAACGCCGCGTTGAAGGCGTCGGAGGCGTCGGAGAGACCGAGCATGCGGGCGAGGAAGTGCTGGCGCACGAAGCCTGCGACGCGGCTCGCGAGGATGCCGGTCGCGACCAGCGCCGCGTGGTGGCCGGTCCGCGAGCCGCCCGCCGACGCCCCGGCCGCCGCCGATCCGCCGCCCGTGCGATCCCCGTCGCCGGGCGCGAGTTGCGCCGGCTCTCCCCCCGGGGACGACATGCCGAAAGCAGGATTCGCGCACGCGGCCTCGCGAAGCAACCGCGCGCGCTTGCCCCGTCGGCGTCGGGCGTGATCGAACCGGTCGCGTCGCGCGTCGTCGTTCGCGTC
>Ga0208783_10002159_pt1 | contig 11406 bp, 16 predicted proteins | sample DEB19_08_DNA_2_FD_184529 | JGI IMG/M metagenome (GOLD analysis project Ga0208783, IMG submission 184529) | Aqueous microbial communities from the Delaware River and Bay under freshwater to marine salinity gradient to study organic matter... | ecosystem: Environmental > Aquatic > Marine >... | reverse complement strand
CCGCCGGTCATGTAGTCCACTACGTGGGTGTTGGACGATACGACGATCAGAAGTGACCAGACCGAGGTGTTGATGCGCTCCTTGTTCGCGCCGCTCTCCATCCGCTCCTTGCCGCGCCCTTCAGCCATGTCAAAAACAAACTCTGGAAACCACTCAAAGTCCCGCCTGTTCTTGCTGGTTATCTCGTCCGAAATCAAGGGCAAGTTCTTGAGCAACCCTGCGCGTTGCTGCAGCGCAACAGGCGACGTAGATTTGTTGACGCGGTAGTCACGTGGGTGCCCCCAGATCGATGATGACAAGCTAAGCGCTAGCGTCTTGCCCGTGCCGGACTGCGTGGAGCCGGCGTGGAATGTCAGCCCGTCCAGCCCTGAGAACTCCATCAGCGGCGACCCGAACCCCGTCCCGCATCCGATACTCAGCACGTCCCACATTTTGCGGCTTACCAGCATATCGACATATTTGCGCCACGCTTCCAGCGTGCCCTTACTCTGGCACCCATATGTCACGTTCTCCAACCCCGGCATGGGTATCTGGCGCACGGTGTTGTCCACCATGAATATTTTGCCGCCGGCAACAAAGCCGCCGTCAGCCTGCCAACCGTAGCTAGTCGGTACCGGTATGGCTTGCCTGTTTGTGGAAGTATCTTCTACACAACCACGGACGTAGTCGAATAGGTTCTTGTCGTTACCCGCCCCGTAAGAGGCGATGATGTTCTGCGAAGCCAGCGCCCGGACCGTTTCGTCCTTGCTGACCACGGCCTTCTGCGGCAGCGTAATATTGACTGTGCCTTCAGGGCGCATTGCCAGCATGTAAACCACGTGCTCCCCCGCCACGTTAAGCAGGTCTACGGCAAACAAGTCGTACGGAAGCACCAGCACCTGCTTCTTGATGACGTTCTTTTCTTCATCCTGCGTTTCCACTTCGCGGTAGACACCCCCGTTCTTGCCGTAAGAGAAGCCGCGCGGTGGGGTTGGGCGGGTTACTACGACCGACGTAGGCGTGGCAAGGTTGGGCTCCGCTGCCGGCTCTAACACGATTTCCTTTGCGGCGTTGTCAGTGGCCAGCTCCCTGCCCAGAAACAGCGGGTTGGTGATCTTGCCCCAATGCTGGCATCCCGTGCATACCCCCGGGTTCTCGCTGTTGAATTTGGTGCAGGGGTAGGGCCCCTTGATCTCACGCCACTTCTGGGCAGTTCTGTTTTCGTCGTAGGGGTGCATCGCGGACAACCTGCGCGCCGCTTTCTCCCCGTCACTGCAAGACTTGGCCAGCGACAGCAACCCCCGCCACAACGGCTCCATACCGTCGTCGGAAGCGTTCTCAATGTAGTGCGCAAGTTGCGCGCATCCGCTACCATTGATTGTTCTGTTAAGTATATTTTTGAAAACTGTTACGCTGTTCTCCACCAGCTTGATCTGTGTGGCGTTCTCACGGCTACGCTTGGGTCGTTGCCCGGGTATCAGAGATAGCGGCTCCGCCGCCGCCGCAGGTGCTGCGCCCGTGCCTACTGCTTTGGTAAATGCGCCGAAGTCAAAGTGTGCGCCTGTGGACAGAATCTTGACCTTGCGGGGATTGGTCTTGTTCTTCCAGTTGCTGGTGCCCGGCACCCGCAAAACCCTAGCAGCATCCGCAGTAACGGTGTAGTCAATAGCCAGTGCGTGTTTCTTACAAAGCAGCTTGAGCGCTTCGGCCGCGTTGCGCCACTCTTTGATGGGCACGTTGTCCGTGAACGGCCAATATACGTGTAGCCCGCCACCGGAAGATACTACCCATGGATTGCCAAGGATACCCAGCTCTGTCTTTTGCAGAAACTCGTCCAGCGCAGTAGCGGCAGCTTGCTTTGATGGGTAAGCTTTGCCTTCACCACAATCGATATCCATGAAGCAAGAGCGCATGTAGAGTGCGTTACTGATAGTGCGACTGCCGCTCTCGACAAAGCTGCCCAGCGCAAAATAGGTATCAAAGTTTTTGGCGTTGAATTCATCCAACGCGGGCGCGAACTCTTTTACGTCTTGTACGAAAACGTGTTGTTTCTTCTTGGTGCTTAGTTCCGCTATGCACAAATAACCGGCGGACGGAACCACAGCCGCTATAAAATCAAGCGGTGTCATGAACCTCTCCTCTGGTTATCTGCGTTGTTTCAGTTTTTTATGTTGAATCGAGAGCACGCTTTTCTCCAAGCTTGTTCAGCAGTCTGTGCGCCTTTGAGAATTTCAATAACGTCAGCAACGCGGCTGCGGTAATACGGCGCAACCGGGCTTCCAACAAACCAGTTGTAGACAGTCTGGCGCGTAGCGCCGGTAGCCTTGGCAACTCGAATTACGGAAATTTTCAAACGTGCTGTTTCTTTGCGCAGTTCTTCACACAAAGTTAGCGGGTCAAGCGTGTAAGTCTCAACGGTTTCTTCTGTATTTGTCATGGTTAAGGGCGGGGGCCGAAGCCCCCTGTTTCATTAGTCGTCGGTATCCCATTCCTGCACGAGCGCAGCAACCGCTTTTGACTTCGGTGCCGGCGTCTCGGCGGCCTTGCGCACAGTGGGTTCGTCTACTTCTTCATCCTTAACCTCGGCCTTGGCTTTAGCTTTCTTGGCTGCTTTGGGCTGTGGGGCCGGTTCTTCGTCATCATCCATCGCCGGAGTCGGCGCGGGCAGCGCAGCAGCTTTGGATTTCGCCGCAGTGGACGGCTGATACTGCGTAGGTGCAACAGCCTTCTTGGAAGCGTCCGACTCCGACTGCGCGGACACGCCTTCGAACTCCTCGTCCGTCAGCCAACGCATGGCTTTGAAGAACAGCTTCGGCGATTCTGCCTTGGTATCGAAACGCATACGGGTGATGACTTCGTTGGGCTCGATATTCTGAGCGCTCAACCAGCGCGCATACGCTTGCAGCGGGAAGTTACCGTTCTCCTCCTTACCGAACAGCGATTTTGCAGGAATGACTACCTGCATGATGTCACCATCCATATCGTTCGCAAGGGTTACAGCAATGCGCTGCGAGAAGCGGCAAGCACGGGTGTCACCTTCGCCGCTACCTTTGACATTCTGCGGGCAGTTGGCGCACGTGGCGGACTGCGGGGACGGTACGTTGCTGTCTGGAGCCTCACCATTCTCTGACCAGCAGGACGGCCCTGCATTCTCGTTCTCGCTGTATTTCGCAGCATAGAAGCTACGCTGCACAGTGGGTGCTGCGTTGACAATTACAACGTCAAGATAACGATCATCGATCTGCGCGATTTCTTTGCCGTCAGCAATAAGACGGAACACACCGCCTTTGATTGAGATGCGACGCGGGAATCCACCGCCACCACCGCCCGCGAGAGCTTTGGTAAGCATGCCCTTGCCTTCGCGTTTGCGCGCGAACGCCGGGAGTTGAGTGGGGTTAAAAGTGGCTACTTCGTTGGCCATAGTGTCCTCTTAGTTGGTAGGTTTACGAACAGTTACTTCATACTTCGAATCAGAGTTGAGCCCGGGCGGCAGCAAGTCCGGGTTGTCCTCCAAAAACTTGGCCATGTTCTTCTGCGCAATGCGCCGCTCAAGAAGATCAACAGCGTCGTTTTGTACAACAAACTTGTGGAACGATTCCCAGTCATGCGTCTCGTAGCGGGTTTTGATGCTCATGATCACAGTGCCGTAATCAGTGCGAACTGACTTGACGCCAAGTGCTTTCATGTTGTCCCGCATAGCGCTGGCGACTTCGTCGCGTTTGGTCTGAAGGTCTGCGAGTGCGGCTTCGTATTCTTTGGTCAACGCTTGCATCTTGCCGCGAATTTTCAAGTAAACCTTAGCAAGCGTGTCCATAGGTATAACATCATTTTCTGACACGTCGATCTCCTTCGTTGTATGTTTAGTAGGCCGGTCTTTCCCGGCTGTCAGCATGCACCCCATTGGGAGAATCATCGAAGACGATTTTGGTCACATGCAGGCGCGGTTGTTTGCAGTATGCGTAACCTGCAGCGGGGCACACTCACGCCTTATGCCTCCGTTTTCTACACGTAAAACATTTTACACATGGATTTTTGCATCCGCAAGCTCCTCCTCGTAAAGTTTGATCAAATCGGTATGGTCAAGTACCCGACCCTCCAGTTGCTTAAACATACGTCGCTCAATCTCACTGCCTTGTATATGAATAACCGTAACGCTGTCGCTGGTTTGCCCTTGACGGTCTGCGCGGGCGCAGCACTGCACGTAGGTCTCCACGCTCATGACGGGCCCCCAGAAGATCACCGTGTCGGCTGCCGTCAACGTAACACCGTGAGAAGCAGACTGCGGTTGGATGACCAGCACGCGCGGGTCGGGCGTGGTTTGAAACTCGTTGAAAATCATGGACCTTGTGGATGCTGTTACATCGCCGTGTATCTTCTTGTTGCTAACTCCGTTGGCTGTAAGGAAGTCGCTGATAGTGTTGATACTGTGGCGGTAGGGTGCAAACACCAGCACTTTGCGTTGCGTTTCTTCCAATGCTTCCAGTAATACGTTGAGGCGAGGTTTGCAGTCAAACTCCACTACCTCCATCGTGTCCGTGTAGGCTGCGCCGGCACTTATTTGCAACAGCTTATTAACAGACGCCGCCGCGTTGATTGCGGTGATAGTTTCGCCGGCAGCACTGACCAACATCTGGTCTTTCAGTATCCGGTAGTATTTAATCTGCTGCGGGGTAAGTTCTACCTCACGGGTGACGGTTATGACAGGCGGCAGGTCAAGGCACTGTGCTTTCGTAAAACGTATTGCGGGTTGCAACGCTTCGAACACTGTGCTATCTGCATTGTCCTTTGGCACCCACTTGAACTTGGTGATCTGGCGCATGACTTTGTCACGCCACGCTGTAGCGAAGCGCGGCACCGCTGTAGGGTTGACCAGCTTGGCAAGTCCGTACGCATCCTCTGGTGATTGTGCTGCCGGCGTGCCCGTCATCAGCCACAGAAACGTTTCCGGCTTCAAAAGTTTGTTCAGCGTCTTCCACCGGCGAGTGCTGGTGTTCTTCCACGCGTTGGCTTCATCACCAATGATCAGGTCAAACCGTCCATCCTCCGTAATGGCGTTGGCGATCATGGGTAGGCCGTCATAGTTGCATATTACGATCTCGTAGTCGTTCTTGATTATTTCAATGCGCCTGTCCGACTGCGAGTGATAAGCAATAGCTGCGGTGCGGTGTACAACACTTTTAGCAATGTCGCCCATCCACGCAGATTGCATAATAGAGAGCGGGCAGATGATCAACACACGCCTCACTTCCCCCACGGTCATCAAGTAATCTGCAGCCCATAGAGCCGACAGCGTTTTGCCAGTGCCGGGTTCAGAAAACACGAAGGCGCGGCGGTGCAGCGTCAAGAATGACGCGGTTTCTTTCTGGTGAGCGAATGGTTTGTATTTGCCGGGCCATTTGTAGCTGCGCAGGATGGGCGAGGGCACTTCGCGCACACCCAGATTCTTGAGCACTCGCGCTTCGTCCAGCCCCCAATACACCGCAACTTCATGCAAGCCGTTACCTAAGTCTGACACGTGCTTGCTGCGCGGTATGACCGCGTACTTGTCAGGGTACCTTGTGCGCAGTACCAGCGCTTTGTTGTCAACGATCTGCATGGAACGAAAACTTTATGACTTGTTCTGATGTAGTGGGAATACCTTCGACGGACATCGCTTTGTTTTCAAATAAATACAGGCTCAGGTCTACCCAAAACTGCTCAATTTTTTCATCTGCTTCAGTCGAGTAAGACATTTTTAGAGTGTCCTGCGTTCTGTCATAAGAACCTGTGCATATAACAGGTTCTTTACCAAACCGTGTTTTCCAACACAGCAGAAGATCGTCTACACTCCACGACGCAAACTCCGGATATTGTTCTCGGAACTTTGATTTAAACAGGGGCACTTGTTCTGTCACGTTTTGTTATCTCCTCTATTTGAACTGCGGCTGCGCAAGCGCAGATTGCCGCCGGTAGACTTGCCGCCCTTGCGGATCGGAGTCTTGTGGTCAATGTCTTTACCGCTGCGGTCAACGCCTTTCTTGTCATACATACGCCGAGCGCGCTGGCGCTCGATCTGGTCTTTATCTTCGCCGCGTTTAACCTGCAGTTGGTAGTCGTGTTTCCAATCTCGTTTAGCCATGTCTATCTCCTTAATGGTCGGGGTGAAATTCGCAGGACTTGACCGGGCACCACGGGCAAAGCCCAGACTGTTTGGGGTTCCATACGTTGTTGGCAGCGCAAGCTTCGATGCTGGCAACACGTTCACGGTACCGCTGCTGCAAGTTGTCGCGCATATCCAATGTAACTTTATGCTTGGTCACGCTCTCTTTTACAACAAACAGCAACGCAGCGTTGACGCGTTCGACTTGCGGGTAGTGAATAAACGTAAGCAACGACATCAAGTCCAGTTGGTCTCGGTCAGGGTATTTGTTACTACCCGTCTTGTAATCAACAACCCACGCAACTTTCTTTTCCTCGTCCAATATGAGCAAGTCAACGATGCCGCGTACCCACGCTCTCTTATCAAACCAATCACACGGCTCGTAGTCAACCGTAGCAGCCAGTTTTAGCTCCGCGTGTTTACTTCCTTGCTTGTCCATCAATGCGGTCAACGTTGGTTGCAAGAAGGCAAACTGTTCAGGCAGCGGCGTGCCTTTTACGAACTGCTCTGCTGCTTTGTGTAGTTCGTTTCCGTAGCGTGTTTGCTGTGTTTCTACGAAGGGGTGTTTCTTTAATATCCGCGTTTCGTGATACTTGCGGGGGCAGTTTTCGAAGTCTTTGAGGGACGTGTGGGACCAGCTTATGGCCATTGAACACCTGTTTAATTACTTGCGTTAGCCTGTCGGCGAAACGGTCAACAAAGCGTTCGTCTTGTTCCAGTTCGTTGCGCATATCGCGCAGCACGGCGTGAACAATTTCATGCCAAAACGCCTGCTCCCGTTCATCCAAGGCAAAACGGCTGCCGTTGAAAGCGTGCGTAGCAAGTGTGATGTAACGACGTTGGTAGTCAATCTCACCCAACCGCCCATCAGGAAATGACGTTATGGCATTCAGCGAATACTTTGTACGACCTATGTGGATTGTGTCCATCGAACATCTCCTTCGTTGTTTTGGTTTTACTTCGCGTCACCGTACCGCACAGCCACTCCAGTTTCTGCTGCCAGCGGAATGCCCGGCATGTACGACGGTTCCTTCACCATCTGCGCCAGCAACCAAGTCTCGGCTTCTTCGGCCTCGGCCTCGGGCACCAACGCCACTACTTCATCATGCACTGTCAACACACAGGGATATCGTTTCTGTATCCGCAGCATGCCGTCAGTCATTACGCAGCGTGCAACGGCTTGCACTACGTTCTCGGTGATCTTCCCACCATATAGCTTCTTGTGATGCTCGCCGTATGTCCACTGCACCCGACCTTTTTCGTCAGGCTTTCCTTGTAGAGCAGGATAGCGCAAATGTAAACCGTTTGGCAACTGAATGCGCCCCTGTTCAAAAGTCAAACACTTGTGTTGATACGTTTTCCCACCAGCAATAGCCCTGATCAGCATGGCATCACACAGCCCCCAGAAGTCGCGCACTGTCTCCGCACGTTCCCGATACAGGTCAATGATCTTCTTTGCTGCAACGCAATGCACAATGATTTCGTCGTCTCCGCACAAGCGCGGTATGGCCAGCGCCTTCTCCACGTTGGGTTCGTAGTTGACGAAGTCATCGAGATACTGCTTGTTTACGCCAAGCTGTTTAGCAAAAGATATGTCGTACCGGATAGGGGGTGCCCCGAGGAAGCCGGTGAGAAGCTGCGCCGCAAATGATGCCCACCCCAACCCATAGCCGGCCCCCAGCAGTGCGGATTTGGCGCTCTGGCGCAGGTCTGGGTGCGTGTCCTTGGTCAACCCCGGGATGCCGAACATCTGCGCACCAAAGGCCGCGTATGCGTCCTGACCACTGGCAAAAATCTGCAGCAGCTCCCGATAGTCAGCCAACCACGCCAGCACGCGCGGCTCGATCTGCGACAGGTCAGCCACCACCAACACGTGACCATCGGGGGCCATGATGGCGCGGCGCAGGAACGAATTGCGCTTCAGGTTCTGCATATTGATGCCGCTGCCTCGGCTTGCCGACCAGCGTCCCGTGTGCGCGCCGTAGTAGTTAAGCGGCACCGGCAAGGTGCCCCGCTGCGCGATGTCCAGAAAACGCTGGGCGCGGGTTCTGTCTAACGTACTTTTGACAGCCAGTCTTGCTTCACACAGCAGCGACACATCTTCGTTATCCCCGTTGAGCAGGGCTTGGAACATGGCATCATTTTTGGCGAAGGCAAACGCCTGCTTGCCGGTTGTTTTGCTGATCTTCGTTGGTGGCTCCACGCCCATAAGGCGCAGCACGTTGGCAAACTTGTCATTGCTGGCAAGGTCTGTCTCCGGCACCCCGAGCTTAGCCAGCAACCCCTCCCGTCGCTCCTTCTCCTCTTTGATGGCGTCTTGCAGCAGGTAGGGGTCAAGCTTCAGCACCGGGTTCACAAACATGCGCAGCGTCATGTCAATCAGGCGCAGTTCTTTCTTAGGATAGTTTGTTATCAGGTTGTCAAATACCCCCTCGCACAATGCGACATCGTGAATGCAATACTCCGCTAGTTCTTGCTCAACGTGCGGCGGCAAAGCATCCAACATCCCATCCGTGCTGTGGACAGCATCGCCTTTCGGCGGCAACCCAAACGTCTCTGCCAGCTTCTTCAGGCTGTTTCCTACCTCCACCCCACGCAACGCTCGCGCCATGCTAAGCGAGTCGAAGATGAACGCAGGCACATGGCCGTAGCGCCATGACAGAATGGACACGTCGAATTGCGCGTTATGTGCAAGGACCGCTGTGGTAGACCAGTCAATGGAGTCGAAGAACTTTTGAAGGTCTGTAGCCGATACCCACTGCGGCGTTTCCTTACTTCCATACCAACGCCAAGCGGCACCCCATGCTTTGAAGCGAGGGTCTCGAATGTACTGCTCGGTTGTCAGTTTTGATAGCGTGTATTCCTTACGATCCCATGCCGTTTCAAAATCCAACACCATTATTTGCGTAAACATCAGTTGTACTTTCTCGCCAGTGCTTCGCTTTCTGTTACGGATATAGCGATTGTTTTTAAAACTTCGAACGACTCCTTGTTATCCATATTAAATTTATATACTCGTAAAGAACGCGCGGCCCCTACATCGTGTATATGCACAAAAATCCCTTTATCACATTCGTAGTCATCGTCGTTTGACCAGATACAGTTGTGTACTACCTCCATAACGGAGTTAAACATTTGCTGCCTGTCTTGTTCGTTTTCCTTGGGCATATCAACTTCTTCCTGAAGGTACGTAGCCAACCAGCTCAGCGCTACCCAGCAAGTGCGTATCGCTTTCTACCCCTTCATCCTCGCGGGCCAACCTGAATTTGATATAGGGACGAACGCACTTGTTCTGCGCCTTCATCTTGGCTTGGTATTGCGGGGTGCAGTCGGTGCAGAACCATGCAGAAAGATTCGGGCGGCTCAATCTTGCCCGCTCCCTCCATTCATCATATTGCGCAGCCGTAGCACAGGGATAATACATACTGGCCACGGTCCGTCGGTAGCCTGAGTCTCTTGAGTTCATTTCTTCTTACCTTTCACCAAGCGTACGGGCTCGATCTTTTCGACTTCCATTCGGTACAACCTAACCGTCTCTGCGACATCGGTATGTGCGGCGTTTGTCGGCACAAACTTGCAGCCGGGGTCAAGAATGTATTTGTTGCGGCTACGCAGATACGCAATAGCCACGTCTCGCTTGTCCTGTTTCATAGCGGTGCCTCCTCGATGTCATTTAGATTTGCTGGACTTACGCGCTTTACGGGCTTTGGACATTTTGGTTTTGACTTTGGGGCTGCTCCAATACTTGCTGCGCTTGGTGTATTTGCGCTTGGGCTTGGGGGCATTGGCGAATGTCCACTCAATAGGCTTGTGAACGAGGGAAACGGCCAGCTGCTCGGCAGATTTTGGGGGTTCGACCTTGTAAGGTGCTTCATTACTACGCTCCTCTTTTGCTTTATCAGACATTTTAACCAGCGTATACAAAACCCAAACAGCAACGGCAAAAGCAACAGCGATAGCAATGATCTTAACGATTTCCATGGTTATCTCCAAATATACTCTTTAGGGTTAGTTACTTCTGTCTTGTTACCACACACATCACACTTGGCGTTAGTCCACTTCGACTTCAACCAGCGGTCCACCTTACCACCCAACTTACCAGCACATGAAATGCAGATAGCTTCATACTCCAGAGGCGGCTTCACCTCACGCGCAGTTTTTTCGTAGTACGACTTCATGAAAAGTTTCATGCGTTCCTCTCCTTCAATTTCCGTTCTATCAATCGTGCAAAGCCTACATAGAACCCCTTGTGACTGGAACGCCCTTCGGCTAGCTTGTCCCTGCCCCAAGCATCTTTGGATAGCTCTATGATTTCATCGTCGGTGCCAAGCCCAACCCACTCTTTTCTACTGGCGATCATGAGCTCCCTACGTGTACGCACTTTGTATTTTTTGCGTATGTTGTTCATATGATGCGAAACTGTTCCCGCTCCTACTCCCGCGAGGATACCAATCTGCTTATCAGAAAGACCCTGCTTAAATAACTCAAAGAATACGGCCTCCCGTCGCGTCAGTTCCGGCTTAATATCCATTTGCTTGCTCCTTGATAATTCGCTTTCCGTCCTCGGTGTATCGCTCATTTCGCTTGCTCCTTTGACTGCTTCTATTTCCTTTTTTCTTTAGGCTTTCCGCTATTCGCGGATCAAGAATATCAATTTCTGGCGCTTGATTCATCTCGTAGAACATTCGATATTTGTGATACTCCTTGCAGTGATTTTCATAAGTAGCAAAGAGCTTTTCAAACTTTAGCTGATACAGATACTCTAGTCCAATTAGCACGTTGCCGGTGTCGTTGTGCGATTGCTCTTTATCGAGGACTGCTTCCTCTAAAACTTTTATGTCATCAACGATACGCCAACAGTCCATGAGCTGTTGCTCAAAATCAAATATGCCGCTCATAACTTATTCTCCGTAATACCTAAGCACAGTTTCAAAAGAGGCGATCATGGTTTTTATTTGTTTGACGTCCTCCCTCTTGTTGGTGCTAAACACAGCACACCGCCTTCCGTCTTTATGCTTCTGAAGGTCAGAACGCAGCAACTCCAGTACGGAAACCAGCTCTTGTTGAACAATGCTAGATGCTGTGTCGTTGTCTATTTCTATTTTCATCTCCACCTCCAGCACTTGATTGCACCACCCTCGACAACGTACACCGTCATTTCTCCTTCAGCTTGTGGCATCGGGCATACAGACAGCGCCACCTTCTGGGCGGCTGGCTCAACTTCCTTGACCCGATACCCAACGGCTGCTGCAGCCGCGCCAACAAACAATCCCGCCACTGCTACTATA
>Ga0208783_10002158_pt1 | contig 11406 bp, 5 predicted proteins | sample DEB19_08_DNA_2_FD_184529 | JGI IMG/M metagenome (GOLD analysis project Ga0208783, IMG submission 184529) | Aqueous microbial communities from the Delaware River and Bay under freshwater to marine salinity gradient to study organic matter... | ecosystem: Environmental > Aquatic > Marine > Coastal... | reverse complement strand
GCTCCGGATCGCGAGCGATCTCGGCGACCAGGTCGGCGATCCGCTGCGCTTCGATGACGTTGGTTCGCCGACCACCGTGATCGAACTGGCCGTCAACCCGGATGAGGCGGAGCCCGCACCCGGGAACCTCCTTCCACGACGGCGGGAACGACGACAACCTCCGGTCGTAGTAGTGGTGGTTCGAGAAGTCGATGAGGATCTCGTCGCGGCTGCGGTAGTGCCAGGCCAGCCACTCCTGATCGAGTCTCGACTCGACACACTCATCGAGAATCGACTCGGCGTCGGAGGTCACGGCCTCGGCGTCCTGAGCCAGGGCGACGGCGAAGACGTCGTCCTCAACCGGGCCCCGGGCGACGGCCACCGCGGTCGGCGGCATCTGCCGCGAGTCGCCCACGACGACCACCGAGGTCGCTCGCCCCATTGCCCCCACCGCCGAGGAGACCGGAATCTGCGACGCCTCGTCGAAGACCACGAGGTCGAATCGGATCTTGCCCGGTTCGAGGAAGTTCGCCACCGAGTCGGGACTCATGAGGAAACACGGTGTCAGGCTGACGATGAGATCGGGGTACTTGGAGAGGAGCGCCCGCACCGACCGGGCGCCCCGCCGCCGCGAGCCGAGCTCGGCCTTGAGCTCACCGACCTGCCCCCGTCCGGCCGCGGCATCGAAGCTGCGGGCCTCGTAGAGGTCGGTCGGGATGACCTTGCGGGCCATCTCCTGGCGCGATCCGAGGGTCGCCACGAACTCGCTGATCGTGCGATCGTGCCGGGGCGGGTCGAAGACGTCGAGGCCTCGCTCCTCACCGACCTCGTTGATTGTCGCCTCCATGAGGGCGCGGTCGAAGGCGTCGCGGGCATCGTCGCCGCTGATCTCGCCGGTGAGGAGCTGCCGCCGGAACCCCGCGAGCAACGCATGGGCGATCTTCTCCACCTCGGCGGCAAGACCCAGCCACCGCTGGAGGCGGCGCCACGACCCGTTCTCGACGGACTCAGCCCACTCGCCGACCGAGTCGGTGAGTGCCTCGACTTCAGTGCGGTCGCCCGCCCACCGCTCCCGCGATTCCTCGGTCGCGCCGAGTTCACGGCCGATCGTGGCGAAACCGGCCACGAGCGCCCCGAGCGCGTCGAGGGTCGCCGGCGCCGGCGCCGAGAGTCCGGTCGCCACCCCGAGGGTCGCCTCGGCGGCCGAACTTCCGCTCGCCAGGAAGGCACCCGCCGAGCGGATGAGCGCGACCCGCGCCCCGACTCGATCGACGTCGGCTCGATCGGAGGGGAACCAGTCGGCCGCGACGACCGGACCGGCGAGCGCCCGGAGCGCGACGACGGCCGACGTTGTCGCCTCTGACGCGGCGACGAGCCGATCGACCAGGCCGAGCACGGCCTCGACCTCGGCCGAGGCGAACGGCGTCTGGTCGGCGAGCGGACCCAGCGCCCGCTTCACCCGCCCCTTGCGCCCGATCGCGAACGATCCCACGGCGTCCGCCACCGCCGCCCGGAATTCGGCGTACTCACCGTCGAGCGCGGCGACCCCGATCCCGCCGGTGAGGTCACCGGCACCGTCGAGCGTTCGGCCGAGGGCCTCGACCGAAGCTTCGGCACCGTCGGCCCAGTCGGGCCGGACGATCTCGCGCCACTCCACCATCGACGGCGCGAACCCGTCGATCGCCAACGCCAGCACATCGGCGATTCCCGAAATCTCGGTGAGCGTGCGAGCCTCCCGGGCAACTGCCAGCCAGCGATCGTCGCCACCGAGCAGTTCCGCCGCTCGGGCAACCTGCCCGATCGCCTCACCCAACGCAACGCGATCGATCGCGTCGAAGTCGGTCGTTGCGGCAAGCGCCCACGGGTGGCCGGGACGGGGCTGGGCATCGGCCGCGACCTCGCCGAGGTGAGCGAGTATCTGCTGGTACGAGGCGATCTCCTCGGGCATCACGTCCACCAGCCGCCGCGTGTGCTCGGCCGTCGGACCGTCGCCCAGCCGCAACAAGCTCATGTATGCGGCGTAGTACGAGAGCGGAACTCCCGCAGCGCCGTGCACCTTGTCGCGGTAGGTGTCGAGCACCCGAGCGAGCTCACCGAACCGCTCGTCGATCCGGTCCCAGGCCGTCCGGTCGAGCACGGGAACGAAATCGAGCGCCGCCTTCAACTGATTCTTGATGTCGTCGGGCCGCGAACCCTTGCTGTGCAACTCGAGACAGAACGGATCGAGCCCCGCGGCTTGGAGGCGCTCGTGCACCACCTCGAGCGCCGCCTGCTTCTCGGCGACGAACAGCACCCTCTTGCCCCGGGCCAGGGCGTTCGCGAGCAGATTGGTGATGGTCTGGCTCTTGCCGGTCCCGGGTGGCCCCTCCAATACGAAGGAACGCCCGGCCAGGGCGCGCGTGATCGCATTGGCCTGGGCACCGTCGACCGGCTGGGGGTTCAGGAGATCGGCGTCACGGGGCGGAGCCAACACCTCGCCATCGGGGCCGGCCGGATCCACGAACTGACTGCGACCGCCCTCGATGAGGTGCGACACGACCGCGTTCTCGGCGAACGCCTTCCAGTGCTCGTCGAGGTCGCGCCAGAGCCGCACCTTGCCGAAGCGCAGGAACCCGATGGCCGCATCTTCGAGAACCTCGAATCCGTACCGGTTCGCCAGCCCCTTCTCCAGAATCTCCCGCCGCAGGGCCTGGAGGCCGGCGGTCACATCGAGGCCGAAGTCGTCGCGCATGTCGTCGGCAAACCACTGCAGCGTCATGTTGTGCTTCACCCGCAACGCCTCGATGAGGCAGTAGTTCGGGGTCGTGAAGCCGCCGTCGTCGAGCATGATCTGCGCCTCGGTCTGTCCGCGTCGCAGGCCGACCCGGATCGGCACGAGGAAGATGGGCGAGACCACTTCGCCCACGGCCGACCGAGGGTCGGTCCAGCGCAGGCTCCCGATCGTGAGGAAGAGGTTGTTGGAGCCGGTCTCCTCCTCCTCGACCTTCGCCCGCGAGACGAGGCGACGGAGCTTCGCGATCATGCTCTCGTTGCCCTCGGACGAGGGAGCACCGAAGATCGCTCGATCGCCATCCCACAATCCCTGCCACTCGTCCCGCTTGAGCTCACGAGCATGGCGGAAACCCGCCTTCTTTTGGAGGTCGTTCAGGGAGTCACCCGGCTTGATCGTCACGGGCCCGCCGGCCGAGATCGAGTCTTCGATGACGGCGATCCGTTCTTCGGGCGGGAACAACGCGATGCCGGTGCGTTCGGGCTTGAAGTTGAGCAGCGAATTCCGGAAGGTGAGGTCGAGGAGCGCGTTCTTCCACTGCTGCACCCGAGCCGGAGGCGTATCGGGCAAGAGGCGGCGCGTCGTCGCGTCGTAGCGTTCGACGACGGCCGGACGGGCGGGGCCGTTGTCGATCACCACCGTCACGATGCCGTCGCGCTCGACCCGCGCCGGCAGGGGCAAGACACCCTGGGCGTGGCAAGCCTCAATGTCGATCATGGCGTAGAGGTGCGGACGGTGCTCGGGCCCTACTCCTCTCGCAATCAAATCATGGCAATACGCGCAACCGGGATCCCGCTCCATCCATTGCGAACGCACCGCCTTGACCGCGGCGGCGAACGGCGTCGTGCCGCGGCAGATCATCGTGGTCTCGGCCGCGATGATCTCACCGGAATCCAGCCAGGTGATCATCTCTCGAAAGTCGGTCACGACCGGCTTCATCTGGTCTTCTCGCAGTTGATCCCTGAGGAAGAACCCGCAGAAGGCGTGCCCGTGCACGAGGAAGACCACGGGAAGGAGCCCCGCCTGCTCGAGGCACGACGCGTAGGCACAGGCCAACTCGATGCAGTTCCCCTGCCGCTGGGCCAGCACCTCATCGAGGGGCCGCACCTTCTGGCCGATCTCGTCGTAACCGGCCGGCAGGTTGCCGTAGTTATCGACGAAATTCCCGAGAGCGAGGAAGATCGCTTCGCCGATCTCAGCCGCTCGCTGCGGCCCGCCCTGGTATCCCTCGAGTGACGGCGTCCGACCCTGGCGTTCGAGCACCTTCACTGCTTCTGCGAGCACCTCGTTCACACTCGGGTGGTTCGGTTGCACGAAGGCCGCGGTGACCTCGAAGAGTTCGCCCCCTATCAATGGGTTGATCCACTGGTTCCGTGCGTAGACCGTGACGTCTCGGCGCTCGGTCTGGGTGGTACCGGCCTCGTCGGTGACCACGACCTCGAGGGAAGCATTGGCCGTCTCGAAGAGATCGACGACCGCCCGATCGTCGACGCGGAAGTCCTTCTCCGCATCGAGTGACACCGTCTGACCGACGCCCGGGGCCGCCATCACCACCGAATACGGGTGGGTCAGGGGGGCGGCGATCCCGGCGATGCGCACGGACGCGGTGATGGTCAACTGCCCGACGAGCCCTCCGTCGACGTTCTCGACGGTGATCCCCTTGATCACGGGCATCCGGTTGTAGGCGAGCGCGTAGCAGATCGCGTCCGTATGGTCGATCTCGATCCGCAACGGGGTCCGCACCGCAGGCGCCGGACCTGCGTCCCCGCCGTCGTCCTGACCTGCTTCCGCGCCGACATCAGGACCGTCACCTGCGTCGGGAGCCACCACGGAGTCACCCTCCACGGTGGCGACTGCCGACTCCCCGTCCGGAGCCTGCTCTTCGGGGTTCTCCCGGGGAGCGGCGCCCTCCACGTCCTCGACATCCGTCGTCCGCGCGTCCTCGGTGCCCTCGCCCATCATGACCTCGCCCCCGGCCTTCCCGTCTCGACCCCGCTCGGAATAGAGCAGATTACGGAACGGCGCCGGGCACGCGCCAGCGGGATTTCCGCCGTCCAGCCGCTTCACGCTCGTCTTGCTGCCCTGTATCCATTCCGCCGAGAATGACCGGGCGCACTTCGCCTTCGTCGGTGTTCGCGGGTGCGTTGCGTATCGAAGCGAACGGGGGCGACGAACCATGGGAGCAATGCCGCAGCTACGTGGCCGGCAACGAGAGGCAGTCGGTCTCCCATCCGTCGGACACCACGTCGTCCTCGGTACTGCCGGCTCGGGGAAGACGCTCATGGCGATGGTGCGGGCTCGCTACCTCGCCGACCGCGAGGCCGACCACGGAGGAAAAACCCTCTTGGTCACGTATAACAAGACGCTCGCCACGTACTTGAACGCGATTCGCCCCGTCGAACTCCGCGATGTGGACGTCAAGACGTTTCACTCGTTCGCCATGGGCCTCCTCGGTGGACGGCGACGAGCAACCGGATCACAATCGGGACGCGTTGTGCGTGTCCTCGACGGAAGGGACCGAAAGGGAACGATCGCCAAGGCCGTCGCTGACGTTTCCCGCGGGTCCGGAGCCTCCCCCTTCGACCGCCCCATCCTCTGGTGGGAGGACGAATTCGATTGGATTGCCGGGAATGGCCACACCGACCGCGTCGCCTACGAAGATCCCGATCAGGTGGAGCGGGCCGGCCGCGGAACCGCTCTGCGACGCGAGCAGCGCACACGGACCTTCGACGTCTTCGAGCGCTACCACCAACTGCGAAGCGGGCAGGGCTTCGACTACGACTTCTCCGATGTCGCCAGCGACGTTCGCCGGCACCTCCTAACCGATAGTCGTGGTAGCGGATACCGGCACATCGTGATCGACGAGGGTCAGGACTTCTCCCCCGAGATGCTCCGATCACTCGTCGCTGCGGCTCCGGCCGACGGGTCCGTCACGCTCTTCGGCGACTACGCCCAGCAGATCTACGGCAAGGGGCACTCGTGGCGCAGCGTCGGTCTCGACGTCTCACGAGGAGTGCACCGACTGATCGAGAACTACCGAAACTCGAACCAGATCGCCCGGCTGGCCCTGGCGATGGCAGAGATGGATCATTTCCGCGAAGAAGCCGACCTCGTCGAGCCGACCCTGCCTGCCGCGGCCGGCGCCAAGCCGGCCCTCGTTCAGTGCACTGACCGTGGCGCCGAGATTCGCTTCGTCTGCGATCGGGCGAGCCAACTCGCCCGCAGCGGCTCGGTGGCCATTCTGCTCCGTCACCGCCGCGACGATCTCAAGGCAGTGCGCGAAGCGTTGCCCACCGAGGCGACGATCCTCAACAGAGAGATGACAAAGTGGCCGAGCGGGCCGCGTATCTTCATCGGCACCTACCACTCAGCGAAGGGCCTCGAATTCGACAGCACGATCCTCCCCTTCTGTGGCGCCGAAGCACTCCCGGACCCGTCCATCGTCGAGGCATTCGGCCACGACGAAGCCCTCGCTCGCGACGGGAAGCTGCTCTACGTCGGAGTCACCCGGGCGAAGTCGGACTTGATCATCACCCACACCGGGCAACCCACCCCCCTCCTCCCCACCGCGCCGGACCTCTACCGTCGGAGCCGAGTGTGACCCCGGCTCGGGCCGCGGCAGCACGCGGCGTCACCCGCCTCTGCCACTTCACGCCCAACGTGAACCTGGTCGACATCCTGAGCGACGGCGCCATCCGACCGACAGCTGACCTCGCCGACTCACCCGGAGCGCCCTTCCGCCCGACCGACACCAAGCGTCTCGACGGACACCCCGACAAGATCTCATGTTCGGTGCAGTACCCGAACGCGCACTACATGGACCGCACCGCAGACCGGCCGGATCTCGTCCACTTCACCGACCGCTGCGTACTCCTCCTCGATATTGCGCTCCTCGACCGGGACGGCGTGCTGTTCGCACCGACCAACGCCGCCACCGGAAGGGGAGCCGGGTGCCGTCCGGGCCTCGACGGGTTCGAGGCGCTCTACGCGGGCACCGTGCACGGGGCCCAGGGTCGGCGGATTTCCCGAGGGCTATACCACCGCGAGGCCTGCCCGACCGACGAACAGGCCGAGGTACTCATTCCCGGCGACATCGGCACCCGTCACCTGCTCCAAATCGTGCTCCCGTCCGAGAGCGCAATACGGAATCTCCTCGCCCAACTCAGAGCAGTCGAGATCGACCTCGGCCCCGTACCCGTGCGCGTCGCACCCCAGATGTTCGATAAGTCTCTCCTCAGCCGGGCCATCCGCGACGGGGAATCATTCACCGAACACGACGGGACCGACCTCTGATGACCACCACCCCTGACCGCACCCGGGTTCGCAGTGCGCTCTTCGGGCTCGCCGTCGGCGACGCACTCGGGTGGCCCCAGGAACAGAACGCCGACAATCTCGACCGGCGGCCGTCGAAGGCAGAGCTCTCCTTTCGGGCATGGCGGCGACGCGGGGGGCACTGGAGGCAGAGCTACGAAGAGGAGATCGGCGCCGGTCACTACAGCGACGACACTCAGCTGACGCTGTGCGTCGCCCGGAGCCGCCTGCGAGGCGCCGACTGGGTCGAGCACCTGACCCGAGTCGAGCTCCCGGCGTGGACCACCTACCAGCGGGGTGGGGGCGGAGCGGTGCTACGGGCCGCGAAGCACTGGGCAAAGGGTCAGGCGCCGTGGACCGGATCCGCCGAGACCACGACGGGCTACTTCAATGCCGGCGCGAACGGCGTCGCCATGCGAGTTCTCCCGCACGTCGTGGTCGGCCTCCGGACCGATGACTTCGACGCGATCCGCCACGACGTCATTCGTGACGGCGTCACCACCCACGGCCACCCGCGAGCGCTTGTCGGAGCGCTCGCCTACGCCTCAGCGCTCCGCACCTGTCTCTCACTCGACCACACGCTCGGGCACGGCGAACTCCTCGACACGACGATCGCGAACGTCGAGGTATGGGGATCGTTCGATAGGTCGGCATTCCCCGACGACTGGGCCGAAGCACACGATCGATCGATCGGCAACGTCGAGACCTCTTGGAACAACACGCGCGACGAGCTGCTGCAATTGCTCAGGCTTGCGCGCGACGGCGTGGAGAAGGGATCACTGGTCGACGAAGTCGAGGTCCTCCGGAGCCTTGGCGTATTCGATCGCTCGACCAATGGTGCCGGCACCGTCAGCGCCGCCGCCGCACTCTTTGCTACCTCACGCTTCGCCGACAGCCCCGAGCGGGCCCTGCTCCTGATTGCGTACCTCGAGCGAGCCGACACCGACACGCTCGCCTCGATGACCGGGGCATTACTCGGCGCCATTGACACCGACGACCGTATGGCCGGTCTCGGCTCGGCAGTCCAGGACTATGAGTACCTGGGCTCGATCGCCGATGAGCTATGCGAGGTCGCATACGAGGAAGCGACGCCGTCGATACCCCTCCCCGTCGTGGTGGCGACGGCGAAGACGATCGACCACTGGACGAAGTCGCTCGCCGAACTCGCCGCCGGGAATGAGACCGAGCTTCCCGACGGGCGGTCAGCCCGACTCGTCGAGCGCACCGATCTCGACTCCCGCTCGATCGACCGAAACGTCCGTCGCTACACGCTCTGCACCGCCGACGGCCAGTCCGTGTTCGTCACCAAGCTCTCGAAGCGAGCCGAGACCTCGGCGCCCGATCGAACCGCCACCACGATGGTCGGCGTTCGAGTGTTGGTGCCGGAACTCGCACCAATACGCGACTTCTACGAGTCAGCGCTCGGGCTGGTACCGAGTGCCACCCGCGACCACTTCGTCAAGTACGGCGAAAGCCTCGCCGTCGAAGTGACCTCCGATGCACTGGTCGAACCGGGCTCAGTGCCCGGCTTCATCGTGCACATCGAGGCACACGATGTCGAGTCCGTCTATCAGTCGGTCACCCGCCACGGGAGCGCGATCACGGTCGAGCTCGCCACCGATAAGGAGGGCCGGCAGCGCTTCACCTGCACCGATCCAGCCGGAAACCGGGTCGAGGTCGTGGCTCCCCGCCCTCGCCGTCGCCCCGTCTAGAGACCGTTGACGCCGATCACGGGGTAGGGGCCGCCCGTGTGGTGCCCGTTCTTGCGCCACTGGGGCCAGGCCGGCTTCACGCCCGGCACCCGGGGCAGCGGGAACGACGAGACCGTCGCCGTTCCGTTGATCGGCCGCCCGTCGGTCGCCTTCCAGCTCTGCACGACGAGTCGCCAGCCGACCCCCGCACCGAAGTTCGCGACCGCCGCCGAGTTCTGGATGATGCGATTGCGTTCGATGGGCCGGTAGAGCCGGGCCCCGTCGGCACCGCGCAGGAAGTTGAACTCGCCGGTGCCACCGACGGCCACATCGTTCACGCCGTTGCCGTCGAGGTCGACGAGGATCGGAGTCGAGAGCAGTTCGACGTGGTATCCCTCGGGGGCACCGGGCTCGACGCTCCACAGCACCCGGCCGCCGGGCCCGATCGCCCACACCCGCCCCTTCGCGCACTTCGCGCACGCGGCAACCACCACATCGTTGCGCCGGTCGCCGTTCACGTCGCCGATGACGGGAGAACCGAAGATCGGTCCGTTGAGCAGTACGGGCCACCCCGGGATCGGCGATCCGTCCTCGACCCGAAAGGCCTTCACCGTGTTAGAGGCCGAGGCGTCACCCGAGGGCCCGACGCCGGTGCCGACCACCACCTCGAACCGGCCGTCGTTACCGATGTCGCCGATCGCCGGACTCGACTGGAAGATCTGGTGCTGACACCGGGTCCACAGCACGAGCGGCCCCATCCGGGTGACCCGGATCCGGCGCAACCAACCCGCCCAACTCCAGGCCCCGCACGGACCGCCCGGGCTCGCGTCACCGCCGAGGAAGATGTCCTTGCGGCCGATCTTGCCCACGTCGAAGAGCGCGGGCGAATCCCAGATCGTGTCCAGCGTGTCGATCGGGAACCCGGGGAGCGCCCGGCCGTTGCGATCGACGACGTAGAGGCGGTGGTCGTAGCTCCCGAACACGATCTCGCCCCACCCGTCGCCGTTCACGTCTCCGAACGCCGGCGTACCGACCACACCGCTCTGACCGGCCACCGTCATCGTCTTCAGCCGCCACCGAACGGTTCCGTCGGCCCGGAAGACAACGAGACCGCCCTGCTGCCCCGGCGCCTCGATGCTGCCCGCGCCGACGACGATCTCCTTGCGACCGTCCCGGTCGATGTCGACGACGGTCGGACTCGACTCCATCGCCACCGCCGGGCCGGGAACGACCCGAACCGCCCGCGGCCAGCCGGGCAGGTCGCGCCCGGTGCGACGGTCGAGCACGTGAACCGTGCCCCCGAGATCGGCAGTCACGACCTCGGGCCGACCGTCGCCGTTCACGTCGGCGATCACCGGCGACGACAGGTGCGAAGGCCCGATCGGGGTCGCCCAGGCGGCAGTCGGGAAGGCGGGTGGGGTCGTCGGAGCCGCCCCCGACGCCTGGGCTCCGAGCCCGGCCAACACGACCGAGCCGATGACGAGCAACCGGGCGCGACCGCCTACCCGCAGAAGCGTTCCACCGGGCCGGGCCATGAAGAATTCATCGGCCGGACCGAATCGATCGTTGAGCGATCCCGCGCTCTTACCCGGCCGAGTTCAAGACCGGTCAGGCGACTTTCGCGCCGGACTGGTTCGAGGGCCGTCCGGCCCCCCGAGCGTTGATCGCCCGCACCTTGCACGTGTAGGTCTTGCCCACCGACAATCCGGTCACGACGATTGCTCGGGCCAACGGATTGGCAACCGTGACCGACCGCGTCGTGCCCCCGTTCGACGACACACACGCCGCCGTGAACCCGGTCAACGGCCTCCCGTTGTTGCCGTTCGGCGTGTACGCCACGCGCAGTTGCCCGGTCGCGGGTCGGGTCACCCCGGTCAGAGTCGGCGCCGGCGGCGAACCCACGATCACCGCCTCCGAGGCCGTCGAGTACACCCCGGCCCCCACTGCATTCACAGCGCGGACCTTGCACGTGTAGCTCTTCCCGGTCGTCGCGCCGGTCAACGTGATCGGCGACGCCGCCCCCGAGCCCGAGCGGGCGACTCCCCCGTTCCCCGAGGTGCACGACACCGAATACGACGTAATCGCGCTTCCACCCGCCGACACGGGCGGGGTGAACGTCACCGTGAGCGGACCGGTCGCCGTCGTCGTCGACCCCGTCCGGACCGACACACCCGTCGGTGCGCCCGGCGCCGTCGCCGGAACCACCGGCGCCGACGCTGCGGATGCCGCACCCGTCCCCACCGCGTTCGTCGCAGTCACCGTGCACGTGTACGACTTCCCGTTCGTCAACCCCGACACCGTGACCGGCGACGCTGACCCCGAGTTCGTTCCCGTCGCACCCCCGTTCGACGACGCGCACGAGACCCCGAACGCCGTGATCGCCGAACCGCCATCGCTCACCGGAGCCGTGAACGCCACCGACAACGACCCGTTGCCCCTGGTCGCCACCACTCCCGTCGGTGCGCCCGGCACCGTCGCCGGAACCACCGCCGCCGACGCCACCGACACCGCACCCGCACCCACATCGTTGGTGGCCGTCACCGTGCACGTGTACGACTTCCCGTTCGTCAACCCCGACACCACGACCGGAGACGACCCACCCGACCCAGTGCCCGTCGCACCCCCGTTCGACGACACACACGACACCGAGTACGA
>Ga0208783_10002157_pt1 | contig 11408 bp, 8 predicted proteins | sample DEB19_08_DNA_2_FD_184529 | JGI IMG/M metagenome (GOLD analysis project Ga0208783, IMG submission 184529) | Aqueous microbial communities from the Delaware River and Bay under freshwater to marine salinity gradient to study organic matter... | ecosystem: Environmental > Aquatic > Marine > Coastal... | reverse complement strand
CGACGCTGTGCTCGAGGGCATCGTGGACGATCACACCGTCGACGACCGACTCGTGCTCGAGGACGGCATGGTCCGATCCCTCGCACGGCAGGCAGCTCTGCGACACGATGCGATCGCCCGTCACCACGTCGCCGTGCCATGCCAGCGGCGCGGCTCCCCAGGCCGCCGCCGGACAGCCATCGACAAGGACCATGACCGGCGCGAACGGGGCCGTCCACGACGGACAGGCGGCTGGCAGTGATCGGTGGATGGACGGCGGGCAGGCGTCGACACGGCAGTAGTGCCGTCGGTGCCAGCAGGCCCGGGCCGTGTCCATGAACAGCGTCGCACACAGCAGGGCCACGATCATGCAGTGCAGCCGGCGTCGCACGTGTCACCTCTCGCGCGGGGAAACGTCGCGCAGTGCACCTGCGCGACTATGCATCCATCGGAGCCGCGATGCCGCGATCGGAACCGCTCCCCGCGGGGTATGCTACTTGCGGGAAAACGGACCCGCAAACGCCGCGGGGAGCGGGGGCTGCCGGTGCCGGCGACAGCGGGCGGAAAAGAAAAAACGACGGCCGCGGCGGAGGTCACTCCGCCACGGCCGTCGCGTGAATCGAGCCTGTCAGCCGCCTGCGAACGGGGTAGAAAACTGCGAAACTGATGCGGACCGGGCCGTGGCGCGGGCGGGTTCGCCGCCGGCGATCACGCACCTGTCGAGGGTCCGAATCAACGCGATGGGGTTGGCACCTCCGACGGGAGCGGGAACAGGTCGAATGTCGCTGCCAGAGGTTTCGTCAGGAGGCCGCTCCGACCTCCAGACGACCCCCTGGCCGGCCGTCCAGACGCTACCGCCGGCGCCACTGGCACAGCCACGACATCCGCCGCCGGCCGTCCGGCTCACGAACAGCCCATGCTGTTGCCGCAGTTGTGGCAGAGGTAGCAGTTGCCGTTGCGGACGGTGATGGCGCCGCAGTTGTCGCAGGCCGGGGCGTCGATCTGGAACTTGGCGAACTGGTTTTGCCGGTCGGCCGCACTGGCGGTGGGGTCGACCGCCATCTGCAGGCCGGCCCGCTCGAGCAGGGCCGCATGCTTCTCGACTCCCGTCGCCTTGGCCACGGCGGTGGCATGGCCGTTCGTGCCGGCGGGATGCTTGCCGCGGCTGACGGTCGCCTCGCCGTTGGTGCGGGCCTTTCCTTGGCCATCGGCAAGCCCGCGCGCCGTCGTGGCGGCGGGCTTGCGCTCTGTTTCCGTGTCGTCTCCCGAGCCGGCTTCTTCGCCGCCGGTGTGGGCCGGGGCGTGGCCGCCGGGCCGGTTCGCCTCGCGGTAGCCGGGGATGAACTCCGAACCCATCCAGCGGAAGAGGTAATCGACGAGGCTCTTCGCCACGGGGATGTCGGGATTCTTCGTGTATCCCCACGGCTCGAACCGGGTGTGCGAGAACTTCTTCACGTACACCTCGAGCGGCACGCCGTACTGCAGGCTCATCGACACCGCGGTGCCGAAGGCGTCCATGAGGCCGCCGATCGTGCTGCCCTCCTTGGCCATCGTGATGAACAGCTCTCCCGGCCGGCCGTCGTCGTAGAGGCCGACGGTGATGTAGCCCTCGTGGCCGCCCACGTTGAACTTGTGGGTCACGCTCCGCCGGGTGTCGGGCAGCCGCTCGCGCCGCGGGGCTGCGGTGGCCTTGGCTGCGGTCTTGTCGGACTCGGTGCCGGTGTTGAGCGGCTGGCTCTCCTTCGAGCCGTCTCGGTAGATCGCCAACGCCTTCAGCCCCATCCGCCAGCCCTCGACGTAGGCGCCGGCGATGTCCGCCGGCGTCGTCTCGCGGGGCATGTTCACGGTCTTGGAGATCGCGCCCGAGAGAAAGGGCTGGGCTGCGGCCATCATCTGCACGTGGGCCTGCCAGCGGATCGACCGGACGCCGAGCCTGGGCTTGAATGCGCAGTCGAAGACCGGCAGATGCTGATCCTTGAGCCCGGGCGCCCCCTCGATCGTGTCGTTCTTGTCGACGTAGGCGAGGATGCCCTCGATCGCCGGCTCGTCGTAGCCGAGTGTCCGCAGCGCCAGCGGCACCGTTTGATTGACGATCTTCAGCATGCCGCCGCCAGCCAGCTGCTTGTACTTCACCAGGGCGATGTCGGGCTCGATGCCGGTCGTGTCGCAGTCCATGAGGAAGGAGATGGTGCCGGTCGGTGCGAGCACCGTTGCCTGGGCGTTGCGGTAGCCGCAGCTGCGGCCGCCTGCGAGCACCTCGTCCCAGATCTTCCTGGCGGCATCGTGCAGATACTTCGGGCAGGAGGGGTCGATCTTGTCGACGGCGGCCCGGTGCATCTGCATCACGTTGAGCATCGGCTCGCGGTTGGCCGCGAAACCCTCGAAGGGGCCGACGGCGGCGGCGAGCTCGGCGCTGGTGCGATTCGCGGCACCGTGGAGGATCGCCGTGAGCGCACCGCAGAGGCCGCGGCCGGCATCGCTGTCGTAGGCCAGGCCGTCTGCCATCAGGAGGCTGCCGAGGTTCGAGTAGCCGAGCCCCAGCGGCCGGAAGAGGTGGCTGTTGCGGGCGATCCGCTGCGTCGGATAGCTGGCGTGGTCGACCAGGATCTCCTGGGCCACGAAGAAGATCCGGCAGGCGGCAGCGAACCGGTCCACGTCGAAGTGGCCGTCGGGCCGGCGGAACTTCATCAGGTTGATGCTGGCCAGGTTGCAGGCCGTGTCGTCCAGGAACATGTATTCCGAGCACGGGTTGCTGGCGTTGATCCGGCCCGAATTGGGGCAGGTGTGCCAGCGGTTGATCGTGGTGTCGTACTGCACGCCGGGATCGCCGCACTGCCAGGCGCACTCGCTCATCCGCTTCATCACGTCGCGGGCCTTGAAGCTCGGCCCGGCCTTCGACGGATCGGTGACCCAGCGGGTCGTCCAGGTGTCGTCGCGGTCGGCGGCCTCCATGAAGTCGTCGGTCAGCCGCACGGAGAGGTTGGCGTTCTGGAAGAGGATCGAGCTATAGGCCTCGCCGTTGAAATTGGCGTCGTAGCCCCCCTTCTCGATGAGCACGCGGGCCTTGTTCTCCTCCTTCGACTTGCACTCGATGAATTCCATGATGTCGGGATGCGTCACCTTGAGCGACTGCATCTTGGCGGCGCGACGGGTCTTGCCACCGCTCTTCACCACGGCCGCGACCTGGTCGTAGACCCGCATGAACGAGAGCGGGCCCGAGGGCTTGCCGCCGCCGGCGAGCTTCTCTCGCTGGCTGCGGAGCGTGGAGAGGTCGGTGCCGGTGCCGGAGCCGAACTTGAACAGCATGGCCTCGCTGCGGGCGAGCTCCATGATGTCCTCCATGTTGTCCTTCACGCTCTGGATGAAGCAGGCGCTGCCCTGTGGGTATTCGTAGGGGTTGTCCGGCATGACGACGTCGTGCTTCGCCTCGTCCCACCGCCAGTTGCACGGCGCGCCCTTCACGCCGTACTGGTGGTAGAGGCCCACGTTGAACCAGACCGGCGAGTTGAAGGCGCCGTGCTGATGGATGCACAGCCAGCAGAGGTCGCGGTAGAAGTTCTCACCATCCTGCCGGCTCTTGAAGTAGCCGTCGGCGATGCCCCAGTCGGCGATCGTGCGGGCGACCCGGTGCACGAGCTGCTTGACGGAATGCTCGCGCTCCGCCGTGTGGATCTCGCCGTAGAAGTACTTGCTCACGACGACGTTCGTCGCCAGCTGGCTCCAGGCCGAGGGGATTTCGCAGGCTGGCTGCTCGAAGAGCACCTTGCCGTCCTCCCCCTTGATGGCGGCCGTGCGCAGCTCCCACTCCGTGGTGTCGAACGGGCTTTCGGCGTCGACCGGGCAGAACGTCGGCTGCACCTCCAGGGGCGACTGCCCCGCCCTGCCCCTGCCGTCCGCGTGAGACTGGCCGGACGCGGCGTGTCCTGCGGCGGTGGCGGTGCCGGCGATCGTGGCGGAGGCGTCGAAAGCTGCCATGGGGAAGGTGCTCCTGGGCGAGGAATGAAGCGGAAAACGAACCGGAGTGTCGAGTATACTTTCGTACAGATGTCGTTCCAGCCAGTATCGGCCGGCGACGGGACATTCGTGAGTCGATCAGCCGGCTGGCCGGGCCGGGAGGGTGCGACAACGAGAAAGCAGCTCCTTCTGCATGCTATCGCAAGATGTAGTGGTGGTCGTCCGGATGACCACTTCCTGTGGGCCGGGGCGTGAATGTAGCGTGAGCGTTTCGGGAGTCAAGCGGCTTTCCGAGGCCGGCGAAAACACCCCCGAAAACGGGTGTTTCTGGCGGTGGGGGCGGCTGCGGGGCAAAGTGGCCGCAACCACTCTGCGTGGGGGTTTTCGGCGGACCGCTCGCCTCGGCCGCCGGCGGCCGCGACAATTGGGCCACTGGACGCCTCTGCGGTCATCCTGGAGTCAGCTTCGCGTGACCTCGGATGCGCCGAAGGCCGGAAGCGAGGAATCCACCCGAAAACGCCCCGCGGTGCGGCGGCACGCGCACCATCCCCAGCCGTTTCCCCGAGGAGATTCCCACCATGAGACCCGACCCGCTCCGCCACGCCCACGATGCGACCGGCACCCCCTTGCACCGTCCGCTCGAAGGCGTCCGCATCCTCGCGGTCGTCGGCGACGACTACGAGGATCTCGAGCTGTGGTATCCGAAGCTGCGGATCGAGGAGGCTGGCGGCCATGTGACCGTGGCCGGCGCACAGCCGGGCCGGACGTATTCCGGGAAGCACGGCTATCCCTGTACGAGCGACGCGGCGCTGTCCGACATGGAGGCGGCCGACTTCCACGGCGTCCTGCTGCCGGGCGGATGGATGCCCGACAAGCTCCGCCGCGATGCGAAGCTCCTCGGCCTCGTGCGGGAGTTCGCCGCGACCGGCAAGCTGGTGGCGGCGATCTGCCACGGCGGCTGGATCGCGATCTCGGCCGGCGTGTATCGGGGCGTCCGCGTGACCGGCAGCCCCGGGATCAAGGACGACCTGATCAACGCCGGAGCGATCTGGGAAGACGCTCCTGTCGTGGTCGATCGGCACTTCGTGTCGAGCCGCAAGCCCGCCGATCTGCCGGCTTTCATGGCGGCGATCGTCGAGATGCTGGCGGCGGTGGCGGCGGTGTAGGATGGACGAGTGAGCCCGCAGGAATCCGCATCGATCGACGCGATCAGGTCCCTCGTCCGCGAGGCGGGCCTGCGGTGCACCGCGGCCAGGCTCGCGGTCATGCAGCAGATGGCGGCCGCAGCGGGGCCGCAGACGCATGCGGAGGTGTCGGAGGCGCTCGATCACCGGGGCTTCGACCGGGCGACGATCTACCGCAACCTCACGGAGCTGACCGAGGCGAAGCTCCTCACCCGCGTCGACCTCGGCGATCACGTCTGGCGGTTCGAGCTGCGGCGGCATGCCGGGGGCGGCGTCCACGGGGGCGACCACCCGCACTTCGTCTGCACGACGTGCGGCGAGGTCTCGTGCCTCGACGGCGTCGACGTGGCGATCACACCACGCCCCGGTCCGCGGAAGCAGGGCGCCGGCAAGAAGGGGGTTCCGGCGGTCACGGAGGTGCTGCTCAAGGGCACCTGCGAGAACTGCGAGTGAGGGCGGCCGCCCCAAACCCCGCGCACCGAGCACCGATGCCGCGACACCTTCTGCTCGCCATCGCGCTGACCCCTTGCCTGCTGGCGGCTTGCCTGCTGCGGCCGCCGGCGATCGCACTGACGGCGCCGGCGGATCTCGAGGTCGTGCAGCGGCACGCCGACGGCGGTGGCGTGGTGCGGATCGTCGGCCGGCTCTCCGGCGTCGACGCCGACGGCACGCTCGTGGAGGCGCGGCTGGCCGGCGCTGCGGGCGACGCGTCGGCATGGCGGCCGCTCGCGGCTGGTAATGGCGGCTTCGACGGCGGCCTACGGGCCCCGGCGGGGGGCTGGTATCGGCTGGAGGTGCGGGCCTCCCGCGCCGGCGGCGTGGTCGCCGAGGCGGTCGTTCCCCGCGTCGGCGTCGGCGAGATCTTCATCGTGGCGGGTCAGTCGAACTCCGCCAACTACGGCGAGTCGCGGCAGGCGGCCCGGTCGGATCGGGTCGTGGCGTGGGATGGCGGCCGCTGGCAGGTCGCCCGGGATCCACAGCCGGGCGCCGGCGGCTCGGGGGGCAGCTTCATGCCGCCGCTGGGCGACGCGCTCGTCGCCGCGTGCGACGTGCCGGTCGGCTTCGTCGCCTGCGGGCTCGGCGGGACGAGCGTGCGGGAATGGCTGCCGGAGGGGACGCGGTTTGCCCGTCCGCCGACGGTCGAACGCCGTGTGCGGCGGCTGGCCGACGGCGGCTGGGAGAGCGACGGCCGGGCCTACGCGACGCTCGTGGCGCTCATGAAAGGTCGCGGGCCGCGTGGCTTCCGCGCCGTGCTCTGGCACCAGGGGGAGAGCGACGCCAACCAGCAGGATCCGACCCGCACGCTCCCGGGCGAGCGCTATCGCGAGTATCTCGAGACGCTCATCCGCAAGTCGCGGGCCGACATCGGCTGGGAGGCGGACTGGTTCGTGGCGCAGGCGACCTACCACGTGCCGGGCGACGAGGCGTCGCCTGACATCCGCGCGGCGCAGGCCGCGGTCGTGCGGGACGGCGTCGCCCTGGCCGGCCCAGATACCGACGCGCTCACGGGGCCGCTGCGGGAGCGGAACGGCACGGGCGTGCACTTCAGCGACGCGGGACTCAAGGCCCACGCGTCTGCCTGGGCCGAGATCCTCGTGCCCTGGATCGAGTCGCGGTGAGGACTGGCCGCCCCGCGCCAGTGCGCTACCGAACTCGGATGCGATCTCGCACGCATTCGACTGTGGTGTAGTGCCGGCTCGGGGGCGGCAAAAGTCTCCTCGCTGTGGCCGCAGCGGCCACACGCTCGTCGAGCGTTCGCCGACCCCCTCGCCTCCCTTCTCCAGGCTTCCAAGTCGTCGCTACAGCAAAACCAGATGCGCTCTAGCGGGCCAGCAGCCGCTCGAGCAGCGGCTTGAGCCGGCTGGCGAAGGCAGCGTAGCCGCCGTCCTGCGTCAGGTGGATGTTGTCGGGCGCGAAGAGGCCGGCCTTGAGCGACCCGTCGGCGGCGACCATCTCCCCGGAGATGTCGAGCACGTGCACCAGAGGGTCGGCGTCGAGCTCGAGCGCGTCGAGGGCCGCGTTGACCTTCTTGATGTCTTCGTAAAAGCGATTGCCGGGGGCGTGCGCCGGAAACACCTTCACCACCACGAGCGGCGCCCGTGGAAACTTCTCGCGCAGGTTGTCGGCGCAGGCCTTGATGCCCCGGGCGGCCGGCTCGATGCCGGTCTCGGCCGTGAAGAACATGTTGTTGTTGCCGACGAGGAGCACGACGGCCCGCGGCTCGAGCCCCGCGACGCCGCCGTGGTCGAGCCGCCAGAGCACGTTCTGCGTCTTGTCGCCGCCGATGCCGATGTTGACGGTCTTGAGATTCCCGAAGTGCTTCGGCCAGGCGGCGGCCCACTGCATCGTGATCGAGTCGCCGACGAGCAGCACGTCGATCGGCCCCGCGTTGGCCTGCACCGTCTTCACGAGGCCGGCGTGCATGTCGAGCCAGCTGCGACCTCCCCAGAAGCCGGCCGATGGGACGACCGGCCAGAGGTGCGGCAGGTGCTGCATGACCTCGGCGCCCGGTCGCCGCTCGTGCTCGGGCTTGAGCACGTAGGCCTCCTCCTCGGGCGCGAGCGGCCAGCCGGTCTTCTGCGGCTCGGGCGTCGCGTAGGCGTAGTCGATCGCGCGGGAGGCGGGCGGCATGGCCGTGGCCAGGGCGACGACGGCGAGGGACGCCAGGGGAAAACGCGACTGCATGGCGGACGACTCTGGAGGGAAGGGTAGGACGCTCCAGCGAACCCGGACGACGAGCGCTAGTACCGCGGCACCGCCGGATCGACCTCGGTGCTCCAGGCGTCGATGCCGCCCTGCATGCTCGAGACGAGAGGAAAGCCCTTCTCGCGGAGCCAGTGGGTCACCCGCAGGCTGCGGACGCCGTGGTGGCAGTGCACGATGATCGGCCTGCCGCGCCACTGCTCGAGCTCGCCGATCCGCTCGGGCAGTTCCTGCATCGGCAGGAGCACCGCGCCGGCGATCCGGGCCGTCGCATGCTCCTCCGGCGTGCGGCAGTCGAGCAGGAGCATCTCGCCGGGGTGCGACTCCCAGAGGAGTTTTTTCGCTGCTGCTGCTGAGATTTCCACGGGGGCGTCGGTGGGCATCGTCGGTCGTGTTGCAGGGGTGGGGTCGCCGCGTTTCGGAGCGGACGAACGGACAAGACGTGTGTCAGGGGGCGACGGGCACGAGCACCAGCCGCCGCACGTCGGCGACGGTCGCGCCGGGAATCCGTGTGGCCGAGAGCGCGAGCGTGGCCGGACCCTTGGCCAGCTGGATCCGCCCGAGCGACAGCGGCCGAAACTCCTTGTCGAAGCCCTCGCCGTGGCGGCGCTCGACCCGGTCCTCGCCGCGGTTGAGCGGCGGATCCCAGCCGGGCTGGATCGTCGCCGTGACCACGGAAGCACCGCAGGAGAGCGTCACGCTCGACCCGGCGTCGGCGTCGGGGCAGGTGTACCAGAGCACCGCCTCGTAGCTGCCGGCGGCGAGCACGTCGACCGTCCAGGTGATGGAGTCGTCGGTGCTCTTCCAGCCCACGAAGTGGGAGCAGTTGGGCGCCTTGGCATTCCGCGCGACGCCGCCGTGTGGGCGGCCGTCGCGGGCCGGCAGCTCCGTGTGCGGGCTGCCGGGAAAGCCCACCGGAAACCGCTCCTCCGTCGGTGCGGGCACCGCGGCGAGGACCGTCTTCCTCCACTCGGCCGCGATCCCAGCGAGCCGCGCGGCCTCCTCGGGAGCGACGGCGGTGATGTCGCGGGTCTGGCCGGGATCGACCGTCAGATCGTAGAGCCGGCCTTGGGCGTCGAGCCGGTGGGTCTGGCTGCGTACGCTCACCTTGCCGCCGAAGCTCGCGACAATCGTGCGGCCGGCCGCGCGGGCAGCGACCGCGTCGACCCCCGGCAGCCGCAGAAGCAAAGGCGACAGATCGATGCCGTCGAGCGGCCTGACAGGACCGAGGTCGACACCGGCCAGTCCGGCGAGAGTGGGCAACAGATCGATCGCGCCGGCCAGCTGCGGCACGACGGTGCCGGGTGCGATCCGCGCCGGCCAGCGGACCACGCAAGCGCTCCGCACTCCGCCGTCGTCGGTCGTGCCCTTGCGGCCGCGCATGCCGCCGCACCAGCGTCCGCTGTTGGCCCCGTTGTCGGAGAAGTACACGACGATCGTGTCACGGGCCGCGCCGGACCGCTCGAGCGCGGCCAGCAGCCGGGCGACGTTCGCGTCGAGATTTTCCATCATCGCCAGCGCCGCCCGGGTGAAGGGCACGTCTTCGCGGTCGCCGTCGGCGCCCCGCAGATCGATCGGTCGGTCGACGAACCGCTGCCACTCGGCGTCGGGCACGCACATCGGCGAGTGGGGCGTGTTGAAGGCGACGTAGCAGAGGAAGGGCTTGCCTTCCCCGGCCTGGCGTTCGATGAAGCCGCAGGCTTTCGCAGCGATGTCGTCGGCGATGTAGCCCGAGCCGCGGACGAACCGGCCGTCGTGCTCGAGGGGCGGGTCGAAGTAGTCGCCCCAGTGTCCCTCGGTGAAGCCGTAGAAGGTGTCGAAGCCACGGGCCCGCGGGTGGTAGGGCCACTGGGTGCCGTTGTGCCATTTGCCGAAGCAGCCGGTGGCATGGCCGGCGTCGCGGAAGACCTCGGCGAGCGTCCGCTCCGCCGGGTCCATCCGCTCCTCGCCGAGCGTGACGCCGCGGACGCCGCTCCGCGGATGGTAGCGGCCCGTGAGCAGCTCGGCTCGGGTGGGGGAGCAGACCGGCTGCACGCAGAACGTCTTGAGCACCGCTCCGTCGCGGCCGAGCGAGTCGATCGTGGGCGTGGCGAGGTTCGTGTTGCCGACGAACGAGTAGTCGCCCCAGCCGGCATCGTCGGCGAGGATGACGAGCACGTTGGGAGCCGCGGCGTGCGCCGTGGCTGCGGCCAGGAGCCAGCAGGCGGCCATGGCCGCGCAGAGGTGTCGGGCAGGGTGGATCATGTATGGCCCGATGATACGGCAAACGTCCGGCCGATTCAGGAGCCGGCCGGCTTTCGCCCCTGCAGTGTGTTAGAGTGCCGTGTCGGCCTCCGCCGGGAAAAGGCTCCATGGAAACGCCACGCCGAGATCGCGGTCTCGTGATCGCCGGCCTCGCGGCGCTGGCCGCGCTGGCCGCGGCGAGCGTGCTCGGCATGTGGTGGGCCGGATGGTTCGGGCCGCACGAGGATCCCCGGATCACCGAACTGCGGCTCCTGCAGGAGGAGCTGATCCGCAAGTATCCGCCCGAGCAGGGTCCGCAGACGCTTGCCGATGCTGCGGAGCGGGTCGCGGCGATCGGCGGCTTCATGATGAAGGTGCAGGCGCTGCCACCCGACTTGCGGCCGCGGGCGATCGAGTCGGGCCGTGACGCGATGCTCCGAATCGTGGATGCCAAGGCGCAGGCCTACTTCGCCCTCCCGGCCGCACAACGGCAGACCTTCCTCGATTCCGAGATCAGGCAGGGGGAGCTGATGCGAAAGGCATTCGAGGCGGGGAAGACGGCGCTGAAGTGGGCGGGCATGGGCGGCCGCGGAACGAATCAGGCGCAGCCGTCCGCCGGCCCCGGCGGATCCCAGGACAACCGCAACCGCACGATGAAGAGCCTCATCGACAAGACGACGCCGGCCCAGCGGTCGCGGATTACGGAGTACATGTCCGCCATCGAGAGCCGCCGCCGACAGCTCGGCCTGCCGCAGGGGGGCTTCGGCCCCTGACGCCGCGGCTGGCACTGCGATGCCGCGTCTCGGCTCGAGCGCTCTAATACCACACGCCGGCGCGGACGAGGAACGTGTCGGACGGATGGAGCCAAGGCTGGTCGGTGAGGTAGTACTGCACCGCGCGGCCGGTGACCCAGCCCGCCTCGAACTTCCACGAGAGGCCGAGGTCGGCGGGCTTGCGTTCCCAGCCGGCCAGGAGCCGGTAGTCGCGGATGACGATGATCTGGTCCTGCCCCTTCGTCGGGCCGGTGACGGATTGCATCGCCCACTGGTTGCCGCCGAACTCGGCGGCCAGATACAGCCAGTGGCTCGCCCGCGGCCGCTCGGCGATCCGCCAGGCCAGCCGCGGCCGCGGAAAGATCAGTTCGAACCGCCGGTCGTCGGCGGGCGTCCAGAGCAGGCCGCCGGCGGGCAGGAAATCGACGTCGTAGCGGTCGAGGTAGATGAGCCCCGCGATGACGCGGAGATTCTCGTGGGCCTCCCAGGCGGTGAAGCCGTGGCCCGTGATCCGCATCGCCTGGGGCGAGTCGTTGTGGAAGTCGCTGTACCAGCCCGGCGAGACCGCCAGGTCGATCCCCACCCGCTCGTT
>Ga0208783_10002154_pt1 | contig 11420 bp, 9 predicted proteins | sample DEB19_08_DNA_2_FD_184529 | JGI IMG/M metagenome (GOLD analysis project Ga0208783, IMG submission 184529) | Aqueous microbial communities from the Delaware River and Bay under freshwater to marine salinity gradient to study organic matter... | ecosystem: Environmental > Aquatic > Marine > Coastal... | reverse complement strand
CGTCTTCGAGAAGCTGGAGCAGCCGGGCGGCCGCGCGTCGGTGTTCCGCCAGGACGGCTTCACCTTCGATGCCGGCCCCACCATCATCACCGCCCCCTTCATCCTCGACGAGTTGTGGTCGCTCGCGGGTGCCAGATTCTCCGATGACGTGACGCTGGCCCCGCTCGATCCGTTCTACGATATCCGCTTCGACGACGGCACGGTGATGTCCTGTTCCGGCAACCCTGACCGCATGGCGGCTGAAGTGCGCCGCATCTCGCCGTCGGACGTCAGGGGATACAAGCGCTTCATGGCCGATAGCGAGGCGATCTACAGGATCGGCTTCGAGCAGCTCGGCCACGTGCCCTTCGGCTCGCCGCTCGACATGCTGAAGATCGCGCCCGACCTCCTGCGCCTGGGCGCCTGGCGCACCGTGCACCAGCACGTGGCGGCGCGCGTGAGGGATCCCAAGATCCGCATGGCGCTGAGCTTCCACCCCCTCTTCATCGGCGGCAACCCGTTCAAGGTCACCGCGATCTACAGCATGATCGCCTTCCTCGAGCGCCAATATGGCGTGCACTTCGCCATGGGCGGCACCGGTGCTCTGGTGCAGGCGATGGCGAAGCTCATCACGCGGCAGGGCAACCGCATCGTGCTCAACGCGGGCGTCGACGAAATCACCTGCGACGGCGCCCGTGCCACCGGCCTGCGCCTTGCCGATGGCACCCACGTGCCCGCCTCCATCGTCGTCTCCAACGCCGAGACGGCCCACACCTACACCAAGCTCCTGCGCAACGCGCCGCGCAAGCGCTGGTCGGACGCGAAGCTGGCAAGGGCCCGCTATTCCATGAGCCTCTTCGTCTGGTACTTCGGCACCAGCCGCCAGTACCGGAACGTCAAGCACCACACCATCATGATGGGCCCGCGCTACCGCGAGCTGCTGGACGACATCTTCACGAAAAAGATCCTGGCGAAGGACTTCAGCCTCTACCTCCACCGCCCGACGGCAACGGACCCGTCGCTGGCGCCCGAGGGCTGCGACTCCTTCTACGTCCTCTCCCCCGTGCCGCATCAGGATTCAGGGATCGACTGGGCAACCCAGGCGCAATCCTACAAGGCCGCCATCGCCGAGCACCTCCACAACACGCTGCTCCCCGGCTTCCGCGAGCACATCGTCACCGAGAAGCTCATCACGCCGGATGATTTCGAGTCCCGCCTCTCCTCCGTCAAGGGCGCCGCCTTCGGGCTGGAGCCCGTGCTGCTGCAAAGCGCGTGGTTCCGCCCCAACAACAGGGCGGAGGACATCGACAACCTGTTCCTCGTCGGCGCCGGCACCCATCCGGGTGCGGGCGTTCCCGGCGTCATCTCCTCAGCCCGCATTCTCGATACGGTGGTTCCCGATGCTTCGGCCTTCGCCTGAACGCCCGCTCGTCACCCCCGCCGATCTCGCCCAGTGCCGGCAGATGATCCGCGACGGATCGAAGACGTTCTACACGGCCTCGCTGCTGCTGCCGCAGCGCGTCTGCGATGCCTCGCGCGCGCTTTATGGCTTCTGCCGCGTGGCGGATGACCTGGTGGACCAGTCCACCGACAGCCGCGCCGCGGTCGACACGCTGCTCGGCCGCCTCGACCGCATCTATCGGGGCCAGCCCGACAACCAGCCCGCCGACCGCGCCTTCGCCGACGTGGCGCTGCGCTTCGCCATTCCGCGCGAAATTCCGGAAGCCCTCGTCGAAGGCTTCGCCTGGGATGCCGCGGGCCGCCGCTACGACACGCTCGACGACCTCCACGCCTATGCCGTGCGCGTGGCGGGAACCGTGGGTGCCATGATGTCGCTCGTCATGCAGGTGCGCGATCCGTCCGCCATCGCGCGGGCCTGCGACCTCGGCATCGCCATGCAGCTCACCAACATCGCGCGCGACGTCGGCGAGGATGCAAGGAACGGCCGCATCTACCTGCCCCTCGGCTGGCTGGCCGAGGCGGGCCTTGACGCAGACCGCTTCATCGCCGCGCCGCGCCCCTCGCCCGCGCTGTCGCAAGTGCTCCGGCGCCTGCTGGCCGAGGCCGGCCGCCTCTATGCGCAAAGCCTCTCCGGCATCGCCATGCTGCCCGCCGGCTGCCGCCCGTCGATCCACGCCGCCCGCCTGCTCTATGCCGAAATCGGCCGTGCGGTGGAAAGGAACGGCCATGACAGCGTCACCCGCCGCGCCGTGGTGCCAACCCCGCGCAAGCTGGCCCTGCTCGCCCAGGCCGTCACGGCGTCCCTGCAATCCGCGCCCGCATCCACGGCCCCCGCCATCGCCTCGGCGCAATTCCTCATCGATGCGGTGGCCAGCGCCGGCCAGCCCATCCACCCGCCCCGCACGCTCGACGAACGCGCCCAGTGGCTCACCGATCTCTTCACCCGGCTGGAAAAGCAGGGCCAATGAGCAGCGGCGCCCTCGCCTTCACGGAGATGTTCCTGGTCTCCGGCGCCGTCCTCGGCTGGGCCTTCTGGGAACTGTGGAAGCTGAAGCGGGACAAGCGGAAGTGACGGCCCGGGAAGGGGCCCCGCGCCGCGTCACCCACGTCTCGGCATCCTGAACGGCAGCATCATCTGCACCACCGGGTTCCGGAACCGCGACAGCGACAGGCTCTCGTGGAAGGCATCTGCCCTGCCCTCGTCGGTCTCAACCTTCAGCAGCGTGCGCGCATAGAAGGGCGAGTCCTCGAACAGCGACACCGTCTCGAAGGCCCGGTCCGCCCGCATGTGCCGCGCCATGCGCCAGAAGGTGGTGGTCATCTCGCGCCGCTTGGGCACGGGCATCTCGGCAACGCCGCCATCCGCCCCGATGTGCAATGCGAAGGCCGACGTGCTGCCGTCGCGCAGCACCGTGTCATAGACGATGGCTGCCCCGTCCTTCATCGCCGCGCGCGACCACACCCAGCTTTCGAAGCTGTCCTCCAGCGGCACCGCACCCCAGTTGGAGTCGTGATAGCCGATGCCGGACCACTTGAGCGCCGGTTTCTCGAAATCGGCCTCGATGCGGGAAAACGGCGCGACGGGCCGCCACGCGTGCAGGCCTTGCCGGTCGAGCGTCACTTCATGCGAACAGATCGCCGAGGGCGTCAGCCGCACCTGGCCACGCAGCCGCGACGGGATCGGAACCGTCACCTCGTCGATGTCGATCACCAGCGCGCCGTCCTCCCAGCGCATGGCGCTCGGCCCGATGGTGAACTGCATCGCGTCGCGCGCGATCCAGCGCCTGCCGCGCTCCGTCATGGCCCAGCGGTGCCCGCCCGCGCCGTAGAGCGCCACGTTCAGCGCGCAGAAGTTTTCAGGCTCGCCCAGGCCCTTGCGCCGCGCCCGCGCGTAATAGGGCGAGAACACGCTGCCCACGAAGCCGATGATGGTGAGGCCGTGGCGGCCGTCGTCGCTCAGGCCGTCGAGATACCACCAACGGTAGCCGCCCGGCGGGACCGCGGCGTCGAAGCCCGCGACGCCAGCAGGCTTTCCGCCGCCAGCCGGCCCGACAGCATGGCCATCGGCACGCCCGGCCCCGGGTGCACGCTGCCCCCCGCCAGGAACAGCCCCGGAATTTTCGTGCGCGCCGCGGGCCGCTGAAATGATGCCATCCATCCGTGCGAGGCCCTCCCGTAAAGTGCGCCGCCCGTGGCCGGAAACAGGCCATCGAAGCGTGCGGGGTCGGTGATGATCGTGGTGTCGGGTGTGAAGTCCACGTGAAGCCCGCACTGCGCGAGCTTCGCGCGCATGGCGCGTTCCACCGCGTCATGCGGCTGCGGCGCATGATCGCCGTTGGCGGGCGAGTTCACCAGCACCAGCAGCCGCTCCGGTCCGCCCTGGTGCCCCTCGCGGTCCTGCGCGCAGATGTAGACGGTGGGCTCAACCGGGTAGCCAGTCTTCAGTGTACGGAACTCTTCGGCATAGTCGCGCGCGAAGAACACATTGTGCCGCGCCAGCGGAAATCCGGATGTCTCGGCCACCGCCGCCCAGGTGATGGCCGAGAGGGAGCGTTGCTTTCGTTGCACCGGCGCAACCGAACGCTTCACCGCGCGCCCGAGAAGCCCGGCTGCCACCGCGTTCGAATCGGCATTCACGATCGCGGCGGAACAGTCGAAGCGCTCGTGTTCCGTGCGCACCGCCGAGACGCGGCCGCCCGCCGTCTCGATCCCCGTCACGGCCTCAGCGTAGCGGAAGGTCACGCCCTTGCGCCTCGCCAGCGCTTCCAGGGCCAGCGCCAGCTCATGCATGCCGCCTTTCACCGTCCACACGCCGGCCTGTTCCACATGCGCCACCAGCATCAGCGTGGCGGGAGCGAGGAAGGGCGACGAGCCGCAATAGGTGGCATAGCGCCCGAACAGTTGCTGCAGGCGCGGGTCGCGGAAATGCCGCCCCAGCCCCTTCCACATCGTCTCGAACGGGTTGATGCGCGCCATCGCCGCCATGCCGGAAAGGCCGTTTGACATCGCCAGCGAAACCGGGCCGGGCCGCTGCGCCCGGAGGAACGGCATCTCGAGCGTCCGGTAGATGCGCCGCGCCTCGGCGCTGAAGTCAAGGAAGCGCTGCGCTTCCGCCGCACCGGAGAAGGCGCCAATGGCGTTGGCCGACGCCGCGAGGTCGGCATGAAGGTCAAGCCGCTCCGAGTCGCTCCAGGCATGGCGCGCGAGAATGCTCAGGGGTTCCAGCGTCACATGATCGGCGAGCGAAGCCCCCGCCTCGTCGAAAAGCTGCTCCAGCACCCAGCGCATGGTGAAGACGGTGGGGCCACCGTCGATGGCCCGGCCGCCCGCCTCCAGCCGCCGCATCTTGCCGCCCGGCGCCTGCTGGCGCTCGATGACCAGCACCTCCTCGCCCGTCGACGCGAGGCTCAGCGCGGCGGCAAGTCCGCCCATTCCGGCCCCGATGATGACGATGCGATCCCGTGACATTGGCGTCCCGCGGCTTCCCTGTTGCGGAGCTCCGATTACTATGTCAATGTTCCCTTACAGTCGCAAGTGACGTTTCTTTCTGACGGCTACGGGAGACACCCCATGGATATTGGACTCCGCCTCGAACAGGAACTCGAACAGGCCGTGGCCCATGCCGCGGGCGGCGATTGCCCGCCTCTCCTGTCACAGGCGCTGCGCCATGCCGTGTTCCCCGGCGGTGCCAGGATCCGTCCCCGGCTGGTGCTCGCCGTGAGCAATGCCTGCGCATCCGGACATGCAACGGCGGCAACCAAAAACGCGACGGCGGCCATCACTTTTGCATCCGCCGTGGAGATCCTGCATTGCGCCTCGCTGGTGCATGACGACCTGCCCTGCTTCGACAACTCGGTGCTGCGCCGCGGCATGCCATCGGTTCACGCCGCCTTTGGCGAACGCCTCGCCGTGCTGGCGGGTGACGCGCTGATCGTGCTCGGCTTCGAATGGCTGGCGCTGAAGACCGAGCGTGTGGCACAGCTCTCCGGCATCCTCGCGCGCTGCGTGGGCGGGCCGTCGGGCATCTGTGCGGGCCAGGCATGGGAATGCGAGCAGACAATCGATATTGTGCGCTACCAGCGGGCCAAGACAGGCGCCCTTTTCGCCGCCTGCACCATGGGCGGGGCGGCGTCCCAGGGCTATGAGCCCTTCGGCTGGCAGAAGCTGGGCTTTGCCATCGGCGAGGCCTTCCAGGTGGCGGACGACCTGCGCGATGTGGCCGGTTCGGCTGAAAAGCTGGGCAAGCCGGTGCATCAGGACGAGGTGAACCACGCGCCGAATTTCGTTGCAGAACTTGGGTTTGACGGCGCCATGGCGCATTTCGAGGAGCTGCTTGCGGCGGCCCGCGACGCCATTCCGGACTGCCCCGGCCGCGAGCCGCTCGCCCGGCAGATCGAGGGCGTGTCGCGCAGCCTCGTCACCGGCCTTTCGGCGCGCACCGTCGCGGCGTGATGACCCTCTGGGGACGTGCCCGCGACCAGTGGCGGAGCGTCCGCAACGGCCTGCTCGCATCGCCTCGCTTCCAGAAATTTGCCGTTGATTTTCCGTTGTTTAGGCCGGTGAGCCGCAGGCGCTCGCGGCAGCTTTTCGACCTGCTGGCCGGCTTCACCTACACCCAGGTCCTCTACTGCGTGGTAAAGCTCGGCCTGATCGACATGCTGCAGGGCCAGCCTCTCTCCACCGCCGCCATCGCCGCCCGCGCCGGGTGGCCAGCGGACCGCATGGAACGGCTGCTCAAGGCCGCGATATCGCTCGATATTCTGGAGCGCACCAGCACGGCTGAGGTGACGCTGGGCATCCACGGCGCGGCGCTGGCCGGCAACCCCTGGATCGCCCGCTTCATCACCCACCACAGCCTGCTCTACGCCGACCTGGAGGACCCGCTCGGCGTCCTCTCCGGCACGAAAAAACAGAACCAGCTCAAGGACTTCTGGAGCTATTCCGACCAGCGCAACGCTGCCGACTACACCGCGCTGATGGCCGCCTCGCAAGAGGCCGTCGCCGCCGAGATCCTCGCCTCCTACGACTTCAGCCGGCACCGGCATGTGATCGACATCGGCGGCTCCAACGGCACCTTCCTGAAGGCCGCCGCGGCACGTTATCCACAGCTCAGGCTGAGCCTGTTCGACCTTCCGAAAGTAGCCGAGCTTGCCCGTGCAAACCTCGGGAATAACTTCGAAATCCACGGTGGCAGTTTCCTTGACGACGAGCTGCCCAAGGGCCCCGACTGCGCCATGCTCATCCGCATCGCGCATGACCACGACGACGAGTCGGTGAAGACCCTGCTGGGCGCCGTGGCCCGCATGCTGCCCTCGGGCGGCACGCTGATTCTCGCCGAGCCGCTCTCGGGCCTCAAGGCCACCGCCCCGGTGGCGGATGCCTATTTCGGCCTCTACTTCGCCGCCATGGGCCAGGGCAAAACCCGCACCCCGGACGAGATCGGCCGCATGGCGAAGGACGCCGGATTCGCCTCCGTCAAGCTTGTCGCAACGCGCAATCCGGTTGTTTCCGGGTTGCTGCAGTTGACCAAATCCTAGCCGCCGTCGCGCAACCGAAAGCCGTTGCACTTCACCCGCATTCCCCCGGTTTCAACACGGACGAAGGCCAGGATGAGCATCACATCCACAGCCCGGCCCGCGCACGACCGTCGCGATTTTTGGTGCCGGGCACGGCCAGCCATACTGTCAACCGGCAGCGTCAGGCTCACTGTATCTCTCTATTGACACAACTAAGTGTAAGAGTAAGCTTACAAGCAGGGAGTCTATTGGCCGGCTTGCGGGGCTGGCCGGGCTTCCTGGGGGACCGAGGATGGAAACGGTCGCAGTCGTTCTCGAACAGCCGGGCAAACTGGCGCTCAGGACGGTCGCATTGCAGGAGCCGGGGGCGGACGACTTGGTCGTCGACGCCATGTGGAGCGGAATCTCGTCCGGCACCGAACGGCTGCTGTGGGCCGGCCGCATGCCGAATTTCCCCGGAATGGGCTATCCCCTGGTGCCCGGCTACGAGACCGTGGCGCGCGTAGCAAAGCCTGCTGCTGGTTTCGCCGAGGGCGACCTCGTCTTCGTGCCGGGTGCGAATTGCTACAAGGATGTGAAGGGCCTGTTCGGCGGTGCTGCCAGGCGCATCGTGCTGCCGGCCGCCCGCGCGGTGAAGCTCGACGGTATCGCCAACGAGGAAGGCATTCTCATCGCGCTCGCTGCCACCGCGCACCACGCCGTGGTGGACCACCTGCCCCAGCTGATCGTCGGCCATGGGCTGCTCGGCCGGCTGATCGCCCGCGTGACCATCGCACTCGGCGGTGACGCACCGGTTGTCATCGAAACACAGGCCGCGCGCCATGACGGTGCCGCAGGCTACACCGTCATCACTCCCGACCAGGACACGCGGCGCGACTATGCCACGATCTGCGATGCCTCGGGGGCTGCGGGCCTGCTCGACCGGGTCATCCCCAAGCTCGCCAAACAGGGCGAGATCACGCTGGCCGGCTTCTACGAGGAGCCGCTGTCCTTCACCTTCCCGCCCGCCTTCATGCGCGAGGCCCGCATCCGCATCGCGGCGGAATTCACCAAGGCTGACATGCAGGCCGTGAAGGCGCTGGCGGCAGATGGCCGCCTGACGCTTTCCGGCCTCATCAGCCACCACGCCCCCGCATCGACCGCGGCCACGGCTTACGAACAGGCATTCACCGATCCCAACTGCATCAAAATGGCCCTCGACTGGAGCGCACTCGCATGAACAGCATCGACCTGAACATGGAAGCCGACGCTGCGCCCAAGAAGGAGACGCAGATCATCGCCATCTACGGCAAGGGCGGCATCGGCAAGAGCTTCACGCTCGCCAACCTCAGCTACATGATGGCCCAGCAGGGCAAGCGCGTGCTGCTCATCGGCTGCGACCCGAAGAGCGACACCACCTCGCTGCTCTTCGGCGGCAAGGCCTGCCCCACCATCATCGAGACCTCGGCCAAGAAGAAGCTGGCCGGCGAAGAGGTGAAGATCGGCGACGTGTGCTTCAAGCGCGACGGCGTCTTCGCCATGGAGCTGGGTGGCCCCGAAGTCGGCCGTGGCTGCGGCGGGCGCGGCATCATCCACGGCTTCGAGCTTCTGGAAAAACTGGGCTTCCATGAATGGGGCTTCGACTACGTGCTGCTCGACTTCCTGGGCGACGTGGTCTGCGGTGGTTTCGGCCTGCCGATCGCCCGCGACATGTGCCAGAAGGTGATCATCGTCGGCTCGAACGACCTGCAGTCGCTCTACGTGGCGAACAACGTGTGCTCGGCGGTGGAATACTTCCGCAAGCTCGGTGGCAACGTGGGCGTGGCCGGCATCGTCATCAACAAGGATGACGGCACGGGCGAGGCCGCGGCCTTCGCCGAGAAGGTGGGCATCCCCGTCCTCTCCGCCATTCCGGCCAACGAGGACATCCGCCGCAAGAGCGCCAATTACGAGATCATCGGCCGCCCCGGCGGCGAATGGGGCGCAATGTTCGCCGAACTGGCCGAGAACGTGGCCACCGCCCCGCCCATGCGCCCGACACCGCTGGACCAGGACGGCCTGCTCGGCCTGTTCTCCGGCGACACGGTGGGCCGCAACGTGGTGCTGGAGCCTGCCTCGCTCGAAGACATGTGCGGCGGCACGCTCATCGTGAAGCCGTCCCTCGAAGTCATCTACGACGCGGTGTAAGGCAGATGGCAACCACCCTCATCGACAGGACAAGGCCCGGAACAGAACCGACGCCCAAGGCGGCGGATGCTGCCGGCGTGTCCTGCCATGCGGGCAAGGAGGAACTGGCCAAGGCCGCGGCCGCCGCCGGCAAGTCGGACGTGCTCGAGCAATATGCGCGCGATTATGCGCTGGGCCCGCATGACCAGCCGCAGAGCATGTGCCCCGCCTTCGGGTCTCTCCGCGTCGGACTGCGCATGCGCCGCACCGCGACGATCCTGTCGGGCTCGGCCTGCTGCGTCTATGGCCTCACCTTCACCTCGCACTTCTATGGCGCGCGCCGCAGCGTGGGCTACGTTCCGTTCAATTCCGAAACGCTGGTGACGGGCAAGCTGTTCGAGGACATCCGCGAGGCGGTGTTCAATCTGGCGAAGCCTGAAGACTACGACACCATCGTCATCACCAATCTCTGCGTTCCCACCGCTTCCGGCGTGCCGCTGCAGCTGCTGCCGAAGGAAATCAACGGCGTGCGCATCATCGGCATCGACGTGCCGGGCTTCGGTGTTCCCACCCATGCGGAAGCCAAGGACGTGCTGTCGGGCGCCATGCTGCGCTACGCCGCCGAGGAAATCCGCCAGGGACCCGTTGCAGCACCGCGCACCGCCCGCGGAGCGCTTCCCAGCATCACGCTGCTCGGCGAAATGTTCCCGGTCGATCCCGTCTCCATCGGCCGCATGCTGGAGCCGATGGGCCTTGCCGCCGGCCCGGTCGTGCCGGTGCGCGAATGGCGCGAGCTGTTCTCGGCGTTCGACTGCGCCGCCGTCGCGGCGATCCATCCCTTCTACACGGCGTCGATCCGCGAGTTCGAATCGGCGGGCCGCCCGGTCGTCGGCTCCGCTCCCGTGGGCCATGACGGCACCGCCGCCTGGCTTGCCGCCATCGGCGAGGCGTGCAACGTGCCGCCCGCGAAGGTCGCCGCGGCGCAGAATGCCATCCTCCCCGCCATCAAGGCTGCGCTCGCCGCGAAGCCCATCAAGGGCCGCATCACCGTCTCGGGCTATGAGGGCTCGGAGCTACTCGTCGCCCGCCTGCTGATCGAAAGCGGTGCCGAGGTTCCCTATGTCGGCACCGCCTGCCCGAAGACGCGCTGGTCGGATGCCGACCGCGAATGGCTCGAAGCGCGCGGCGTGACCGTGCAGTTCCGCGCCTCGCTGGAGCAGGACATTGCGGCGATGAAGGATGCGAAGCCAGACCTCGCCATCGGCACCACGCCGGTGGTGCAGAAGGCCAAGTCCATGTCGATCCCGGCGCTCTACTTCACCAACCTGATCTCGGCCCGGCCCCTGATGGGCCCTGCTGGTGCGGGCTCGCTGGCCCAGGTGATCAACGCGGCGCTGGCCAACAAGGCCCGCTTCGACACCATGTCGGATTTCTTCGAGGGCGTTGGCGAAGGCCATGCCGCGGGCGTCTGGGAAGACACGCCGGAGGACCGGCCCGAGTTCCGGAAAAAGTACGCCGGCATGCTGGCGGCCAAGGCCAAGGCGGAAGAGGCGGTGGGAACATGATCGTCATGTTGAACCATTCCCCCTCTTGCCGTCATCCCGGCGCAGGCCGGGATCCAGCTTGGGCTGCGTCGAGCACAATTGTCCGGACACGTTCTCCCGCGTGGATACAGAAGCTGGATCCCGGCCTGCGCCGGGATGACGGCGCTCGGTGGGTTTCACGCCGGGATACGGGATCGTTTGGAGTTGTGCGTGCTTCGGCGGAGGCACCCTCATGTTCGTGATCGATCATGACCGCGCCGGCGGCTACTGGGGCTCCGTCTACGTCTTCACCGCCATCAAGGGCCTGCAGGTGATCATCGACGGCCCGGTGGGCTGCGAGAACCTGCCCGTCACCTCGGTGCTGCATTACACCGATGCACTGCCGCCGCATGAGCTGCCCATCGTCGTCACCGGCCTGTCGGAGGAAGAGCTCGGCCAGCACGGCACCGAAGGCGCCATGCGCCGCGCCCACAAGACTCTGGACCCGACCATGCCGAGCGTGGTGGTCACCGGCTCCATCGCCGAGATGATCGGCGGCGGCGTCACGCCCCAGGGCACCGGCATCCAGCGCTTCCTGCCGCGCACCATCGACGAGGACCAGTGGCAATCCGCCGACCGCGCGCTGAACTGGCTGTGGACGGAGTTCGGTTCCAAGAAGAAGCTCGTCCCCTCCGCCAAGCCGCGCAAGGACGGCGAGCGCCCCCGGGTCAACATCATCGGCACGATCTACGGCACGTTCAACTCGGCCTCCGACCTCGCCGAGATCCGCCGCCTC
>Ga0208783_10002153_pt1 | contig 11423 bp, 10 predicted proteins | sample DEB19_08_DNA_2_FD_184529 | JGI IMG/M metagenome (GOLD analysis project Ga0208783, IMG submission 184529) | Aqueous microbial communities from the Delaware River and Bay under freshwater to marine salinity gradient to study organic matter... | ecosystem: Environmental > Aquatic > Marine >... | reverse complement strand
GAGCCGCGAGTGCTGTTCCTGCACGTCATGAAGACGGCGGGGACGACCTTCATGTGGCACCTGCGCACGCAGTTCGCGCCCGAGGAGATCTACCCGTGCGCGGGGGTCGACCGGACCGGCGTCGACGACCCCGCCGACTACGCCGATCTCGATCGCCTCGCCGCCGTGCCGGCCGCGCGCTTGGCAGACGTCCGGGTCGTCGCCGGTCACTTCCCGTACGCAGCCGGGGAAGTTCTCCCCGACGGGTTCGCGACGGTGACGATCCTGCGGGAGCCGGTCGCCCGCACGGTGTCGCTGCTCCGGCACTTCAAGCGGCACCACCGGCCGTCGCGAGATCGGACCCTGGTCGAGATCTACGAGGATCCGGCCTGCTTCACGGGCTTCGTCGAGAACCATCAGACCCGGCTCCTGGCCCTCGAACCGGCCGCCGGCGTCCGCACCTTTCAGGGGGCGTTCGCTATCGATGAGCAGAGCTACGAGCGCGCCGTGGCGCATCTGCGGGCGATCGACGTGCTCGGGCTCACCGAGCGGTACGGCGACTTTCTCGAGGCGCTCCGTGATCGCTTCGGTTGGTGGCCCGCCGGGGTGCCCTCCGTGCCGCGGGCGAACACCGGCGAGGGCGAATGCGAGGTCGACGAGGCCTTCCGGGCGCGCATCGCCGCCGACAACCCGTGGGACGTAGCGCTCTACGCCGAGGCGGTCGAGATCGTCGGGGAGCGTGACGGTCAGGGGGCGGGCGGTGCGGGGGCGCTCCCGGAGTCGGCGGGGGGCCAGGCCGCGAGCAATCGCTCCACCAACTCGCCCGAGCGCCCGAGGTAGTAGTCCTCGATCGCGAACGCCGCCGGGTCGAGCGCGGCGGGGCCGCGGGTGACGGTCGCGAAGCCCGGGCCGATCGTCACTTCGGCGATGACGTCGGGTCGGGCGGCGTTCACCGCGATGCACTCGAAGAGCAACACGCCGAGGGCGGGTGTGCGCCGGAAGTCCTCGGGTACGTGGAACTGCGTTTCCGATTGGCCCCAGGCCCAGTCCTCGATGATGTAGTGGCGGCCGGGGCGCAGGCGGGGGAAGAGCGCCGTGAACGACACCCGGGTCGCGTCGTAGCGGTGCGACGCGTCGTCGATCACCAAGTCGAGGGTCGCGGCACCGCCGGGTTCGGTGACGATCCGGTTCAGAGCCTCGACGTCGGCCTGGTCGACTCCGTAGTGGATCGAGTACGTATCCCGCATTCCTCGTCGGTCGACGAACTCCTCGAGAGGAAGGCACGGGCCGGGCATGAGATCGAGCGCGATCATGCGGGCGGGCCGGAGCATCCGCTCGAAGAACACCGTGCTCCCGCCGCGGTGGATGCCGAGTTCGAGCACCGTCCCGACCGCGGCGCCGCCGAGGAGGTCGGCGTAGCGCTCCACGGCGGCCCGGGGCTTGATCACCACGAAGTGGTCGGGATCGGTGGGGTTCACCCGCTCGAAGACCGAGATGCAGGTGAACCGCACGTCGTCGACGCGGAACTCGCGGTCGTCGAGCCACTCGATCCCGACGGTCGGAGCGTTCACGACCCGATCATGCCCTGTGCCCGCAGGTACTGCTCGATACGGGGTGCGATCGATCGGGCGAACTCGCTCGTGACGTGCTGCCGGTCCCACTTCACGACCTCGCCGCCGACCACCGGGTCGCAGATCGGGAGGTAGGGGCACACGGTGCGATCGAGGTCGAGCACGGCAGGTCCCTCGGGTTCCGCGGCGAGGCGTCGATACTCGGTCTCGATCCACGACGGCTCCGTCGCGGCCACGTAGCGGCACTCGTCGACAGTGCGGGCCCCGGCCAGGCAGCGGAGGGGATCGAAGGATTCCGGAGCGAGCGGCACCGGCTCGACGATCACGAGCCCGGCGCCGGCCCCGGTGATTTCCCGGGCCGATGCCTGCGTCCGGTCGACGGCCCACCGCCGTTGCTCGGGGCCCGGCGTCGGGGAGTCGTCGGGACCCAGGTAGCCGATGGGCAGGTCGGTCTCGGGCCGCTCGTAGGGGAAGTTGGCGGCGACGACGACGTCGGGCGCGAGCGCGGGCAGTACCCGTTCGTAGAGGTCCTCCTTCTGCGTGCGGCAGCGCCGGGTCGCCGATGGATCGAGGATCGGCACGGCGTAGAGCCCCCGGGGCCACGGGCACCCGCCCCGGATGGACACCGACAGGGTGAGGTCGTCGCGCTCGGCGATCTCCCGGATTGCGGGGAGCAGTGCGCGGGCGTGGCTGTCGCCGATGAGTAGCACGTGCGCGCCGCGACCCCGGCGAACGATGCACGCGTCGGGTCGCTTCCCCTCGCACCCGGGGAACGGCCCCCTCCAGTCGCGCCCGCTGAGGTCGAGGCTGCGGGGATCGATACCGCCGACCGTCGGCGCCTCCCCGCCGAGGGCCGTGGTCCCCGTCGCCCGGTCGGTGATGCGAGGTACGAGCACGAGAGCGCCGACCACGCTGACGACGAGGCCGACGGCGATCACGGCGAGGCGGTGCCGGTCGAGGCGGACCGAGCGGCGAACGGGCTGCTCGAGCAGGAGGTGACTCGCCGCCGCCAAACCGGTGGCGACGGTCACCGTGACCGCGAACGTCTCGACGGGAGTGGCCGAGAACTCGCGGTCCAGTACCCAGATGACCGGCCAGTGCCAGAGGTAGATGCCGTACGAGATCCGACCGAGCGCGACCGCGGTCGGCCGGGTGAGCGCGAAGCGGGCGGGTCCGCCCGGTGCGGCCTCCAGTGCGGCGAGCAACGCGAGGGTGACGCCGGTGACGACGAGGCCGCGGCTCACTGGACCCAGTGCGACGAGGCGGCTCGCCGTGACCGGAATCGCGACCAGCGCGGCTGTCGCCACGATGCGGGCGGGACCCGGACTGCGGCGCAGCGCGCGGATCAGGCCCGGGCTCAGCGCGAGCAATGCTCCGGCGAGGAGTTGGTACGCGCGAGCATCGGTGCCGTAGTACGCGCGTAGCGGATCGCGGTTGCGCAGCGCGACCGCCCAGACCGCCGACGCGACGGCGGCTCCGGCGACGATCGCGACGAGCGCCCGCGTCCGGTGTTTGCCCGCGAAGCGTCGGGTCGCGAGCGCGAGACCACCGAAGGCGAGCGGCCACAGGAGGTAGAACTGCTCCTCCACGGCGAGCGACCAGAAGTGGAGTACCGGGTCGGCCGAGAGGTCGGCGCCGAAGTATCCGGCCCCCTCGCGGATGAAGTACCAGTTGGTGACGTAGAGGAACGCGGCCCGGAACGACCCGGCGCCGTCGGCGACCTCGACCCGGGTGGCGAGCGCGGTGAATACGGCGGCGGTGACGAGCAGGGTGACCGCCGCGGCGGGGAGCAGGCGCCGGAAGCGCCGCGCGTAGAAGCGGCGGAAGTCGACGGTGCCGCCGCGCCGGACGTCGGCGACCAGTAGGCGGGTCACGAGGAACCCTGACAGCACGAAGAAGACGTCGACGCCGACGTAACCGCCGTCGAACCAGCCGAGCCCCGAGTGGAAGGCGACGACGAGGACGACGGCCAGGGCGCGCAAGCCGTCGAGGTAGGGGCGGTAGGCGAGGGCGCTCCCGCTCGGTCGGCCCGGTTCGGCGGCGGTCGTCGCCTCGCCGTTCGGGGTTCCGCCGGGGCCTGTCACCGCGGCGGAGGCTATCGGCGCGGGGTCTCGTGCGGACCGCGACCGAAGAGAGCGGTGAGTGCGGCGACGACTTCGGCGGCGACACCCTCATCGACGTCGGCGGGTTCGGGGGGAGGAGCGTCGCCGTCGGCGAGGGCGACGAGCACCGCGGCGGCCCAGGCCGCGAAGTCGTGCCGGCGCACGCCCGCCCCGGCCCGGGTCAGGGGTGCGTCGGGGTTCGAGAGGAACTGTGAGATCCCACCGAGGTGCAACAGCGCCGGGTCGGGAACGTGGGCGATCGCGCCGCCGTCGGCGTGCAGGAGGAGGTTGAGGACCTTGGCCGTGTCGTACAGGCGGAAGGTGCGCCCCCGGTTCTCCAGCACAGCGCGCACCGTCGGATCGAGTCGGTCGTGCGCGTACGGCGTGAACGTCACCCCGTAACGGGTGCGGACCCCGGCGACCGCGGCGCGGCGGTAGAGCGCCAGGTACGAACTCCCGTACACGAACCCGTCGGCGCCTATCGCGTGCCTACCGGCGAGATCCTCGGCGCCGGGGGGCAGCACCGTGTCATCGGTCCAGGAGACGTCACCCGAGGTGACGCCCGCCCGGTCGTCGAGCGCAGCGAGGAGCGGGGGAACCCAGGCGGAGCGGGCGAGCACATCGGAGTCGACGAAGCAGAACGCATCGCCGTCGTCGAACGCGTCGAAGAGGTGGTCGAGCGCCCGGCCGTGGGTCAGCATCTGCTGGCCGGGGAGCGCGTAGGCCGTCACCCGGTCGGACGCGGCGTCCCGGATCGCGTCCCGCTCGTCGGGCGGGCAACCGTTGGCGACGAGCCGCAGCCGTCCCGACGTGTGCTCGGCCAGGCTTTCGGTGAGGCGGCGGAGGTAGCGAAACGTCCCCGGGGTGAAGACGACGTTCCAGACGAGGGCGTCCTCGTTCATCGCGGGCCGAGGACGCCGCCGGGGTCGGTCACGTGGTCGGCGAGCGCGAAGCGACCCGGCTCGAGCGGGGCCGGGCCCCGCCGCACGACCACCCAGTGTTCGTCGACGGCGACGCCGGCGACGACGTCGCTCGCGCAGGCGCAGGCGAGCGTGAGCTCGAGCGCCAGTGCCGCCAGTGACCGTTTGCCTGCGCTGGCGGCGGCGTAGTCGGCGAAGCCGGCCCCCGGGTCGCCCGTGAATTCGACCCCTCCCGCCGTCGGCCGGGCCGTGCCGGGTCGCGCGACTCGGTGCTGGAGGCGCGACTGCCATGACCAGTCCTCGATCACGTAGGCCCCGCCGGGTCGGATGTGCGGGAAGACCTCCTCGAACGACGCTCGGGTCTCGTCGAGCAGGTGGGAGGCGTCGTCGATGACGAGGTCGATCGGGGCGCCGCCGAAGCCCTTCCCGAGGACGGCGGACAGCGTCGTTCGATCTCCCTGGTCGACGCCGTAGTGGCACTCGACGGAGCCGGCGAGGCCCCGACGCTCGATGAAGTCGTCGAGCGGAGCGACCCGCTCGGGGGCGAGCTCGCAGGCGACGAGCCGGTCGGGCCGGGCGGCGAGCGCGAGGAGGGCCGTGCTCCCTCCGCTCGCGATGCCGAACTCCAGGAGGGTGCGGGGCCGGGTTTCGGCGAGGAGGCGCAGCGTCGATTCCACGAGCGGTCGAGGCTTGCGCACGCACAGCAGGTCATCGGACGACGGGTCGAAAGAGCAGGCGAAGGCCTGGCCGTCGAGCACGAAACGCGTCGCGTTGGTCCAGATGGCTTGCGGCATGCGGCCTCCCGTCGGCGCGCGTACCGTAGGCGACGTGACCGATGTCGCTGCAGCCCGTCGGCAGCACGACGCGATCGCGTCGGCGATGCTGGCCCGCCTGGAGAGCGAGCCCGAGCTAGGTGTCGTCCGGCACCGCCTGCAGGTGACCTCGTTCGGAGGGAGCGGGACGACCGCCCTGATCGAGCACCTGACCCTGTGCGGCGCCGACCTCCCCCGTACCCCGGGCTCCTTCCCCTTCAAGCACCAGGCGCGCCCGCCGGAAGCGGCTTCGGTGCCGATCGGCTTCCGGGTGCTGTTCCCCGTGGCCGACCCGCGCGACGCAGCGGTGTCGATCTTCCGGCGCGGATTCCAGGGCGGCCACTATCGCGGCATGCGGCTCGGCAACCCCGATCCCGAGACGGAGGCACACCTCGTGAGCCTCGACGCTTTCCTCGCCGCCGGCCGCGACCACTTCGGCTTCGGGGATCAGTTCCGGGCCTGGCACCGGGGGGAACACGGGTACCCGGTTGCGTTCGTCCGGCTCGCCGCACTCGGTGATGTCTGGGACGACGTGCGACGGTTCTGTGGGCTCGGCGCCTACGTGCCGCCGTTCGTGTGGCGGCCGCGGTCGAGTTCGTGGCGGGACCTCCCCGGCGCCGATCGCGAGCGCCTCGACGCCGTGTACGGGGACCTCGCGGCGGAGATCGACCTCATGCCGGCCTTAGACCTTCGCTGAGCGCGCGACGGCCGTACGCTCCTCGCTCGTGCGCGTGACCTTTCTCGTGCCGAGCCCGCGGCGCCCGAACGGGGGGACGCTCGCGGTCTACGGATTTGCCGAAGCGCTCGGTCGGCGCGGCCACCGTGTCCACCTCGCGCACGGACCGGGCTTTCCCGACCCGATCCGCACGGTCGACGAGATCCGGTGGTTCCGGTTCTCCTCGGCGCTGACCCACTCGGTGCATCCGGTACTCGACCCGGCCGATCTCCCCGACGCCGACGCCATCGAGATATCGGGCGAGGTCTACTTCGCCGAGGGTCCGGTCGCCCGCGGGCTGATCGACGGGAGCCTCGGGCGGCTCGGCCGACCGTTCGTGTTCGTGCAGGCGAGCGGATTCCTCCCGCCCGCAGCGGAGGCGCGCGCCTTCGGGGGTCCGTGGCCGAAGGTGTGTGTCGCCGAATGGCTCGTCGGTGCGCTGGAGGCGGCGGGGGTTCCCGCTCGCGAACTCGCCTACGTGCCCAACGGGCTCGACCACCGACTCTTCCGGGACCGCGTTCCCTCGGCGCAGCGGCCGCAGCAGGTGGCGATGCTCTACAACGAGCATCCGGGCAAGGGCGCACCCGACGGAATCGCGGCGCTCCTCGCGGCCCGGGACCGCCGTCCGGACCTCGGGGTCGTCTGCTTCGCCAGCAAACCGCCGACCCGGGTGCTGCCCGAAGACTTCGCCTTCGTCGAGATGCCGGTCGGCCGCGATCTGGTCGACGGTATCTACAACCGGAGTCGGATCTTTCTCAATCCCGCTCGTAACGAGGGCTTCGGGTTGTGTCCGATCGAGGCAATGGCCTGCGGCTGCGCGCTGGTGACCACCGACAACGGTGGATCGCGCGACTACGCCCGCGACGGTGAGACCGCACTCGTCGTTCCGGCCGGCGATCCGGAGGCCATGGCCGCAGCCGTGGTGCGGCTGCTCGACGACGAAGCGTTGCGAGACCGGATTGCGGCGGCGGGTCGGGACTACGTGCGCCGGTTCGACTGGGACGCGAGCGGGGCGCAGTTGGAGCGGATCCTCGTCGACTACCTGGGGAGCTGAGCCCGCATTGTCGAATCGCCGTCGGCCCTGACCGGCGACGGCACGGTCGGAGCCCGCGCATGCGGATCGGTCACGCCATCGAGATCGTGAGGTCGCGCGGTGTGCCGATGAGCCGATCGCGGTCCCAGTCCGTGCCGTCGAGCAACTCGTCCCAGTCGGGTACGGCCGGGTGACCGGTGGGGAGGAGCGACCGGGGATCGACGGGCTCGTGCGCCGACTGGAAGCGGTAGTCGGCGGAGAGGCGCCAGCGGGTCCCCAGGTTCGGTGAGCCGCCGTGCACGGTGAACGAGTGGAACACAATGACGTCGCCGGGCTCGAACGACGTGCTCGCCCAGCGCGGGTCGTCGTCGTCGACGTCGACCCCGCTACCGGCGAACGCATCGCGTGCGATGTGGCGGATCCGCCCCTCGGTGTGCGAGCCCACGAGGATCCGGAGTGCACCCGAGCCCGGGGCACACCCTCGGAGCGGAACCCAGCACGTGTAGGTCTCGGTCGTCCCCCGGATGTAGGCGAAGTCCTGGTGGGGAGGGGTGACGAGTTCGGCAACACCGGGGGGAATGGTTCGGAGGAGCCGTCGGGGGTGGGCGAGTACATCAGCCCCGACGAGGGTCGCGACGACGGCGCGGAGCCGCGGATCGGCAGCGGGCTCGTGGAACGCGGCGTCCCGCTGCAGGGCTCGGTAGAAGGGCGTGCGCGTCGCCCGGAACGTCGACAGGACGTCGTCGGCGGAGGTGAGGCCCAGCTCCGCGACGAGCTCCTCGACGGAGTCCGCGAGCCGACTCACGGTCGTCGGCTCGATGACCGACCGGAGGAGTACGTACCCGTCGCGGTCGATGCTCGCGCGCACGCCGTCGTGCGCCGCGGGGTCGGTCGCCGCGAGTTCGCGCATGGAGGCCTCCGGAAGTGCTGCGGGTTGCTCGCCGACCCGTCGCAGGCGATCAGAGTAGGTCGGATCCCGCTGCCGGTGGGGGGCGGTCAGGACGCGAACCGCACCCGCAGGGTCTCTCGGGCCACGGCCTCGACCCGGGCGGTGCCGGCGGGAGTATCCAACTCGTCGATGACCGAGCCGAGGCGCGGGTGAGCGGCCATGCGGGCGTCGGTGACTGCAACGGCGAGTCCGACGAAGATCGGGAGCACCACCGTGCGGAGTCCGCCCGGAACCTCGGCGGCGAAGTCCTCGAGTGCGGTGAGCACACCGTTGCGGGGTCCGCCCTCGTGTTCGGCGTTGTGTATGTGGCGGTTCAGTCCGCCGTCGGGGTCGAGTGCGTCTCGGTCGCGGTGGATGCCGCCCCGAGAGCACGGCCGGCGGTGCTCGGCGGGGATCCGCTCGGGCGCGTAGTAGCCGTCGCGGCGCCCGTAGGGCCAGGCGACGTCGTGGAGGGCGAGGAGCGGGAGCGGCTCACCGGCGGCGGCGTTGCGCGCGGCGAGCATGCGCAACTCGGTGATGACGGTGAACCAGTTGTGGTCGCCGTCGACCAGGGCGACGTCGACCGGCGGAAGGCCGGGAATGGCCTCGTGGCTCGTCGCTCGGTGGAACACGTACCGGCCCGCGAACCGCGCCTCGTGCTCGGCGGGATCGAACTGCGGATCGGGGTCCACGACGTGCAACTCGCAGGTCGGTCCGAGGTGGTCGAGGAGGGCTACCGTCGTGTCGCCCCGCAGGGCCCCGATCTCGAGGACCCGCTTCGGCTCCGCGGCGACGAGCAGCGGCTGGATCACGGCCTCCCAGAACGGGAACACGGGCGCTCTCCTCGGGTCGGTCGCGGCCGGCGGGTGTTCGTGTAAACCTACCGAGCGTTCGGCCCGCCCGGGCCGACGACGGAGGATCATCCGGTGACTCGCTCACCCGGCGCGGAGCACGTCCCGGGTCGCTTCCCCTTCGTGCCCGCGTTCGACGGGGTGCGAGGCGTCGCCGTCCTGCTCGTCGTCGAGTTCCACCTGCGCCGGGTCGCACCGGGACTCGTCGGCTCGATCCCGCGGGGTGGTTCGCTGGGCGTCGACATCTTCTTCGTGCTCAGCGGGTTCCTGATCACGGCCCTGCTGCTCACGGAGCAGTCGGGAACCGGCCGTATCGGATTCGGGGGCTTCTACCGCCGCCGGGCGCTGCGCCTGCTCCCGGCCCTCGCCGGGTTCCTCGTCGCCCAGATCGCCTTCTCGGTGCTCGCCGGGATCCCCGGACGGCTCGAGCGCGACTCGGTGCTGGCCGTCGTCTTCTACGCGGCGAACTGGAAGATCGTGCTCGCCGACTCGTTCCCGCCGATCGCCGACGGTCTGGCCCAGACCTGGTCGCTCGCCGTCGAGGAGCAGTTCTACCTGGTGTGGCCGCTGGCGGTGCTGGCCTTCGCGGGCCTCCGGTTCCGGCTCGGGGTGGTGGTGACGGTGCTGGGGGCCACCGTGGCCGCGATCGCGGTCGCCCGGGCGGTGCTCGTACAGGACACGCCCCCCGGGCTCCTCTACTTCCGGACCGACATGCGGGCCGATGCGCTGATCGTGGGCGCGATGGCGGCACACCTGTGGCTCCGGGCCCGACCCTCGCCCCGGCTCCTGGCGGCGCTCGCGTGGCCCGCGCTCGTCTTCGTCGCGGGGTGCGTGCTGTTCGCCTCGTTCAACTCGCGGTTCCTCTTCTTGGGCGGATACACCGTTCTGGCGGTCGCAGTGGCGGTCGTGCTCCTCGCCGTCGTCGGCGGCGCGTGGGGGCCGACGGCACTGCTCGAGCATCCGGCGCTCAGGGCGGTCGGACGGGTGGCCTACGGCCTCTACCTGTGGCACTACCTCGTGTTCGTCGCCGTCGAGCGGTGGCTCGGTGACTGGCCCGTGACCAGCCGACTCGCCGTGGCCCTCGTCGTCACGGTCGCCGCCACCTACGGGTCGTGGCGGTTCGTGGAGCAGCCGTTCCTGCGGCGCAAGCGGAAGCTCGCGGCGGTGTAGTCGGGCCGGGCCGACGCAGCAGCGCCGAGCGCCGCCGGTAGGTTCGGCGGCCGTGAGCGCCGACGGCTCCGGCTCGGGCCGGTTCTTCTTCGTCCACGTGATGAAGACCGGCGGTACCTCTCTCGCCTTCCACCTGACGCGCCCCTTCCCCGAGCGAGAACGCTGGCCTGCGGAACCCGATCGGGCCTCGACGTTCGACGTCGAGCCCTACACGAGTCTCGCCGCCCTGCGCGACCTGCCGCCCGCCCGGCGGGCCGAGATTCGGCTCTTCGCCGGGCACCTCCCGTTGTGCGCCCGCGAGTTGATGGGTCACCCCGTGACGACGCTCACCGTCTTGCGCGAACCGGTGGCCCGCACAGTGTCGGTGCTCAAGCACTTCCGGCGGTTGTGGCCGCGATTCGCCGACGTGTCCCTCGACGCGATCTACGAGGAGCCGTTCGTGTTCCGGCACTTCGTGGAGAACTTCCAGACCCGTGTCCTCTCCCTGACCGCGGCCGACGGCACGAAGTCGTTCTGCAGTCGGGCGTCGTACCGCGAGATCCGGGACGCGCTGGCCGCGCCGGGACCCCTTCCCGAGCCCGCGGCCGACGCGACGGTGACCACCGATGCGCCTCGGGTGGCGGCGGCGTGCGCGGCACTCGAGACGATCGACGTCCTGGGGCTCACCGACGACCTCGCGGGCTTCGTGCACGAACTCCGGCGGCGCTTCGGCTGGTGGCCCGACGGGATCGACGCCTCGGGCCGGGTCAATGTGAGCTCCGAGGATTGGGACGTAAGTCCCTCGTTGCTCCGCCGCATCGCCGTCGACAATGCCGCCGACACCGAGGTCTACCGGCACGCCGCCGCCCTGGTGGCGCGGTCGCGGCGGTAGCCTCACCGCGGCGCAGGAGGATTCGCGTGCTGTCGATCCGCACCAGGCTGGAGGAGCGTCGGGGCCGGGCCCGGGAGGCCTCTCTGATCGCGCGGGCCGACGCCCTCGTAGCCGAGCGGCAGGCGCGCGAAGCGATCGAACTGCTCGACGCCGCGGTGCACGACCACTCGGCCCCGGAGGCGGAGGCGCACCTGCTGCGGATCCGCCACGCCGCCTTTGCGAGCCGAGATCGCGCCGTCGGCCTGTCCGAGTGGCCGCCCCGGGTCGGCGAACCGCTCGCTTGTGCCGCCGGTGCGCTCCCCGAGATCGTGGCGGAGCGACTCGACGCCGACACGCTGCGCCGCGGCATCCTGGGCCACGGTGCCCTGGTCGTGCGGGGTCTCCTCGACGACGGGTGGCGCCGCACGCTGACCGACGACATCGACCGGGCGTTCGTCGCCTACGACACCTTCTACGACTGGGCCGAGCCGG
>Ga0208783_10002149_pt1 | contig 11436 bp, 9 predicted proteins | sample DEB19_08_DNA_2_FD_184529 | JGI IMG/M metagenome (GOLD analysis project Ga0208783, IMG submission 184529) | Aqueous microbial communities from the Delaware River and Bay under freshwater to marine salinity gradient to study organic matter... | ecosystem: Environmental > Aquatic > Marine > Coastal... | reverse complement strand
GGTCGAGGTGACGCCGCTCGAGTTGACCTCGGTCTACGCCGTGCTCGCCTCGGGAGGCACGCGCGCCGAGCCGCGGACGATCCGCCGCGTCGAGTCGCGCTCCGGCGAGGTGCTGGTCGGCGAGACTCCGGAGATGACGGCGGCGGTCCCGCCGGAGGACGCCTTCGTCCTGACCCACATGCTCGAGGGCGTGCTCGACCGAGGCACGGCTCGATCGTCGCGGGCGATGGGCTTCGAGCGCCCGGCGGCCGGCAAGACCGGGACGACCAACGACACGCGCGACGCCTGGTTCGTCGGCTTCACCCCGGACCTGGTCGCGGGCGTCTGGGTCGGCTTCGACCAGCGCGGCCAGGTCGGCCTGCCGGGCTCGAAGGCCGCGCTCCCGATCTGGGTCGACTTCATGTCGAAGGCGCTCGCGCCGCTGCCGCCGCGACCGTTCCTGCCGCCGCCGGGAGTGACGATGCTCGCGGTCGACCGGCGCAGCGGGCTGCCGCTCGGCGGGGCGCTCGGCGACCGGTCGCTCGAGTCCGACCGCGTGCTCGTGGAGGCCTTTCGCGAGACCGATGCGCCCGTCGTCGCGGCACCCGCGGTGCCGCCGGCGGCGGAGCAGCCCGAGGGCGAGACGCTGCCGGAAGCGGGGTGGGGCACGTGATCGTCCTCGGCGTGGAGACCTCCTGCGACGACACCTGCGCCGCGGTGCTGCATGACGGGCGCGAGCTCGCGAGCGTCGTCGCCTCGCAGGACGAGGTCCACGCGCCCTTCGGCGGCGTCGTCCCGGAGCTCGCCGCGCGCAACCACGTGGTCCACGTGGGTCCGGTGATCGAGCGCGCGCTCGCCCAGGCGGGTGTCGGCTTCGAGGACCTCGACGGGATCGCGGCGACGCGCGGACCGGGCCTCGTCGGCTCGCTGCTCGTCGGGCTCGGGACCGCCAAGGCGATCGCCCGACGGCGCGGTCTGCCGTTCGTCGGCGTGCACCACGTCGAGGGACACCTGCTCTCGATCGCGCTGGACCGCGAGGTGGAACGCCCGTTTCTCGGGCTGGTCGTGTCGGGCGGCCACTCGGCTCTCTACTGGGCCCGGCCCGAGGGCGGATGGGCGGTGCTCGGCGAGACGCGCGACGACGCGGCGGGCGAGGCCTTCGACAAGGCGGCGAAGCTGCTCGGGCTGGGCTACCCGGGCGGCCGCGCGATCGAACGGCTCGCGACCGGGGGAGACGCGCACGCGATCGCCCTGCCGCGGCCGCGGGTGCGGGGTGCGGCCCTCGACCTCTCCTTCAGCGGGCTCAAGACCGCGCTCTGGCAGGCGTGGCGCGACTCGCCCGAGGCGCTCCCCGCCGACCTCGCCGCGTCGTTCCAGCTCGCCGTGGTCGAGATGCTGGTCGGCGCCGCTCGTCGCGCGGTCCGCGCGACCGGCACGACCCGGCTCGTCGTCTGCGGCGGCGTGTCGGCGAACGGCGCGCTGCGCGCCGCGATGGCGTCGATGGCGGCGGAGGAGGGTGCCGTGCTGCTCGTGCCGCCGCTGCCGCGGTGCACCGACAACGCGTCGATGATCGCCTACGCGGGCTGGCTGCGGCTCCGGGCCGGGGAGAACGACGCGCTCGACCTCAACGCCGAGGCCGACCTGCCGCTCGGGCCGCGCGTCGACGTCGGGACGCTCGATGGCTGAGGGTCGTCGCCGGCGACACGCGCTCGGCCAGCACTTCCTGGTCGACCGCGCCGTGGCCGAGCGCACGGTCGCGCTCGCGGGCCTGCCCGCGGGCACGACCGTGCTCGAGGTCGGGCCGGGTCGCGGTGCGCTCACCGAGGTCCTGCTTGCGGCCGGGCTGCGCGTGGTCGCGATCGAGCTCGACGAGGAACTCGCCGGCCGGCTCGAGGCGCGCGGGCTCCCGGGGCTCGAGGTGGTGCGCGGCGACGCGCTTCGCGTCGACGAGCTCCCCCTCCCCCCCGGACCCCTGCCGGTGGTCGCGAACCTGCCGTACTCGACCGGGACCGCGATCCTCTCCCGCCTGCTGCTCGCGCCGGCGCGATTCCCCCGCCTCGTGCTCATGCTGCAGAAGGAGGTCGCGCAGCGGGTGGCGGCCGGGCCGGGCTCGCGCTCCTACGGCAGCCTGTCGGTGCTGGTCGCGCTGCACGCCGAGGCGCGGCTCGCCTTCGACGTGCCGCCGCGCTGCTTCGCGCCGCCGCCCAAGGTCGACTCGGCGGTGGTGCGACTCGACGCGGTCGTCGAGCCGCGCGCGGACGTCGGCGACGAGGTTCTCTTCCGGCGCGTCGTGCGCGGCGCCTTCTCGCAGCGTCGCAAGACCTTGCGCAACTCGCTGCGCGGCGCCTTCGGCGACGAGGCCGCGCGCCTCCTGCTCGAGCGCGCCGGCATCGATCCGGGCCGCCGGGCGGAGGAGCTCGACCTCGGCGAGTTCGCGTCGCTCGCGCGGGCGGCCGCGGGTGTCGTCGCGACCGGGCCCGGCGCCGCCGCATCCGCCGCCGCCGACGTCGACGACGAAGAGGTCGTCGCGACCGGGACGCTCCCGGGGCCGGCCGAGGACTGAGCGCACCCGTGCCGGAGCTCCCCGAGGTCGAGACCGTCCGGCGCACGATCGAGCCCCACGTCGTGGGCCGTCGCATCGTCTCGGTCGACCTGCGCGAGCGCCGCCTGCGCCGCCCGGTGCCGGCGAACTTCGGCGAGCGGCTCCTCGGCCGCCGCATCCACTCGGTCGCGCGACGCGCCAAGTACCTGCTGCTCGACGTCGACGACCGTCCGCCGGCGACGCCGGGCTCGAGCGCATCCGGCGACGACGGCCGGCTGCGCTGGATCGTGCACCTCGGCATGAGCGGTCGCTTCTGCGTCGGTGATCCGCCCGACCTGCCGCACGTGCACCTGGTCGTCGAACTCGACGACGGTGCCCGGGTCTGGTTCCGCGATCCGCGCCGCTTCGGTGCCGTGTTCCTCTCGGATCGCGCGGCGGATCTCGGAGCGATCGGCATCGAGCCGCTCGACGACGGCTTCGACGGCGAGTTCCTGTGGCGGGCCACGCGGCGGCACCGCCGGGTCGCGATCAAGAACCTGGTCATGGACCAGCGGGTGGTCGCGGGCGTCGGCAACATCTACGCGAACGAGGCCCTGTTCGACGCGGGCGTCCGGCCGTCGCGACGATCGGGACGGGTCACGCGTGTGGAGGCCGGGCGCATCGTCGCCGCGGTGCGGGCCGTGCTCGCGCGGGCGATCGCGAGCGGGGGCTCCTCGCTGCTCGACTACCGGGATGCCGACGGGAACCGCGGCGCCTTCCAGGAGTCGTTCTCGGTCTACGAGCGCGACGGCGAGCCGTGCCCGCGCTGCGGGGCGCCGCTCCGCCGGAGCGTGATCGGAGCCCGCGGCACCTTCTGGTGCGCAGGCTGCCAGCGCTGACGGACGCGTCCCGCCGTCAGCGGGCGGTCGCGCGGGTCGTGCGGCTCGCGAGCGCGTCGGCGATCCACTGGATCGACAGCACGGTCGCGGCGAGTGCCACGGCCGGCGCGATGGCGAGGTGCGGGGCCGCGAGCAGCAGGGCGCGCCCCTCGGCGAGCATCGAGCCCCAGCTCGGCGCGGGCGGCGGCGGCCCGAGGCCGAGGAACGACAGGCTCGCCTCGGCGACGATCGCGCCGCTCGCGCCGAAGGCGCCCTGCACGGCGAGCGAGCGCGCGACCGAGGGCAGGAGGTGGCGGGTCGCCACGCGCAGCGGTCGCGCGCCGAGCGCCTCGGCGGCGCGTACCGACTCCTGCGCGGCCTTGGCGCGAACCTCCGCGCGCACGAGCCTCGCGTAGGTCGTCCAGCCCATGAGCGAGAGTGCCACGACGACGTTGCGCGCGCTCGGGCCGAGCACGGCGGCGAGAGCGATCGCGAGCAGGAGCCCCGGGAAGGCGAGGAAGACGTCGGTCACGCGGCCGGCGACTTCGTCGGCGACCGCGCCGCCGTAGCCGGCGAAGAGCCCGACCGCCGTGCCGATCGCGAGCGAGGCCGCGGTCGCGAGGGCGCCGATCCCGAGCGAGAGCCTCGCTCCCCAGAGGAGGCGCGAGAGCACGTCGCGCCCGAGGGCGTCGGTGCCGAGAAGGTGCGCGCCGGACGGCCCCTGGAGGGTCGAGCGGAGATCCTGTGCGAGCGGGTCGGCCGGGGCGATCCAGGGTGCGAGCAGCGCGGCCACGGCGAGCAGGGCGAGCAGCGCCGAGCCGGCGGCGAGCCGGCCCGAGCCGCTCGCCGAACCGAAGGCGCCCCGGTGGTCCTCCGGGAGCGCGTCGAACCCGGGCGTGGCGACCTCGTCCGCGGACCTCATCACGCGGCCCCGGGCTCGCGCGCGGTGCGCGGGTCGAGCAGCAGCTGCGCCACGTCGGCCACGAGGTTCGCCGCGACGAAGGTGAGCGCGATCGCGAGCGTGCAGCCCTGCACGACCGGGAGGTCCCGCGCGCCGATCGCCTGCACGAGCAGGCGGCCGAGGCCGGGCCAGGCGAACACCGTCTCGGTGACGACGGCCCCGGCGAGGAGTCCGCCCGCCTGGAGAGCGAGCACCGTCACCGCGGGAGTCGCCGCGAGGCGCAGCGCGTGCACGAGGAAGAGGCGCGACGACGGCACGCCGCGCGCGCGCGCGGCGCGGATCGCGTCGGTCGAGAGTGCGTCGATCATCGCGCCGCGCAGCTGGCGCGCGAGCACCGCGGCCATTCCGAGGGCGAGCGTCGTCGCGGGCAGCACGAGGCTCGCGGGGCCGGACCTCCCGGCGACCGGGAACCACGGCAGGCGGACCGCGAAGGCGAGCACGAGAAGCGGTCCGAGGGCGAAGCTCGGCAGCGACGCTGCGAAGGTGGCCAGCCCGAGCGAGGCGCGGTCGGCGAACCCGCCGGGCCGCGCGGCGGCGAGCAGCCCGAGCGGCAGCGCGATCGCGACGGCGAGCGCCGTCGCGGCCAGCGCGAGGGCCGCGGTCGCGGGCCAGCGCTCGCGCAGCAGGTCCGCGACCGGTCGGCCCGACACGAGCGACTGGCCGAGGTCGCCGCGCAGCACGCCGGACGCGTAGCGCGCCATCCGCTCGCCGGCCGGCAGGTCCAGGCCGAGAGAGCCGCGCAGTGCGTCGCGGTCGGCGGCGGCGGCGCGCTCGCCGAGGATCGCGTCGACCGGGTCGCCGGGGATCGCGGAGAGGAGCGCCGAGACGAGCACGACGACACCGCAGGCGGTCACGGCCGCGAGTGCCGCGCGCCGCAGCAGGAGCCCGATCACGAACCGCCCCCGTCGCGCGGCGGAGCGCCGCCCTGCCAGCGCGCGGCCGCGAGCCCGCGCAGGTCGCCCGTCGGCGAGGGGGCGAAGCCCGCGAGCCGGGGCGAGTGCACCGCCACGACGTCGCTCCACCACAGCGGCACGAAGGGCAGGTCGCGCGCGACCTCGTCCGCGACCGCGCGGTAGCGCCCGGCGCGCGACCCGCGGTCGGTCTCGCGGCGCGCCTCGGTGGTGAGCCGGTCGACGGCGGCGCTCGCGTAGCCGCCGCGGTTGTTGCCTCGCGGCGGCCTCATCGAGGAGTGGAGCCAGCCGAAGTAGAGGTCGGGGTCCGAGATGCCGACCCACGCGAGCGAGAAGAGCTCGAAGTTGCCGCGTCGCACGTCGCCGTAGAGGGCACCCCACTCGAGCGGCCGGATCTCGACGTCGATCCCGACCGCGGCGAGGTCGAAGGCGATCGCCTCCGCGACCCGTCGGCGCAGGTCGACGTTCGTCGTCTTGTACTGCAGGCGCAGTCCGCGCGCGCCGGCCTCGTCGAGCAGCCTGCGGGCGAGCGCCGGGTCGTAGGCCTGCGCCGGGGTCGCGGCGTGGGCCCAATGGCCGGGAGGAAGCAGCTCGCCGGCGGGTCGGGCGTGGCCTGCGAGCAGGCCGGCGACGATCGCGGGGACGTCGATCGCCGCGGCGATCGCGCGGCGCACGCGCGGGTCGTGAAGGGCCGGGACCTCGAGGTTCAGGCCGAGGTACTGGAAGGTCGAGCCGGGCCTCGAGTCGACCACGAGCCCGCGCCGCTCGAGCCACGGCAGCAGTTCGGGTTCGACCGCGTTCTGCACGAGGTCGATCGTGCCACGGGCGAGCCCGAGCGCGCGCGAGGCGCCGTCGGGCGAGGCGCGCAGCACGACGCCGGGAAGAGCGGGCGGGGCGTCGGCGGTCGTGGCCGCCGCGAGCACGACGGTGTCGGCGTCCTGCGAGACGATGCGGAAGGGACCGTTGCCGACCTCGCACTCGCGCCCGTCCTCGGCGCAGGCGCGCTTCACGATGCCGATCGTCGTGGTCGAGAGGAACGGTGCGTGCGGCTCGCGCAGCACGAAGCGCACCGTCTCGTCGTCGAGCGCGTCGACCGAGGCGATCGGCTCGAGTTCCGCCTGGCGCAGCCCGCGCATCGACGGCGACGCGAGCGATCGCCAGGTCGCGACGACGTCGGCGGCGCGCACCGGCGAGCCGTCGTGGAAGCGCGCGGGCCGCAGGCGGAAGCGCCACTCGAGTCCGTCGACCGTCCAGTTCGACGCGAGGTCGGGCACGAAGCCGCCGTCGTCTCCCGGGCGCGTGAGCCCGCGGAAGACCAGGTCCGACGCCTGGGCGGAGGCGGCATCGAGGGCCTTGCGCGGGTCGAGCGTGTTCGGTGCCGCTTCGAGGCCGACGACGGCGAAGTCGGCGGGAGGTTCCGGGGAGCCGGTGCAGCCGGGCAGGGCGAGGCACCCGACCAGCGCCCCGGCGAGAAGCGCCCGGGCGGCGAGGCCCGCGGTCTGCCGGCCGGCCGGGGCCGGCGGCCGTGGCGCGCGCCGGCTGCCCGCCCGGGAGGCCCGGACGAGCCCGCCCTCGACGGCCCGGATCGACGAAAAGGCCGCGTCGTTCCTGCATTGACGCGAGGCGATAGCCCCTGCTATGGCGCTCCGAAACCCGAGCGGCCGAGGGCTGGGCCCGTCGTCGCTCCGGCGCGGTGGTGGTGGTCGGCGGATGGGGTCGGTGGCACGGAAGTGGTCCGTGGCGACCGGAGCAGGGAGACGCGGATGAAGAACGTGCTCGCTTCTGGAACCAGTTCGCCCGCGGCCAGCGGCCGGACGCGCTCCCGCCGGCTCCTCGCGGCGATCGTCGCGTGTGCCTGCCTGGTCGGAGGTGCGAGCCGCGCGTCCGCTCGGCCCGAGGACTTCCCGAAACCCGCGAAGCTCCGGCCCGCGATCGAGTTCTGGAAGCGGGTCTTCGCGTCCTGGTCGAAGCACCAGGTGGTCGTGCACGATACTCTCTACCTCGGCAAGGTCTACGAGGTCGTCGACTTCCGCGACTGGTACCCGGTCGAGGGCTCCGGCCCGTCGACCGGCATGGAGGTCCTTCGCAAGGCCCGGGTGGAGGAGGCCAAGGAGCGGGCCCGCCAGACGCTGCTGCGCCTGCACTCGCTCGGCCCGAATCCCGACCCGGCGCTGCTCGGGCCCGACGAGCGCCGGGTGCAGGCGATGTTCGCCGACGTGCCCGGAAACTCGAAGTACCTCGACGCCGTCGAGCGACTGCGCACCCAGGCCGGCCTGCGCGAGAACTTCTACCGCGGGCTCGCTCGCCAGAGCCGCTACATCGACAAGATGGAGGCGATGTTCGCGGCGCAGGGCCTGCCGGTCGAGCTCGCCCGCCTGCCGCTCGTCGAGTCGACGTTCAACGTCGAGGCCTACTCGAAGGTGGGCGCCGCGGGCGTGTGGCAGCTCATGCCGTCGACGGGGCGGCAGTACATGCGGGTCGCGAACGACGTCGACGAGCGCCGCGACCCGATCCGGGCGACCGCGGGTGCCGTCCGCCACCTCTCCGGCGACCACGCGGCGCTCGGTGCATGGCCGCTCGCGATCACGGCCTACAACCACGGCCGCGGCGGCGTGGCCAACGGCGTGGCCGAGACCGGGACGACCGACATCGGCGAGATCGCGACCCGCTACCGCGGTCGCGCCTTCGGGTTCGCGTCGCGCAACTTCTACGCCGAGTTCGTCGCCGTGCTCGAGCTGATCGACATCTCGAAGCGCCATTTCCGGCCGCTCCACTCGCCCGAGCCGCTCGACGCCGTCGAGGTCCGCCTCGACCGGCCGATGCGCTTGCAGACGGCCGCGCGCGCTCTCGGCGTGAGCGACGACGAACTCGCGCAGTTCAACCCCGCGCTCATGCCGGCGGTGCGCACCGGCTCGGCCTCGATGCCCGTGGGCTACGTCCTGCGCGTCCCGGGTGCGGCGTCGGACACGGTCGCACAACTGCGTCGCGCGCCGGTCGAGGCGCAGGTCCAGGTCGCATCGGCCCCGGTCGACGAGCGTCGTCCCGCCGTGGCCCCCGAGCCGGTGCGCGTGGCCGAGGTCGAGAGCCCTCGCGTGCGCGAGGCGACGGTCCGGGAGGCGAGGGTGAAGCCGGTCCGGACCCGGGAGGCCAGGGAGGAGACCCGGGTCGTGGCGCACCGGGTGACGCCCGGCCAGACCCTGTTCTCGATCGCCCGCCGCTACGGGACGACGGTCGCCCTGATCCAGGGCATGAACAACGTCCGCGGGGGCGTCCAGGCCGGCCAGATCATCCGGGTTCCCAGCAACTCGCTCTGACGGGGGCCCGGTCTCGGGCGGCGCCCGGCGCCTCGCCACCGAACCGGTCCGGCGCTATGGTGGAGGCGCCGCTGCGGTGGCCACGGCCATGCGGAACGTCCCCGTCTTCCTCACCGTCCGAGACCGCGTCTGCGTCGTCGTCGGGGGCGGTCCCGTCGGGACCCGCAAGGCCGCCGCGCTGGTCGAGGCGGGTGCGCGCGTGACGGTCGTCACCCCCGCCTGCAGCCTCGAGATCGAGGACATGGCGGCCGCCGGCCGGCTCCGCCTCGTGCGCCGGGGCTACCGGACAGGAGACCTCGAAGGCGCCTGGCTCGCCTACGCGGCGACCGGCGTGCCGGCGGTGCAGGATCTCGTCGCCTCCGACGCCGAGCGCGCGCGGGTGTGGCTGAACGCCGTCGACGAGCCCTCGCGCTGCTCCTTCACGACGCCGGCCGTCGTCGAGCGCGGCCCGATCACGATCGCGATCGGAACCGGAGGCGCGAGCCCGGCGCTCTCGGGGGCGATTCGCCGCGATCTCGACGCCTGGCTCGGCGACGAGTACGAGCGCGCGGTCCGGCTGCTCGCCGACCTGCGCGACCGGCACGAGCCGGGCGAGGCGCGCCAGCGCGCGTTCCTCGCGCTGATCGAAGGCGGGCTGCTCGAGGCGTTGCGCCGCGGCGACGATGGGCGCATCGACCAACTCGTGGACGGCGCCTTCGCCGACGTGCCCCGGCGCCGGCCGGCGCCGGCCGAGGCGAGGGTCGAAGGGGCCGGGGCGCGATGAACGAGAGCAACCTGCTCCACGCGAGCCTGCTCGCGTACCTGTGCGCCATCCTGGCGGGCGGGATCGACCTCGCCCAGCCCGGGAACACGACCCGCCGCGTCGCCTCCTGGTCGCTCGGCACGGGCTTCCTGCTGCAGGCAGGCGCGATCCTCCTGCGCTCGGGCGAGGTCGGCAGCTTCGCCGTCGGCAGCTTCGCCGAGCAGGTCGCCTTCCTCACCTGGCTCGTCGCGGGCATCTTCCTCGCGATCGCGCGCCGCTATCGCCTCGCCGTGCTCGGCGCGATCGTCGCGACGATCGCCTTCGCGGGCGCGCTCATGGCGCTGGTCGATCACGGGGGCGTCCGCGACCTGCCGGCGGCGCTCCGCAGCCCATGGCTCCCGGTCCACGTCGGGCTCGCCTTCCTCGGCAACGCGGCGTTCGCCTTCGCCTGCCTCGTGTCCTTGATCTACCTCTGGCAGGAGAGGAAGTTGAAGGCGCACAGTCTCGACGCGCGGATGCGCGGCCTGCCCTCGCTCGAGACGCTCGACCAGGCGAACTACCGCTGCCTCACCTGGGGCTTCGTCATGCTGACGCTCAGCATCCTCTCCGGGGTCCTGTGGGCCGAGCTCTCGTTCGGACGACTGTGGTCCTGGGAGCCCCGCACGATGTGGACCGCGGTGATCTGGATGCTCTACGCGGGGCTCCTGCACGGCCGGGTCACCGTCGGCTGGGGCGGACGACAGGCGGCGCGCCTCACGATCGCGGGCTTCCTCGTGCTCCTGGTCTCCTTCATCGGCGTGAACCTGTTCTCGCCGGGGCGCCACGCGGTGAGCTTCGGATGAGCGCGCAGCCGCAGTCCAAGGTCACCCGGCTGCGCCCCGACGGCGGCGCCCGCCCGGATCTCGAGTTCTGGGTCGTGGGCATCAGCCACCACACCGCCCCGGTCTCGCTGCGCGAGCGGATGGCGTTCTCGGCCGAGGGGCTCGCCCCCGCGGCGCGCCGCCTGGTCGCGAGCAGCCCGGGCGTCGTCGAGGCGGTCGTGCTGTCGACCTGCAACCGCGTCGAGGTCTTCGCGATGGTGCGCGCGGACGCGGACCCGGTCGGGCCCGTGGTCGAGTTCCTCGGCCGCGAGCACTCGGTGCCGCCGGCGCTGCTCGACCAGCACCGCTACGCCCATCGCGGCCGGGCGGCGGTCCGCCACCTGTTCCGCGTCGCATCGAGCCTCGACTCGATGATGGTCGGCGAGCCGCAGATCCTGGGCCAGCTGAAGGAGCAGTACCGGCTCGCCACCGACGACGGCATCGCGTCCGCGCGGATCCGGCCGTGCTTCGAGCGGGCGTTCCGGGTCGCCAAGCGCGTGCGTTCCGAGACCGGCATCGCGAGCAAGGCGGTCTCGGTCAGCTCGGCCGCGGTCGACCTCGCCCAGCGCATCTTCGACGACCTCGGCGACAAGACGGCGATGATCATCGGCGCCGGCAAGATGAGCGTGCTCGCGGCGCGCCACCTCCAGGGGCACGGCATCGCGAGCGTCATCGTGACGAACCGCTCGTTCGACCGCGCGGTCGAGATGGCGCGCGGCTTCGGCGGCACGCCGGTGCCCTTCGAGCGCTACACGCAGTACCTGCACCTCGCCGACGTGGTCCTCGGCTCGGTCGCGACGAGCGGCCACATCCTCGGGGTCGGGCAGATGGCCGACGTCATGCGCGCGCGCCGCCGCAAGCCGATGTTCCTGATCGACCTCGGCGTTCCCCGCAACTTCGACCCCGCGATCAACGACCTCGACAACGTCTACCTCTACAACATCGACGACCTCTCCCGGGTGGCCGACGAGCACCGCGCCGAGCGCGAGCGCGAGGCGATCCGGGCCGAAGAGATCGTCGAGGAGGAGACCGAGCGGTTCTGGCGGGGGCTCTCGGCGCGCGACTTGACGCCGACGATCGTCGCCCTGCGCGGGCGCCTCGACCAGATCCGACGCGCGGAGCTCGATCGCGCGCTCTCGGCGCTCCAGCGCCTCGAGCCGCCCGAGCGCCGCGCGCTCGAGGCGATGACGACCGCGATCGTGAACAAGATCCTGCACGCACCGACCGCGATGCTGAAGGCACTCGCCAGCGAGTCCGACGCGGAGTCCGC
>Ga0208783_10002148_pt1 | contig 11442 bp, 6 predicted proteins | sample DEB19_08_DNA_2_FD_184529 | JGI IMG/M metagenome (GOLD analysis project Ga0208783, IMG submission 184529) | Aqueous microbial communities from the Delaware River and Bay under freshwater to marine salinity gradient to study organic matter... | ecosystem: Environmental > Aquatic > Marine > Coastal... | reverse complement strand
AGATTGCCCAGGCCGTCGTGCGTCGGACACCCTGCCATGCTGGCAATGCACAGGGCCGTCTCCATGTCGAACGCCCGCAGCCGGCGTTCTTGTTCGGTGAGTCTACCCGCAGCTCCCGCCCCAGCTGCCGCCATCGTGGGGCACAGCTTTTCGTTTTATACACTGCGCACAAACGCCGAGGATACTAGGGCGGGTAGATGCGCAGCGGAGGGATTTGTCGCGCGCGTGTGTGCGTGCCATTTAAGAGAGTACGGTCCCCAGGAATGGAAGTCAGCAGGAGCGTGCAGCGGGTGCTGAAGTCGGAGAGCTCCGGGTGTCAGGTCATGTGCAGGGACAACAACACCGTCCTGGTGTTCAACTGCTCGGTCTTTTGCCAGACGCACATCGATGCCCTCACAGCCCTGCACCCCCGCATCACGTACGAAGTGCGGGCGTGCGAGGCCAGCACAAGCGGCTTTGTGGTGGTCATCACCCACGACACCAGGAGCGACATTCTGCGCACCTCCGACTTCTTCACGATCATGGTCTCCTGCTTGGTGGCTGCGGTATCTGTGTTTCTAGTGGTGTGAGGCCTTCCCGCCCTGAAACCCAGTTCCATGGGCAAGCGCAAGATCCCCCCGCCTTTGCGCAAGAGTTCTGCTGCCTTGAAAGACATATCGCGCAGCTCCGCAAGTTCACTAAACCTCTCTCGATTGAGATATATATGACGCTGTCTTGATTCTCACATGGATACGAAATCGAGTACGGGAGAAAACGGTCCTATGAATGGAACACTTTCAAAAAAGACGGAAATATTGACGTTTAGTAGCTTCAGTGTTGTTTTGACTGTATTAGAACTACTACTTGGTGTGATCAGCTTCGCCTTCTTGGGTGTGTTCGTTGCTAGATACGGCCAAAGTCTATCGTTTCGCAACTCGCGGTCTATACACCTGGAGGAGTACGAGCACGGAAAGTATATTGCACGACCACAAAACTTCTGGGGAGCTATGTGGATGACCAAAGCAGATCACAACCAGGACCACTATGGAATGTACGGAGTACTGGACAACACTTGCTTCAACAGCACTGACAAATCCCCGTACAAGGATCACCTGGGCTTGTGTGGGTCTGCGTATTGGCAAAAGTCTATTAGCTGCACGGACTCCAACGAGCAGTGGAATGCTGCATTGGCGTTGACATCCACCTCAAACCCCAGCGATTTCGACAAGTATAAAGTCTCTGGTACCGAGGCCAAGAACCAGTGTCGTTTTCGGAGAATCAAGCCGCTGATGGCGTTCGAAACTGACTCCAGATCATACAGCATTTTGGCGAGCGGTAACTTTGAGGTGTACATGTGGAGTATCACCGCCATACTCACTCTATTCATGGGGATGCTGATCGTGCGCAAAATGGATAGTTTCATGAAATTTTTCTATGACGAACCCTCGCCAGCAGATGGCTTGAAACAAGTACTTTATGTGATCCTGGGGGTGGTGTTTGTCGGCATATACATTATGTATTTTGTCATCTGGAACCACAACATAAAAGATGGTCAGCTCAAGGAGTCATTTGACTTTAACTCGACACATTTCGATTACTGGTTCAGAGACGACCACTGCTACAGCAGTATTCTCATTGCATGGGTTGTGTTCTCGTTTTTCACCTACATCGACTCAGACAAAGAGCAAATTGTGATAGCATCGGATAAAGACGAAGCTAATCAGGGATTGATTAAAGGTGCCAAAATTGAAGACACTGAAACAGGCCAGCTACCGAATCCACTGCAACAAATTCCAGGACTTGGAAATTTCGGACCCCAAAATTCTGCACCGCAACAAATCCCAGGATCTGGAGGATCCATACTAGCCTCCCAGAACACAAAAAAACTGCCAGTGCCATATAAAATTAAGGATCCGAAGATGGGTGTTAGGAATAAGATTATAAACAAACAAAAAAATAATAATAAAGAAGAATTCTCATGGGATCTAGAACCGATATATGACGAAGGAGTGCACGACTTCCAGTATGCCAACGAAGTAGAGGAAATCGACAATCTCGAGCACAGTGTAAACTTGTATTTACATCATGGTGCTTTGCTGTTCTTGTTTGTTTTCCCGTTAATGACCATGGCCCTATTGAGCCTGCCAAAGTACGACATTGACATCCATATGCAGATCACTATCATTTTCTCGGTACTCATCGCATTCCTGCAATACCTCAAAGTGAATCTGCGGAGCTGCTGCCGATATCTACAGAACGGCAATAACTTGGTGAAAAGAAAACAGATGAGCGAGGAAGAGAAGGAAATGGCTGACAAGTCTGGCGACAATGAGTTCACATCCGTTGAGATTCTGATGCTTGTGATTGTCACATTACTGCAAATACTAGTATATTTAATGGTACTCATTATTCCACGTAAAGGTCTCTGGATGTTGCACGACAGCATATCACGTTTGTATGATGCCTTTTTCTGGATCAATGTGTTTGGAATGCTAGCTATCGAAATAGTTTTTTGGATTGGAACAAAGTTCTTTACTGAAGAAGACTTGCATTACAAAAGCAAGCGTGAAATCGCGCTCGCTGCTTCGAGCGTACTCTTGTTTGCCAGTGTTTTAACCGTAATATGTTTCATTGCTTATTCCGGAGAGCATATCTGGAACGCGGGTGAAGATAATATTATTTTGAAGAAATATCTAGTGAGTGAAGAAATATACAATAAGATGTATGTAGATCATCACCCTGGGCAGATAGTTCTGAGGTATTGGGTTTTCGGAAGAAAGTATGAACAACCCGAGAATGGATACCTAGCATACTCTTGGAAGGAAATATGGGGTACCTAGCATGTGCGCATGGAAAAACAGGCGTCAAGCAACACAATGACGCTGTAGGCCGTGAATAGAATCATGACCGATTGCGAGGCGTCGGACTTATTGAGCTCCGGAACAACGATCAAAAGCCACATGAGAATAACGCCTGCCAGCACGATGGCCTGGTGGACAGCTGCCTCGACGTTGGGCTTTGTCAAATGCAGGGTTATGTTGAATATGTGCATTGATGTGGCAGTGCGTTGTGTATATATTTGAAATGCGCACACGTGAAAGTTCCTCTGCAGCAGGGGCACGGAAAGTAGTAAAACAGTTCGGATACATATATAATAGTGCACGTTTTCAGTAGATGTCCGTGTTCGAAGCCGATGTCGAGAGTCTGAAGCAGTTGGTGTTTGATGACCGGGTTCCGAGCAAGATCAGCGAGTTCATGCACGAGAATGTCGTCAAGAAGTACTGCTCACTGTGCTCGTACTTCAACATCGACCAGCTGGATCGTCTAGCCCTGCCCTCCGTTCTGCTGCTGATGTGCAAGAGTCGAGACAGCTGGGACCTGTGCAGTGAATTTCTCAAACACTACACCGACAACACCATCCAGCTGGACTCGAAGTTTGAACTCTCCTCCTCCGACGACAAGGACGGACGGCTACAACACAAGCAATCCGAAGAGATCTTCTCCTCGATATCCGACTGGACGACGCTGTTCAACTACATGGAGGTAGCGCCGGGTGAGGAGGATTTGGAGTTTATCCAAGAAAACGCAATCATGATCCGCCTCCGAGACTCGCTGCGCGAGGCCGGCATCGCCCAGGAAGCCATACCCGAGCCGCACTTTATGGTGATGTGTGTGTTGTACATGTCTCCCCGAACCACCCCGGCGGCCAAAATGCTTGAGCGCCTGTGTTGGCGCATGGACAGGAGCAAAGCCGACGTCGAACTCAAGTGCATGCGCTTCGTGACGCAGTTCTTCGACGCGCCGATGGACGAGCGTGCACAGAACAGGCTGTACATACGCCTGTGCCGGTGCATCACGGTGAAGCCCGTGTTTTTCGACCTGATACGCAAGTGCTTGAAGGAGGCGCTGGCCGTGGAGCTGCAGAGTGCCCTCGACGTGAAAGGGACAAACAGGGTGCAGCTGCGGCACATCGCGGCCAACATCCACAACACGCACGAGATCCCATACACTCAGACGTTCGACAACTGGCGCGTGCAGCAGAAGTTTGGCAACACCACCAGCACTCAGCTGCAGCGGCTGCTGTATTTCATCCAGGTGCAGGGAAGAGCCACGCCCGAGGACGCGTACGCCCACCTGTACACGCGAGATATTCTGCACAGAGTTCGAAGTAGCTCGGTGGAGCGGATCGACGTGAAGGCCGTCATCGAAATCATCAAGAGTCTGCGGGTCTATCACAACGGCATTGCCGACCTGCTCGACTTCCGAACCGACTGTCTGCACGGCCTGAGCATCTCGCACAGGAAGCAGCTGACGCTGTCGAACGTGGCGCAGCTGTACGTCAGCGTCTTCCAACACGACAGCATCTGGGAGCAGTGCTGGAAGTCCATCGTCCCGGTCGTCAACCACACCATCATCACCGCGCGGGATCGGTTCAAGCAAACCCATGTACTGGACACCGCAGCCGTGGTCAGGAACGTCATCGACTGCCACGTGAACATGGAGCGGGCGCCGGTGGAGCGGGAGGCGCGCATGCCGGAGTCTACTTCTGAAAGAATAGATCTCGGATCTTAACGTTGTCCTTGACCGAAAACACTCCACACTCCACGAGCTTCTTCACGTCGTCGGCGCTGTCTATGCTGAGCCTGGGGCGGGCTTGCAGATAAAAGGTGCAGTCCTTGCAGGTGTACAGCTTAACATATGTGGCCTCCCCCACACTCTGCAGAAAGTCACACAAGCAGCGGATGTTGGTGTACTGCTCCTCGGAGAGCACCCGCGTTTCCTGGTTTGTCATGCGGTCGCGGCGCGTTGACTGTGTGGTGATGCTGTAGGGTAGGTCGAAGAACATGTGCACTGCGTGATCAAACCACCCGCTCTGCTGCAAGAAGTAGTCGTCGATCACTATCTGCTGCATTTCCGTTGCCTCCATGTTCGGGGGCAGTATGTGCCGTATGAAGTCTGCATCGTTGAACTGGTCTTGCACCCAAAAGTGGTTGGCGTCGTTGACGTTGGAGAGCACCTGCCCGGTCCTGGTCCTGAACCTGGTGCTGTCGCGCTCAGAGAACTTCCCCGTCAGCGTGTATTGCCTGAACTCGTCGAGAAGCGCGATGCCGCTGGTCGTTCCGAGCTCGTTAAAGTTGATCTTCTCAGTAAACAGCACGTGCTTCTTGCTGTTGAACTGTGAGATCTCATGCATCATCTGCGTGGCCGCCTGCAGCGTGAGGTACTTGAAAAACAGCCCCTGCATGGGCGAGATAGGGGCGTTGAGCCGCGGAGGCACGTAGTTGATGATGTTTACGGCCTCCTCTTTGACTTCCCCATGCAAGATCGAGATCCTGTACACGTACATATCGCGTTTGTACCGCTTGCGCGCCCTCTCCTCCTCGGCGTCCTGCTTCCTTCCTGTCATATCCACCTGCGCCTCCACCCGCCATACGTAGCTACCGAGAGGAAGGACTTTTGGTACCTTGATGCCATCGCAGATGCCTTCGTACCACGGCACAAAACCACACACGTAGATTGACTCGATCACCTCGCGGAAGAAGTCACGGTATGCGACTGAGATCCTTTTCCTGAAATCGGATTGGAGTTTCTGCCCCTCCTCACTGATGTCCACCCCGTTGCTCAGACACCAATTGGCGAGCCGTCGCAGGCACGTTGCCACCGGCACGCTTTCCCTGGACATGTACACAATGCTCTTTTGCTGTTGCGACGTGGGTATTTGGTTGAATTCGTGCAAGCTCATCCCTGCATATCCCTTGGTGATTTATATACAAACGGTGTCTGTCAATGCGATCTAGCAGTGCGGAGACCTTCGGCAAACGGGACGCCATGCTGTGCGTAGATCTTCAGGAAACGGGAGAACGATATAAGCGCATTCCTGCTATGATCCACGATGCACGAGGTCTACTTCGACTGCAGCAGCGACCGGCCGCTCAAGATCAACCTACAACAACTGAATGGCGAGCCGCTGCAAGAGGTGATCGAGCCGCTGTTCGAAGGCAGGGAGCGACCAGCGACACCCGAAAGGAGCTGGACAGTATGCGAAGTGCTCGTTGGTGTCATGCTGGCGGCACTGACAGTGCCCTCAGTGCTCATGTACTTACCCGACGCGGCGATTACCCTGTTTCTGGAGGCTACACTGACGCCTTTGACCCGCCACGGACGGTATGCCGGTTTGCTGCACCTTACCCTGCTCACAGCATTGCTGCTACACGTGCGGGGGCACTCCGACGTGACAATCCTGTTCTGCATCGGGATGCTGCTCGTATACGTCGACCATGCGTTGTCGAACGGCAGGAGGCACGAGAAGCGCCGCCGAGTCGAGTGGATGTACGCGGCATTCTCGGTCGTCCAGGTGCTAGTGGCATGGTTCAACCGGAGCGAGACCGTGCGCAGACTCAATGTCGCATTCCTGTTCATGGTTTCCCTGCACTTTAACCTCACGGTAGCATCGCTGCAATTGACGACCAGGCAGCCGTAAGCAGGGGATTCAAAAGTTGTTTCGAAACATCAAACTCGTGTATTTGAGTGCTCGCGCCCGACGGCAATGCGCAAGACGGTGGTGTTGCTGTTTGCCTCGATGCTGTGGGGTTTGAGTGTGTGCCCCGTCCACGCAGATCACCTGCAGTGCTCCGTGTGTGAAGCCGGCTCCTACTGCTTCGACGATCTGAGTGCTGCGTGCCCTGATCACTCCTCCTCCGCGCCCGGGTCGGCTAATGCGTCAGACTGCATCTGTCTCCCCGGCTACTACGACCAAGACAATTCGTGTCTGGGGTGCTCGGCCAACTTCTACTGCCCCGGGTACCCCTCCACGGAGGAGCGATTGCCGTGTCCTGTGCACAGCACCTCGGTCGAGATGAGCGACAGTCTGGAGGATTGCGTGTGCGAGCCTGGATACACGGGGAACTCGGGCGTGGGATGCGCCGCGTGCGCCCCGGGAACCTTCAAGAGCACTATCGGGTCGGCGGCCTGTGCTCCCTGCCCGACCAACACATACAGCGCCAACTCGGCCCGCTCCAGCGTGTGCGATTCATGCCCCGCCAACACGGTGTCGGCTCCCGGTTCCGATAGCGAGACAGACTGTGTCTCTGCGCCAGGCTTCTTCACCGACGGATCCGGAAACGTCGCGCCCTGCCGGAACGGGACCTATCAAGACCTCATTGGACAGACTGCCTGCAAGCAGTGTCACGGGGACGGGCCCAACGTGTACTACTCACTCACGACTGCCGCTGATTCCCTCAGCACGTGCCTGCTGTGTCCGCAGCACTCCCGGGTGGAGGGAAACGAGAGCGGCTCGAGCAAGGGCGCCTGTGTGTGCGAATCTGGCTATAGCGGGCCCGACGGCGGTCCGTGTATCGCATGCCCTGCCGGCACGTACAAGGACAACAACGATGCACTGGAGTGCACGCCCTGCCCGGCCAACTCCTACTCCTCGGGGCCGGCTGCCACCTCCGCCGCATCGTGCTTGGCATGCTTTGCCCACTCCACATCTCCCGGGGGCTCCTCCTCGATCGCGCAGTGTCGCTGCGACGCCGGGTTCTACAAAGTGGGCGACTCCTGTGTCGCCTGCGAGGCGGGCAAGGTGCAGAACGGGTCCGACGACACTGCCTGCACGTCATGCCCCCCTGGGACCTTCGAGCAGGGCAGGGTCCAGTGCGCCTTGTGCACAGCGAATGCGTACTCCACGCGCGGGGCGAGTGCGTGCACCTGCAATGCCGGCTACCAGCCGCAGGGAGACCAGTGCGCCGCTTGCGAGCCCGGGCAGTACAGCCCGGCGAAGAACTCGACCTGCATGGACTGCCCGCCCAGCACCTGGAGCGCGTCCTATGCCACGATCTCGTGCCACTCTTGCCCCCAGCACAGCGGGAGCACCCGGTCGGGGCTGGCGAGTGTGAGTGGGTGCATCTGCGACCGTGGCTATGAAGGCAGCGCGGGCAACTGCTCCGCGTGTCTGCCGGGCTCCTACCATCCCATGAACTCCACGATATGCCACCACTGCCCCGGGGACAGCTATGCCGGGGACTACGGCGCCACCGCGTGTGAGTCGTGTGGGGCCTTCGCTGCCGCCCCCGAAGGGTCCCCGCAGTGTGTGTGTGTGTCGGCATACACCCCGAGCGCCCAGGCGTGCGTCCGGTGCGCCGACGGGTACTACAAGTCGTCGCCCGGCAACGAGAGCTGCCTGGCATGCCCCACCGGCAGCTTCTCCGACCCCGACGCGGCGGCATGCTCCTTGTGCCCACCCAACACGTACCAAGACTCTGGCGCGTCGGCCGCCTGTACACAGTGCCCGGCGAATAGTGTGAGTGGGGAGGGGAGCACTGCCGTCGGCAGCTGCGAGTGTTCCGCGGGGTTCGGTTTCGTCGACGGCGCGTGTGTGTCTTGTCCCCAAGGCACATACAAGCCGACTGTCAGCAACTCGCCGTGTGCTGCCTGCGACCCCGGGTTCTACACCGAGGCCGTCGGATCGAGCGACGCGTCCCAGTGCATCCTCTGTGCTCACGACTCGTATGTGGAGGGAGGGGCCTGCGTGCCGTGCCCTGCCCACTCCGAGGGCGAGGCCGGATCCGCCGCTGTCTCTGGATGCCAGTGCAGTGCCGGCTTCTCCGGGAACCCCGCAGCGCAGGAGGAGTGTCGGGCCTGTCTCCAGGGGTACTACAAGAGTTCCGCCGGGAGCTCGGCGTGCGAGAGCTGTCCGAGCGGCATGGTCGGAAACCTCGTGTTCCCCCGCATCAGCGAGGATTCGTGCCAGGCGTGCAGCGCCGACACGTTTCAGCACAACAGCACCTACTGCCAGCCGTGCCCACCCCACGCCGCCTCTCCCGCAGGCAGCGACTCCGTGCACAAATGCTCCTGCGTGAGTGGCTACCAAGGCGTGGCAGGCGAGGGCGGCTGCTTCGCATGCTCCGCGGGGGAGTACAAGAACTGGACGGGGGACGGGGACTGCGCGTTCTGCCTGTTTGGCAAGTACAGTGACGCCGTGGCGGCGCAGGACGCAAGCACGTGCGTGAGCTGCCCCCAGCACAGCACTCAGCTGCTGCCCCCCCCTTACACCACCGTCGCGACCTGTGTGTGCGATGCCGGGTTCGCGTACAACCGCAGTCAGTGCCACGCTTGCAAGGAGGGATCGTGGAAGTATATCGGGAACTACGAGTGTGTACTCTGCCCTGCCTCCTCCTACTTCCCGGCTTCCTTCCCGGCGCCGTTCGTCTCCGACCTCTGCACGACATGCCCTGGCAACAGCACTTCGCCGGAGGGATCCTACGGCATCTCGTCGTGCGTGTGCCAGGCGGGGTTCCACCGCGTCGTCGACGGGTCTTCCGTGGCCTGCGAGCCGTGTGCGCCGGGCAAGTACTGCCCTGACGAGAGCCAGGTCGTGGCCTGCCCCTCGCACAAGTCCTCCCCGCCCGGGGCGTCGCACGTGGGCGAGTGCACGTGTCTCCCCGGGTACCACGGCCAGGCAGGGGGGGGTGAGTGCGAACCGTGTCCGGTCAACCATTACTGCTCGGGGGGGGAGGAGGTGCAGCAGTGCCCCGTCAACGCATCCACCCTCTCCCGCAGCAGACAGACCAACATCTCCGCCTGCCAATGCTCCCCGGGCATGTACGAGGCCCAGGACGGCTCCTGCAAAGTGTGCCCCGCAAAGAGTTACTGCTACCGGGACGTCATAGTCGCCTGCCCCCCCAACTCGACGTCCACCCCCCAGGCCACCTCGGTGGACGGCTGCCTATGCGACGAGGGGTTCCGCAAGAGCGACGAGCGATGCGAGGCGTGCCCGATCGACGTGCTCTGTCTGGGGGGGGAGCACGCTCCGGAGCCATGCGCGCGGCATGCTCTCGTGGTGGGGCAGAAGTGTGTGTGTGGCGCAGGTGCACAGGAAGGGTACTACTGCGACGGCTCCGACGGGACATGCTCCCCCCCCAACAGTTGCGGCACGTGCCCTGCCGACCACTGGTGTGTCGACAACCAGCGACACCACTGTCCCGAGGGGATGCACTCGCCCGCCAACAGCACACATCTGCGCAACTGCACGTGTGCAGAGGGAACGTACCAGGAGGGCGACATATGCCTGACGTGCCCCCTGCACGCCTACTGCACAGGGGGGAAGCGCTTCCAGTGCACGGCCAACGACCCCCACGGGATCACCTTGTTCACAGGGCGGTCCCGCCCCGAGCACTGCATATGCGAGGAAGGGTACTTCCGCCTCTCGCCCACAGACCGGTGCAAGCCATGCCCCAAGAACTTCTACTGTCCGAGCGAGCACCTGCTCCGTCTCCCCAACGTCGTGGCCTGTCCCGCCAACATGCACACCCGCCAAGAGCGGAGCTACGACCTTGCCGAGTGCATTTGCGACGCGGGGTTCCTGATGTCGGAAAGCGGAGACACCACCGCTTGCACGCCTTGCAAGGAGGGAGAGCGATGCCAGAACGGGTTCGTGGTGGAGTTCATGTGTCATACCATGAACCGAGTCCCCAACACCGACCACACAAAGTGTATTTGCATGCCGTCGTATGGCGAGTACGAGTTGGAGTGCAAGGTGTGCCTCCCGGGGTCCATCAAGCCCACCCCAGGCGACTTCCCGTGCCACTTCTGTCCCCTTGACACCTACTGGCGCAACACGACGCGCTGCGAGAGCTGCCCGCCGCATTCTACGGCATCCCCAGGGAGCCTAGCGTGCCAGTGCGACGCCCCCCGTGTCATGCGGGATGGGCTCTGCGAGGAGTGCGAGGCCGACGAGTACTACAGCCAGGGGGTGTGTGTGCCGTGTCCCCTCCACTCCTACAGCGCCAAAGGGTCCGCCGACATCTCCGCATGCCGGTGTGACCCTGGCTTCCACCGCAAGGTGTCCAGCAACGGGACCGAGTGCCTCCCCTGCCCACCGGCAACCTTTGAGCAGGACGGATTGTGCGTGTCCTGCGGCGCTGGAGCCAACAGCCCCGAAGGCTCCCTCAGTGGCGCCCAGTGTGTCTGCAACGCGTCCCAGTGTCAGCATGCGGTGTGGGGATGGGACTGCGAGGGCTCCTGCGAAACACCCCCCGAACCTTGCGCGGAGTGTGTGCCAGGGTTCTTCAAAGCCACAGTCTCCCTCCCCGGGAACACGGAGTCGTGCCACGCGTGTGGCAACGCCAAGTACCAGCCACAGCACGGAGCCAGCGCCTGTGAGTCTTGCGCGCCCACCGAGCATCACTCCCTCCTGGCGCAGACCAATGTGTCGAGCTGCCAGTGCGTCGCGGGGTACGAGCCCACCGGCATATCGAGCACACCATGCAAGCCCTGCTCCCGGGGCTACTTCAAGGGGAGCATGGGCGACTTTCCCTGCACCCGATGCCCAATTGGGACGTATTCTGACACTGAGGGCGCATTGTACTGCACCTCATGCGCGATTGCCACGGCCCATGCCTCCCTGAGGGGCGCCAACACCACTCAGGACATGAACTCGACCTCCATCGAGGACTGCACCTGCGA
>Ga0208783_10002147_pt1 | contig 11446 bp, 8 predicted proteins | sample DEB19_08_DNA_2_FD_184529 | JGI IMG/M metagenome (GOLD analysis project Ga0208783, IMG submission 184529) | Aqueous microbial communities from the Delaware River and Bay under freshwater to marine salinity gradient to study organic matter... | ecosystem: Environmental > Aquatic > Marine > Coastal... | reverse complement strand
CGGGCTTGTTCATGGCGGTGACTCTCGCGAGCGTGATGGTCACGGCCTCCACCCTGCACGGAGCCCGAGCGGGGCGGCTCGCCGGCTTGCTGCTCCTCGGCTGTTTCGGCCTGCTGATTCGCGCCCACGAAATGAGCGCGGACCTGGCTGCACTCGCCGGCATCGCCGTGGGAGTGGCCGGTGTCACCCTGGCCCCGAAGATGCCCAAGCGGGGCGGCCTGCTCGTCGGGGTAGGCGTGGCCGCGGCGTTTCTCGGCAACGGCTTGATCTCGGCGCTCTTGGTCGTTGGGTTGGCCGCGTTGGCGCCCCTGGCCTGGCCGTCTGCCCGCTCGCGTCCGTTCGGTCTGGCGATGGCGATCGCGCTTGGGTGCGCGTTGACGCTGGGTGGGCTGTGGCCACTGCTGGTGTCACGAGCCGACCCTGCCTTCTGGAGCGCATGGAGTGCGGAAGCCTTCGCCACGCGCTGGGTGACCGAGGACCTCGCCGGCGCGGCTGCGGGCCTCACGTACTTCGTGAAGATCCTGCCCTGGTACGCCTGGCCCGCCTTGCCGCTGGCCGCGTGGACGCTGTGGAAATCGCGCCGCGGGCTCGCCGGACGCCTGAATCTCCGGGTGCCGATGCTCGCCACGGCCCTGTTCTTCGTTCTGCTCACGCTGCTTGCCGAGGCGCGCGAAGTGAACGCGATGCCACTGCTGATACCGCTGGTGCTGCTGGGCGTGGCGGAGGTCGACAACTTGCCGCGCGGCGCGGCCAGCGCGCTCGATTGGTTCGGCGTCATGACCTTCGCGCTCGTGGCGCTCCTGCTGTGGCTTGCCTTCGCCGCCGCGCTGACCGGCAGCCCCGAGGCGGTGGCCCGGTGGCTCGCGCGGGAGGTGCCCGGCTACCACTATTCGTTTCGATTCGTTCCGGTGGCCTTGGCGGCGCTGCTCACCTGCGTGTGGGTGGTGGTGGTGGCAAGCTCGCTCCGCTCCCCGCGGCGTGCCGTGGTCAACTGGGCTGCCGGCATCACGATGGTGTGGATGCTCACGATGATGCTGGGGGTTCCGATCATCGACCAGGCCCGCAGCTATCGCGGCCTGTCGGCTTCCGTGGCAGAGCGGGTGAAGGGCTCGACTTGCACGCTCGGGGCAGGCCTCGGCGTGCCGCAGCGGGCCCTGCTGGATTACTTCATCGGGTTGCGGCTCACGCCGGCAACCGCGCCCGGCGCCGAAACCTGCGACATGCTGCTCGTTCAATCCACACGTGGCTTGGCGCCCGAAGTGGACGCTGCCCGCTGGCAGGAAACCTGGCGCGGGTCTCGGCCGGGTGACGGGAGCGAGGCCTTCATCCTGTACCGACGCTCGAGCTAGGCCCGCCGGTAAAGCCACCCTCCGCGCGCCATCGCCTTCTCCGCCTCCACGGCAACGAAGACGACAAGGGCAAGCGCGAAGCAAACCGCAAGCTCCCCAGCCGACAGCGGCTGCGTGTGAAAGATGTCGTTGAGCGTCGGCAGGTAGACCACCGCCAGCTGCAGCGCCACCGACAGCAGGACTGCGCCGGTGAGAGCTGCGTTGGGCCGCGGCCCCAGCCGAAAGAACGACTCACGTTCTGAGCGGATCGCAAGCACATGGGCAAGCTGTGCCAGCGCGAGCACCGTGAACACCATCGTCTGCCCATGGGCCTTGCCACTCGCCTGCGCCCACGCGTGCACGGAAAGGGAAAGCCCGGCGATGAGAAGCCCCACCCACACCACGTGCTGCCACAGGCCGCGCGAGAACAGGCTTTCCGTTGCGGGGCGCGGAGGGCGACTCATCAGGTTTGGCTCTCCCGCTTCTTTCACGAGCGCAAGGCCGGGCAACCCGTCCGTGACGAGGTTCACCCACAGGATCTGGGTCGGCAGCAGCGGGATGGGCAACCCCAGAAAAGGCGCCAGGAAGATGGTGGCGATCTCGCCCAGGTTTCCCGTGAGGGCGTAGCGCACGAACTTGCGAATGTTGTCGTAGATGCGGCGGCCTTCCTTCACCGCCGCCACGATGGTCGCGAAGTTGTCGTCGAGCAGGACCAGGTGCGAGGCCTCGCGTGCCACTTCCGTGCCCGAGCGTCCCATCGCAACCCCCACGTCGGCGCTCTTCAGGGCGGGGGCGTCATTCACGCCATCGCCGGTCATGGCCACGATCTCACCGCGCGCCTGCAAGGCGGCCACGATCCGAATCTTGTGCTCGGGTGTGGCGCGCGCGAAGACGTCAACGTGGCCCACGCGCTCCCGGAGTTCCTCGCTCGAAAGCCGCTCCAGCGCTGCGCCATCCATCACGGTGCCGTCGTTGGCAGCCATACCCAATTGAGTGGCGATCGCGCGGGCCGTCGCCGGATGATCCCCCGTGATCATGACGGGGGTTATTCCTGCCGCGCGGCACTCGGCCACCGCCGCTGCAGCCTCGGGGCGCGGCGGATCGGCTAGCCCGGCGAGCCCGACGAAGACGAGTTCCGATTCCACGGCCTCGGCGGGAAGCTCCGCGGGCGAAACGAGCCACTCCCGCCGCGCAAAACCGATCACGCGCAGGCCGCGGCTCGCCATGGCCTGCACCCGAGCCTCGAGGCCTGCCCGATCCAGTGGGCGCAGGCCGTCGACCCCTTGCTCCTGCGCGCAGCACCCGAGCAAAGACTCCGGCGCACCTTTCGTGATCGCCACGAATACGTTCCCCACTTCGTGTACGGTGGTCATCCGCTTGCGAGCGGCGTCGAAGGGGAGCTCCGTCACGCGAGGCATGGCCGCGCGAACACTTTCCGGCGCTGCCCGCGCCTCGAGCGCCGCCTCGAGCAGCGCCGTCTCGGTGGGGTCGCCGGCGGCAACGGAGGGCGTCGCGTCGTTGCAGAGAATCATCGCCTCATAGAGCGCCTTCGGCTCACCGTAAATCTCCACCACCCGCATGCGGTTTTGGGTGAGGGTGCCGGTCTTGTCGGTGCAGATCACGGTGACAGCGCCCAGGGATTCCACCGCGGGCAAGCGCCGCACCAGCGCATTTCGGCGCGCCATAGCGCCGGCTCCCAGCGCCAGCGCCACGGCCACCACTACCGGCAACGCCTCCGGCACAGCGGCCACCGCCAGGCTCACGGCCATCAGAAACATGGCGCTGCCAGGCTCGCCCCGCAGCACCCCCGCGATGAAAATGACGGCACAAATGCCGAGCGCGGCCAGCGCAAGGCTCCGTCCCACTTGCGCGAGGCGGCGTTGCAACGGTGTCTGGGCTTCGCGAGCGCCTGCGATGAGGGCGGCTATGCGGCCAAGCTCGGTCCCGAGGCCGGTCGCCACCACGATGCCGCATCCGCGCCCGACGGTAACGAACGTGCCGCGGTAGGCCATGCACGCGCGCTCCGCGAGCGGCACGTCCTCACTCTCGAGGGCCGTCACTCGTTTCTCCACCGGAACCGACTCACCCGTGAGCGCGGCCTCCTGGGTTTGCAGACGGGCGGCAAGCACGAGCCGCATGTCTGCAGGAACGCTGTCTCCCGCCTCCAACACCACGAGGTCACCCGGGACGAGCTCGCCCGCTGCCACAACCGTCACCCCGCCATCGCGCACGACTGAAGCATGAGGGGCACCCAGTCGCCGAAGCGCACCAAGCGTTTTCTCGGCTCGCCACTCCTGCGAGAACCCGATAGCGCCGTTGAGCAGGACGATGACGACGATCGCCACTGCATCCACAGGCTCGCCGACGACACCCGCGATCACCGCAGCCACGAGCAGGACGACGATCAGGAAATCGGCGAACTGTCCTGCCAGGATCCGCCAGGGTGCGCGGCGCGCCGCTTCCGGAAGCTCGTTGGGGCCCGTCGCGGCGAGCCGGCGAGCTGCCTCCTCCCCATTGAGCCCAAGCGTTAGCCGTGTGCCGAGCGCCTCCGCCACGGATTCGGGGGGCAGGCTGTGCCAGGGGGCCGTCGCGGGCCTCACGCGCTAGAAGCGGAACGCCCGCAGCACGGCGAGATACACGATGATCGTAAGCGTGTCCTGCACCACGGTTGCCATCGGGCCGCTGCCGTAGGCCGGGTCGACCTTCATGCGCGCGAGCCACCACGGGATGACGATTCCGAGGCTGCTTGCGATGGCACCGGAGCAAAAGAGCGCGGTTCCCACCGCGCCTGCGAGCCGAGCGTCGCGCCAGAGCGCCATCACGATCACGAAGGCGGCCGAACCGAGCACTGCGCCAATCAGCACGCCCGTGCGGAGCTCCCCGGACACCAGGTGCGCTATCCCGCGCCGGGAGAGCGACAGGCCTCGCACCGCGATGGCCTCGCTTTGGGTGCCAATCGCATCGGCGAGGTACACGAGCGCCGGCACGAAGAACGCGACAGCGACGTGCGCCTGGATGACGGTCTCGAATCCCGCCATGGCCGCCGTTGCCAGCCCACTCGCCCCCAGCCCGGCCACCAGCCACGGCAGGCGATGCCGGGCTCGGCGCAGGGGCGGGTCTTCGATCGCGTGCCTGGCTCGGGCCGCCTCCCGCGTGATGCCAGCAAAGCGGTGCAGGTCTTCCACGTGCTCGCGCCTCAGCACCTGCAGCAGCGCCTGGGGCGGCATCGCGCCGAGCAAGGCGCCTTTCGCGTCAATGACCGGCAGCGCATCGACTTCGTGGTGCAGGGCGAGCGACGCGGCGCGCTCCTGGTCATCATCGGCGTGAACGCGCGGGTAGTCGGCATCCATCACCTCGCCAAGGGGAGAGCCCTCCGGTGTCGCGAAGAGCTTGCCGACGCCCACCACGCCGGCGAGCATGCCATGCGGGCCAACGATCGCGATGATCTCGACGCAGGCCGGGCGCTCAGCCGCCAGGCGTGCGCGGACTGACCCCGCCGTTTCCTCCGCACGCGCCCTCGCCACGTCGGCAACGACGTGGTCCGCGACGCGTTCGCGATAGGTGGACGAGCTCGATTCCACGAAGGGCCAGGCCAAAGAAGAGCCTGCATTTTCCCACCCCGGCGCGGCAGGAGGCTGCGCCCGAGCAAACCGGCCGGGGTACTTTCAGGCGCCTGACAGGCGCCGGTCCAGCATCTCGATCCAGTGGGACACGGGCTTCGACGCACCGCCGCTGATATGCGTGAGGCACCCGATGTTCGACGTGCAAATCTGCGCTGGCGAGCCGGACTCGATAGCCGCGACCTTGTTGGCGAGAAGCTGCCGCGAGAGATTCGGTTGGAGAATGGAGTACGTTCCCGCCGACCCGCAGCACAGGTGCGCATCGGGAACCGCCGTGAGCGTAAAACCCGCATCGCGCAGGACCGACTCCACCAAGCCTTTCTTCTTCTGCCCGTGCTGAAGGCTGCATGGCGCGTGATAGGCAATCGGCTCACGTGCTGCCGTCCTGGGCAGCAGCGCCGCCAAGCCCCCCTTCTCCGCGGCAACCACCTCTCCCACGTCGCGCGCAAGCGCGCTCACCCGAGCGGCCTTGCTCGCGTAAGCCGGGTCGTCGCGCAGCAGATGCCCGTATTCGCTCACCTGCGTGCCACATCCGCTGGCCGTCATGACGATGGCCTCGACGCCACCTTCTATCGAGGGCCACCAGGCGTCGATCTGGCGCCGCATGCGCTCTCGCGCCGCCTCGTGCGCATTGAGATGATGCTCGATGGCGCCGCAGCAACCGCTCTCGGGCACGGCAACCAATGAAATTCCCAGGCGATCGAGCACACGCGCCGTGGCGGCGTTGATGTCAGGCGCGAGCACAGGCTGCACGCAACCTTGCAGCACCAGCATCTTGCGTGCGTGACGCGGGGCGGGCCAGGGCCCGCCGCCGGATCGCGGCGGAAGCTGGCGAGCGAGCCGCTGCGGCAGCAGTGGGCGCAGGAGTCGACCCCATGCCACGGCCATGCCGAACAGCGCTGGCGTGAGCAGGAACATCCGAAGCAGACGGCGATGCAAGGCCGAGCCCGCCGGCCGAGGCACCTTCTCTTCGACGACGTGACGGCCGATGTCCACCAGCCGCCCGTACTCGACGCCCGAAGGGCAGGTGCTCTCGCAGGCGCGGCAAGTGAGACAGCGATCCAGGTGCAGCTGCGTATTGGCGGTGACTGGCGCGCCCTCCAGCATCTGCTTCATGAGGTAGATGCGCCCGCGCGGGCTGTCGAGCTCATCGCCCAGCAGGTTGTAGGTCGGGCAGGTGGCGAGGCAGAAGCCGCAGTGCACGCACTTGCGAAGTATGGCGTCGGCCTCGCGGCCTGCCGGTGTGTCCTTGATCCAGTCGGCGAGTTGGGTCTGCATGGCTAGGCCTGGAAGTTGTCCATGCGGCCGGGGTTCAGGATGCCCGCCGGGTCGAAGGCATGCTTGAGTCGCCGATGTATCTTGGCGACCGCGGGCGCGAGCGGATGGAAGACGCCTGCGCCTCGGTCACCACCGCGAAAGCGCGTCGCGTGGCCGCCCGCCTGCTGCGCTGCATCCCTAGCCTGCTGCAACGAGAGTGGCCCCCGCACCCAGCGAAGGCCGCCGCCCCATTCGATCAGCTGCGGTTGACCCAGCTTCAGCGGCGCCGCCGTCTGCGCGACCGACAGCCGCCACAGCGGGCCGCCATCGGCAAAGAAATCCAGGCGATGCTCACGAAGCTTCACCCAGAACTGCTCGCCCTCCGCCAGCGCCGTCCCGCCCAGTTTCAACTTGGCCGACGCGACGGCCGCCGCCGCACCGGAAAGCCGCACATGCAGAACACCGTCCTCCCAGGCCGTGGCGGAGAGCGGGAGCGGCTGGCCCGCCCAGCGATTGACCGATTCGATCATCCGCGCCTCGTCCATCTCGAACACCAGGGTCGCTTCCGCTGCAGGCTTCGGCAACACCTTGAAGGACAGCTCGGTCATCACGCCCAGCGTGCCCAGCGCCCCCGCCATCAGGCGAGACACGTCGTACCCCGCGACGTTCTTGATCACGCGCCCGCCGAACGAGAGATCCTCGCCCTTGCCGTTGACGATGCGGGCGCCGAGCACCAGATCGCGCGCCGCCCCCGCAAACGGGCGGCGGGGGCCAGAAAAGTTGCACGCCACAGTCCCACCGATCGTGGCGGCATCCCCGTATCCCGGGGGCTCGAAGGGCAGCATCTGCCCCTCTGCAGCGAGGGCAGCCTCGATTTCCGTCAGGCGCGTGCCGGCGCGAACGGTGAGCACCAGCTCCCGTGGCTCGTAGGCAACGATGCCCGAGTAAGGCGCAATGCTCAGCCCTTCGCCCACGAGCGGGCCGCCATAGAAATCCTTCGTGCCGCCACCGACGATGCGCAGCGGCGCCTTGCGCGCCGCGTGATCCTTCACGCGCTCGCAAACCTGCTGGATGAACTGGGTTTCGGACACCGTCAGAACCTCGGGATATCGGGGTGGGGCAAGCGGCCGGCGCGAACGTGCAACCCGCCCCACTCCGCACAGCGCTTGAGCGTGGGCACCGCCTTGCCGGGGTTCAGGATGCCCGCCGGGTCGAAGGCGTGCTTCACGTCATGAAAAGCGGCGATCTCGGGCTCGCGGAACTGGGAACACATTTGCTTGAGCTTCTCGAGGCCGACACCGTGCTCGCCGGTGATGGTGCCACCCACATCGATACACAACTCGAGGATGCGCCCGCCGAGCGCTTCGCTGCGCTCCAGCTCACCGGGTTTCGTCCCGTCGTAGAACAGGCAGGGGTGCAGGTTTCCGTCGCCCGCGTGAAAAACGTTGCCCACGACCAGGCCTGCCTCATTTGCCAGCTCGTAGATGCGATCGAGCACCTGCGGCAGCGCCCGACGCGGAATGGCGCCGTCCATGGTGTAGTAATCCGGGTACATCATCGCGAGCGCTGCAAAGGCGCCCTTGCGCGCCTTCCACAGGTTCGCCCGCTCTGCTTCGTCACTCGCGGTGCGCACTTCCCGGGCACCCGACTCGTGGAGCAATGCCTCCACCCGGGCACGCATGTCAGTGGCCTCCTCCGCGATGCCATCCACCTCTACGAGCAGGAGTGCCTGACACTTCGGAAGGCCCAGATGCATGGAGCGCTCGACCGCCTCGATCACCACACGGTCCATCATCTCCAGCGCCGCCGGCACGATGCCCGCGCCAATGATGGAACCCACGCATTCAGCTGCTTCCGTGGCGGAGTCGAAAGCCGCCAGCAGGGTTTCCGTCACCTCAGGCCGCGGCAACAGTCGAAGCGTGGCCTGCGTGACAACCCCGAGATTGCCCTCGCTGCCCGTCATCACCGCGAGCAGGTCGTAGCCCGCGCTATCGAGCGAACGCCCGCCGATCTCCAGACAGTCGCCGTCGCCGTCGATGACGCGAACGCCCACTACGTTATGAACCGTGAGCCCGTACTTGAGGCAATGGATGCCGCCCGCGTTCTCGGCGACGTTGCCGCCGATGGAGGAAATGGACTGGCTCGAGGGATCCGGCGCAAAGAACAAGCCTGCAGGCTCCGCCGCTTCAGACACGGCGAGATTGCGCACCCCGGGCTCTACGACTGCGAGGCGAGCGTTGCGATCGATCTCCACGATGCGCCGCATTTTTGACAGCGCGAGAACCACGCTATCGGGCGTGGGTGTGGCGCCCCCGGAGATGCCCGTGCCCGCGCCGCGCGAGACGATGGGCGTGCCGGTAGCCTTGAGCGCCTTCACCACCGCCTGGACCTGGCTTTCATCGTCCGGCAAGACGGCAGCCAGTGGCAGGGCACGCTTCTGGATGTACGCATCCATTTCGAACGCGGCCAGGCGCTCGCGATCCAGAATCACCGACACCGGCGGGTGAAGCGCCTGGAGCGCGGCGGCACCCATCAGAAGCGCGGCAGGTCCGGGTGCGGCAATTGGCCACGGCTCACGCGCATGGCGCCAAATTCCGCACAGCGATGCAGCGTCGGCACCATCTTGCCGGGATTGAGCAGCCCCTCGGGATCGAACGCTGCCTTCAGCGAATGAAACTGCTCGAGCTCCCGCGGCTGGAACTGGGTGCACATCTGCTTGATTTTTTCGATGCCCACGCCGTGCTCGCCGGTGATGGTGCCCCCGACTTCGATGCAGAGCTCGAGAATGTCGCCGGCGTAATCCTCGGTTTTCTCGAGCTCGCCGGGTACGTTGGCGTCGTAGAGGATCAGCGGATGGAGGTTTCCATCTCCCGCGTGGAAAACGTTCGCGCAACGCAGGCTGTAGTGCCTAGAGAGCTCGTCAATTCGCCGCAGCACCTTCGGCAACGCGCTGCGCGGAATGGAGCCATCGATGCAGTAGTAGTCCGGCGAGATCCGCCCCACGGCGGGGAACGCGTTCTTGCGGCCCGACCAGAAGCGCAGGCGCTCGGTCTCGTCGCGCGACACCGCGAAGGCCGTACAGCCGGCACCTTTCATCACGTCGGCGATCTTGGCGATTTCCTCGGCCACTTCCTCGGCTGTCCCGTCGGATTCACACAGCAGGATCGCCTCGGCCTCGAGGTCATACCCTGCGTGAACGAAATCCTCGACGGCTTCCGTGGCCAGACGATCCATCATCTCGAGGCCGGCCGGGATGATGCCAGCGCCAATGACGGCGGCCACCGCTTCGCCCGCGGCCTCGACGCTCGCAAAGGAAGCCATCACCACTTGCGCGACTTGCGGGCGTGGCAGGAGCTTCACCGACACTTCGACGGTGAGGGCCAGCAACCCCTCGGAACCGGTGATGGTGGCAAGCAAGTCGTAGCCGGGAGAATCGAGCGCGTCGCAGCCGAATTCGATGTCGTCGCCCTCGATGGTGAGCGCCCTCACCTTCTGGACGTTGTGCACCGTGAGCCCGTACTTGAGGCAATGCACGCCGCCGGAATTTTCCGCGACGTTGCCGCCGATGGAGCAGGCGATCTGGCTCGAGGGGTCCGGCGCGTAATACAGGCCATGGGCGGCGGCCGCCTCGGAGATTGCCGCGTTGCGGACACCAGGCTGCACGATGGCGCGGCGAGCGAGCGGATCGATCGAGAGGATCCGGTTGAACTTGCCGAGCGAGAGGAGAATTCCGTCCGCCAGCGGCGTGGCGCCTCCCGAGAGCCCCGTGCCGGAGCCGCGCGCGACGACTGGCGTGTTCGTCTCCCTCGCCACTCGCATCACCTCGGCCGCTTCCGGGATCGTGCCGGGTAGCGCGGTGAGCAGGGGCGTTTCCCGGTACGCAGAGAGCCCGTCGCACTCGTAGGGGCGAAGGTCCTCCCGCTCGGTGAGGACTGCCTGGCCAGGCAAGCGGCTGCGCAACGCCTCCGCCACGCGACTGCGACGTGCGGTGCGGTCTGACTGGGGAATGTGGGGCTGCGCGCTCACGGCGTGGCTACGATAGCATGCGACTCGAATGGATCCCCTCCTCCTGAAAATCCTCGCGGCGGCCCTCGTGTTGATCGGACTCGCCGGGACCTTGTTGCCCATCCTCCCGGGCGTGCCGCTCATTTTCGCGGGGCTTCTGGTCGCCGCGTGGGCGGACAACTTTCAGCACGTTGGGGCGGTGGCGCTCACCATCCTCGGGGCGCTGACCGTGCTCGCCATCGCCGCCGATTTTCTGGCGTCCGCGCTGGGTGCCAAGAAGCTGGGCGCAAGCCCCAAGGCCGTTGCGGGTGCCACGATCGGTGCCATTGTCGGAATCTTTTTTGGCCTGCCCGGCATCGTGCTGGGGCCTTTTCTCGGCGCGGTGATCGGCGAGCTCTCGGCGAAACGAGAGTTGCTTCAGGCGGGCAAATCGGGCCTGGGGACGTGGCTGGGGCTACTGCTCGCGTCGGTCGCCAAGCTGACTGTCTCGTTTCTGATGATTGGCGTCTTCATCACCGCGTATCTGCTCTAGCCATGCACCCCCACGAGGCGCGGGTGCGTGAGTTGCTGGAGGCCATCGACCGCTGTGACAGCGACGCAGTGGCCGCCTGCTATCACGAGGAGATCTTCTTCTCGGACGCGATCTTTCCCTCGCTCCGGGGCGAGGAGGCGATCGCGATGTGGCGAGCCTTGGTCGGGCGGGCGCGGGACTTGTCCGTTACCGTGGAGTCGGTTTCGGCGGACGACGAGGGAGCCCGGGCGATCTGGGTGGCGCGTTATTCGCTCGGCAGGGATGGTCGACCGGTTGTGACTCGCATCGACAGCCTGTTCGCGTTTCGGGACGGGCTGATCGTTCGTCACTTCGACCGCTACTCGTTCTGGCGCTGGGCGGCGCAGGCGCTGGGACCAGTGGGCGCGGCCTTCGGGTGGTTCGCGCCGTTCAAGTGGTGGGTGAGGAAGCGGGCGCGGCGGGTTTACCTGCGCGAGTGACGTTCTGCCCTGGGGGTCTTGCGAACTCTGCTGGCGAGCGCGGAATTCGCCAACCCCAACATACAAATGCCTGCATGGGGTAAACCGTTCGGCACCGCGTCGCGTTATGACGGTCAGGGAGGTGGACGAAAATATCTAGTTTTTTGTATAATCCATCTTGAAAGCGCTCGTTTTCATCGCCAACGCACGCGAAGAGCTTCGGCGCTTTGCGCCCGAAGCTCGCAAGGAGGCAGGATTCCAGCTCAC
>Ga0208783_10002144_pt1 | contig 11450 bp, 9 predicted proteins | sample DEB19_08_DNA_2_FD_184529 | JGI IMG/M metagenome (GOLD analysis project Ga0208783, IMG submission 184529) | Aqueous microbial communities from the Delaware River and Bay under freshwater to marine salinity gradient to study organic matter... | ecosystem: Environmental > Aquatic > Marine > Coastal... | reverse complement strand
TGAGTAGTTGCCCCGGGGTTTATTCCGGGCGGATACCGGCGGGTGCGCACCGAGTTTTGGCGTGCATCCCCCCGGAAGCCGCCGATAAGGTGCTGTGATGGATTTACTAGCGTATTGGAACCTCCGCGAGCGGCCCTTTGAGCCGACGTGGGATACGCGCTTTTTCTTTCAAAGCCGGGATCATGATGAAGCTTTGAACCGCCTCACGTTCCTAGCGGGTGAGCGCACCATGTTGTTCGGGATGTTGACCGGAGAAATCGGCTGCGGCAAAACGCTGACGCGGGCGGTGTTTTCCGAACGTCTCGACCCTCGTCGATTTTGCGTCAGCACCCAGGAGAATTCAGCTTTCAGCTTCTCGGAATTACTCGGACTGGTGCTGGAAGATCTCGATGGCAACCCACCCGAGGCCGGCCAGACCAAGTTTGCCCGCGTAGAGCGCCTCAAAAAGGTCATTCAGCGCGTCCACATGGAAGGACGCCACCTAGTGTTGATCTTTGACGAAGCGCAGGACATGACGCCTTCCACGCTCAACGAGCTGAAGTTACTGACCAATTTGAACCGCGCCGGACAGAGCTACTTGACGATTGTGCTGGTCGGGCAACCAGAACTGAGGCCGCTGGTGGCCAGTTTGCCGCCAATTGACCAACGGGTTAGCCTGCGGTTCCATTTGAATTCATTGGATGCGGAGGACTCGCGCAATTACATCCGTCACCGACTGAAAGTCGCCGGGCACGTAACAGGCGAACTGTTTACCCCCGATGCGGTTGAACGCGCCCACCAAATGACGGTGGGTGTTCCTCGTGAATTGAACCGCGTGGCCAAGCTCGCGTTGGAATTTGCCTGGGTAAAGGAGTATCCGCAGGTGAACATCAAAGCGGTAGAAGCCGTGCTGCGCGACTTGCAACGACATCAGAACTTGCCCAAGGCATGAGCGAAGACGAAGAATTCAGCATCAGCGATCTGCGCCGGAAGCGCGACCAAGCCCTCCCCCCTGGAGGCGCCAAACACGGCCCTACTCCGCCTCCAAGTGGGGGAGACACCGAGCATGTCATTTACACCGCGCCAGTTCCGCGCCAGATCGGCCCACCGCCACCCGGCAACGGTCCGCGTCGTCCAGCGGCTGACGATGAGGAGGAAAGCCAGAGCGAATGGTCGGTAGATGTCTGGCGCGTATTGGCCGCCCTGAAGCGCCATTGGAAATGGCTGGCGATTGGTGCGGTCGCGTTGGGGTTGGTGGGAGGAATCGGCGGTTACCTTACCGGCAAATACTCCGCAAGCATTGATCTCGTGCAGATCAAAACGGCCGCCACACCTGCTTTTCAGCCGGAGGCATTCTCGCCCGCCACACTCGTCAAACTCATCCAATCGCCGGAATTGGTCCGTCGTGTAGCTGCCAAAGCGAAGCCGCCCGTGGATTACTCGGAGTTGGCGGACTCCATCCAAGTTGACCTGCCCGCCAACACGGAACTGACCACCCTTACGATTTACGGCCAGAATGCCGATACGCTGGCAGACTTGGTCAACTTGTATGCGCAAGAGACGGTGGATTACACTCGTGAGATGCAGCTCGCCGGCGCCGTCCGAAGCATTGATTTCTACAAGGAAAAGGTGAGTTGGTTTGATGAAGAGGTTGCGAGGAAAAACGCCGAGCTTGGCTCATTCCTGTCCACCAACAACATCATCGACCCCGAGGCACAAACGGAAGCCTACACCAAACAAGTGGCGGACCTGTTCACGCTGCAACTGAAAAAAGAGGGTGAAGAGCAGCTCGCCTCGCTGACGATTACATCATTGGAAACACAGCTCCAACAGCTCAATCCGCTGGCCGAACAACTTGCCGCCGCCAACGCACGGCTGGTCGGGCTGCAAGCCCGCTACAAGGATGAACACCCTCTCGTGCAGGACGTGCTGGCCGAGATTGCCGCCATTCAAGCACGCATCAGACAAGGCGGCACCAACTCGTCGCTGAACACTCAGTTCGCCCCCGGCTCGCTTGCCAGCTCCATTCAGCGCCAAATCTTGGATCTAAGAATCCAGTCAGCGACCTTGGGCAAGGAGATTGAGCAGCTGCGAAAGCAGCAACTGGACATCAACAAAACTGTGTCGGGCATCTCGGGCATCGGACTCAAATACTCCGCCATGCGAGGCGAGTTGACCGCATTGACCGAAGGCCGACGCTCTTTCGCAGCCAGCCTCGGCGAGGCACAAATGCTAGAGCGCCGCGCCGAGGGGTTCTTCCGAATCAACACGCGCGTGACCCGCGATGATGTGAACACCAAGCCGCGGCTCAAGAGCGCCGTGACCACTGGCTTCAAAGGCTGTGTGGGCGGCCTTTTGATAGCGGCGGCACTGGTCTTCTTGGTCGAGATGAAGCACCGCACCATGAAAACGGTGGCTGAAGTGGAGCGCATCACCGGTTTGCGTGTGCTGGCCACCTTGGGTGACTTAAACAAGATGACCGAGGCCGAGCAAGACAAGTGGGCGTTCCGGACCTGGACGATCATCGCAGGCCAATTGAACATGTCCGCCAATCGCGGAATGGTTTGCGGGGTTATGTCATCTGAGCATGGCGAAGGCCGCTCCACGTGGATTCGATTGCTGGGCAATGCCGCATCGAGACGAGGTCTGCGCGTCTTGACCGTGGCCACCAAACCATCGGTGACGAAGCCTGAAGAGGAAAAGGCCGAAACAGCCGCCAATGAGCGTTCCTTTGCCGAGGCCATTGCGGAAGCCATGGCCGATTCTGCGGTTGAGCCCGCGCCCGAACCCTCCATTTCAGCCAGTCAGGCACTACGTCATCGCGAACCGGACTACATGGCCTTGGATGAGGAACCCCTGCGGGAACCGGAGACGCTGAGTCCCAGCGTGCTCGCATTCCCGGCGGAAGTAACTCAGAAATTCAACTCAGGCGGCCTGCCCGCCGCGCACATTCCCCTGCCCGGCTGGGTCTGGAGCCTCGAGCGCCGCCGCCAATGGCAAAACGCGCTGACGCACTGGCGTTCCGTGGACAATCTGGTCTTGCTGGTGGAACTGCCACCCGCCTCCGTTCCCGAATCGGTCTTGCTCGCGGAAAATCTCCCCCAGATTCTGTGGTTGGTGGACAGCGGCAAGCCCGACATCCGCGAGACCAAACTCCAGTTGGAGATGCTACATCACGCCCGCTGCCGCATTGTGGGCGCTGTCCTGAATCACGAACCTGACCCCATCATTAAGTTATGAGAACAAAAAAAATACTCATGCTCGTCTTGTGCGCGAGTTCGCTGCTCCTGACCGCCAGGGGCACTGCAGCGGACGCCACCGCACCCAACACAACTCAGCCATCTGAGACCGGCAAGCGCGCTCCATGGCAAGTGCGCTTCACGCTCGGCCCGGGCGACACGCTGAGCTTCTCACTGTTTGACACCAACGAATCCACCCGGGCGGAGTTGACCATTGGCCCAGACGGACGCGTCAGTTTCCTCGAAGCCGAGAACGTCGTGGCGACAGGTCTGACGATTGATGAGTTGCGGACCAAGTTCGATGCCGAACTGGGCAGGTTCTACAAGAACCCACACACGATCATCACGCCGGTTCAATACCGGAGTAAAAAATACGTGGTGATGGGTGCCGTGGCCAACGGAGGCGTGTATCCCATGGACCGCCCGCTGACGGTCATTGAAGCCGTGGCCCGCGCTGGCGGGCTTGAAGCAGGCGTTTACCAAGCTGGCTCTGTGGAACTGGCCGATTTGAGCCGCAGCTTTCTCTCGCGCCGAGGTGAAAAGGTTTCCGTGGATTTTGAACGACTCTTCCAACGTGGCGACATTTCGCAAAACATCCCGCTGGAACCGGGCGACTACCTCTACTTTGCATTGTCGAGCGCGAATGAGATTTATGTGCTGGGTGAAGTCGGTGCACCGGGGGTGCTTTCGTTTGCCTCCAAGCCTACGGTTATCAGTGCCGTCACCTCCCGTGGCGGCTTCTCACCCAAGGCCTTCAAATCCCGCGTGCTCGTGATTCGCGGGTCGCTGAACAATCCACAAACGTTCGTCGTGGACACCGCCGCCATTCTGGCCGGCAAGGCGCCCGACTTTAAGTTGCAGCAGAAGGACATCGTTTATGTCAGCGTCAATCCGTGGTTGAAAGCTGCGGAAGTATTGGATGTCGCCGGACAGGCGTTCCTGCGCGCGATGACCGTGCAGGTTGTCAGCGACAAGGTTGGCCCCATCATCACCGAACCCCTCATCAAATAACATGAAAACACTTCTTATCTACGGATTCATGGGGGCCATGGCCCTGACACTGGCCGGTTGCGCCAGCACAAAGGACGTTCCATTTAACGAAGCGCTGGCCCAACCAAAACCAGTTGTCGTCAAGAACGAGATTGATCCGCAGCTGCTTCAGCCAGACACCAGCTTGATGACCCTCGGCCCGGGCGATGTAATCGAGATTGAAATGCTGGGTGCGCCCGAAACACGCACGACTGCGCAAATTGGGCCCGACGGGAAAATCTATTTCTCGCTGCTGCCCGGATTGGACATCTGGGGCTTGACCCTGCCCGAAACCAAGGCCTACCTGGAAAAAGAGCTCTCCCGCTACCAAAATTCGCCACGCGTGGCTGTGACACTTCGTGCGGTCGGCAGCAAACAAGTCTGGCTGCTGGGACGCCTGAACAAACCCGGCGTGTATCCCATCATTGGGCCGACCTCTCTGTTGGAGGCCATCGCCGAGGCGGGTGGCACTTCTCGGGCCGAATCACAGATCACCTCGGCAGAGTTGTCCGATTTGCGCCACAGTTTCGTCGTGCGGAAAGGTGAATTCGTGCCAGTGAACTTCGACCGCTTGTTGCGTCATGGCGACATGTCTCAAAACATCTACCTGCAAGCTGGTGACTTCGTTTACGTGCCATTCAGTGGCTCACGTGAAGTTTACGTGCTGGGCGCGGTGAAGAATCCTCGCACCCTGCCTTATACAGACCAGATGAGCCTCGTCTCCGCCATCGCAGGCACGGCAGGCATGAGCACCTATGATATCCTTGACCGAAGCGATGCGGGTGTAACCACACAAAACGCGGATCTCTCACACGTGGCCATCGTGCGTGGCTCGCTGGCCGAGCCGGAAGTAATGGTGGTGAATTATCACGACATCATCAAAGGCAAAGCTCCCGATGTGATGCTCGAACCGGGTGACATCGTTCACGTGCCCAACTCGCCCTACACCACGCTCAAGCGTTACGTGAACCTGGTCGTGAACACCTTCTCCACCACCGTTCGCCGCCAACGAGGGTGTGCGAGCAGGTGGTGGAGCAGTCAGCGTGGGCGTGTCGGTGCCTGTGGGTAAATAATTTTCTCTGCCAACCCCTGATGCCCGGAGGCACTTTGCCTCCGGGTAATTTTGTTAAGCCATTGCCTTGTGCCTTCCGACTTCTCCGTAAAATTACTGGGACAAGCCGTTGAGAAACAGTTTGACCCGACAACCGATGTGCGCAATCTGGTTATAGCTTCAGAAAGAGAATTACCAAGGAACTGTATGATTAGACCTTCAGAGAAATCGCTGGGAATAGCCGAGGACTTGCTCGACTACGTTCATCCCGGCATGACCAGGGCAGCGGCCTTGCAAGAGGTGGCTCAAATGGTAGATGAGATGAATGGCGAACTCCTAGAGTCGGTTCAATCGCTGCTGGCCGAGCTGGAGCAATCCGACAAAGGTTCAAACGCCGTCTTGATCAACCACCTGCGCCACGTTCTAGTGGACTATACTCCATGGCACACGGACAATTCTGCCCAACACGAGTTGTTCACCTCGGTAACCGATTCTCGCAATTCCAGCCGCGCGGCCGCAGGAGAGATGCCTTGAGGCCGCCGACCTCAACGCACCGTAAAGAACCAGGTCCACACCTCCCGCCCTCCAAACAACCAAAGCAATGCCGCCAGCGCAATGTAAGGCCCATAGGGCAATCTTGATGACCACTGCTGACGGCCGATTGCGATGAGCAGAACTCCGACCGCCGCGCCAATCATGGAACTGACCATCAAGGAAAACATCGTCGCCTCCCATCCGAGAAACGCTCCGATGGCCGCCATGAATTTCACGTCTCCAAAACCCATCGCCTCACGCGGCAATGTGATCTCGGCGCTGACCGCCTCGAGATGCTTCACGGTCTCAGGATTGAAATCATCCTCACCAATTCGCAGCTGTTCCGGGCTTAATCGTATTTCCACGTTGAAGTAACCACGGTCCACCATTTCCACCGTCCGCGCCTTGATGATGATTGCATCGCTCTTGCGATAAAACAGCTCTTCGTAGGGAATCGCTTTATCCGGCAGAATCACCGCCGATTCGCCGAAGAGGATTTTCGTGTCCGCCGGCAGCGCCACCTTCTGGCGCCCAAACATCAGCTTTCCCGCCCGCAGAATGGCATACACCACCCCGCCGCCCACGCAGATCCCAATGACGCTGGACTTGATCGCCTCGGGCAACGTCGCCGCCCCATGCAAACTGGGCAGGCAAACCGACAGAATGAAGCCCCCCACCGTGCCGCCGATCGTGATCTCGTCGGGAATGATGAAATGCTCAAAGTCAATGAACGTTGCCGCAATCAATCCCGCCACAAAGAGGCAATACACCAACGCCACCCACGCGGAGACATGGCCATAGTTCAACCACACCGCGAGGAACATGAGACCCGTGAGCAGCTCCACGAGGAAGTAACGCACCGAGATTGGCGCATGACAATTCTTGCAACGCCCACGGAGCATCAGCCACGTCAGCAACGGCACGTTTAGATACCAAGGTATGGAATACTTGCAGTGAGGACAATGTGAAGGTGGACTTACCACACTCAGGCCCAGCGGCATCCGGTGGATGCAGACGTTGAGAAAACTTCCCACCATGCAACCGAACCAGAAAATCACCAACGACCAGAAGTGAAAAGGCACACGTGCCCAGTTGCTTCCGTCGAAAACGGCATCAAGACCCATAGATATTCGCCTCCAAAGCGTGACGCATGACATTCAGCGGAGCCTTATGCCCCGTCCACAGTTCGAACGCCGCCGCACCTTGGTACAGCAACATGCCCAAACCGTTCGCCACCTTGCAGCCACCGGACTTGGCCGTGGCCAAAAACACCGTTTCCGCCGGGCGATAAATCATGTCGTAAACGGAAATCGCCTGCCGCAGGGAAAACTGTTTTCCATCCCACGGCAAAGCGTCGTCCTCTGAAAGGCCGAGCGAGGTTGCGTTGATGGCGAGATCAATCTCCCCACGCGGGTAACCCAGCTGCACCTTCACGTTGAGATGACGACGGCGAATTTCCGCAGCCACAGACGCGGCCTTAGACTCGGTGCGATTCACTAAGAACAATTCGCCCACGTCCTCGGCCGCAATGCGCAACGCCGCCACCCTGCCTGCTCCACCTGCGCCCAAGATCAACACCCGCTTCCCGGCGAGGTCGATGCCCAGCGACTCCCGAATGGATCGTACCACCGCATCGGCATCGGTATTAAAACCGTTGGAGCGAATCTTCTCCGGCTGCGTATCCGCGAACAGATGCAACGGCAGCCATTTACCCGCCTTGTCACGGCCTTCGAAACGAATCGTGTTCACAGCCCCCCAGTTTTTGGCAGACTCATCGAGGGCATCCACAAAGTCGAGCGCGAGCAGCTTGTGCGGCACGGTGAGATTTAGCCCGACGAACTGCATCGTCTTGGCACCCTGAAGCGCCGTGCGCAATTCCTCGGGCCGGACGTCAAAAGCGAGATAACGCCAGTTCAACCCCAATTCCGCAAGGCCTGCATTCTGCATGGCCGGCGATGCTGAATGGCGGATGGGATGTCCCAGAACGGCGCAAAGCCGGGTGCTGGCGTTGATTTCGAGAACTTCGGACACGCGGTTTATATAGTCACCCTACTGGGTGGATTAAAGGCCAAACTCGTCCTACCAGTCCGTCTCGCGGTAGTCCTTCAGGAACTTACCCCAGATGTGCTGGCCAGTGTTGATGCCCTCGATGATCGGATCAACGATGCGCGCCGCGCCGTCCACAATGTCCAGTGGTGGATGGAAACGGTGCTCGGTCTGCTTGCGCGTCGCGATGTGATGCGGGTCTTCATCGGTCACCCAACCTGTGTCCACCGCGTTCATGTGGATGCCGTCCGCGTGATAATCCGCCGCCGACGTGCGCGTCATCATGTTCAGCGCCGCCTTAGCCATGTTCGTATGCGGATGACGAGTGGTTTTGAACTTCCGATAGAACTGTCCCTCCACCGCTGAGACGTTGACGATGTGCTTGTCCCGTTCCGGGGTGCGCAACATCAAGGGCTTGAGCCGCGCATTCAGAATGAACGGCGCGATGGCGTTCACGAGCTGCACTTCGAGCAGCTCCACCGACGGCACCTCGTGCATCAACAAGCGCCACGAATTGCGCTCGCGTAAATCCACCTGCTGCAAGTCCTGATCGAGCTGCCCCTGCGGAAATAATCCCTTTTGCGCCTCCAGTTCATCGGGCAGCAGGGGAATCTGCGACAACTCCGCCGCGTGGGTGATGCCCGCCACCTCGGACATGCGCTGCTGCGCCACTGCCGCATCTCCTTCCGGCAGCATGTGATAGCCGCGCAAGCCCTCGTAAGCGCCCAACAGTTTGCGGGCCTTCTCGGGCATCGCGTCCAGTGACGCCGTTTCCTCCTGCATCATGTGCTCGTAGAAATCCGGCGGACGCCGCACCGTCTGGCAAGCGTTGTTGATTATGAAATCCAGCCGCACATGGGTCGCCAAGAGATGACGGCAAAACGCCTCCACGCTCGGAGTATGCCGTAAATCGAGTCCGAAGATTTCGAGCCGATGCCCCCAGTCCTTGAAATCAGGTTCGGCCGCGTAGCGCTTGGCCGAGTCCCGCGGGAAACGCGTGCAAACGATGAGCTGTGCCCCGGCCCGCAGCAGCTTGATGCCCGCCTGGTAACCGATCTTCACGCGCCCGCCCGTAAGCAGCGCCACCCGCCCACGCAGGTCAGCCAGTTCGCTGCGCTTGCGCCAGTTCAATTCCGCGCAGGCGGGGCAAAGCTGGTCGTAGAAATGGTGGATGGTCGAGTAATCCTGTTTGCAGATGTAACAGTTCTGCGGCTCGATCACTTCGCGGAAGTCCGGATTGTCCGCGACTTCCTGCTGCTCGAATTTTGCCGGGGGGAAAACGTTGGGCGTGGTGAACACCTTTTCCCGTCGCAGTTTGCGTATGCCTGTTTCGTGCAACCGAGATTGGTCACGCTGCACCTTTTCCGCCTTGCGCTGCTTGATACGTGCCTTCACCAGCCGACGTCGCTCCTTCAAGTCGGGACAATAGATCTCCCCAGCCGCCGTCAGCAACCGCGTCCGCTCCTCCACCGAAAGCGACGCAAGTACCGCACGGTTCGCCGCCGCCGCTTCCAGCACTGCCGCCGCGGCTTTGAGTTGCTCCACCGTGGCACTGGGCTTCGCCTCGCCATTCACCGGCTTTGAATTATTGGGCTCAACGGACATCGTTCAAGGGCGCGGAAGCTAGCATGCCACCTCAAACCGGGCGACTGAATTCAATCTCAACCTTTACCTCCGCTCACTGCCCCGGCGACCAGTTATCATTCTCCAGCAGACGGATGCCAGGACGCTCAAAGCGAATTCGCCGTTGCTTGTAAAGTTTGCCGAGCGCCTGTTTGAACGCGCTCTTGCTCACGCCGAACGCCTCGCGAATCGCTATGGGCGAACTGTCGTCATCGAAATGCAATTCGCCGCCGTTCCGTTGCAACGCCTCCACAATCCGCCCCGCCAGTCCGGCCACGCGCTGGTAACCGGCGGCATCGAGGCTGAGGTCGATCTTGCCACCCGGACGTACCGTGCGGACAAATCCCTTCACCACCTGTCCCACTTCGAGTGAGGCCGCGAGGTTGTCGTGGTAAAGCAGACCGCGATGCGCATTCTGCACGATGGCCGAGTAACCCAACGGCGTCCGTCCGGTGATCAGAAAGGTGACCGGCGCGCCGTCCTGATACGCTGGCGTGTCCGCACTGAGATGCCGGTTCAGCCGTGCGCTCGCGATGATGCGATCCGTCTTGGCATCCAGACAGACACAAGCCACCACCCGCTGGCCCACGCGCACCGGACCGTTCTGTTCGCGGAACGGCAGCAGCAAATCCTTCGGTAATCCCCAGTCGAGAAACGCGCCGACTTTCTCATTCACGCTCACCACGCGCAGGCTCGCAAAATCGCCCACCATGGCAAACGGCTTTTCCGTCGTGGCGACCAAACGATCCTCGGAATCACGATAGATGAATACGTCCAACTTCTCTGACGGATTCCAGTCTCGGGGAATGTAGCGTCCCGGCAGCAGAATCTCCCCGAGTTTGCCGCCGTCCAAGTGCAGACCGGAAGCAGACTCGCGGATCGCGGAGAGCAAGTTGCGTTGTCCTATGAAAGCCATTTCGGCGCAGGATAAACTCCCTTCACGAGAGCTAGGAGCAAAATCACGCCGCCGTGAGCGCGGCGCGTTCATTGTCCACCGCCCCGGTCTTCTCCAAGAAATAATCGTAGCCACCGACATACGAAGACACCTGCCCGGCGTTGATGTGCAACACCTTCTTGGCGAGTTGCCGGATGAAGTGAACATCGTGGGAGATGAAAACCAGTGTGCCCTCGTATCGCTCCAACGCCAGCGTCAGGGATTCGACGGTGAGAATGTCCAGATGCGTCGTGGGCTCGTCCATCAGCAGCAGGTTCGGCGGGTCCACCAGGAACTTGATCAGATTGAGCCGGGTCTTTTCGCCACCGCTTAGCACCTCCGTTTTCTTGAGGATGTCGTCCTTTCGGAACATGAAGGATCCCAGCACCCCACGAATCTCGTCTTCGCGCATGAGCGGCGCACAGGCAATGACCTCGTCGAGCACCGTGCGGTCAGGATTGAGCGTTGCGGCGCGATGCTGGCTGAAGTAACCGATCTTCGCGTTGTGCCCGAGATCGCGTTCGCCTTGTTGAAACTCGACCACGCCCGCCAGAATTTTCAGCAGCGTGGATTTGCCCGCCCCGTTTGGTCCGACCAATACCGTCTGCTCGCCACGCTCGATGGTGAGGTCCAGCCCTTGGTAAACCTTGTTCGCCCCGTAGGCCATGTGGATGCCCTTCAAGCTGATGGCCCGCTGGCCGCCGCGTGGCGGTTGGGGAATCTGAAATCGGAACGGCTTGCGCGGCGCCATTGGCTTCTCGATCAGTTCCATGCGCTCGATCTGCTTGAGCTTGCTCATGGCCTGCGAAGCCTTGGAGGCTACGGAACGAAAACGATCGGCGAATTCCTTGAGCGCGGTGATTTCCTTCTGCTGATTCTTGTAGGCCGCCAGTTGCTGCTCGTAACGCTCTTCGCGCTGGCGGAGGTAGTCGGTATAATTGCCCGTGTAGGCAATCAACTTGCGCTCCGAGATTTCGTGAACCTGAGTCACCACCTGGTCCATGAACTCGCGATC
>Ga0208783_10002141_pt1 | contig 11462 bp, 16 predicted proteins | sample DEB19_08_DNA_2_FD_184529 | JGI IMG/M metagenome (GOLD analysis project Ga0208783, IMG submission 184529) | Aqueous microbial communities from the Delaware River and Bay under freshwater to marine salinity gradient to study organic matter... | ecosystem: Environmental > Aquatic > Marine >... | reverse complement strand
CGATGCGCCCCCAGACGCCAGGCGCCGTAGGCTCTCCTGGATGTCTCGGCCGCCATCGCTCAAATGCCTGCTCCTCCAGCTCCCGCAGGAGCGACGTTAGTTTCCCAGTGCCGCTCCGTACCCGCACACTCGCAGGCACTCCAGCCCCAGGGCGTCAAAGACCGGCTTTGTCAACTTCGCCTCGCGCAGCCAATTCTCCCGGGCGGCCGGGTCCGCCGGCAGTTCCCGCCCGCCAATCGAACCCCCGAGGATTACTCGGGAGATCAACCAGCAGTAGACCGCGAACGGCGCCGACTCGACCTCGGCCGCCATCCGGCGCTCGAATTCGGACGCGTCCGCCGCATCCATCATCCGGAGCCGGAGCCGCGTCCCCGAGGCAGGCTCGAAAACCTCCTCGGGGAGTTCGCTTGCGAAGCACCTCTCAAAGGGCGAAGGCTCACTCATCAGGAGATGGTCGCAGTCTTGGCGATGAATGGGGTAGTGAACTCGTGGAAGCCACCCGGCGAGACCGACCAGCTCTCCGACCCAAACTTCGCGCCGGCCACGGCGAAGGTGCTCACGTTGCCGCTGGCCCCGATGTCCGTCATGGCCAGGCTGATCGCGAAGTCGGACATTGACGCTGCCTGCAGGTCCACCGCGGACGCCGCAAAGCGAGTGATCTCCCCGCTCACGTCCTGATCGCCTTCAGGCAGGTAGGCGAAGCCGCGCTTGAAGGACGACGGAGCCGCCCCGGGGATGACGTATTGAGGCGTAATGTTGTTGTTCACGTTCAGCCGAAAGCGGATCGACTCCCACGAGGCGCCGCCCTTGGTGAGCACGCCGTCAAAGCCCGAATGCACGGTATCCGTCAGGTGCGCCGCCGCCATGCCGGTCGTCAGGCTCGTAATGAGCCCGCCAATGATTTCCAGGGTCGCGGAGAGCACCCCGGCCGCGTCGAGGCTCACGTCAATCGTATTGATCTTCGCGTCCTGCATCTGCCAGGCCAGCACCGTCCCCGCGTCGTCCACGTAGCCGCCGCCGAAGGTCGTCCACGGCACGACGCCGGACGACCGCAGCGCCCGGGCGATGAGCGTCTCATTCTGGACCGCGGTGATGTTCAGCGTGAGCCGGGCCAACGACCGCCCCTCACGCACTGACAGGACCGCCGCCTGCCCAAGCGTGTGGATCCCCGTCAGCCCTTCCTCTTTGACCTGCGTAAATGAGCAGATGCCGCAGGCCGTCGCCGGGGTTACCGGCGTCCCCTGGACGCTCTGCGCGGAGTAGAGGATCGTCCCGGTTCGCGCCGGAAGCGCCCCACCAGCAGTTGCCATGTCAGGCCTCCTTCATCGGCCGCAGCTGGCCGTGATCGTCGAACTCAAACCCATCAGGGACGCCGTGCTCCACGCGCTCCATCGACTCGTTCAGGTGGTAGTTGCATTTCCGCACCGGATCGAACCGCACAACCCCTGGGTCGGCCGCCTGGAGCCCCTTGTCGGCCGTCCTGCCGTCCTTCTTCACCATCTCATCAGCCTCCGTAAACCGCCAGGATGGTGAACGTCACCGTTCCCGAGGATGGCGTGACCGTCAGTTTGTCGTTGCTGCCCGTGGTGAGCGCCGCCGTCCCCGTCTGGAGATGGAGCGTAATCTCCCCTTGAGGCGGGAGCGAGAGCGCGTCGCCGGCGGCGTCAAAGATCGGAAGCCCGTTCGCCGCCCCGCGGGCGATGGCGAGATTGCCCCCGCCTGCGGCCGTCGTGTTCCGGATGCGGAGGAACTTGAGCTTCGACCCCGCCACAGTGAACCCGGGGCAGTAGGTGGCGTCGCCCGCACCCTGCATCGGGTCGGAAGCGTGCGCCAGAAGCATATCAACCGCCCCAGAAATGCTCCCGATGCCGTAGAAGAAACCCTGGATGTCCGGCTCGTCGCCGCCGGCGTTGTTGAACGCGATTGACTGATCGACGTGCTGTTTGATCGCGCCGGACAACTCAACAGACGCCTCTGCCTGGAAGTAGCCGCTGGTTCGGATGTTGCCGGTGTACGTGTATGTCGTCGCCATCAGCGAGCCTCCGCGTAGAATTCCGCCGTGCCGGTGATGACCGCGTGATGCGCCCGACCGCTGGCCCCGACCCGCACGATGTCAATCACCGTCGCGCCCAGGTCGCGCCAGTCCAAGAAGCCGGGAACGTGCCCGATCACCGTCGCGTGCCCCGTCTGCAGCCTGTCCAAAGCACCATCTATCACCGCCTCGAATTCCTCTGCGGCGTCCGTCGTCCCAACGATCCCACGCCACCCCTCTAGCCGAAATTCTACCGCACGGAACAGCGCCCGCCGAAGCCCGCCGCCAATCGTGGCCGGCTCGTCACGGACCCCGCGCACCTGCACACTCCAGTATTGACCCGACGCACCGACCGAGGCAATCTTCCGCGGCAGGTCGTCGGGATCGAGCCGCACCGTGTCCACCGTGCCGATGTTCGTCACGCTGGAGAGCAACGCCTTCAGCGCCTTCCGGAGCCCGGTCTGGTGCGTCATTCGCCCGCTCCCAGGGCCCGCTGCGCCGCCTCAATGTAGTGCTGCCGGATGACCCTCGATCGCCGCCGCGCCGCCGCCTTGTGCCAGTCGCCCTTCTTCGCCGCAACGAAGCGGGAGTACCACACGGGGTTGATCACGCGGACCTTCCGACCCTCGACGCGATACTCCTCGCCACCCCGGAGCTTCCCAGTCCTGCGAACCGTCCGCCGGTCGATCTCGCCTTCAGACGTAGCGACCATCATCGCGCCGATCTCGGCGTTCGCCTGCCGGATCTCGGCATCCATCCGCCGCGCCGTCTGGTCCATCCGGTCGGCCGCCTGCTCAAACCCGGTTGTGTCGATCTTCATCGCGACCATCAGCCGTTGTCCGTATCCCAGGCGCTCACGTCGTCCGTCTCGTCCCGGAGTGCGTTCAGTTCAGACGGCGTGCGCTCGCTGCTGGATACCGTAAAGCTGCTCACCGCCGAGGCCGGCAGGGCGAAAGGCTTCTGCGTGTCGGTGCCGGTGCTGATGAGCGTCTCAATGCTCTCCGCCTCGCGCCGCATCTCCGCAGCCGCCTCGCCGATGGCCGCACCCTCTTCGCCGAGGAGTGGCTCCGGCGTCCCCACTGCCGCCCGCACCCGCGGATTGACCAGTGCCATCGAGCCCGCCCGCAGGATCACCGCCCGCTTAATCAGGAGTGCCTGATTGGCCGTGAGGCTGCTGCTGGAGTAGGTGGACTCGCCGATGGCCAGCGCCGTGTAAGCTACCGCCTCGGAGATGGTCGATGCGAGGAGCTGCTCCGCGTCCGTGTCGAGCGCCGCATACTCGGCAAGGCCCGTTGCGCGGAGAACGTCCTGGATGTCCGGCGTGGAGACGCTCGCCATGAGCGTCTACCCGTAGACGTGCAGGCGCGCCCTGCTGACCGTCCAACTGCCGTCGTTGTCGGCGTCGGAAAACTTGCCCTTCAGCCGCACCCGAGGCCCCAGTGCGGTGCTGTTGATCGTGCTGGCGTTGATCGCGCCGTCGGACGCCGCCAGTCGGGCCGCCGCCTTCGGGGTGAGCGCCTCAATGAACTCTGTAACAGCCGCCACGACGCCGCCGACCATCGAGGCCGAAGAGGCCACATCCTGCCAGACGGAGCCGCCGTCCAGCGTGGTTTGAAGGATCGGGTGGAAGCTGTCGCCTCCGTCTCCGGCCGTCCCCTCGTAGGTAAGCTCAAGCATCCACTGCGCCGCGCCGCCGTCCGGCAGGTTCACCGCCGCCGTCGTCGTCGCGGCCGTCGTGAGCGCCTGCGAAGCTCCCCCGAGGAGATCGACCGAATAGGCCACCTATCCGACCCTCACCAGGTCAAACGTCGTGGCTGCCGTCTTGATGAGCAGGAAGGTTCCGCCGGTCTGCGTGACTGCCCCGGACCCCACCAGCGACACGTCAGTTCCGCCGGCGATGGTGCTGGTGTTCGTCGCGTGGTTGCTCGCGCAGAAGATCGAGATCGCATTCCCGACCGCCATCCCCGCGAAGTATGCCGCCAGTTGCGTTCCCGTTCGGGTGGTCATCGTGACGTTCCCGCCCGAGGCGTCCTGGTAGAGCACCTGCCCCGCCGTCTCGGCGTCGGTGATCGTGCCCCCGGATGCGATGGTGGACCGGAGCACGTTCCGGGCGAACGCCTTCGGAGCCGTCCCGGCAATCCGGACGATGCCCGCGGCCCCCGTCCCGGCCAACTGCCCGGGCTGAAGAACCACATCCCCGCCGTTGCCGTTCGTCGAGGCAGCAGCCCCGCCGACGACGCTAACCGCTCCGCCGTTGCCCGTGGCTCCTGCCCCCGAGGCCCCCGCCGTGATCGAGGCAGCCCCGCCTGCGCCAGTGCCCTGTCCGGCACCCGCCGTGACACTCGCCGCGCCGCCCGCGGAGTTACCGGCTGCCCCAGCGCCACCCGTTACGCTGGCCGCGCCGCCGGTTCCGCTCGTCGCGCCGCCAGCAGCCCCCGCAAGGGAAGCAGCCCCACCGTTGCCCGTAGCTCCCGCAGCCCCGCCAGTGACGCTCGCAGCACCGCCTGCGCCGGTACCAACTCCGGCTCCGCCAGTGACCGCCGCCGCGCCGCCCGTGCCGTTCGTGGACGCCGCCGCACCGCCCACGAGGCTGGATGCGCCGCCGTTCCCGGTGGCGCCTGCTCCAGACGCTCCACCCGTCACACTCGCCGCGCCGCCGTTGGCCGTCCCCTGGCCCGCACCACCGACCGCGGCGAATGCGCCGCCGGCCGAGTTGCCTGCTGTTCCAGCCCCACCGGTGAAGGTGACCGCACCGCCCGCGCCGGACGTTGCGCCGCCCGCGCCACCGGTGGCGGTTACCGTCCCGCCCGCGCCACTTGCAGACCCCTGCCCCGACGTGATGGACACACCGCCGCCGGAAGTCGCACCGGTAATCGCGAGCGCACTATCCCCGGCCGCAATCGCCCCGCAAGTGACTGTGCCGGTGCCGAAGTTCGGCGAGATGTTCGAGGCCAGGTCACTTGCCTGCACCTCAATCGTGGAGTCCCCGATGCGCGGGTGGTTTTTCAGGCTGGTGCCCATGTCTCAATCTCCTGAATTGCTGGATGCCCCCGGCCTGCCCGAGCGGGGGCACCCAACTTCGCGCCGATTAGGCCGTGATATCGAGGCTCTTGAAGCAGTTCGGGTCGCCCTTAATTACCGCCATGCGGTAGGAGAGCGCGACGCCGACCTGCGAGGATCGCACGATGTCTTCCGCGTCTTCAAGCAGGCTGCTCCTCGCGATCCAGCACGCCTGCGACGGATCGACTGCAGCGATGCGCCCGCCCGTCTCCGCCATGTAGGTCGAGCCAGTGGACTGCCAGCGGTAGATGAGCCCGCCCCCGCTCGGGGTGGGCACGCTCGGCATGTCCCGATCCGTCCGAACCCCACGCGCCGCCAGCGGATCCTTGTATTCGGACATCTGGAGGATGGTCTGGAAGTTCGTAGCGTCCGCGACGTAGACCCGGCCCATGTAGCCGTTGGAAAAGGCCAGCTCGAGCTTCACCAAGTCGTTGTAAACCAGCGTCGCGTCGGTGGCCGGCGTGGTGTCGGTGACGGCCGAACCGCTCTCCCCGTCTCCGGCGTGCAGGATCTCCAGCACCTCGTCCGTCTCATCGACGGCCCGCTGCATCCCGATCTGCCGAATGAAGCCCTGGACGACCGCCAGCGGCGTCATCGTGGTGACTTCGCGGACGTAGCGGAGATAGCGGCCATACTTCCGCATCTTGACGTTCGTCTCGACGGCGGAGATGCTCGTTTCCGGCAGGTCTTCCCCGAGGCCGACGTTCCGCATCTGGCGGGCGTCGGCGGCCTCGTTGAGCCGGACCTTATCCACGCTCATCGACTCCACCTGCACATCGGCGAACGTCATCAGGTCGGCAAGGCCGCTGCTGACGCGGGCGACGATGAAGCTGGAAGCCAGCATCGCCGGCCACAGAGGCGAGTCGGTCTCCGAGCCGGGGCCGAAGAACTTCTCGCAGGTGTCCGAGTAGAGATTGATCCGCCGCGCCTGGAGTTCGCGCTTGACCCCGTAGGTCTGGCACGCGATCCCGGCCGCCATCTGCCCGCGCCGACTCAGTGGGTCCGTCACCCCCAGATGCCGCTGCGTGGCCTCGATGTGCTTCTGGAGTGCTTCGGACGGGTCGCGCCCATCCTTCTCCTCGGCCTCAAGTACCTTGTCCGTCAGCCAGTTGAGCGGCGCCCGCTTCTCCCGGCGTGCCTGGGTGTAGAAGCCCAGATCCAGGTCGTTGATGATCCCGCGCTTCATCCGCTTACCCTCCCGCCAGCACGGCGCAAGCCATGGTGATCGCGCCGGAAGTTCCGCTCTTGGAGATGACCTTGAGCCCGCCGGTGGTCGATCCGGCGTCGAAGTTGTTCACGACGGTCGTGTTCCCGTCTTTGATCGCCGCGTTTAGCAGCGTCGCCGTGGTGGCGTCGTCGCAGTCGACCTCGACGAACCGCACCACGTCCAGCCATTCGACCTGGACGGTGAGGTCGGTCGTGTTCGGATCGCCCTTGACTCGGCCGATGAGCTTCGTGGTGTCATCGGGACACATCACGATGCGGTCATTCCCCGCGCTGGAGTAGCTCACGATGTCGCCATCAGCCGGGGCGGACGTTCCAGCCGCCGTGTAGCTGGCGAGGACGTAATTGCAGAGGCGGACCGGGGGCGGTGCCCCGGAAGGGTCGGTGCCGATCCCGCGAACAGGCATGATCGTGTCTCCTACAGGCCGGCCGAGGCGAGGATCTCATCCGCGCTCCGGGCAGTGGGGTGGTCGGAATTGACCAGGGCCGACTTCACGTCGGCGGATGGGGTGATGGGCGTGCGGGCCGCGACTTCCGCGTCAAGCGCGTCGGCGAGCTTGAGCAGATCGTCGCTCTTGCGCTGGGCGCCATACATATCGGCGACTGCAACCGCCTCAACGTCGGATCGGCCGGCGCGGGCTGCCGCGGCAAGGTAGCGAGTCTGCGCCGTCTTCACGGCGGACGCACCGAGAGCCGCCAGGGGCTCCAGTTCCGCGACCTGCTTCCGGAGTGCCGCGACCTCGGTTTCGAGTGCGGCGAGTTGTTCGGCCGTCATAGCCGATGCCTCCATGTCGGTGGTTCCCGGCTCCGGGCCAGGAGGCAAAGTGATCGGGGCTCCGGGCCCCGTGAAGATCTTGCGCGGACAGCCGGTGTCACACGCCATCTTTTGATACCACTTCAGCCGCAGGGCGTCAACTTCTCCCGTCAAAGTCTTCGCGAGATTTTCCGGGGTGTCGATTAGCCGCCCGTCAGCCGCCTTGATGATCCGAGCCTGCGGCTGCGCCCCGAGCCACACGATGGAGCCCTCCAGCGCCTCCACCTGCGCCACGTCGCCGGAGTAGGTCCCGGTGACGCGCCGCCCGTCGTCCAGTTCCTGCCCGAGCAAGTGGGGGCAGTCCCCGCGCAGGTAGCTCTTCCGGCAGACGTCGCAGTCCAGGTCCGCAAACCGGAACCCGATGCTGACGCTGCGATAGATGCCGGTCGTGATCTTCGCGTCCAGGTCCGGATCGGCCGGGTAGTAGAAGCCACCCTTGAGCCATCGCACGGTGCGGTTCCGCGGTTCGAACCCGGGCACCAGTTCCGCGGCCTTCACCCCCGGGTCGGCCGGGTAGTCCTTGCCCGGCTGGCGCAGCGTGGGAAACCCGCTCTCGCGCCGCTGCTCCACGTCCGCCCGGAAGAAGCGGGCCATCGGCAGCCGGCCGGTATCGTGGCCGGCCAGAACGGACTTCCCGGGCAACGTCTCCGCGAACCTCGCCAGGTAGGCCGGCGGAAACCGCTCAAACGTCCGGTCGTACTGATCGTGAGCGAGGAGCATCTCCCGCACGGAGAGACCGTCAGTGGCCCCGCCTGCGTAATCGCTCCTGCTCAAGATGGCGAGATCATCATCGGTAGGCTCCGCCAGCGCCGCCCGGACCTCGATTAGTGACTCGTGTACGTAGCTCATCGCGTCCACCTCATCTCCGCGTCCAGCCGCTCCCGCGCGGCTAGGAACTTGCACCAGTGAGCCGACCGGACGGCCGGGTTTCGGGTCCGAATCAACGACTCGGCCGAGGAGTGCATCAGGTCCGGCAAGTCATCGACCGGCAGGGTTGCCACCAGTTCCCGCATCGCCTTAAGCGTGGCCGGCGACACAGGCGGCACCTCGTAGGGGGCCCGGGCCGCCTGGTAGGCCCGCCAAATCTCCGCAATCATGCCGCCGTCCCCGTTTCCGTCCCTGCCCCGCGGGAAGGCGCCATCGTCGGGGCTTCCATCTCGACCTCGACCTGCGCCATGCCCGTCATCTCCTGTGCGTATCGCTCCTGGCTGATTACTCCGTCCGCCCAGAGTTGCCGATAATACTTCTGGCGCGACAGCTGCGCAGCCGCATCGAGGGACGCCGCACGCGCCGTGGCCTCCAGGTCCACCATCGACACGTCGGACCACTCAATCTCGTATTCCGCCCCTCGCCGGCCGGAGAGTCGCAGATGCGTGCCCACCACCCGCCGGATGCAAGGCTCGACCGCCCGCCGGATGCCCTGCACGCTGGTGGTGAGCAGTCCGGCCTGGACGCTGGAGAGCCGCTCCGTGCTACTCCAGATGTAGCCAAGCAACCAGCCTGGGATGCCGGACGCCACGACGATCTCCTCGACGATGGCCCGCTTGCTCACGGCAATGTCAATGATCGAGCCGTCCGCGCCGATCACCCGCACGGACGTATCGCCGACGTTGGCCGTGCAGAAGTCCTTCGCGCGGCCGTCCATGACTTGACTCCGCATCGTTTCCGCCCAGTTCGAACCGAGGGCCGACGCGACCGCGCTTCCCGTGCTCCCGTCCGGGTCGTTGAGCGTCTCTGGGAGTTGCGTGTGGACGTGATAGATCGGGATGCCGTTCCGCTTCCAGGTCGCCCGGAACGCGTGCGCGATGTCGAGCCACGCCTGGCAGAACGTGTGAGACGCGAAGAACAGACTACGTCCGTTCGGGTCGCACCCCTCGGGCCTATACGCCGTGTGGAGTGCCGAGTCCGGGTTCAGAGTGCGCTCTCCGTCCAGGACCGACTCCTGCACGATGGTAATTTGCCCCGCCTTGTCGGTGCGGAAGCCGAACGCCGGCGACTTGTAAGCCCAGAGCGTGTCGACCCCGCTCCGATCCGGCGCCGCCGTCATCTCCCCCACGGCGTAGCCGTAGAGGAGCATCTGCGCCAGGTGATCGGCAAGCCATCGCGACATGCCGCCGGCCATCCCGCCATACTTGAGCCCCGTCGCCCAGGCGTTGAGCTGCTTCGTCTCGGCCTCGGACTCCCCGACGAGGCAGGGGCACCCGACCAGATCCGTCAGCACGTAGATAGCCCGGGGGAGCGTGGGGATCGCCGCGTGGAACTGGCCGAGCAGCCGGAGTGACTGCGGCCGCGGGAGCGTGGAGTACCCGCCGAGGAGCGTGGAGTAGGTGGGGCGGCCGGTGGCCGTCATCCCGACTTCGCGCCGGCCGGGTATCGCCGGGGGTGCGGACGGTGCGCGACGGAACCACTCGGACCAGAACGCCATCACGCTACCCCCGTCGGCCGCGCGGCCGTGGCAAACCCAGGCGTGAACCGGCTCCCGCCCGAAAGCAACTGAAACGCTCCGGAGAGCGCATCCACGCGATCATCCGGAACCCCCTTCGTAGGGAACGCCTGAAGCTCATCGAGAACCTCACGGTTCCAAGACCCCCGCAACATCGCAATGTTGCCAATTTCTGCCTGCCCGCTCAACGGCGCGGCTCGGGTCACCTTGTCGCCGGTGCATCGGTTCCCCCGAACCCGATACCCCTGGAGCAGTTCGCGCTGGTAATATTCGATAGCGATCAATCCCGCGGATCCCCGCTCCTGCTCGATCCCAATCTCGACGTGCCGGCCATCCTGTGAGGCAATCGCCTGGATGGTTCTCTGCACCGTGGCCGGGTCGCCCTGGACGCGGTGAACGTCCAGGATCCAGAGCCGCTTGTCGGGGCTGATCCCCAAAAGGGCGCCGGCCGTCCAGTCCCCGTGGTTTGCCGACGCCGCCCAGTCCCAATACCGCACCAGCCGCAGGTTGTTCGGCACGTCGTCCACCACGCGGAACCACTCGCGCTTGAACATCCCGGCTTCTGCCTGCACATCCCAGGAGCCGTGAAGCAACTGCATCCGCGTTACCGGGTCGAGTTGGTTCAGCGAGAGCATGTAATCGCTGCCGTCCAGGCTCGGGTTGTCCTGGATGAACGCGGGGATGAACGGCCGCTCCGGATCGCCGGGTTTGACGAACCGTGCCTTCACCCACTCGTGCCCGACGCCCCCAGGGTTGCTCGCCAGCCGCGCCCGGACCGGCACGTCCGACCCCTCCAGCCGCCGGAGCCTGGAAAGCAGGTAGAGATACTGACTCTCGGAAAACTGCGTTGCCTCGTCCACCCCGAGATACTGGAAGGCTGCGCCCTGGTAGCGATACTTGTCCGCCTCGTGATCGCAGTATCCGAAAGTGACCTTCGCCCCGCTCGGGAAGTGCCACGTCTTCTCACTGTCCCGCCAGGTGGCCGCCGTCCCACCCCACCACTGCCGCGCCCGGTCCATCATCGCATCCGCCAGGATCAGGTCTCCATACGCCCGCCGGAGCAGGAGTGCGGAATACCCGGGGACGTGGACATACTGGAGCGCCCCCATCATCAACGCCGAACTCTTACCTCCACCAGCTGCGCCCCCATACAGCGCCTCTCGCGCTTCAAGCGCCAGGAAATCACGCTGCCTCGGGTGTGGGGTCTGCGGGCAGAAACTCTGCGTCGATTGTGTCGGGATCACCAAGCCCCGACGCCTCGCTTCCGCCAGCGCACAGCGCCGCCGGATATTGAGCTGCGCCGTGTCCTGCGATGATGGCCAGTAGATCTGCATCAGGAAGTTGCTGGACCTCGAGACTGACCTTCTGCAGCAAGGTGACGTGCTGCTTCTCGCCGGCCACGCCGTGGAACCGGGCGAGCATCTCCAACGCCCGCTGCGGGTCCGCCAGCTTCACCCGCTGCCCATACTGGGTGTCCATGACTTCCTGGACCAGATGCAGCAGGTTCAACGCCCGGACCGCCGCCCAGTTGATCTTCAACGTCCCCGCGTCGGTGAGCTGGTAGCAGGGACCAGGTAAGCCTTTCGCCTGCTCCGTCAACCGGGCGAGCACCTCGTCCGCGGACATCGCACTCGCCCGGAGTCGCTCGTCGATGGCCGCCCGCACCGCCCGATCCCCGAGCAGCTGGCAGCCGCGCGTCGCCGGGTTCTTGTAGCCGGCAATCCGCGCCGCCGCCGCCGCGTTCCCGGAGCACGGCCCCAAATACGCCTCGACGAACGCTATTTGCTGACGCGTCAACCATCATCCCTCAACATTAGCGCGTATCGCCCCAACTTGCACTCCACGGAAGCCGCTTTTAATCCGAGAATTTCATTTCCCGAGCGCGTGAC
>Ga0208783_10002139_pt1 | contig 11465 bp, 9 predicted proteins | sample DEB19_08_DNA_2_FD_184529 | JGI IMG/M metagenome (GOLD analysis project Ga0208783, IMG submission 184529) | Aqueous microbial communities from the Delaware River and Bay under freshwater to marine salinity gradient to study organic matter... | ecosystem: Environmental > Aquatic > Marine > Coastal... | reverse complement strand
ACGATCGAGGTGACCGAACCGTCGAGGGTCAGGTCGGTGAGGTCGACGAACTCGAGGCCGACCTGACGGGCGAGCGTGCGCACCAACTCGGCCTCCGAGATGATGCCCTGCTCGATGAGAACCCGACCGAGCGGACGACCGGCGCGCTCCTGCTCGGTGAGGGCCGCCGCGAGTTGGGCCTCGGTGATGAGACCCTGCTGGACGAGGAGCGTTCCGAGCGGCGTGGAGCGAGCCATAGGACGATTATCGGCGCGGGGGTCGTCGGGCTGAACGATTCCTCCGGGGATCGCCCCCGAGGATCCCGATCCACCACTCTCCGCGGTCACGTCCGACCACTTTCGGTGAGTTCGGCCCGCGCGGCGGTCCGCATCGCGGCGATCGGCGCCTCGGACCCGGTCCACCGCCGAATCTGCAACGCCGCCTGGTACACGAGCATCCCGAGACCGTCGACGCCCTGCGCCCCCCGCTCCCGCGCCGCGCGCAGCAGCGCCGTATCGAGCGGGTGGTAGACGAGATCGGCCACGATCTGACCGGGGCGCAGCGCACCGGGCGCGACGACCGTCGCACCGTCGCCCCCCATCCCGATCGGGGTCGCGTTGACCACCACCGCGCACCCGGGCACCGCCGAGTCGCGATCGGTCCACGGAACCGTCGAGCCCCCGGCGAGCGCCGCCGTCTCGGCCGCGGCATCGGCCCGACGCGCCGTCACCACCACGTCGGCCCCGGCCCGGCCGAGTGCGTCGGCGACGGCCCGGGCCGCACCGCCCGCCCCGCAGAGGAGGACCCGGAGTCCGGCGGTCTCGATACCGGACTCGGCCAGCGCGGCGAGGAACCCGGGACCGTCGGTCGAGTCGCCCTCCAGTTGCCCGTCGACGACGGTCACCGTGTTGACGCTGCGGAGCGCGGCCGCGGCCGGAGTGAGGACGGCGCAGGCCTCGGCCGCGGCCGTCTTGTGGGGCATCGTCACCGAGCAACCGGCGATTCCGAGCGCGCCGAGGCCCGCCAGCGCGGCGCCCGCCGAACCGGCCGGCACCTCGAGCGCGACGTACACCCAGTCGAGCCCCATCTCACGGTAGGCCGCGTTGTGCAGGGCGGGCGAAAGCGAGTGTCGGACCGGATCACCGATCACGACCGCGAGGCGGGTGCGGGCACTGATCACAGGACTCCCCTCCGAACCGCGTCGGCGATGTTGCGCTGGTGCTCCTCGTAGGTCCGGGCGAACGCGTGACGACCCGAACGGTCGGTCACCACGTAGTAGAGCGCGTCGGTAGCGGCGGGCGCGAGCGCGGCCCGCAGCGACGCCTCGCTCACGAGCGCAATGGGCGTCGGCGGGAGCCCGCGAACGCGGTAGGTGTTGTACGGCGAATCGATCGCCTTGTCGGCGTCCGAGAGGTCGCGGCGGCGGGGGTCGCCCCGCGCGTAGATGAGGGTGGCGTCGATCTGGAGCGGCATGCCCCGCGCCAGCCGGTTGTAGATGACCCCGGCGATGAGCGCCCGGTCGGCGTCGACCCCCGCCTCGGCCTCGACCAGAGAGGCCACTTTCACCACGTCGTAGGCGTTCAGGCCACGCACCGGACCCCGTCCCAACCCGGCGGCCTCGGCCCGTTCGTCGAACAGTGCGGCCATGGAGCGCAGAACGTCGGCCTCGCGCTCCCCCTCGCCGACCCGGTAGGTGTCGGGCGCGAGGAGCCCCTCGAGCGACGAGACCCCCGCGGGCCGGAACCGCGAGGAGACCGCGCCCGATCGGATGGCGGCGGTGACGGCGCCCGGGGCGAACCCCGGCAGGTCCCCGATCCGGCGCACGACCTGGCTCATCCGCAGTCCGGGCGGGACCAGCAGGTCGGAGTAGAGGCGCACCGGACCGGCGTCGAGTCGCCGCACCGCGGCCCGCACCCCCATCTTCCGCCGGAGCTCGTAGGTGCCGGCCTCGAACCGGCCGTCACCCGCCGTGCGCACGTACACCGCAAAGGCCAGATCCGAGCCGATCACATCGCGGCGGGCCAACTCGGTACCGATGTCGCGCACTCCCCACCCCGGCTCGACCCGGACCCGCACCGGTGCCCCCGCCCGCCCCGGCGGGTCGAGTTGCCAGCGGTACCAGGCGACGAGACCGGCGACCACGACGAGGGGGACGGCGAGCAGAACGAGGAGCACCTTCACGGCCCGCCGCCGACCGCTCACGGGCGCCGCCCGTCGAGCCAGGCCTGGAGCAGGACCGCGGCCGCCACCTTGTCGACGACACCGCGTCGCCGTGACGGCCGCATCCCCGCCTCGGCCAGGCTGCGCTCCGCGGTCACCGTCGTCAGGCGCTCGTCGTGGGCGACGACTTCGATCCCGGACGGCGCAGCCGCGGCGCGGAGGCGGTCGATCTCGGCCAGGGCGGCCCGGGCCGCCGGACCGCGCCTACCCGAGAGAGAGAGCGGGAGACCGACCACCACCACGTCGGCTTCGCGCTCGCGGGCGAGGGCGAGGATCGCCGCGTGATCGTCGGATTCCCGGCGCGCCCGCTCGAGCACCACGAGCGGCGACGCGACGATGCGGGCGGGATCCGAGCACGCGATCCCGATCCGCCGGGACCCGAGATCGACGCCGAGCGCGCGGGCCGTCACGACCCCCACGTCACGATTTCCAGGACGCGACCTGCTCGGTGAGCAGGGTGAGCGCTTCGTCGATCCGCTCGACGTTCTTGCCCCCACCCGAGACCGCCTGGGCGTTGCGCGCCGTACCGCCACCCAGGAGCCGCGCCGCCGCCGTGGCGATCTCGCCCGCGTTCGCGCCTCGCTCCTGCAGTTCGGCGCCGACGACCACGGCGATCGCCGCGGTGTCGTCGGCTTCACCGACGAGGGCGACGACGCCGGTCCCCATGGCCTGCAGCACACCCTTGGCCAGCTGCGAGAGCTCACGCGGCCCCGAACCGTCGACCCGGGCGACGAGTACACCGCCGACCGCTCCGGCGGCGAGGCGCGTCGCGGCACCGGCCGTCTCGCGCGACCGCAGGCGTTCGACCTCCTCGGAGAGTGAACGAATCTGGTCGTTGAGCCGCTCGATGCGGTCGGGAACCTCTTTGGGGGCCGCTCGCAGCAACTCGCCCGCCCGCCGGAGCAACGCCTCCTCGTAGGTCACGTGCTCGAAGGCGCCGTCGCCGGTCATTGCCTCGATCCGGCGGAGGTTGGAGCCGACCGACCCTTCGCTCACGATCTTCACCGTGCCGATGAACCCGAGCGCGTCGACGTGCGTACCGCCGCAGAGTTCGACGGAGGGACCGGCTTCGAGCACCCGGACGACCTCGCCGTACTTCTCCCCGAAGAAGGCGATGGCGCCCTGCGCTTCGGCCTCGGTCTTGGTGGTCTCGTAGTGCCGGACCGGAACGTCGGAGATGATTGCCGCGTTCGCCCGGCGTTCGATCTCGACGATCTGCTCGGCCGTAACCGGCTCGTGGTGCGAGAAGTCGAAGCGCAGCCGGTCGGGCGCCACGAGTGATCCGGCCTGCTGGACGTGGGATCCGAGCACCTCCCGCAACGCCCAGTGCAGGATGTGCGTGGCCGTGTGGTTTCGGCGGATGCGGTCGCGGCGGGTCGCGTCGATTGCGGCCTCGACCTCGTCGCCCTCGGCCACCGTGCCGACCCGGACCCGCGCCTCGTGAACCACCAACTGCCCGGGCAGCCCCGGTCGGGTATCGACGACGTCGAGGATCGCTCCCGCCGCCGTGGTGAGGGTGCCGGTGTCGCCGACCTGACCTCCGGACTCGGCGTAGAACGGGGTGCGGTCGAGCACCACCTCGACCACCGCACCGGCGTCGGCCTGACCCATCCGCTCACCCGCCGCGAGCAGAGCCGCCACCCGGGCGGCCGTGACGACCTCGCGCCGCCCGGTGAACTCGGTCGGCCCCGCCTCCTCGACGATCTCGCGCAGCACCTCGACCGGCGTGCCCCGCGCCGCCCCGGCCTCCTCCGCCGCAGCCCGGGCCCGGGTCCGCTGCTCGTCCATCCGGGCCGCGAATGCGTCGATGTCGACGGCGCGCCCCTGCTCCTCGGCGACCTCGCGGGTGAGGTCGATCGGGAAGCCGAGGGTGTCGTGGAGGAAGAAAGCGTCGTCGCCGCTGATGTCCCCCCGGGCGACGATGCCGTCGAGCATCTCGACGCCGCGGGCGAGCGTGGCCCGGAAGGCCACCTCCTCGCGCTCGATGACCTTGCGGACTACCGCGTGCGCCGCGACGAGTTCGGGGTAGGCGTCACCCATACCCGCCACGACGGCATCGACCATCGCCGGCATCACGACGCCCTGGGCGCCGAGGGTGTAGGCGTGGCGCACCGCCCGTCGGATGATCCGGCGCAGCACGTAACCGCGCTCCTGATTCGACGGGCGTACGCCGTCGGCGACCATCACGGTCATGGTGCGGGCGTGCTCGGCGATGATGCGCAGCGAGACGTCGCGCTCGCCGCCCGGGAATCCGCCGTAGGCGACACCGGTCGCGGTCTCGGCCGCGGCGATGAGCGGCCGGAACACGTCTACGTCCCAGATCGAGGCCGCGTCCTGAAGGAGGGCCAGGCAGCGCTCGAGCCCGGCCCCGGTGTCTACGCTCGGGTTCGGCAGCCGGACCATCGTGCCGTCGGCCTGCTGGTCGAACTCCATGAACACCAGGTTCCAGAACTCGACGTAGCGGTCCTCGTCGGCCTCGGGACCGCCACCCGGTCCGAGCTCGGGGGTCAGGTCGTAAAAGAGTTCCGAGTTGTATCCGCAGGGGCCGGTATCGGCCATGCGCCACATGTTCGTGTCGTCGCCGAGGCGCTGGATGCGCTCGACGGGTACCCCCACCGCCTCGTGCCAGATCCGGGCGGCGTCGTCATCGGTGTGGTGGACGGTGACCCAGATCCGCTCGGGATCGAAGCCGAGGTCACCGGTGACGAACTCCCAGGCCCAGGTGATCGCCTCGTGCTTGAAGTAGTCGCCGAAGCTGAAGTTGCCGAGCATCTCGAAGAACGAGAAGTGCCGGTTGGTGCGTCCGATGTCGTCGAGATCGTTGTGCTTTCCGCCCGCCCGGATGCACTTCTGGACCGACACCGCCCGTCGGTAGGGGGCGGGCTCCTCCCCCGTGAAGTAGGGCTTGAACGGCACCATGCCCGCCACGGTGAACAGGAGCGTGCGGTCGACCGGGATCACGCTGGCCGATGGCACGTGCGCGTGGGCCCGATCGGCGAAGAATCCGACGAACGCTCGACGCAGCTCATCGGCGGTGGTCGGCCGCGGCATCGGACCAGGCTAGTTCGCCGCGGACGGCCCGCCCCGCAGTTCGGCCTCGCGCTCGCGCATCGCCTCGCGGCCTTCGCGAACCGCCGCCCGCACGTCGTCACGGACCCGCTCGCTCATCCCGGCGGGTCGGAACCTCCGGGTCGCGCGGCGCACGCGCCGCGTGACCGCGAGCGACGAGACCCACCCGACGAGGATCCCGAGCCCGAGCCAGACGAACCGGCGGAAAACCCGGAAGACGATCCGCACGCCGCCGCCTACGAGGCCCGTCGGCGGCGGCGCCGACTCGGCTCACCCTCGACCAGGCGCTGCGCCGCTCGTGAGAGTCCGGTGCCGAAGGCCATCGCCTTCACCACCGGGGTCGCAACCGCCCGCTTCGCCTCGTCGAGGCGTTCGGCGGAGGAGACCAGCGCATCGACCCGGGCCACGTCGTCGGCCACCGCGCGGACGGTCCCGGCCGCCGCCTCCAGCAGGGCGAGGGTCTCGCGCCGCAAGTCCTCGACCGTCGCCCGCAGCTCGGCGAGCCACCGGGCGAACAGCACCAGGACGGTCACCAGCGCCGCCACGAGCATCGTGAGGACGGTCGCTCCGACGATCGCTACGACGTCACCGGCTGCCATCACCGCTCCCCTCGTCCGGACCCCGATCGCCCCCGGCTCCGCTCCGCCGCTCCCGCAGGGCCTCGGCCAGGGCGGGCTCGGCACCGGTGGTTCCGGGCCGGTACAGACGTTCACCGGCGAGCTCGGGCGGCAGGTAGGCCTGATCGACCCAGCCCCCCGGGGCGTCGTGAGGATACGCGTAGCCGGAGCCGTGACCCAAGGTCGCCGCCCCGGGATAGTGCGCGTCGCGCAGGTGAGTCGGAACGACTCCCGTCGGCCGCTCGCGGACCAGTGCCCGGGCCCGGTCGAGGCCGGCCACCACGCTGTTGCTCTTGGGGGCGAGGGCCAGGTGGATGACGGCCTGGGCGAGGTTGATCGCCGCCTCGGGGAGGCCGACCCGTTCGACGGCCCGGGCCGCGGCATCGGCCACCAACAGCGCCTGGGGATCGGCGAGCCCGACGTCCTCACTGGCCAGGATGACGAGGCGGCGGGCCACGAAACGTGCGTCCTCCCCCGCTTCCAGCATGCGGGCGAGCCAGTACAGCCCGGCATCGGGATCGGAGCCCCGGATCGCCTTGATGAAGGCCGAAACGACGTCGTAGTGCTCGTCGTCGCCGTAGCGCAGGCTGCGCAGGGCCGAGGCCGCCTCGGCGTCGGCGAGGGCGATCCGGTCGCGGCCCGCCTCGACCGCGAGCGCGTGCGCGACCTCGAGCACGGTGAGGAGGTGGCGGGCGTCACCCTCGCTCGCCCGGACCAGGTGCTCACGCGCCTCGTCGGTCAACGTCACCGGTTCGCGGCCCAGACCGCGTTCGCGATCGGTGAGCGCCCGGGTCGCCAGTCGGCCGAGGTCGTCGTCGTCGATCGGCTCGAGCCGGAACAGCGTGCTGCGCGACAGCAGCGGGCCGGTGAGCGAGAAGAACGGGTTCTCGGTCGTCGCGCCGACCAAGACGAGGAGCCCGTCCTCCACGAACGGCAGCAGGACATCCTGCTGCGCCCGGCTGAACCGGTGGATCTCGTCGAGGAAGCAGATCGTGCCCCGCCCGTGCTCACCGAGACGGGCCCGGGCCCGCTCGGCGACCGCGCGAACGTCCTTCACCCCGGCGCTCACCGCGGAGAGGGTCTCGAACGCCCGGGCCGTGGTACCTGCCACCAACCGGGCGATCGTCGTCTTACCGGTGCCCGCCGGCCCCCACAGCACGACCGAGGTGCAGCGATCGGCCTCGACGAGCACCCGGAGCGGCTGCCCGGGCCCGAGCAGGTGGACCTGGCCGACGACCTCGTCGAGCGACCGCGGCCGCATGCGGGCCGCGAGCGGCGCCGACTGAGTGAGTCGCGCCTCGACCGCGGCCGAGAAGAGGTCGGGCCCGGCCATCGGGGCGGCCGACCGCTCAGGTCAGGCGCAACCCGAGGTCGCGGAGGTGCCTCGGGTCGAGCGGGGCCGGAGCGTCGGTGAGCGGGTCGGCCCCCGACTGGGTCTTCGGGAACGCGATGACCTCGCGGATGTTCTCCTCTCCGGCGAGGATCGCGACCAAGCGGTCGATACCGACCGCGAACCCGGCGTGGGGCGGAGCGCCGAATCGGAAGGCGTCGAGGAGGAACCCGAAGCGCTCCTGCGCGGTCTCGGGATCGATCCCGAGCAGGGAGAAGATCCGCTGCTGCACGTCGGGACGGTGGATCCGTACCGACCCCGAGCCGAGCTCCCACCCGTTGCAGACGAGGTCGTAGGCCTGCGAACGCACGGCGAGGGGATCGGTCTCCAGACGGTCGAGGTCCTCGGGGTGCGGCATCGTGAACGGGTGGTGGGCGGGCACCGGTCGGCCGGTCTCGCCGTCGACCGACTCGAACAACGGGAAGTCGACCACCCACACGAACCGCAGCCCCTCGGCCACCGGCGGGCGCCCGAGGTCGAGCCGCAGCTGGCCGAGAACCGAGCAGGTCGTCGAGCGGGGACCGGCCACGAGGAGGAGGAGATCACCGGGCCGGGCTCCCAGCGCGTCGACCACGCCGATCTGCTCGGCCTCGTCGAGGAACTTCGCCACCGGCGACTCCAACGCCCCCCCGTCGCGCACCCGCATCCAGACGAGCCCGGCGGCCCCGAGCGCGACGGCCCGTTCGGTCAGCGCGTCGAGTCGCGATCGCGACACATCGCCCTCACCGGGCACCCGAATGCCCTTCACCGCCTCGGCCGCCGCGAACACCTTGAACGAGGTGGCCGCGAACACCGCCCCGAGGTCGACGAGCTCCATGCCGAAGCGCACGTCGGGCTTATCCGAGCCGTAGCGCTCCATCGCCTCGTGCCAGGTCATGCGGGGGATGTCGGCGGGCACCTCGTCGGGCCGCACCGCCGCCGCGGCGGCCAGCACCGCCCGGGAGACCGCGGTCGTGACGTCGTCCTGGTCGGCGAAGCTCATCTCGAGGTCGAGCTGCATGAACTCGAACTGGCGGTCGGCCCGGAGGTCCTCGTCGCGCAGACACCGGGCCACCTGGTAGTAGCGATCGGTACCGCCGACCATGAGCAACTGCTTGAACAGCTGCGGACTCTGGGGCAGCGCGTAGAAGGAACCGGGCCGCAGCCGTGACGGAACGACGAAGTCGCGGGCACCTTCGGGGGTCGATGCGATGAGCATCGGAGTCTCGACCTCGACGAAGTCGAGGTCGGTGAGCGCCCGCCGCATCGCGGCATTGACCGCGGCGCGAGTGCGGAGGTTGCGTTGCATCGGCGCCCGGCGCAGGTCGAGGTACCGATGCCGCAACCGGAGCGTCTCGTCGACGTCGACCCGATCGTCGAGCGGGAAGGGCGGCGAATCGGCCTCGGCCAGCACCTCGACCTCCCGGGCCGCGATCTCGACCTCGCCCGTCGGCAGACCGGGGTTGACGGTGCCCTCGGGGCGGGGCCGCACCTCACCGGTCACCCGTACGACCCACTCACTCCGCAGGCGGTGGGCCACCGCGCAGCCGGGCTCGGCCGGGTCGAGCACCGCCTGGAGCAGACCGGATACGTCACGTACGTCGATGAAGACCTTCCCGCCGTGGTCGCGCCGGTGCGCGACCCAGCCGCAGACGACGACCGTCTCGCCGATGTCGCCGGCCCGCAGGTCGCCCGCTCGGTGGCTCCGCATCATCGGACTGCTCCCTCCTGTCGGGTGCGCAACCAGGCCGCGAGCGCCTCGCGCCGCACCTCGTGCTGCTCCCCCGTCCGCATGTCCTTGACCGCCACCGCGCCCCGCTCGGCCTCGGCCGCCCCGAGGATCACCGACCACACGGCCCCCGACCGGTCGGCGGCCGCCAACTGCTTCTTCGGCGCGCGCGAACCGTAGGCCCGGTCGGCGGCGAGACCTTGCTCACGCAGCTCGGCGAGGATCACGGTGACCTCACCCGGCGCTCCGACGAGATCGACGACGAAGGCGTCGGGACCGCTACCCGGCACCGGGTAGACCCCCTCTGCGTCGCAGGCCAGCAAGAGCCGCTCGATCCCGATGCCGAAGCCGATGGCCGGGGTCGGGGGACCACCCATGTCCTCCACCAGGCGATCGAGGCGACCGCCGCCGCCGATCGCGTTCTGGGCGGCGTCGAGCGCATCGCTCTGGAACTCGAACACCGTGTCGGTGTAGTAGTCGAAGCCCCGCACGAGCCGGTCGGAGAGTTCGACGTCGATCCCGAGCGCGTGGAGTCCCTGCTGCACCGCGGCGAAGTGGGCGGCCGACTCGTCGCTCAGGAACTCGCCGAGCCGGGGGGCGGCGTCGAGCATCTCCTGCCAGTCGGGCCGCTTGGAGTCGAGGATGCGCAGCGGGTTGGCCTCGGCCCGCTCCATGTCGTCGCCGAGCAGCGCGGCGTGGGCGCGGAGATGGGCGAGCAGGACCTCGCGGTAGCGGGCCCGGCCCGGGGCGTCGCCCATCGAGTTGACGAGGAGTCGCACGCCGCCGAGCCCGAGTTCCCGGTAGAAACCGGCGGCGAGCGCGATGACCTCGACGTCGAGGCCGGGCTCGGCCACCCCGAGCGCCTCGACCCCGAGTTGCCAGTGCTGCCGGTAGCGACCCGCCTGGGGCTGCTCGGCCCGGAAGTTGGGGGCCACGTACCAGGCCTTCCAGGGCAGGGCGGGCCGGTGCTGGACGAAGGCCCGCACGACCGGGGCCGTGCCCTCGGGCCGGAGGGCGAGCCGGCGCCCGCCCCGGTCCTCGAAGTCGTACATCTCCTTACGGACGACGTCGGTGTGCTCGCCGACGCGCTGGAAGACCTCGTAGTGCTCCACCATCGGGGTCAGCACCAGGCCGAAGCCGAAGCGACGGGCCCGGTCCGCGAACCGGCCCACCAGGTCGATCCACCGGTCGGATTCCGGGGCGAGCACGTCGAGCATCCCCTTCGGGGCTCGGAGCGACTCCCGGGCGGCGGCCATCGGGGGATGCTACCGACCCCGCCCCCCGACCCGGCCGGGGCCCAGGCGGACCTCCGGCCCCTCCGGGAGCGGGATCGCGCCGGGCGAAACCCTCCAGATCGAGACCCGACCTGCCGATGAAAGCCCCGGAGACGGAGGTGCAACCAGTGCGGCGAGCCGGCCGGGACGACCGCGACGCGGGGTTCACGATGATCGAGTTGACGGTGGCACTCGGTCTCCTCGCGATCGTCGCGGCCTCGATGGCGGGGGTCTTCTGGAGTGCCCTGCGCACGGCCGACGTCTCCAGCAACCGGACCGATGCCGCCGCCGTCGCCAGTCGCGAGATCGAGGCGATGCGGGCGGTGCCCTACGACACGGTCGGCTTCTACGCCGACCAGACCGGCTACCGGAGCACGTTCGAGAGCCGAACCACGGTCACCCTGGGAACGACCTCGCCGTCGGGCGCATCGGGGACCCCCCGAGTCCAGCCCCAACGGCCCGACCCGGCCGCGGCCGCGGGATTCGCCCCCGATCCCGACGCCGACAACGCCCAGCCCGTCGTACAAGGTGGGGTCACCTTCACCATCCGCCGCGACGTGACCTGGACGAGCGCGAGCGATGCCGCCCGCTCGTACAGCAATGCGTACAAGCGACTGACCGTCCAGGTCACCTGGAGCGACCGCACCGGCCCCCACACGGTGCGCCAGGACTCCGTCCTCTATCCGGGGGGCCTCGGCCAGCGACCGGACGCGACGTCGACGACGACGACCACGACGGCGGCAGTCGTCGCGCCCGGTGATGCCGACCTGACCTCGGCCGCCGAACTCGAGGACCCGGCCGGCCGCACCCAGATCGGCATCACCTGGACGGCCCCCACCAGCGGGACGGCCGTGACCTCGTACTCGATCAAGTACTCGAGCTCGCCGTTCTTCCCGAGCGGAAACTTCACGATCGTTTCGGGGATCGCCTCGACCGCGCGCTCCTACACGGTGACGAGCCTCACCCCGGACACCACCTACTTCTTCACGGTCCTCGCTTACTCCGGGAGCCTCTACTCGACCTCCAACATCCGGGCCGCCAGCACTCGCGAAATCCCGACCTCGGCCTGCACGGTCGGCACTCTCGGTGTTGCGGGAAGCAGCACATTGAGCACGACCGGTACCCGCCTGGGCACCAACAGCAAGATGACCGAGAACCTCACGCTCACCCTCACGACGGCCGGCACCTGCCCCTCCACCTACCAGGTG
>Ga0208783_10002133_pt1 | contig 11475 bp, 12 predicted proteins | sample DEB19_08_DNA_2_FD_184529 | JGI IMG/M metagenome (GOLD analysis project Ga0208783, IMG submission 184529) | Aqueous microbial communities from the Delaware River and Bay under freshwater to marine salinity gradient to study organic matter... | ecosystem: Environmental > Aquatic > Marine >... | reverse complement strand
CGGGTGTACCTCGACCGAACCCACGTCTACACGTCGTTCCAGGAGTACGCCGGCGCCGTCTACCGCGACCCCGACGGACCGCGCGACATCCACTCCCTCGACTTCCCCTACCGGGGCCTGGTGGTCGAGGTGGTCGACTCGACCGACGACCGGGCCACCCTCGAGGCCTGGCTGCGGGCGGAGTTCCTCCCCGCCCGCCTCGCCGGCTCGCCCGCGGCCATGACGCTCTGCTTCGAGCCGTACCCGCTACCCGAGGACAAGATGGCCTACGTCGAGGACGTGCCCGGCCTCGACCGGCGGGTCACGCTGCTCACCTTCACCGAAGTGCCACCCGACGAGTGCTGGGACGTCTTCGCCGACGCCGGTTCGGTGATCGCCGCGTCGGGACGGGGTCGGCTCGAGTTGAGCGCGCCCTTCCTGCCGACGATCCCCGGGACGAACACCTACGTCGACCAGCTGCGCTGACGCGGGTCACGGCCCGTCGCCCGGCCGGTAGCGTCTTCGGGTGGCTCCTGTGCTGGGCATGCTGGCCTCCAGATCGTCCGACGCGATACCGGGCGCCGACCTCGACGTTGCACCGTGGATGTGGGTCGCGTTCCTCGGCATCATCGTGGCGGCACTGGTCATCGACCTGCTCCTGCACCGCAACGATCACGAGATCGAATTCCGCGAAGCACTGATCACGAGCGTCATCTGGATCTCGGTCGGCGTCGCGTTCTCGTTGGTGATCTGGTGGTGGCTCGGTGGCGGTGCGGCCGGCCAGTACCTCACCGGATACGTCATCGAGAAGAGTCTCTCGGTCGACAACGTGTTCGTGTGGGCGGTGATCTTCTCGTACTTCGCCGTGCCGAAGATGTACCAGCACCGCGTGCTGTTCTGGGGCGTGTTCGGCGCACTCGTTCTACGGGCCGTCTTCATCTTCGCCGGGGTGGCACTGCTCGACGCCTTCTCCTGGATGCTCTACGTGTTCGGCGCCTTCCTGGTCGTCACTGCGTTCCGGGTCGCTCGCCACGACAACTCCGAGATCCACCCCGAGAAGAACCCGGTGCTGCGAATCATGCGGCGCCTGGTTCCGGTCAGCAGCGATTACCACGGCCAGAAGTTCTGGGTGCGGGTGGACGCCCGCCGATTCGCCACGCCGCTCCTCGTGGTGCTGGTGATGGTCGAGGCCACCGACGTCGTCTTCGCGGTCGACTCGATCCCGGCGATCCTGGCGGTGACCCGATCGGAGTTCATCGTCTTCACCTCGAACGCCTTCGCGATCCTCGGTCTCCGGGCGCTCTACTTCCTGCTGGCCGGTGCTGCCGGGAAGTTGCGGTACCTCAACGTCGGGCTCGGGGTCATCCTCGGCTACGTCGGGATCAAGATGATCATCTCCGACCTGTACCACGTGCCGACGTTGCTCTCCCTCGGCGTCATCGTGGTGGTCCTGACCGTGACGGTCGTGGCATCGCTCCGGGCGGAGCAGCGGGACCCTCGACCGAACCCGGAGGTGTGACATGACCGTTCGCACGCTGCTCGTGGCCCACGACGGATCGGCCGACGCCGACCGTGCGCTCGCCTGGGCCCGCGACCTGGCCGACCAGACCGGGGCGCGCCTCGTGGTCGTCCGTTCGTGGAGCCCACTCGACGACCTCGGCGGGCCGGCCCCGCACGATCCGGCCGCGTTGCACGCCCGGGCCGCCGCCGACCTCGAGGCCGACGTGGCGGCGGTGGTCGCCCCGGCGCCGGTCGAGGTCCACCTGGTCGACGATCTCCCGGTGCCCGGCGTGCTGCGCTGTGCCGCCGAGGTGGGCGCCGACGCCATCGTGTGCGGATCGCGGGGCCAGGGCCGGGTCCGCGAGCTCGTGCTCGGCAGCGTCGCCCACGGACTGACCCTCGGGTCCGGCGTGCCGGTGGTGGTCGTGCCCGGTCCTGACGCAGACTGAGGCTCCCACCCCCACCGAGGAGGTCCCGTCGTGGACGGACGCAAGATCCTGGTCACCGGCCCCACCAGCACCGTCGGCCTGCCCGTCACGCTCGACCTCGCCGAGCGCAACGAGGTGTGGGGCATCGCCCGCTTCGGTGACGCTGCTGCGCGTGATCGCCTCGAGGCGGCGGGGGTCCGCTGCGTCGTCGTCGATCTCGCCACCTCGGACTTCTCCGACCTGCCCGACGACTTCGACCACGTCGTGAACTTCGCGATCGCCCGCGGCTCCGACGCCGACTGGGACCGTGACCTCGCCGCCAACGGCGAGTCGGTCGGGCTGCTGGTACAGCACTGCCGATCCGCGCGTTCGGTGCTGCACTGCTCGTCGACGGCGGTCTACCAACCCGCCGGTGCGCACCAGGTGGCCGAGACCGACCCACTCGGCGACAACCACCGCGCCATGTTCGCCACCTACAGCATCGCCAAGATCGCGGCCGAGGTCGTCGCCCGCACGGCGTGTCGCCAGTTCGGCGTGCCCACCACCATCGCCCGGCTCAACGTGCCCTACGGCGACCACGGCGGCTGGCCGTGGTTCCACCTCAAGATGATGGAGGCCGGAATCCCGATCCCGGTCCACCCCGACCGACCGAACCGCTTCAACCCGATCCACTCCGACGACATCGTGCGCCAGGTCCCGCTCCTGCTCGAAGCGGCCACCGTGCCGGCCACGACCGTCAACTGGGCGGGCGCCCCCGCCGCCCTCGAGGAGTGGTGTGCGCTCATCGGCGAGCTCACCGGCCTCACGCCCGAGTTCACCGAGACCGACGCCACGATCGCGTCGGTGACCACCGACAACACGCGCATGCACGAGCTGATCGGGCCGGCCACCATCGACTGGCGGGCCGGCATCACCCGCATGGTCGAGGCGAACCGTGCCTGACGACGCTCCGGCGCTGCAGGGTCCGCCCGACGACGTGGTGCTGTGGGAGGTGGCCGACGGCGTCGCCACGATCACGCTCAATCGCCCCGAGGCCCGCAACGCACTCAACGGTGCGCTGTCGTCGCGGCTGTACCGCGTCGTCGCCGAGCTCGACGCCCGCGACGACGTCGGCGCACTCGTGCTCACCGGCGCCGATCCGGCGTTCTGTGCCGGTGCCGACCTCAAGGAGCTCGCCGACACCTCCAAGCCCACGGGCGAGGCGGGCATGGCGCTGCCGACCGGCCGTGGGCCGTTCGCGCCGCGCACCAAGCCGCTCATCGGTGCGGTCAACGGCGTGGCGATCACCGGTGGGTTCGAGATCGCCCTCAACTGCGACTTCCTCGTGGCGTCGGAGCGGGCCCGGTTCGCCGACACCCACGCCCGGGTCGGGATCCTGCCGGGGTGGGGGCTGACGCTCCACCTGTGCGCATCGGTCGGGGTGCGCCGGGCGCGGGAGCTGAGCGTCACCGGCAACTTCCTCTCGGCCCAGCAGGCCTACGAGTGGGGTCTCGTCAACCACGTGGTGCCCCACGACGAGCTGCTGCCGTTCGCCCGATCGCTGGCGGCGGCGGTCGTCGACAACAACCGACCGGCGGTCACCGAGATGCTCGCCCTCTACGACCGGGTGGCGTCGACCACCGTCGACGAGGCGTGGGCGATCGAGGCCGCGGTCAACGCCGACTGGATCCGCCGGATGTACGACCCGGCTGCGGTCGCGGCCCGGCAGGCCGGTGTGGTCGCGCGCGGCCGCGACCAACTGCACGACTGACCCGACTCCCTCACCCGGGGGACCGACCCGAGGAGCACCACCATGAGCAGTCCGTTCGACGTCTACCGCATGGAGGGCCGCGTCGCCGTCGTCACGGGCGCGGCCAGCGGCATCGGTGCCGCCACCGCCGGGGTGCTGGCCGCCGCCGGGGCGTCGGTGGTCTGCGCCGACATCGACCCGGCCGGACTGGCGACGACGGTCGCCGCGGTCGAGGCCGCCGGGACGCGTGCGATCGCCGTGCCGACCGACGTCACCCGGCGCGACCAGGTCGAGGCGATGATCGCCGCCGGGGTCGCGGAGTTCGGGCGGATCGACGCGGTCTGCAACATCGCGGGCGCGATGTTCCCCGGACGCATCGAGGACCTCGACGACGACACCATCGACCGGGGCATCGGCCTCAACCTGAAGGGCGTGCTCTACGGGACGCAGGCGGCGATCCGGGCCATGAAGGACCAGGGCTCCGGTGCCATCGTCAACGTGTCGTCGGGCGCCATCGACCTGCCCTACGCCGGGATCGGCGTCTACGCCTTCACCAAGGCCGCCGTGGCGATGCTGTCGATGACCGCCGCGCTCGAGGCCGGTGAGTACGGCATCCGCGTCAACGCCATCGCCCCCGGCATGACGGTCACGCCGTTCACCACCTGGCGCCTCAACAAGCCCGACGGCACCATCGACCAGGACGCCTACGACGAGTTCATGGAGTACTCGAAGGGGATGTCGCCGCTCGGCATCGTCGGCGAGGCGATGGACCAGGCCCTGCTCATCCACTACCTGCTCTCCGACGCCTCGAAGTACGCCACGGGGCAGATCTTCCGGGTGAACGGCGGTCAGACCTGGGCGTGGTGACCCGGGGGCGGGCCGGTCGGCTCAGGGGCGGAGCACCTCGACCGCGGTCGTGAACGACTCCACGACGTCGAGGTCGACCGTCACGCCGAGGCCCGGGCCGGTCGGCACCGTGAGGTGGCCGTCGTCGAGCACGAACGGCGCGGTGACGACGTCGCGTTCGTAGTACCGGTCGGAGGCCGACAGGTCGCCGGGCAGGGAGAACCCGGGGAGTGCCGCCAGCGCGACGTTGGCGGCCCGACCGATCCCGCTCTCGAGCATCCCGCCGCACCACACCGGCACGGCGCGGGCCCGGCAGAGATCGTGGAGCCGCACCGCTTCGAGGTACCCGCCGACCCGCCCGGGCTTGACGTTGACGATCCGGCACGCGCCGAGTGCGAACGCGGTCTCGGCGGCGTGGACCGACGCGATCGACTCGTCGAGGCACAGGGGCGTCCGCACGACCCGGGCCAGTTCGGCGTGACCGACGAGGTCGTCGTCGGCGAGGGGTTGCTCGATCATGAGGAGCCCGAGATCGTCGAGCGCGGCCAACGTGGTGGCGTCGTCGCGGGTGTAGGCGCCGTTGGCGTCGACCTGCAGGGCGAGGTCGGGATGCCGGGCGCGCACGGCTGCCGCCGGGCCGTGGTCGGCTCCGGGCTGCACCTTCAGCTTCACCCGGCGGTAGCCGGCCGCGACGTAGTCGTCGACCCGGGCGAGGAGCGCGTCGGGGGCGAGCAGCCCGACCGACACGCCGGCCGCCACCCGGTCGCGGGTGGCGCCGAGGCGGGCGGCGAGCGACCGGCCGGTGGCGCGGCCCTCGGCGTCGAGCAGCGCCAACTCGAGGGCCGCCTTCGCCATGGGATGGCCGCGGACGTCGTCGAGCGCCCCGGCCAGGCCCTCGGGGGTGACCGGACCGGTCGCGAAGAGCCGGGGGACGAGGTGGTCGGTGAGCACCCGCTGGGCGCCCGCGACGTCCTCGGCGGTGTAGGTCGGCTCGGGGAGTGCCGCGCACTCGCCCCACCCCTCGACGCCGTCGGCCGTGATCCGGACCAGCAGGAGGTCGCGCACGGTGACCGTTCCGGTGGCCGTGCGGAACGGCTCGACGAGGGGAAGGGCGATGCGTCGCAATTCGACGGAATCGCACCGGATCGGGGTCGGCACGTCGACGAGGTTACGGCGACGGGGTACGTTCACCGTCGTCCGTGCACCACGGACCGGGGGAGGGGACCGTGAAAGCCGCGCCGTTCGATCACCACGCGCCCGAGTCGGTCGCCGACGCCGCGGCGTTGCTCGCCGAGCACGGCGACGAGGCCAAGGTTCTCGCCGGGGGCCAGAGCCTCCTGCCGATGCTGGCCATGCGCCTCACCCGCTTCGAGCACCTCGTCGACGTCAGCCGGGTGCCCGAGCTGCACGGGATCACCACCGACGGCGACCTGCGGATCGGGGCGTCCACCCCCCAGGCGGTCGCCGAGCACGACCCGGTGGTCGCCGACGCCGTGCCACTCGTCGCCCGGGCCATTCCCCACATCGGGCACTTCCAGATCCGCAACCGTGGCACGGTGGGCGGCTCGATCGCCCACGCCGACCCGGCCTCGGAGCTGCCGGCCGTCGCGCTCGCCCTCGACGCGGTGCTCGAGGTCGCCGGCGCCACGGGCACCCGGGAGATCGCGGCCACCGACTTCTTCGAGGGCACGTGGTCGACCGCCCTGGCCGACGACGAGATCCTGACCGGGGTGCGGTTCCCGGTGTGGACGGGGCGCCAGGGTGCCGCCGTGCGCGAGGTCGCCCGCCGCAGCGGCGACTTCGCCATCGCCGGGGTCGCCGCCGCGGTCGAGCTCGACGCCGCCGACCGCGTGGCCCGGGTGGCGGTCGGTCTCTTCGGCGTCGCCTCGACGCCGGTGCGGGCGTCGGCGACCGAGGCCGCGCTCACCGGCGCGTCGGTCGCCGAGGCCACCGCCGCCCTGGCCGACGCGGCCCTGGCTGCCGCCGACGGGTTCGACGCCGTCGACGACCTCCACGCCACCGGCGCGTACCGCCGCCGCGTCACCACCCATCTCGTGCAGACCGCGCTGACCGCGGCGATCCAGGAGGCCTCCGGTGTCCGAGCATGACGTCAGACTGACGGTCAACGGCGCGCGCCAGCGCGGCCGCGTGGAGTCGCGGACGAACCTCGCCGACTTCCTCCGTGAGGACCTCGGGCTCACCGGCACGCACCTCGCGTGCGAGCACGGGGTGTGCGGTGCGTGCACGGTGCTGGTCGACGGCCGGGCCGTGCGGGCCTGCCTGATGCTCGCCGTGCAGGCCGACGGCACCGAGGTCACCACGGTCGAGGGGATCGCGGCGCCCGACGGCACCCTGTCGCCCGTCCAGCAGGCGTTCATGGAATGTCACGGCCTGCAGTGCGGCTTCTGCACGCCGGGCTTCGTGGTGACGGTCACGGCGTTCCTCGAGGCGAACCCCGACCCGACCGAGGCCGAGATCCGCGAGGGCATCGCCGGGAACCTCTGCCGGTGCACCGGCTACCAGGGCATCGTCGAGGCCGTGAAGCTCGCAGCGACCCGCCTGCGCGAGGGGGTCGACGCGTGAGCGACCACGGGATCGGCGCCGGCCGCTACGTCGGACAGGCAGTGCAGCGCAAGGAGGACCCGCGGCTGCTCACCGGTCACGGTCGCTACGTCGACGACGTGACGGTGCCGCGCATGCTCCACGCCGCCTTCGTGCGCTCCGACCTGGCGGCGGCCACGATCCGGTCGATCGACGTGAGCGAGGCGCTCGCGCTCGACGGGGTGGTGGCGGTGCTCACCGGCCACGACCTCAACGGGATCGCCGGGTCGATGCAGCCGAGCATGAACGTCGAGAACTCGCCGTTCCCGTGCGCGCCGCTGCGGCCGTTGGCCGTCACCGACGTGCGCTTCGTCGGCGACCCGGTGGCCCTGGTGGTGGCCGAGAGCCGTGCCGTCGCCGAGGACGCCGCCGAGCTGGTCTTCGTCGACTACGAACCGACGCCGGCGGTCGCGACCATCGAGGCCGCGCTCGCCGACGGCGCGCCGCTGGTGCACCCCGAGTTCGGCACCAACGTGCCCGTCGACTTCCCGATGCCGGCCGACCCCGAGGTCGAGGCGCTCTTCGCCTCGGCGGCGCACGTGGTCGAGCACCGCATCGTCCAGCACCGGTACAACCCGGTGCCGATGGAGCCGCGCGGGGTCATCGCCGGGTACGACAACGTCACCGGCGAGCTCGACGTGTGGCTCTCCACCCAGGGCCCCCACGAGGCCCGGCTCACCTTCTCCCGTCTGACCGGGGTGCCCGAGCAGCACGTGCGGGTCCGGATGGGCGACGTCGGCGGTGGGTTCGGACAGAAGTTCTTCACCGGCCACGACGAGCAGGTCGTGGTGCTGGCGGCGAAGCACCTGGGGCGGGCGATCAAGTGGATCGAGGACCGCCGCGAGAACCTGCTGGCCGCCACCCACTCGCGCAGCGACCTCGCCGACGTGGCGCTGGCGCTCGACGCCGACGGGCGCATCCTGGCTGCCAAGTTCGACCACGTCGAGGACGCCGGCGCGTTTCCCGTGGGTGGGCTCGGCGGTGTCGGTCCGTTCGTGTCGATGCTGTTCCCCGGGCCGTACCGCATCCCCAAGATCTGGTGGCGCAGTCGCATCGTCTGCACGAACACGTGTGGCCGAGGGGCGTACCGCGGCCCGTGGATGTTCGAGACGACCGCTCGCGAGGAGATCCTCGACGTCGCGGCGCGCGCCGTCGGGATCGACCCGCGTGAGATCCGGCGGATCAACGTCGTGGCCGACGACGACCAGCCGTACAACACCGCGACCGGGATGATGTTCGAGCGGGTGACGCCGGCCACGACCCTCGAGCACGCCACGCAGGTCATCGACTACGACGGCTTCCGGGCGACGCAGGCGGCGGCGTTCGCCGAGGGGCGTCTGCTGGGCATCGGCATCGGGCTCTACATCGAGCCGACGTCGTCGCCGGCCGGATCGCTCGGCGTGGAGGCCGCGAAGGTGCGGCTCGAGCCGGGCGGCAGCGTCACGGTCTTCCTCGGCACCGCGGCCCACGGGCAGAGCATCGAGACCACCATGGCCCAGGTCGTCGCCGAGCACCTCGGCGTGCCCTACGAGCAGGTGGCGGTGATCCAGGGCGACACCGACCGGACGCCGTTCGGTGGCGGGACGGGCGGGAGCCGCACGGCGGTGATCGCCGGCAACGCCACCCGCCTCGCGGCCCAGCGGGTCCGGGAGAAGGTGGTCGAGGTCGCGGCGCACCTCCTCGAGGCGGCCCCCGAGGACCTCGAGGTCGCCGACGGCCGGGTCGCCGTCCGGGGCACCCCGAGCCGGGCGGTGACCCTCGCCGAGGTGGCGACCGCCGTCCACAACGTGGGTGGGGTCGCGGTCGACGTGCCGCGGGTGCTCGAGGCCACCGGGCGCTACGAGACCCAGGGCATGACGTGGTCGAACGCGTGTCACGTCTGCACGGTCGAGGTCGACCGGGTCACCGGTCAGGTGACGATCGGCCGGTACGTCGTGAGCGAGGACTGCGGCCGGATGATCAACCCGATGGTGGTCGAGGGTCAGGTGCAGGGTGGGGTCGCCCAGGGCGTGGGCGGGGTGCTCTACGAGCACTTCGTGTACGACGACGACGGCAACCCGCTGACGACGACCTTCCTCGACTACCTGCTCCCGACGGCGGTCGAGGTGCCGCGGGTCGAGATCGACCACGTGGTGACCGACGGCGGCAACCCGTCGGGAGTGAAGGGAATGGGCGAAGGCGGCGCGATCGGCTCCGTCCCGGCGGTGTTCAACGCCGTGGCCGACGCCCTCTCCCTGGTGGGCGCGACGGTGCTCGACCAGCCGCTCACGCCGCTGCGGGTGGTCGAGGCACTCGAGGCCGCCGGAGCATGACCACCGATCGGCGGCGGTGGGCGGCGAGCGCAGCGGCCGATCTGGCGTGCATCGTGATCTTCGTGCTCGTGGGGCGGCGCAGTCACCACGAGGACGCGGGCCTGGCCGGGTTCGTCCGAGTGGCGTGGCCCTTCGCCGTCGGGCTGGTCGTCGCGACGGCGGTGGGGGTGCTGGCGCGCCTGCGCCCGTGGTCGTCCGGCCTGGTGGCCTGGTCGGGCACGGTCGTCGTGGGGATGGCCTTGCGGATCGGTGTGCAGGACCGCGGGTTCAAGTCCGGTTTCGTGATCGTGACGACGCTGTTCCTGGCGCTGACGATGCTCGGGTGGCGGGCGGTGGCGTGGGCCGTGGTGCCCCGGGTCAGGCGAGCCCGAGCTCGCTGAGGGCGGCGCGGATCGCGGCGGCGTTCGCCGCGAGGCGGTCGGGGTCGACGCTGCGGGCGCTGCGCGACAGGTGGAGGTCGTCCTCGCCCCAGATCGGCAGGACGTGCAGGTGGCAGTGCGGCACCTCGAACCCGGCGATCTCGAGGCCGACGCGGGGCGGTGCGAAGGCGCGCTGCTGGGCCGCGCCGACCTTGCGGGCGACCTCGATCAGGTGGGCGGCGAGGTCGGGGGACAGGTCGATCCAGTGGTCGACCTCGTCGCGGGGCACGACCAGGGCGTGGCCGTCGGTGACGGGGTTGATCGACAGGAAGGCGACGCAGCGGTCGTCGGTCCAGACGAAGTGTCCGGGGATCTCGCCGTCGATGATGCGGGTGAAGATGGTGGGCACCCGCGGATCGTAACGCCGGGTCGGTGGGGGTCGCGCGTCCGATCCGTCCGGGTCGTCCCGGGTGCGCAGCGGACATTGTGGGACACCACCGCGCCGGTCGCGGTGCCGGAGACGTCGCGGCGATAGCGTCCGGGTCGAGCGGGCCACCGTGGCCCGCGCCGAGGAGCGAGGAACCCGTGAGCGACGTCACGATCGAGCAGACCCGCCGGATGCACTCGGTGGAGGACCGGGTGATCATCGTCACCGGATCGGGGCAGGGCGTCGGGCGGGGCATGGCGCACCACCTGGCCAAGGCGGGTGCGTCCATCGTGGTCGCCGACTGGAACGCCGAGAAGATGCGGCGCACCACCGCCGAGGTGGAGGCCATCGGGGTGCCCGCCCTCGGGGTGGAGTGCAACATCATGGAACGCGAGACCCTCGAGGCGATGGTCGCCGCCACGATCGAGCGCTTCGGTCGGGTCGACGCGATCATCAACAACGCGCAGACGTTCCGGCCCAACCAGCCGATCGCCACGGTCGACACCGACGACGTCGAGACCTTCTACCGGTCCGGGGTGCTCGGCACCCTGTGGGCGATGCAGGCGGTCTACCCCCACATGAAGGCCGCCGGGTGGGGGCGGATCGTGAACTTCGCCTCGTCGATGGGCATCGTGGGTGGCGCCGGCTTCGGGGCGTACAACGCGTCGAAGGAGGCCATCCGGGCCATCACCCGCACCGCCGCGCGCGAGTGGGGCATCGACGGGATCGTGGTGAACGCCATCGCCCCGGCGGCGGCGCCGCCGCGGGCGGTGGGCAGCGAGCACTACGAGGAGTTCATGCGGACCTGCCCGATGGGCCGCAACGGCGACCCCGAGCTCGACATCGGCGGGGTGGCGCACTACCTCTGCACCGACGGCTGCCGGTTCGTCACCGGACACACGTTCATGGTCGACGGCGGCAACTTTCTCTGGGCATGAGCAGGCCGGTCGACCCCGCCGGCACCTGGGACGTCGATTGGCCGCCGGTCGGGGTGCACCGCGAGCCGGCTCCCGCGTCGGCGGGCGTCGACGCCCTCGTCGTCGAGGGGTTCCGGGCGATCTTCGCCGTGGATCCGATCGACGGTGACCGTGACGTCTTCCTCGACCACCTCAACAACGGCGCCGCGGTCCGGATGTTCAACGAGGTGCGGGTCGCGTACACGGCCCGCCACCTCGCGCCCGACTGGCCCCGTCACGTGCGGCGGATGGGGGGCATGGTCGTGGTGCGCGAGCTCCACGTGCGCTACGACCGCGAGGGCATGATCCACGAGCGGTTCGTCGGGGGGATGCGGATC
>Ga0208783_10002130_pt1 | contig 11479 bp, 8 predicted proteins | sample DEB19_08_DNA_2_FD_184529 | JGI IMG/M metagenome (GOLD analysis project Ga0208783, IMG submission 184529) | Aqueous microbial communities from the Delaware River and Bay under freshwater to marine salinity gradient to study organic matter... | ecosystem: Environmental > Aquatic > Marine > Coastal... | reverse complement strand
TACACCTATTTCATCTCGGATCCGCAATCACCCCAGATCGCGGACGCCTTTGAAGTGCAGGTGGACCCCCTGCAGTTTGGCTTTACCTCGGTTGCCTCGGGTTTGGCAACCTTGGGTGACTACTACACCGGGTTGACCCGGGATGATGTAGGCGGGCTTCGTCATCTGTATGGCAATGCTTATCCCTTGGAGCACTGGCATGTGGAAACGCTTCCGCTGGGCACGACGGGGTCGAGCGGCGGCTCACCGTGGACTCCGATTGGCGGTGGCGGAACTGGCTTGATCAGTTTTGTGGACCAGGCGGTTCGTCCCGGTGTGGACAAGGTAACCTTCGTTCGCGGGCAGTATGATTCCATCATCGGCTCTTTTATTGCCCTTACCAACATTTGGACGGACACCTATATTTCCAACGGTGTCGCTCGCAGCCAGACGGTGCAACGGGCGGTTTTGAATCCGGATATCCTGTTTCTGGTCGAGGATCTGGGTATTAATGATGATGGCTCCCCGGTTCTCTTTCGGAGAAGCGACACAGCGGGTTGGAACAACAACGACGCCATCAACGGCTCCAGCACTTTGGCCGGCCCCGGGGTGATTGATGGGCCTGTGTTTTTCCGCTTCAGCCCGATTGGGTCCTATTATGTGAACCAGGACCCCTTCTTTGCAGATGAGTATTCGTTTCTTGCAGCAGGGGTGGTTTGGGGGTCGTTTGACGGCACCACCAACCCTCCAGTAGTGTTTCCGAATGGGACGTCCATCCAACAATACCAGTCCCAAGTCGTCTATGGCGGCTTTGGCGCCGACGGTTCCCCTTGGACCATTCCCAACAGCTTCATCATCGTCACCAACACGCCCTAAGGCCCAATGACTCACTCATCATCACCGTATATGAAGATAAGCTTTCTGGCGGTTACGGCATCGGTGGCGCTCTCTCTATCAGGCTGGTGCACTTCTGGCACGATCACCATTACCGGAAATCCAATCTACACCACCGCTCCGGTCATTGATGCCACCAATTTTGTCAACTTGGGCACCTTTTCCATTGCCACACTAAGCCCCTACGACTTTTCCAACGTTCAAAACTACACGAATCGTGGCATCATGGATAATTCGTTTTCGGGTTTTCGCTTCGACAACGCTCCCGCGGGAAGCGGGTACCGGAAGATGGCGAAAACATTCTACAACGCACCCTCCGTTACTAGCGGCGGCGGTCGAGTCACGGGTGGCACGCACGTCCTGGTTTCGGCGACCAATGTCGTCAATCGCGGCATCTTGCAGGTCGGCTCCTCCGGTTTGGTTTCTATCGAAGCCAAGAAGGTGGACATCAGCCGCAGCCAGGTCGTCACGGATGTCATCCGTTCACCAGGGGCAACCGACAGCTACTGGTCTTTTGGCACCAACGATTTCAATCCCTCGGAGAGCTTTATCCTCGATTTCCCGGAAGCATTCTACGATGTGGTCTATCCGCCCAACTTCACCAGCTCCTTCTTCATGCAATTGTCTGATCTTGGATTCACCAACGGCCCTGTCTTGACTGCATCCGAGTTCACTTATGAATCGGGCAGCAACCGGACGGTTCAAATCGTCTTCGTGCGCAACTTCAACACGAATCTGACCGTGAGCATTGAAAGCCAGAGGGGAACTCCCAGGGGGCTCGGGGTTCCCACGGTGGAGTGGAGCGCGGCGGGGACCAACGCGCTGGGCGGAGCGATCACCAATGCGCTCTATCTCACCGACACCTACGGCTCCAACCCCACCAACATCCTGCTTAATTTTGGGGCCACCCGTCGTCCGGCGAATTTCACTCTGAGTTCCACGTCATTTACCTTTGGGACCGGCGATGTGGGGGTGCCTTTCACGGATAAGGCATCCGACTTTTGGGGTAGTCCTGACGTTGTCAGCGATGCTCTCTATTCGGCTTGGGGAGCTACGATTGCCGGCGGCACCGCAAGTAGCACGACCGGGCCTCGGCTTGCCGGCGGGCGGGTTGAAATCACCGCGGGTGAGGTGTTCGACACCTCGTATGCGCAGGTTTCCGCAGCGGGCTACCTCAAAGTGAGCAGCACCAACCATATTGTTTCCCCGCCGCTCGCCTTCCCTGCGTTCAACGCTCCCTATTTGGACTTGGCCCTCGGCAGCACCAACGGCCAGTTCAATCTCCAGTCGCTCGTTCCTGAGACGCTCCCGGGTATCATAGGTTCGGTGGATGTTTACAGCGCCCGCTGGACCAACTCAGTGGCTTTCGGTGGCTCCACCAATTCCGTCGTGTTCAATGTGATCCTGGTGGACAGCGACCTGGTTTCAGAGATCAGGCCGACCATTCTTGATTTGAGCCTGCGCAGCACGAATTTGTCGATTGGTGACGTGTTGAACGTGCAAAGCAACCTTCAGATCAAAGCCGAGTCACTCACCATCGCTCCTGCCGGTCAGATTGGTATGGGCTACGCCACGACGCCTTGGCCAACCGCAGCGCCTGATATCCGCAGCCTCACAAATTCAGGAACCATCTTCACCGAAGCGGACCTTTTCTTCAAGGGCAGCACTGCCAACGGATCGGATCGCCCTTACCGGACTTTTTGGAACAGCGGCTCCGCTCAGGCTGCTGGCTCACTGGCCATTCAATCCACCAATATCGTAAACAGCGGATTCCTATTTGCTGGTAATGGTACACTGACCCTGATTGCCCCCAGCAATGTGGTCTTGGGCGACGGCGGATCCATTGGTGCTCCCTTTGCAGACCTGACCATCGGTTGCCAGAACCTCGCCGTCACCAACCACTTTCTGGAAATTGGACGGGCGTTGAACTTGTCGGTAACCGGTGACCTCTCCGCCGGCCCCAATAGCTGGACTGTTTACGACGGTTTCAACCTCTGGTCCAAACCAGCCACGGGTGATTTGGCGGAGGTATCCGTGACTCAATTTGCCCAAGACTTCCAAGAAATGACCAGCACTTGGGCGGCCAAGGACTTTGGTCCGGTCGCTTCCGGCTATACGAACAATGCCGCCTTGGGCTCGCTGACTTTGGATGGCGGGATTTACAGCTTGTTCATCTTTAATGGCGCCGGTCCCAGCAGCAACGCCCTCTACGTGGACGCGCTGTTTCTCCGGAACTACGCCACCAACTTTGACTCGGGTAGCAATCTGGTGGCGGTCAGCGTGTCGCCCGGCATGAAGATCTACTTCGGCAAGGCGTTGATTGACGACGGTGTTGGCAGCCTGACCGACATCACCGCCAAACTCGCTGGTAACAACAGCGGTATGTTCGGCAACGTGCCGCACACCGGACCTTTGACGCCGGCGAAGCCGGCAATCCTCCGTAGCCCCGTGCTTCGTGTGGCGGTGGAAAAATCTCCAGCCTTGCGGTCCCTGATCTCTTGGGAAACTCCGCCCTTGGCGACGAACCATCTGTATTGCAGCCCTCAACCCTTCGGGGCTGCCTGGCAGCTGGTGACGAACTTCGTCAGCGGTCCCTCGGGGGGAACCGTCAACGTGCCCGACCCCGGTCTGGCCGGCAGCAAGTTCTACAAGCTGCAGGTCGACTCGCCCGGTCAGTAAACCCCAACGGGGATGAGGTATCCAAACCGGTCAAACGCCCTATGCGACTGTATGGCCTGACCGGAGGTGTCGGGATGGGAAAATCGACCTGTGCCACGGTACTGGCCGGGATGGGGGTGCGGGTCGTGGATACCGATGACTTGGCTCGTTCCTTCACGGAACCCGGCCATCCCGCCGTGAAGGAGATTTCCCGACAGTTCGGACCCGAGGTGATTGATTCTACCGGGCGTCTTGACCGTGGCGCTCTGGCGCGCATTGTCTTCCAAAACTCATCGGCTCGTGCCGCTTTGGAGTCGATTTTGCATCCCCGCATCATTGCAGCTTGGAAGCAAATCGTGGAGGGCTGGCGTCGGGAGGACGTTGCCCTCGGAGTGGTGGTCATACCGCTATTGTTCGAGACGGAGGCGGAACCCCACTTTGACGCAACGGTTTGCGTGGCGTGCTCGAAGGCGTCTCAGCAGGAGCGGCTCGCGCAACGTGGATGGACGTCCGACGAGAGCGCCCGTCGCATCGAGGCGCAGTTGCCGATCGAAGACAAGATGGCCCGTGCGGATTATGTGATTTGGAGCGAGGGGGAGCAGTCGGTTCTGTCGCCTCAGATCGAGAGGATATTCCATCCTGCCAAATAAAAAACTGGCGGACTGCTTGCGCAGCCCGCCAGAAACCAAACCCAGTTAGAGAGGAACGTCAGCCTTGCCGCCGCCGTTTAGTGGATTACAGCGGGCCCTGTTGCCCACGCACTGATGACGCGAGCGGCTGGGGAATGCAAAACTCCGAGACACTTGAGTTCCGCATCTCTTCTGACCACTTGACAAGCAGGGGCAATGCCAAGCATCGGGTTCAGCCGAATCCCGCGGTTAAGGGAATCTTTGGCCTGCCCGATGTATAGGGGTGGGCAATGCTGTCTGGGGGGGGTGGATTTCTCAAACCGCCTTCAAAGCGTCAGTTCAAACTCTCGCTCTTGCAGCTGCGTGCTCCACCGTTCAAGAAAACCAAAGTGGTGATACAGCGCCTCTGCCCGTGCGATGAGATCCCCCTGGGGGGCAACTGCGGTCTCTCCCGTGGTCCAGACCTGGTCAAGCTGGGTAAGGGTTGCCTCCAGTTGCTCGCGCTGGTGCTGGAGTTGGCTGCGGGCTTGGGCGATTTGCTGCAGGCAGGGCAGGGCTTTGGTTGTAGTCAGGGCGCGTTCCAAGGCCGAGTTCGAACTCGCTTTCGCTTTGACCAGCGCATCAGCCTGCCGGAGTAACGGGCCCATCCTGGCGAACATCGACATCAAGGACTCGGGTAGTTCCTGGGAGTCCCCGGGTTTGCGGCCGCATTCCAAACTGATGAGATGATGCAGCCTCGACTTGGACTCTTTGAGGGTCTTGTAGGCTTCGTTCAGCCGAGTGCAAGCATCCGCCGCTTGCTGCCGTTCTAAGGGGCTGGCTCCCGCCATTCGATCAGGATGCGTTTGCGAGGACAGCTCGAGGTGGTTGGCCTTGAGAGACTCCAAGTCGACCCGGGGGCGTCGCGGAAGGTGGAGCAGCGCGAAGAAATCCGTCATGCGCTGAAGCTCTCGCCGCAGGAACACGTCGTGGCCGCGTTGGGATTGGTGACTTTGAACCCGCCGTCCGTCAGGGCGTCCACATAGTCCAATTCGCTGCCGGTGACGTAGAGCGCGCTCTTGGGGTCCACTACCACCTTCACCCCGGCAGAACGCACCAGAAAATCGCGGTTCGCCGGCGCATCCTGCAAATCCATTTTGTATTGCAAACCGGAGCAACCGCCGCCCACCACGGCCACGCGCAGCACCCCTTCAGGACGGCCTTGCTTGGTCAGCAGGCCATTCACCTTGCTCGCAGCGTTCGGGGTGAGCTTGATGAGCCGCTCATCGCCCTCGCGGAACCCGGCGGGTGGCGTCTGCTTCTTGATGGTTCCGGAGATCATGACGTTCGAAACTAACTGTGATTCTATGCATCGTCAATTTGACGGCTGCTTGGCCAGCGTCTCATGGCCCTGCCGCAGCATGCGTTCCGTGGTCTCCCACGCGATGCAAGCGTCGGTGATCGAAACGCCGTAGGCCAGTTCATTGGCTGGCTTGGGGAACGGCTGCGCGCCCTCGTGTAGGAAGCTCTCGATCATGACGCCGATCAAAGCCTTGGTGCCGCCCACGCGCTGCTCGATCACGCTGCGCCAAACATCCTCTTGCCGCGCGGGCACCTTGCCGGAGTTGGCGTGGCTGCAATCCACCATCAACCCCGTGGGCAACTTCGCCTTCGTCAACACCCCTTCCGCATCACGGATGCTGTCCGCGTCATAATTCGTCCGTGCCCGCCCGCCGCGCAACACGACATGGCCGGCGGTGTTGCCGATGGTGCGCACCACACTGGTGCAGCCATCCTGATCGATGCCGAGAAAACTGTGCGGCGTGCGCGCAGACGTCATCGCATCCACGGCGACTTGGAGGCTGCCGTCGGTGCCGTTCTTGAATCCGACGGGCATCGAGAGGCCGCTCGCCATTTCGCGATGCGTTTGTGATTCGGTGGTGCGGGCGCCGATGGCCGCCCAAGAGATCAGGTCAGCGATGTATTGCGGCACGATAGGGTCGAGGAACTCGGTCGCCGTGGGCAGTCCCATTTCCGTGATGTCCAACAGCAGTTTCCGGGCGGCGCGCAGGCCGTGTTCCACGTCCTGGGTTCCGTCGAGATGGGGGTCGTTGATCAAGCCCTTCCAGCCGATGGTGGTGCGCGGCTTCTCAAAATAGACGCGCATCACGATCTCCATGCGGTCAGCCAATTCCTTGCGCAAGGCGCTCAATCGCGCGGCATATTCCAGCGCCCCCTTGACGTCATGGATGGAGCAAGGCCCCACCACCACGAGCAGGCGCGGGTCTTCTTGGCGCAAGATGCGGGTGATCCGCTCGCGGCTGGACGACACCAGTTCATTGCTCGCGGCAGAGGACGGCAACTCCCCTTTCAATGCGCGCGGCGCGACAAGGCGAACGATTTCCCGAACCCGCAAATCCTGTGTCTGAAACATGGGACGCGCAGAATAAGCCAACAGCGCGGGGCAACGGAAGCGGGAAAATGGCCGTCATGCCGGCCAATTGACTCTCGACATCAGCACCCAAACTTTGGATTTTTGACCCGTTGTCGTAACCGGAGTTGACCCATGAAAACCATCTTTGACCTGCACCCCAAGCTGTTTGTCGGCGTCGTTCACTTGAAGCCGCTGCCCGGATCCCCCCGATTTCATGGGACCATCGACAATATCATCAATAACGCCATCGTGGACGCGACCGCCTATGACCGGGGCGGTGCTCACGCGCTGTTCATCGAGAATTTTGGGGATGCCCCTTTTGCCAAAGGCCATGTCGGACCCGAGACCGTTGCTACGATGGCCGTAGTGGCCCGAGCGGTCCGGGAACACACCAAGCTGCCGTTTGGTTTCAACGTCCTCCGCAACGACGCCAAGTCAGCCCTTGCCCTGTGTGCCGCAACCGGCGGCAGCTTCATCCGCGTGAACGTGCATTCCGGCGCGATGATCACCGATCAGGGCATCATCGAGGGCGACGCCCACAGCACGGTCCGTTACCGGCAGCAGATCTGTCCCCACGTGCAGATTTTAGCCGATGTTCATGTGAAGCACGCCGAGCCCCTGGGCGAAGCGGGTCTGGGCGATACGGCCCGCGAAACCGTGGAGCGCGGCTTGGCCGACGCGGTCATCATTTCCGGCATCGGCACCGGCTTTGCCACTGACTTTGGCGATGTGGAACTCGCACGGCGCGCTTTGCCGAAGGGTAAGATCCTCATCGGTAGCGGCGTCAACACCCACAATGCCGCCGAGTTCATGAACATTGCCGACGGTTTCATCGTGGGCAGCTCGCTCAAGTTCAACGGCAAACTCGCCTCCCACGTGGACCAAAAGCGGGTCGCCGCGCTCGCCAAGATTGTCGGCCAGTGAGACTGGCTTAGGCTGCCATGGCCAGCGGGTGGGTGAAGTGCGCCAGTAACTGCTTTAGTTGCGCAAGGTGCCCCTTCAGGGCCAGCTTATATTCGGTCCGGTCCGTGTGAAGGATCTCGATCTCCAGATCGAGGACACGCCGTTCGAGCACCTGCACAAGTAGCAACCGCTCTTCTGCTGTGATCTCGATATTCATGATTCCGCCTTTCTCTCGGGAGCTCGGCCTTCCGCTTCCATCGCCAGCGGAAGAGTCATTTGCTCCGTCTTACCCAAGCTACGCCAATTTTTCGCTAAGCCAAATGAGCTTACCACTTGCGGCTGGATGAATCTGGCGCGATAACGGGCAGAGCATGCTTCTTCAAGTCTCCAAGTTGACCAAGTCCTACCCGGCTCCAGCCGGTGGCAGCCTCACGGTGCTGGCGAATGTCTCGCTGGAAGTGGCTGCCGGCGAATCTGTTGCCGTCGTGGGCCCATCTGGCTCCGGCAAAAGCACCCTGCTGCAAATCATCGGCACACTCGACCTGCCCACCCAAGGCAAGGTGCTGCTGGAGGGACAAGACTTAACTCAGCTTGATCAGGTGGCGCTGGCCAACGTGCGCAACATCCGAATCGGCTTCGTCTTTCAATCTCACTATCTGCTGCCGCACTGCACCGTCTGGGAAAACGTCCTCGTCCCGACGCTGGCTGCATCCCCTCCGGCTCCCCTCCTGGGAGGGGCAGGGGGTGGGCTGGCTGAATCCGTCGAATCCCGCGCCGAACGCCTGCTCAAGCGGGTTGGCCTCGCTGAGCGTCTGCACCATTTCCCCGGACAACTCTCCGGCGGCGAGCGCCAACGGGTGGCCGTGGTTCGCGCCTTGATCAATCGCCCCAAATTACTGTTGGCGGACGAACCCACCGGCGCGCTGGATCATGCCAGCGCAGTCAACCTGGGCCAGTTGCTCGTCGAGTTGAACCGTGAGGAAGGTGTGACGCTGATCGTTGTGACTCACTCGCGTGAGCTTGCGCAGACGATGGGCCGCGTGCTCGAAATCAAAGACGGCCAATTGCGATGAAGCTTCGGACGTTAACGACGCGTAGCCTGCGGTTTCACTGGCGCTCGCATCTTGGGGTGGTGATGGGTGCCGCCATCGGCAGCGCGGCGCTCATCGGCGCACTCATAGTTGGGGATTCCGTGAAGGGTAGCTTGCGTGAACGGGCGTTGGATCGGGTGGGCAAGGTAAGGTTCGCGTTGGCGTCCGGGGACCGTCTGTTTGAAGACACCATGGCATTGCGTCTTGATGGGAGGGTGCTAGATCGCAATTCAAGTCCAGTTCCAATCGCCGCTGCGCTCATGCTCAATGGTTCTGCAAACAAGGCAGATGGCTCCGCTCGAGCCCATGGCGTTACCGCGATGGGGATTGAGCCCAAAAGTTGGAGATCGCTTGCCCTCGATGCCCGCCCGCTTTTTGGATTTCTGCCCGGGCAGGCATTGCTGAGTGAACAAGTTGCACAGCAGTTGAAGCTGAAGCTGGGGGAGAGCTTCTTGCTCCGCTTGCCCAAAACATCGGGTCTCTCCCAAGACGCCGTCATGGTAAATCGGGAGGAAACCATGATTACGCTCCGGCTCGAGTATGCTGGGCCTGCTCCGCGTGAGCTGCTGGGTGATTTTGCGCTGCACGCCGGGCAGGGTGGGGCGCAAAACATTCTGGTGCCAATAGAGGACCTGCAGCATGCCGTGGGAGCCGACAGGCAGGCGAATATTCTACTGGTTGCAGGAAACAAATCCAAGGACGACCCCTATCGCTACGATTCATATCTTAAGGTCACGTTGGAGTCCGCATTCAGTGAAAAGTGGCGCCTGTCTGATCTGCAGGCTGAGTTGGATGTTCCGGAGCTCGGTGAGGTGGAACTGCGGTCCCGGCGGGTGTTCCTCGATGAACCGCTGACTCTTTCCGCGCTCGCCGCTGACACCAACTCCCAGCCCATCCTGACCTACCTCGCCAATCTCATCACCGACGGCACGCACGCCGCCCCTTACTCCATGGTCACGGCGGCTGGCGCGCCTTGGACTCCTCCAGGGCTGCGCGACGACGAAATCGTCATCAACCAGTGGCTGGCGGAGGATCTTCAGGCCAAGCCCGGCGATGGACTGACGCTGGTTTACTACGATCCTGAGTCGGGTGCACGGCTGACGGAACGCACGAATACCTTTCGCGTCCACAGCGTCGTGCCGATGAAAATACCATGGGCGGATCGCACCCTGATGCCGCAATTCCCGGGCATCGAAAAGGCCGAGACCACCGCCGAATGGGGCACCGCTTTCCCCTTGGTTCACAAGATTCGACCCCAAGATGACGACTACTGGACCGATTATCGGGGCACACCAAAGGCATTCATCACACTGGCCGCCGGTCAAACGATGTGGTCGAACCGCTTTGGCAACCTCACAGCTGTTCGATTCCCGGTGCCGACGAATCAAGTAGGAGACGGGGCGACGAGTCTCCAATCTGACTCTGCTCAATCAGAACCTCCTCACGTTGCCTCCTACAAAGAAAGTTTAGAAAAGAAAATCCTCGCCACACTCAAGCCGGAGGAATTGGGGCTCCGCTTCGAGCCGGTGCGCGAGCAGGCTCTGAAGGCAGCGGAACAATCCCAGGACTTTGCAGGCTTATTCATTGGCTTCAGCTTGTTCGTGATTGTTGCGGCTCTGCTGTTGATGGCGCTTCTATTCCAGTTCGGCCTGGAGCAGCGGGCGGGGGAGATTGGCACACTGCTCGCGCTTGGGCTGCCCCCCAATCAGGTACGGAGAATGTTTCTGCGCGAAGGGATTGTGTTGGCATTCATTGGTGGCGTGCTGGGAACAGCCGCGGGCATTGCTTATGCCAAAGCCATGCTGCTGGGACTCGTCACGGTCTGGCGGGACGCGGTCGGCACGAGCACGCTGAAATTCTTCGTGACGCCTCAGACTTTGCTCATGGGATTGTTCGCCTCGGCCTTGGTTGCGGCGTTCACACTGTGGCTGGCTCTGCGCAAGCAGGTGAAACGACCTGCTCGGGAATTGCTGGGCGGAGGGCTGGAGGACTCGGGGCCTGAAGGCGATCAGTCAGGGGGCGAAAAAAAGTGGATGAGCCTATCGATCGGTGCTGGGGTGGTTGCCCTAGGATTGGTCGGCTGGACGCTCGCTAAAGGTGACACTGCCAACGCGGGCGCGTTCTTCGGGGCAGGCGCTTTGGTGCTGATTGCCAGCTTAAGTGTTCTGACTGCCCGCCTGTCGCAGCGTTCAAAGTCATCGTCCATCCTCCATCCTCTATCATCGCGGGCGTTGGCGTTGCGCGGTCTCAGCCGCCGCCGCTCGCGGAGCGTGGCCACGGTGGCCATGCTGGCGAGCGGGACATTCTTGATCGTTTCGATTGGTGTGTTTCGGCTGGATGCGAATCGCGACGCAACGCTGCGAAGTTCCGGCACGGGAGGCTTTGCTTTGATCGGCGAAAGCACCATGCCCGTTGTGGCTGATTTTAACACGAAGGCAGGCAGGGAAAGCTTCGCGCTGAACGAATCCGACTTTGAGAATGTGGACGTCGTTCACTTTCGTGTTCGACAGGGTGATGAGGCGAGTTGCCTGAACCTAAATCGAGCGCAGAAACCAAGGTTGTTGGGGGTAAATCCAGACTTGCTGCAAGGGCGCTTCACGATTGCGAAGGGAGAGGGATGGCCTGCGCTCGGTTCCGTGCTCCACGCTTCGCACTCTGCGTTGGAAATCCCTGCCATCGGCGACGCCAATTCCATCCAGTGGGCCATGGGCAAGAAGATCGGTGATGCCATTGACTATGTGGACGAGCGCGGCCAGCCCTTCAAAATTCGGATAGTCGGTGCGGTGGCGAATTCCATCCTTCAAGGTCAGCTCATCATTGATGAAGCAGAGTTCTTAAAACGCTTTCCCGGCGAGAGCGGCTGCAAGTATTTCCTCATTGATGCGCCGACCAATCGGATCGCAGATCTCTCG
>Ga0208783_10002129_pt1 | contig 11479 bp, 12 predicted proteins | sample DEB19_08_DNA_2_FD_184529 | JGI IMG/M metagenome (GOLD analysis project Ga0208783, IMG submission 184529) | Aqueous microbial communities from the Delaware River and Bay under freshwater to marine salinity gradient to study organic matter... | ecosystem: Environmental > Aquatic > Marine >... | reverse complement strand
GGTGCCCGCCGCGATGGCTCCACGGGCCGCGAGCTTCGGCAAGGCGTCCGTGATCCCGTAACGGGCAATCTCGGACTCCGATGCGCCTTGCGCCCGCATCTCGTCGGCAGTCGCCCTGATCTCGCTCGCCGCGTCCACCGGGCCAGTCAGCGCCCCCGCGAGGTTCTTCCCGGTGTTTCCGACGAACGTCTCGCCCGTCGTGGACGCAGGGTTCACATAGTCCAGCGTCGTCCGAGGGACCGCGACGTACCGCCCGTCCCGCATCTCGTACTTCGTCCCGAAGTCCATGCCGCCGGGCGCGGGACCGCTGCTGATCGTCCCGCCCTGCGGAACCCGCGCCTTGGGCTTGCGCTCCGTCACCCACCGTCCGTTTTTGTAATACGACTGCTCCTCGTACTCCGGCTCCCGAGTGGCGGCGGGCGCAGCGGGCGCGGCGGTTGGCGCAGGGGAGGCGACGGGCGCGGCGGCAGGCTTCACCCGCCGCTCCAACTCGGTTATCGCCGCCATCCTCGTCGCGTCACCGGACGCCTCCGCACGACGACGAAGCTCCGCCAGCGCGGCGGTGCGAGTGTCGGGCTGCGCTACCTGATCGCTCACCGACCCTCAACCGCCAGTCGGAACAGTTCGGCGTCGGTCAGTTTCGTCATGTCGGTCGGCGCGGTCTGCTGTGGCTTCGGAGCCTCCATGCGATACTGGCGAAGCATCGCGTCCGCCTCGTCCGCCGACTTCTCCGCGTTCTCCAGGTCGGCACGCGCCGCAATCATCGCCTCGTCATCCTCGCCAAGCCCCTGCTTTGCGAGGTTCGCCACATGGACGCGGAGTGACGCGAGGTTCCTGTTCCGCGACCGGAACAACTCCTGCGCGTTATCCGCGTTCAACCGCCCCGCGGCGATCTGCGCCTTCATCTCCTCGATGTCCCGTCGCATCTGGAGTTCCACCCGACGCGCCTCGACGGATGCCTCTTGCGCCGACTTCTGGAGCGCGATCCTTTCGCCCGCGATCTTCTCGCGGGACTTGATGCCCGCGTCGGACATGGACAGTCTCGCCTCGCGGTTCTCGTCCGCCGTCTCTGCGCCGATACGGTATCCCTCGCGGCGCACATCCGCGGTGAGCCCGGCGCGGGCGTTCCGACCCTGCTCGTTCATCTCGGCGGTCACCGGACGATCCATCGCCGACGCCATCGACGCGAGGCTTGACAGCTTCTCCACCGGGAACCCGGCGGCGAGGGCCGTGCGGGAGAACTCGCCTCCGGTCGGGGCGCGGAGCTTCGCCGCAGACGCCGGGCTCCCATTCGGAAGGATCGTCTCGCCGCCGTACTCGTACGTCGGAGCCGACGCCGTACGCAGCGCATTGGACGCCGCCGCGCCCTGCGCCATCTCGGCTCGCGCCTCCTCCGCCTTGATCTTCGCCTCGCCCTCCTTGAGAACCATGTCGCGCTCATCGTACCGATGGCGCATCGCCGCGAGTTCCTTCGCCTGCTCCGCCGTCTGCCTCTGGAGACGGATGCGCTGCGCCTCCAACATCATCTTCGCCAACGCCTGCGACCCGCGAGGCGTCTTGGCTCCCCGCGCGTGCGCCGCCTCCAGACCCTTGTCAATGTCGCCCGTGGCGATGTATCCGCCGACGAACGCATCGTTCAGGTCACGAAGCTCGTCTTCCTCCCGCTTCTGCGCCACCATCGCGGGCACCGCCGCGATCTGCTCCGACAGCCTCGCAAGCCCGCTCGCCTTGATCCCGCGCATGTTGCGGGCATGGTCGGAAAGCGCGGCGGAACGCTTCGCGCCCGTCGTCAGGATGATGTTGGCGAGGTCCATGTCGTCCGTCCTTCTCGGCTAAGTGAAGCCGTACCCGGTCTGGTAGCCCGAGGCGTACGGTCCAGGCGGGCGCATCTGCATCGACGGAGGCTGCACGCCCGCTGCCTGTCCGGCCCCGAACAGGTTTCCAAACCCGCCAGCCATCTGCGCCGCGCCCATGATCCCGTTCATCGCCATATCCATGTACGCGAACTTGTCCGTCCGGTTCTGCTCCTCCCGCGCGAGGTCCGCCTGCAAATCCTCAAGCTCCTTCTGCGCCCGCAGCGCCTCCATGAGCCCCGAAAGCTGGCTGTTCAGGTTGTAGAGGACGGACGGGTCTTTGACCCCCGCCTCAAGAGCGATCTTCCGGGCGACCACGTCGGACTGCAACCCGATCTCGCGCCCAAGGTTCTTCTCTTCCATGTCCGCCACCTTCAACCCGAAGTCCGCCAGCGACGACGCCAGTTCCGCATCCGCGTCAAGAGCCATGCGCCCGGCGATTGCCGAACCCGCAGGCGATGACGGGTCCATGCCGCGCAGGCCGAGGGTTGCCGCGACCGTCCGCAGGCGATCTTCGGAGTTCCCCTTGATCCCGGCGGCGATTTGCGACCGCGCCTTGGCGAGGTAGTCCGCGCCAAACGTGGGGGTATTGATCATCCGGTCGAGTTCCGTCCGCATCCGGTCGAACGCGGGCTCGCCCTCCGTTTCCCACTCCGCCGTGCGCTCCGCGATAGCGTTCTGCTCCCGAAGCTGATCGACCTTGGTCCCGAACGCGCCGGGGCGGGGCATCGTCCGTCCCCGCGAGCGGGCGTCACGACCGATCACCGCCCGCGCCGACTGAGCGGCGTTCTGGTCGAACGTGGACGTGGAGAAGTCCGGTGGCGTGAACGTGGCGGGATCAAGCCCGGATCGACCCGCGATGCGATCCACACGCTGACCGATGCGCCGCGCCGCGCCGGACATCCCGAGACGTTCGGCAAGCGCCTGCGCCGTGACGTAGCGTTGCAGGCGGTCGCTGTCCCGCGTGCTAGCGGTCGGCGTCGGGGTAGTTTGGTCAGACATCTGTCACCGTCCCGGAAGGATGATGTAGTCGAGAGCCGCAGAAAGATGCTCTACCGTGGGGGCGTTCCCGTACGGGATCGCCCGGAATGCAAGTGTACCGCCTCGCGGGACGCGAACCTCGGGTTCAACGCGCTTCTCCACCCACGTCCCGATGCCCCTGGTCATGGCGATCTCCCACTGCCCCGTGAACACCCCGTTTGCGATGGTCCCGAGGAGGAACCGCCAGTAGTCTGTCGGGCTCGGCGGCACGCTCGCCCCAATGGTCATCTGAATGCCGCGCACCCGGACGCCGCCGGAGTCCACCGGGGCGATCCCGAGGAGAGACGTCCGCCCCACGGTCAGCGTCCCGATGTGGGTGGCGACCGTCATGGCCGAGGGGGTGTTGATGACCGGGGACGCGGGGATCACTGGATGTTCCCCCCCTCAACCTCGATGTCCGCGAGGACGTTTGTCACTTGCGGGTCGCCCACGGTCGAAGTCCCGTACCACGCCAGCGCGAAGAGGGTGGACTGCCGCCGGACGCGCGACTTATTGAACGCCGTGTTAGCTGTGTCGAACGTGAAGATCGCGCCCTCTTCGCCCGTGATAGCGGTAGTCGAGGACTGCCCGTCGAGAAGGACGCCGACGCTGACCGTGGTTGACGTGGACTCCCCGCGCTCGAAGCGGTGGCGGACTTGCTCAAACGTCTTCGGCTGGACGGGCTCGCCGAAGTCGAAAAATGCCGTCTGTGCCAGCCACCGGATCGCGCCCGAGTAGTACGTCCAGGTCGAGGAGGCGTCGATCACCGAGTCCTCTAGGACGACTTCGGTGGACGAGATGACATCCGCCACGAAGGACACTCGAAGCGGGTACGTCGAGGAGCCCGTCGCCAGAGTCATCACAAACGGGACGCCGCATTGTCGGCGCGTCGTCGCGTCGAAATCGCCCGCCGCGTCAGTTAGCGCATAGGCGGTCCCGGAGTCCGACGTTTTCACGGTCGGCGACCCGTTCATGTCGTAGACCTGTTGCTGGTCGAGGTACACGTTGCCGAAGTCGTCTCCGAACGCGACAACCTCGTCGCCACCGGAGTTCCGAATGGACATGGACGACGAACACCGACGACGCCACGGGCCGCGCCACGAACCAGTCTCCGGGTCAAAGCACAGTTCCTCGCTCATCGCCCAGCTATCGGTCGGAACGTAGAAGACGTGGACGAGGTTCGTCGCGGGGTCGTAGCGCACCACCGTCTCGGAGATCAGGGACGGCTCAAACCCGGTAGTGAATATCCCGGTGACCGCGTCGTATGCGTCGGTCCCGACACCCTCGAACTGCGTCTGCGGTGGGAACTCGTCTATCGCGGAGTCGGCACCAAGGGGGCGCGGCATGGACGCGCCGTCGAATACTCGCACGCCCTTGGACGGGTGAACGTAGACCCAGCCCATCGGCGTGATGCACCCAGCCTCGAAGCCCACGCACCCCTCTGGCGCAACCTCTTGGACGATCATCGTGAGCGACGGGTCGGCGGAGAAGTCGTTGGCGAGGCGGTAGAGATGTCGGCGGGTCTGCGCGTACGTTGAACCGCTCATCGAGAACAGGTGGAGGAGGTCGTCGGACTTGTCGAAGCCGATGAACACCTGCTTGAGCGGGTCGCAGTTCATGGGCTTGTTGGGCTCCGTGAACTGGACCGTCCGAGTGTCGCGGTCGTCAATGATCTCGTACTGTTGGTTTGACCCCGACGCGCCGACAATGGGTGGCTCAACGAACAGCGACCGCCCCGAGATGTTCGACACGGCAGAGACGATCCGGTAGTCCGTCGTGTCCGTGTTGGTGAACCGTAGTTTCAGCCCCACAAGCGCGGCAGTGGGCGACAGCGCGGAGTTCAGCACTACGTCGCGCGACCCCTGAGTGACCGTTGCGAGCCCGGCGTTTACAACGCCCATCGAGCGGACACCGTACAGCGCAAGTCGCCCCGTGGGGTGTGAGAACGCCTTTGCGAACGCGGGCACCGGACCTTCTTCGTAGCGCGGGTTGATGTCTAGCCCAGCCGTCTCGTTCCCGACGATCTCCTCGTCCAGAAGGTCATCGAGGAACTGAACGAACGTGTCGGAACCCCACGCGATAGACGTGACGCGGAAGAACACGTCCTGCTGATCCGACGTGTTACGGAAGATGTCGATGATGTCCATGAACGCGGACGCTGCCGCCCCGTACTGGCCGTTCGCCAAAAGCAGGAACCGCGCGTTTTGCCCGAAGTAAGTGTTGGACCCAGGAGTCGTCTCCACGCCGAGGTCGGTTGGAACCTTCGATATGGGAGACAAGCCGGACACTTGGCCCGTCTTGGAGCTTCGGAAACGGTACGCCCACAGGTAGCCGCGTCCGTAGATGCGCCCGTTCCCGGGCCACGATACGGATGCCTCCGCCACGAGAACAGGCTGCGGAACGATCAGGTTGGTGAGCGCAAGCTGAGAGTAAGTATCCACCGCCCGCAGGATGATGGAGTTCTCGTTCTCGCCGTTGAACAGACACAGCCCGTCACGCGATGGAACCGTACTCAGTGGGAGGAAGAAGTTGAAGCGCGAGAAGTCGTCGGCGTTCGCAAGCTGCGACGTGTTCTGAAAATCGAAGTCGATGGTGCGCCCGCTCAAGACATCCTCTGTATTGCCAGCACGCCGCCACACATGACCGCGCAGTACGACCCGCCACGAGAGTCCGTGAACGCGCCGCCACCTTGGATCGGGCGAAGGGACGGGTATGCCGACGGCCCGGCGCTCCCGATGCCCGCGCCGCCGGACTGTGCGCCGTGGGCAGCGAAGCGAGAGAAGTCAGGGACGCACACCGCGCCGGACACCATGAGGCTTGTAGACCCGGCGAAGTGGATCACGTCGCCCGCCCTCGGGAACCGATGCTCGGTCGCTTGAAGCGCGGCACTTGTAGACACGGCGGTCGTTCGCAGAAGCGAGCGGATGATGTAGCCTTTGAACGTCTCCCCAGCGCCAGCGGGCGACGGGTACGTCGCATAGTGCCAGAACCCGCTTTGATACGCCGTCGTACCTTGGTGCCTATCCGTCGCCGTAAGGCTGGACGTAGACGCAGTGGACCCGCGCGTAGAGAGCAACGTCAGGCTTTGCCCGTCGCGGATCAGCCGAACGAAGCATCGCACGATTGCGCCGCCGCTCGTCAGGGACGCTGAGTATAGCGGGGTTGCGCCGACCAGCGTGTACGTCCCCGATACCACGCCGGGCGAACTCGTCGTCTTGACGACAGCGTACAACTTCCCCGCGTTTGCGTGTGCGCTCCCGTAGACACCGACGTTGATAGCCACAATCGTAGAGTCAACGAGCCACTTGAAGATCGGAACCTCGGCGTTGACCGCCCGTGTCGCCGTCGCGTGGAACGCCAGATCGAGCGTCCATTGTGTCCCGAGGTCGGAACCGTCGCGTGACGTTTGCCCGACGACGTTCGTGGCGTCACCGTCAAACTCAAGCTGCGGGAACATCCCGGGGGTCGTGCCACCAGACGGCAACCGCCCAGCCCACGTCCACGCCTTCGGCCCGAGACGAGGTCCGATCCACTCGTGACCAACGTCCACGGCGCGAACCAGCGTCCCGACGCGACGGTTCGTCGCCGGGTGCGCCGTGTCCAGAGGGCCGGAGACGGGGATCGGGAGGTACTTCTTCTCGCCCATCAGGTCGTCGGCGGGGGGTATTGCCACGCGCTCGACAGCGAGTCGCGCGACTCCCACGCACTCCGCATCCGTGTCTGCGCCCCTGCCTGCTCGTAACCCATCGCCTGCCGGAGAGCCATCTTGTAGCGGTCGGTCCAGAAAGCGTACCGACCCTCGGAGTCGTCCTGACCCCAGCACAGCGCGAGAGTCCCGAACTTCACGGCGCGGTCGAAGTACCCGGGCACCCCGAGAACCGTCGAAGTTGACGCCGCGACCGCCAACTCCGTCGCGCGTGTCATGGCGACGTAGGCGAACGAATACTCGTCGTCCGGAGCAGGCGTCAGCCACTCGCGCAGGGAGTCGTCAGGAGACGCGCCAGAGTTGAAGATGTACGGCGAGCGGTAGAGCGGGACTCCCGTGTCACCCGCAATCGACCGACCCGGAGTCGCCTCGTCCGCGCCGTAGATCAGGTCCGGCATCCCCTCGCGCCAAACGCGAAGAACCTGGCCAACCGTGGACGGGTACGTCACGAGAGGGAACACCATCTGGTACGTCGCCGTCGCGGCAGTCGCACCCGCGTACACCGAGGACAGCGTGCCCGCCGTGTCCGCTCCGTTGCGCGTCACCGTGTACCACGTCGAGTCCCCGTCGAAGAGGACCACCGCTAGAGGGTTCGTCGTCAGGAGAACGCCCGACGAGAACGTCACGGACGCGCTGTTCGCCGTCAGGGACACGGTCCCCGTCGTCACGGGAGCCTTCGTCGTGAACGTACCGCGGTGGTCCGCACCGACTAGCTCGTGAATGTCCGCGAGGATGAGGTTCAGCTTCCGCACAACCTTCGCCTGCGGAAGGTCTGGAATGAAGTCGTCCACGAAGTCGAGGACGTTGGCGAGGGTGGGTTGCCCCACTAGAGCGTCTCCACTTGGACGGTGTACCGCCCGCCGGAGATCGCCGTCAGCGCCTTACCGAAGAACCCGACCACGTCGGCGGCAGCAACGTCTGTCCCGCTCGCCGCCGTCGCGCTGATCTTCTGCGAGTAACCCACCGTCACCGTCGCCACGCCCTTGACGTTCGTGTGCTTGCCGGAGACGAGGATGTAGCAGTAGTTCCCCTTGGTGACCGTGGTCACGGCCACGCCCGCCGGGGGGTTGTTCGTGAGTCCCGAGGAGTTCGCCGTCCCCGCGAGCGCGTTGGAAACGTACTCGCCCGGCGTCGTGCCGCCAGCGGTTGTCGCCGCCCAGCACACGACATCGCCGTCCGCGAGGTTGTTGTCGCCCGCCCCGTTTGCGACGCGGACGTACTTGTAAATCTTCCCCTGATACTCGCGAGTCGCGCCGAGGACATCGAGAGTCCCGGACGTGTCGTTGACGAGAGTGGGGTTCCAGACCGAAGGAAGTGGCATCCGTGAACCTCCGCGACCGTTGGGGCGTTCGGCAAACTACACCGAACGCCCCGTTGTCAGAACGTCTTGACTAGGCCGCGAGACAGTGGATGAGCCCGGCCACGGTGTTCGCCGCGTCCACGTCCGCCGCGAGAGCGTCGGCGAAGTAGAGCGACGGGTTGGGGTCCGCCGCCGAGTCGCACGCGCCGTCCGTGCCCGTAGCCACGACCAGCGGAACGCCCGCAGCGATGTCGTCGTCGCCGTTGGTGACGAGGGCCGAGTGGTAGCCAGCCGTCTGCACGAACCCGTAGTAGTTCTGCGTGACCGCGAGCAGAGCGACACCCGCGCACTGGTTCCCGATGGACGAGCCACCCGACCTGTCGTTCGTGACGGCGGTCGCCGTCGCGTTCGCCCAGGTGCAGGACTGGCCCGCAGCGTACGTCACCGCGTCCTTGAACTGGACGTAGCGGTACTTGTTGATGTAGGGGACGCCCGAGACGAGGATCGTCTTCTGGAACACGTCTCCGAGCGAGTAGCGCGGAGCCGCGTCGTTGACGGTCGTGGGGTCTTCGGTGATGTTGTTCGGCATTTGTGTCTGTCCTTCCCGGCGGTTAGGCCGTGATCCCCGAGAGAACGCCGAAGCGGTCGGGGCGCTGGATGCCCCACGTCAGTCCGCTCGCCACGCGGGTCTGCTGCGCGACGAGGCGGTCGTTCGGGTTGGCGGGGTGTTCGATGTAGTTCGTGAAGTCCTTGTGGACGAACATCTTCATGTAGTTGAAGTTGAGGAAGTAGGCGTACCCGGACGGGCAGCCCGTGTCCCACATGACGGGGATGCCGCGGTAGCGGACCCACTTGGACGAGAGTTCCGTGTTGGCTTCCTTGGCGAAGTCCGTCACGCGGTGGATGGCTTCGAGCTGCGCCACCATGTAGCCCCACGTCGTCGCGTCGGTGATGATGAGGCTCACCGGGTCAGCGCCGCCGTTGCCCGCGCACGACTGCGTCATGGACGAGAGCTTCGACAGACCGTTCGCGGCGAACGAGCCCACCGTGTCGGCGTTGTTGCGCCAGAACGTGTTGGGGGACGAGCGGGAGACGCCCCACATCGTGCCGGAGGTCGTGGTCGTCGGGATGTACGCCTGGATGCCCGGCACCTTGTCCTGCGACCCGTGAACCACGTCGCCCTGCGTAGACCAGAGCGCCGTGTAGAGCGTCTGCGCCTTGGAGCGCATCATCTGGTCAAGCTGCTCGCGGGCGCGGTCGAGCGCCTTGCCGGGACCGCTGTTCTCCACGACGTCCGTGCGGTAGAGGGCGCAGTAGTCGGTGAGGTACGCCCACAGCGACTCGGCGCGGGTCAGACCCTCGTCCACGTTGGTCGAGAGGCTGGAACCGCGGTAGAACCACTGCGTGTTGGTCGAGGAGCCGACCGACAGCGGCATCTCGACGCGGATGCCGGACTGGCTCGCGTCCGTCTTCTGCCCGGTGATGCCGAGCGAGCGGAACATCGTCTCGATGGAGGGGCCGAGGAGTCCCGGCTGCTTCACGCTGCGGTACATCAGCGCGAGGAGCGGGGTCTGCTGGAAAATCTGGTCGAACGCGACGTTGCTGGCGTAGTGATCCAGCGTTGCCACGTCTTCCGCCGTGAAGGTCACGGTACGGGTGGGGGGCGTGAACGCCATGACTGTGATGTCCTTCTTGCTGGGTCATGCCCAGCCGCGAGAAGGCTAATCGAGCGTGTACGTCACATCCTTGAGATTGCCGCCGGACGAGAGATAGTCGCGCACCTTGGCGAGAGCCTTGGGATCGTTGCGACCAACGGAGAGCTTGCCCGGTGACGCCGAACCACGAGGGGCCGCGCCAGCCAGCTTGCTTCCCTTTGCCGCTTCGATGCGCCCGTGCTGCGCTGCGTTTGACCGCCGCGCCGCTTGGGTCGCCTTCCACTGCGAACCGATGAGCTTCGCCGCGTACTGCGGGCGACTGCGCTGGATGAGCTTGAACTCCTGATCCTGCTCGAACGTCCGACGCAGGGCTCGGAACTCGGGGGTTCTCATCTCGTCGCTTGTCACGCCCGAAGCACTCAGGCTTCGCTCAAAGGCTGTCTCCGCCACGGTCCCGTTGATGGGCGCGAGCTTCTGGTCAAGAAGCGCCGCGACCCTCGCGAGAACCTGCTGCTCGATGAACTGCCCGTGAGCCGCCATCTTGCGAGCCCACGCACCGTTCTCGTCTCCCTCGACGTGGAACTCGCGATTAGCGAACTCCGCGTACGGGTCCAACTCCGGCGCACCGCCTCCGCTCGGGGACGAACCCCGGTCGGAAAGCGCCTGCACCAGCATACTCTCAAGCTGTTGCACACGGGCTTCGAGCGCCGCCTTCTCTGGCGGCTCGTCGCCTGAGCCTCCCCCGACGCCCTGTTCGGAGGTCTGCTCTCCCGGCTCGGGCAACACGCCCTCTGCCGAGTTCTCGTCGGACGGCTGTTCGCTACCGAGGGCCGTTTCCGAGGACGGGACATCGCCGTCCAGCGGGGCATTCTCGGCGCTGCCGCCTTGATCGACCTGAGAGGGATGAGGAGCGGTCTGTGCCGACATTCCTACGTCCCTCCGAAGCCGTACTTCTTGTTCGCCTCGAAGCCGCGCATTCTGCCGCGAGCATCCGAAACGGTCGCCGTCTGGTACGACGCATGGGTCGCGCGGGATACGATCTTCCCGAACCCGTCGTACGTCAGGCGCTCAACCAGGAACGTCCCGTGCGGGACCACCGTTCCTTCGAGCTTGTCCCACTTGGGGTCCGTCGAACTCTCGATCTTGTCCGCGACCCACGACATCGCACCGTCCGCCTCGTTGCGGTAGGGACGGCGGAACTCCCACGACGCGACGAGGTCCGGGAGCGTGGCGGGATCGACGGGCTTCGGTGACAGCGCATCGACCGCCGCCTCAAGCTCCTTGATCCTCGCCCGCAGCGCCGCGTCATCACGCTTGGTGACGGGCTTTTCGGCAGCCTTGGTTTCGGCGACCGCCGTAGTGGCATTGTCATCGACGTACGGAGGGGTGTCACTCATCGGTGGGCAGTCTGCCATACTGCCCGGTGTCGTGTCAAGTGCGCCACTCAGATGATCCCACGCCTTTTCAGGTCCGCCTTGTACGCCTCCATGTTCGGCGGTCCCGACTTGAACCCCGGATCGTCCAGCGAGTTCCGCCCCGCCGGACACGGACCCTTTGAGCCGCCCTTTACCCATTCGATGATCTCCCGACGCATCACGTCGCCTACTTCGCCCTTCTCCACGTCCCGCCAGCCACGCTCGCGGTAGACCCGCTTCATGTGGGCGTAGTCCTCGACGTGGACGCCCGTCTGCTCAAACACCTTCTTCTTCTCGTCCGCCGAGAGTCGGTAAGTGTTGGACGCGGGCATGAACTCGTCCACGGGACGGTCATCCGCCGGACGGTCGAACTCCCACCCCTCGGCTTCCGCCTCGGATCGAGGAACGTACTTCAGCCGACCCGGGGCGATCTTGGCCCACACTCGATCGGTGGTCATCGGACGAACCTCATGGGGTCGCCCGCGCTCGCGCCCGTGGCGATACGCCCGCCGCCGACATTCGCGCTTGCC
>Ga0208783_10002127_pt1 | contig 11485 bp, 11 predicted proteins | sample DEB19_08_DNA_2_FD_184529 | JGI IMG/M metagenome (GOLD analysis project Ga0208783, IMG submission 184529) | Aqueous microbial communities from the Delaware River and Bay under freshwater to marine salinity gradient to study organic matter... | ecosystem: Environmental > Aquatic > Marine >... | reverse complement strand
TTGTTGTTTAAGAGTAAATAAACCAGTTGGCATGAATCACCTCAAAAAGTAATCGTGCCAGAAGCAACGAATCTGTAAACACGCCATGGGCCTGTGACATAAGTTTCAGGTGAGCCTGTTGTTGATGTAGCAGGGGCTAAGTAAGATGGGTAGCGGATGATGACTATGCCAGAACCGCCTGTTCCTGCTTTAACGCCAGCAAAACCACCGCCATTGCTTGAGCCGCCTCCACCACCACCTGTATTAGCAAGGCCACTTGACCCTGCTCTCAAATAGCCTGTGCTTTGGCCTCCACCATTACCACCATTTACTGCAATACCACCAGCAGTAATTGATGAACCACCACCGCCACCAGCGTATTGAATTGCTGAACCTGAAATTGAAGATACCAAACCAGTACCGCCATTTCCACCACCACTTGCACTTCCCGCTACACCAACAGAGCCAGCACCACCGCCACCTCCAGATGGATAAGGTGCGCCATTAGCACCAGCACCACCAGCAAAACCTTGTCCTGATGTTCCAGACCCTGCTGTTGAACCCGTATAACCCGCACCTCCACCAGAACCGCCAGAGCCAGCATTTACGTTATAAATGCCGCCATAACCACCACCTATGGCAGTTATAGTTGTTCCACCAACAATGGTTGAATTTGAACCAGCCGAACCAACGCTAGTAGTGCCACCATTTCCTCCAGCACCAACAGTAACAGTAATTGATGAGCCAATAGTTACTGCGTATCCAGTAGCAGTTAAAAGGCCGCCAGCACCGCCAGCACCACCATCATCGCCTGTATCGCTTCCACCACCACCCCCGCCAGCAACGACAAGGTATTCCACAGTCTTGACAGGGAAGTTGATGCCGTTAAGTCCAGCACTTAAAATTCCACCTACTCGTTTGGACATGATTTAGTCCTTAAGAGAGTTCTTCGTAGCTTACTGTGTAGGCAATTTTTGAGGCTGTGCTACTTGTCACAACGATAGACTTGTCTTCTTCAAGATAGAAAGAAGTTGATTTATCAGACACAATCAAAGAAGCATCAGGAGGGACTGAAACAGTCGATGCCAATGGGTATGAAGTGCCAGAGCCAGCAGCAGCAGTATTTACCGCCACAGTTGTGTCATAAGCACTTGTGCCATCCACATTAGCAGCAATAATCATGTTTACTTTGAGAACCTTGCCAGATGAGGCAGCGTTAGCAAGCAATACATTTGCCGATGTGTTTGATGGAGTAGCGTAAGCAGTCTTCGCTGTGATTAGCGAAACATTAACGATATTTGGTGCAGCCATTTTAAGTTCCTTTAATTAACCACCGAAAACCATCGCCATAGCGATAGCCTTACCTGTTGTTGCTACACCAACTAAAGTGTTGTTTGCAGCAGAAATTGTTTTGTTTGTTAAGGTTTCAGTACCTGTCAGAGTAACGAATGAACCTGATGTAAATGCAGCACTACTCCATGTTGAACCTGTCCAAACAAACAAATTGTTAGTTGCTGTATTCCAGTATAAAGCACCTGTGAGTAAAGCATTACCATCATTGTCAACAGATGGTGCAGTTGACTTAGCACCTAAATATCGGTCATCAAACGAGTCGTATGAGGCAGCAGCACTCGTAGCACTAGCAGCAGCAGCCGTTGCGCTTGTAGATGCTTCACCTGCGCTTGTAGAGGCATTTGTAGCACTCGTTGAAGCGTTAGATGCTGAAGTTGCAGCAGCAGCAGCACTTGTCGCAGCAGATTCTGTTGAACCAAACAGCGTATCAATCTGGGCAGATGTGTAAGTATCTGTAATGCCAAAACCACTCAGAGTAGTTGGATTAGTACCTGCTGTAATTCGTCCATAAGCGTCAGCAGTTACAGACTTATATGTTCCTGCTGTTACACCAGAAGTCGCTAAGTCGATATTGTCTGAGTTAACAACAATACGGCTAGAAGACGCTGTGCCAACATCAATAGTGTTACCACTCTTTGTCAAACCTGCGCCAGCAGTAATCTGACCTGCACCAGAGAATTGAGCAAAGGTAACTGCTGTAGTGCCTAAAGTACCACCAGCAGTAATCGTTGAGATGTAACCATTGTTGGCTTGTGTTGTACCTTTTTCAATAAATGTAAAGGCAGCAACCAATTCATCCCATGTATTAGCATCTGTTGTTCTAGCCCATGTACTAGAGGCACACAGATAGATACCATTCTGTGAAGAAGTAGATTGGTCTTTAACCAGTACTCGGTCACCAACAGATACTGCAATGCCATCAATAGTTTGTGTACCAGACAATGTAATGTTAGCTGTTGTAGCCACAACACAAGAGGCTTTAGCATCAATACCTTGGGCTAGTGCATCTACATAACCCTTGTTGGCAGCATCAGAATCATTTACAGGGTTTGCCAAGCCAGTAATGGTTGCCGATGTGCCTGCATCCATATCCAATGAACCAGAGATGGTCACATTGTTGAATGTTGAAGTACCAGAAGCAGCCGTTACATTACCTGTGACATTTCCTGTGACATTACCAGTCACATTACCTGTTACAGCACCTGTGTGTGTTCCTGTTGTGTTGCCAGTTACATTACCAGTCAATGCGCCAGTAAAGCCAACAGTAGCTGTTACATTCGTTCCTGTGATTGCTTGGGCAGATGAACCACCGATAACAGCACCATTGATAGTACCGCCAGTAATCGTTGCAGAAGACGATGTAATATTGCCATTGACACCACCAGAGGCAGTAATTGCACCTGTCATGGTAGATGTGCCAGTCACATACAAGTTACCACCAACAGTTACATTGTCACCAGCAGAACCATCTTGAAAGTTCTTCAACTGAGCCATCAATTGACGAATGGCATTGTTGACCAAACTCGGGGCCATACCTTCCGCTAGGTTAATACTGTTAATGTCAGTATTGTTCCCTGCGGTACTGCTGTATTCTGAAATCTTGGTCTTTGCCATGTTAGTCCTTATTGGATACCCAAAAGATTACGCTGTTCTTGGTCTAAGTCTTCAATAGACAAAAGACCTCTAGCTGTTATTGGCGTTACCGCCCTTAATGCGCCACCTGTTGTTTGTGGAACTCCACCATAACGCATCATATTGGCTAAATCCTCTACGCTAGTTCTACGCATATTTGTAGCACCTACACGAGAGCCAGCAGCACCTAGAGCCATTGGGATACCAACAGCAGGGGCCATCACAGTTGCGCCACCAGTAAACAATCCACTCACAGGGCCAGTCGGTGCAAAGCGACCAAAGAACTTCAACATATTCTGAACATTACCACCTTTAGCGGCTTGCTCAATAGCGGCTTGCTCATCTTTAGTGAACAAACGCATTTTCTTGTCGTTCTTTGCCAACTGACGCAACTGTTTAGCAAGAGAGTTTTCCTCACCAGATTGTGTGAATTTACTCTTATCTAGCTTTGCCTCGTTAAGCATATCCTCAAAGACTTCAGACTTCTTCATCTTTGAATAAGCATTACGAGCCTCTGACCACAACTGACCTGCGTTTTTCATGTCACCAGCAGCAATTGCTTCTTTAGGTACAGTCATCAAGTAATTGTCGTAGTCATCCAAAAGTATTGATGCAATTCGTCTTTCTTCTGGGTCAACACTCTTTTGACCACCACGAATCATCTTACGCAAAGCCTGAAGTTCAGTCCAATCTTTTGGTTGCGTAGTAGATGTAAGTTCTTCAATAGCACCAGAGATTTTTGGATATGCTTTAGGCGTATATCCTTCATCTCTCAAACCTTTTGCAATCTTATCCATTGAGTTAACAAACTCATCAGTTTTTAACTGGACACCAGATTGTTGCAATTGGTTATATCTGTCAGTAGCAATTCTGTCCAATGCTTGTGTAGATAACGCTTGCTCTTTTTGAGGACGCTTAACGCCACCAGCCATTCCTGTTGCCAATGTTGCAGCAGCACCAGCCAAAGGATTATCAGTAGTTTCTGTGACTGTCTGACCAGTCATAACTGCTGTTGGAGAAACAATCGCTTGAGTCTTAGGCGCAACAGCTAATTGCTCTGTGACACCACGAGTAACTGGAGATGCTGCTGTCGTAGATGCTTTAATCAATGAGGGGATAGTTCTAGCTACACCAGTCATGGATTCAAGACCTGCACCAACAACTCGCTCTGTTGGAGTTTGTGTTTCAGGTGCAGCAGGGACACCAGCACGAGTCATCAAGTTTTGAATAGCTTGAGATGCTGGCATCAATCGCTTGTCAGTAAATGGAGAAGCAATTAAGTTAATTAAAGAGTTAACAGCATCAGCAGCAGGGACAGCCATTGAGCCAACAACAGCACCTAGTGGGCCACCATACGAGCCAATCTGTGCGCCAGTCAATGTAGGGGCCATAGCACGATAAGCCAAACCTGCACCACGCTCAAATGATTCTCTGAGTGTTGGCTCTTTAGGTTGACCTTGATTCAGAATTGTCAAACCAGAATCAGAGACTTTAGTTAAATCTCCAGCTTGCAAAGCAAGCAAATCACTATCTGATAATTTAGTTAAATCCATTATCCACCACCAGCCTTTTTGCGTCTTTCAATCTCTGCTTGAACAGCGTTTTGCAAGCCACTCATTGCAGGTGCTGCTGGTGCTGGTGCAGGAATTGGGACAGTAATCTCTTTTGCCGCACGACCAGATGCAACTTCAGCAGATTTAAGCAAGTTTGTAAGACGCTCTTGCTTTGTTTTAACTGTTGCAGCACTATCTCCCATTTGTGGGAAGAAAGATTTTTTGTAACCAGCCAACTGCTCACGGCTATATGCCGCACCAGTTCCCAATGTCAAAGCCGCATCAAGAATATCCTCTTGTGCTGCCTCAACAATCTGACGCTGTTCGGTGTTAATCTTGTTTGGCAAGAAATCTGTTCGTGAAACAAAACGAGCAACTTCAGCAGAAGTATTTGGCAAAGCCGCTTTAGGGTCTAAACCAATTGCTTCATTCATTTGACCTACGCTGAAGTTCAACCGACTAGCCAATGTTGCGGCTTTACGCTCGCCTTCATTTGGCATATTGATTGTTGTAGCTGGTCTTTTTTGTTCTTGCAAAACAAGATACGCTTTTTGTTGTGCTGGAGTTAATTTATTAAAGTCTTGGAACTCTTTGATAGATGCAGCAGGTGCTTCTGGTGCTGTATAAAGAACACTCATGTTGTCTTTATCAAGAACAACATTGCCTACTGTTACAGTATCACGCTTCTTAGAGCCAGCAACTAATCTTGGAGGCATACCAGCAGAAATCTCATAAAGCGCACCATTAACTTCTTTGTACTCTGGTTGCAAATCTTTAAGTGCTTTACGACCTTCAGGAGTAGCCATTAGTTTAGGTGCTAATGCTTCCATGCCAAGACCAGCAGCTTGTGGCTGATTTGGCCCTGCAATCTCTTGACCCATCATGTTTGTCAATGGTGTCTCAGCAAACACTTCAGGACGATATGCTTTTGTAATCTCTTGCTCAACAGCTTGTTGACGCATCAATGCCTGTTCTTCAGCTTTACGCTTACGAATCATGTCTTGCAATTGGACATTCTGTAATTGCTCTTGCAAAGCACCTTGCATACCACCACGATATGCTTGTTGACCACGCTGTAAGCCTTCAGCAATAGAAGCACCTGTGTTGCCACCTTGGAACAATCGTCCTGCTAGGGCATACAAGGCTTGGGCTTGTGCATCGTCACGATTACGAGCAATGTCAGCAGGTGACATACCCAACAGACCCATTGTGTCTGCGCCACTTGTACCGAAAATGTCTAATAGTCCAGCCATTTTTAATCCCACCAGTTAGAGCCAAGTGCAGGTGCATTAGCGTCAATAGTACCCATCCAATTGGTGTTTGCTGTTGGTGTAGAACCAAAAGGGTTTAACCAACTAAGGTTAGGCGAACCTAAATTCTTGTAAACACCAGCAGCCGTAGCAGCAGTACCTAAAAGGTTTTGCAATGTTGATGTGTCAGCAGCACCACTAGATGTTTGTTGTCCAACTCGACCTAATGGGTTGCCATATACCAATGACATATAGTTCTGCAAGTTCTGTTGTGGTTGGTTTTGCAAGAAGTTGAAACGCTGAATGTCAGCACCCAACTGTTGACCTTGATAGCCTTCACGCAACTGACCAGCTTGCAACAACTGGTTAATGTCTTGGTAATCAGCAGCAGCCAACTGAGGCGCAGCACCGATAGCTTGCTGTTGTCTTGCTCGTTCTTGCTCGTAGTTCTGGTAAGCCAACTGACCTGCTGTGTTAGTCAATGCTTGTGCATATTGACCAGCAGCACGATTCTCTAGGTTGCCCATAGCACCAGAGCCATAACGACCTGCTAGGCTTGCTTTAGAGCCAATGTCACCTAGTGTGCTTTTAAACTGTTGTTGAGCAGCTTGTGCAGCAGGGGCAAATGCACCTTGGAAGAATGGATTGCCACCCAAGTAAGCACCACCCAAAGTACCCTGCAATTGCTGTTGAGCAAGACCAGTTAAAGGGTTACCTGCTAACGCACGAGTCTCCAAAGCCTGAAGACCTGCTTGTGTTGTCTGGGAGGGTGCTACGAATGTCTCACCTGTGTAGTATTGTGGGCCACCACCTTGATAAAGGTTAGTAGCCTGTTGCAGACCATATGTCAGATATGGTGATATTTCTGGTGCAACTGTTGATGTGGTAGTAGTAGCCATCTTTTATTCCTAAAAGTTCGGATTCCAAGATGGGTCATCCACGGAATCCATTATACATAAATTATTAAAATCAACCAATAATTGCATATCTATACGTCTTATTTGCCGTTGAATTTGCAAAGTGGTTAATTGTTGCCGTACCTTGTCCTTGAGAACTGGTGTAAATGTTTGTCAATGAATTTGGTGTGATGAAATTCAATGTAGTAATCAAAGACGCTGTAGATGGTCTTGTTGGGCTTGTCTGGGTAGGAAAATGCTCTAATGAAATAGATGTGTTAGTAGCTGACCACCACAACTCAATGTAATCATTAGCAGCTAACTCAAGAAAGTAGTTCCAGCCAACAATTAAGTGACCATGTACACCACCATGAGAATTAGGAACAGAGATAAATCCTGTAGAACCAGTTACATCTGCACCATTCTTACGCAGCCAAACGCTTACATCATGGATTTGCGTATCAGTATTATTAAACTGACCAGACCATTGGAAGTTATAAACACCAGCGTTTTTGACATTCATCCTAGAACTGTTGCTCAGAGTTACCCCATTGGAGTAATCTGTGGTGTCCAAAGTCATAGCATAAGCAGTATTCGCTGTAGCAATTCCTTGGTCAACTAAGCTCTGAAAAGCACCATAAGGCATTACTTCGGAATATGCAGCAGCAGAAGCTGGCGCAAACAGGATTACGCTATCTGGGCCTATCCTTCTGTCTGTCAAAGTGGTAGTAGTTGCGCCACCAGTAGCCAGAGTAATCGTGCCTGTGTTATTGGTCTTGCCGTCCATGATGCCACGGACAACCTCTGCAACGGCTCGTTGGTCACCACCGAAAGCAGGTAGGCTTCTAAACATCAGCGAACCCCTTGACCAACAACATCCACATCCACGGCTACAGCGTTTTTCCAGTCAGCACCAGTTGGAACTAACTGAAGTCTGTGGTATCTACCAGCACTACGCAAAGAAACCCTGTTCTCTGAGTCTGCTGCTACTGCTGTTCCATAGTTAACACTTTGGTTTAACAATGTACGAGAAGCTACAGCAACAGTCGCAGAACCATTGTCAACTTGTGGACGAGCCAATGTCACTACAGAAACACCACCTAAGTCAATGTCTCCAGTAGAAATTTGACCTGTAAGATTTGCACCTGTATATGTATAAACCTTGTTTCCTAGCGTACCACCAAGGAAGTACTTACCACCAATGTACAAACGAGAGTCAAGGCTTGTCGTCAATGCGTCAATAGAAGTGTTAATGCTGTCCAACTGCTCAAGAGTTACAGACGCTGTAGAGGCTTCAGACAGGTAGTCAGTACCTGCATCTGCATATGTCCACTTCTTTGTTGCAAAATTGTAAATAATTAGTTTACGATTTCCATCGATAGCAACATAGTTCCATATAACCAACTTGCGAACAGGGTCAACAGCAGCAGACATAGAACCATAATCAGATTCTGAAGCGTCCTCAATAAAGAATCGGTCAACCTTCTCACTTCCAATTGGTTGAATCGTTTGACCATCGCATAAATAGAAACCATCGTCAGATAAGAAGAATGTGATGCCTTGGTACTGAGCAATTGAGCCAGCAACCATACAACCCTTGTTACGAGAGATATTGTCAAACTGGAAAATGAATGGCGTACCAACATAGGTCATTCGGCTAATGGCTCTTTCTAAGAAGACCAAACCAAACTCACCACCACGAATACCTACAATTTGACCACCATCAGGAATATCTTGATAGTCAGACTGAGTGTTTACATCCTCTGTCCAATCTGTTTCATCATTGATTGCAGACCAGCGAACACGATATTGCTGCTGTGCGCCACTCTCATAAGTATTAGCCACAACTACAAAGTCACGCACAACAGTAATGTACTTAGCAACAGGTGCAGTAGCGTCCAAGTCAGCAAATGAAGTAGATGTGCCTAGCGTCCATGCTTGCAACTTGTCAGCATTGTTTGTCGTGATGACAGTCTTGCCAAACTGAGTAAAACGAACCTTGTCAGTAATGCCAGTAGTCATGCCTGACTTAACCAGAGTCAATGCACCAACACCATCAACTGTATAAATCTTAGTGTTACCAGATGTAAACAACTGAGTGGTTGAGTCTGGATTTTTGGCAGCGTATAAGGTGAATAGTTCTTCCGCAGCAGTACCAGAAAAGGCTACAGCACTCGGGAAAGGGCCGTACCCGATAGCCTGAGAAACGACATTCTTAGCGTCTGTCAATACGCCAGAAATACCTGACTGGTCAGGCATCCACTCACCAAGTTGTATTCTTTGTGTAGGCATATCAGATATATGTTGTTTGCATTGCCAAAGGAACGCCAGAGAATTGACCCTTCTCATCAGAACGAGTCAACGAATTCATAGCCCTGTCAAACATAGTTCCCCATGTATTGATTCGAGCATCATTCATCAAGTAAGGCTCTGCTTCTAGCAAAGACGCATACAAAAGCAAATCAGGACAAACAGTCAAGAATGTATTACTTGTATTTGAGTCACTCAAGAAAGCTGGCGCAGCAGAATAAACCAAATTTAGCGTATATGCCGTATCAGGTACTGGTGCTAACTTAAATGTAGAAGCTAATACTGTGTAATCCAATGGCTTACCTACATCTGTTGTTCGTGAGTTACGAGAGAACAAAGATGGAGACTGGTAGTTCAATGGCATCACAGGATTGACATTGACAACAAAATCCTTGACTTCCAAGAAGTCAGTAGGGATAGTAACTGTTGCTGTTCCTGATGTGCAGGTCAGCGTTGCAGTAGATAACATCTGGCGAATACGCAAGTCTCTACGCAAGCGTACTTCTGCCAAACGAATGAAATCTGGGATTTGAGTTGTTAGGTCTGAACGAGCCAAATATCCTGCGATAGTTGTCTGTAGTTCAGCATAAGTGGTAATACTCATACAACTCCTGTTCTAGTGCGCCATGCACGATTCATTGGGTCATTCAGAAAAGCAGCAAAACGCTTCTCATCAAGCACAGCAAACCCACGCATGATGCCTTGTTTGTTAAGGTCATCAATCACAGTCATTGGTATGCTTGCTACTTTATTGCCAAACAAATGGTCAGACCATCTTGCTCGTTCATCAAAAGAATTAAATTCTTTTTTGTTCTGCTCAACAATGGCAGACACATCTTGACGAGTTTGAATAACGATACCGCCCTCACCATCAGCATGGACAGCAGATTGACGAAAATTGACAGGATTTTGCATAACTTAATTCTATCAGTTTGAGTAGAAAAGAAAATGCCCCAGAGGGTTAAGTCTGAGGCATTTTTCGGGGTTACCTTAGATTAAGGTGTCAAGTCAGCAATGATGCCGTGAGCAGCTTGGTTTTTAACTTCCAAGGTGTACTCAGCCAACAACTGTGTGCTTTCGTTGTCACCAGTCACAGCCAATTCGTTGGTCTGGAAAGGACGCAAGTAAGCAATAGCAGCCATGTCGGGGTCAAGCACAAATGCTGTCTCATCGCATGAGTTGGTAGATGTCATAAAGCGGTTAGGAACAACAGAAATTGTACCGAAATCGCTCATGTACACATCAGCAGCAGCCACGATTGTTGTGGGTGTGTTGGCAGGGGCCATGAAACGCTGTGCAGCGATACCAGCAAAAGCTGAAACCACTTGCTTGTGTGCAGGGTTGACCATCAACACTTTGGGGTTGCCACCAGAAGCGTAAACGCTCTTAACAACAGATTGCAACAAGGCTTCTGTGAAAGTGCGGTTTGTGCCGTTCACACGAGCAGTTGTACCCAAAGAACCAGCAACACCATCAGTACCACCAGAGTAGTTGCTGTTCAACCATGCTTGCAGACCACCCAATTTACGAGCAGTAGTAGAGTCACCATTAGAAGCAATCTGGTTGCTCAGAACGGAAGTTTCCATGTCACGCTTGATTTCAGCAGATGCTTTAGCCAACTGATAAGCCTTTTCAGACTTACGACCAGCTTTGTCAACAGACTGCAAAGTGCCAGAAATCTTGATTGTTTTCTGTGCAATCTGAGTGCGGTTGCCAACACGAGTTGTTGGAGACATAGTAGCGTCAGATGCTGTTGCACCCTCAACTGCGTAGTTAGACAAGCTGGCTGCTGCCAAGCTGTCAGTCTGCCACTCGTGATAAACAGCAGTAGCTTTGGTTTTACCTACAGACGAAAAAAATGGTGTGTCTGTTGGTGAGATGTTATAGATAACATCCGAAAGGTCTTCCCGCATACCGATAGCGGTGTATGTTTGATATGTAGCCATGTTAATACTCCAAAATTAAAAGAATCGTTCAAATGCTTTTGCTGCGTCTGCAACTTTTCCAGTTTCACGCAACCTTTGCATTACCTGTTTATCTTGTGACGATTTTGTAGGAGGCGCAGAAGTCCCAGAACGCATCATCTTAGGAGCAGCTTGAAGTTTCTTGGTTAACTCAGGTTTGCTCTTTTGAAGTTGCTCATACTTCATTGCTTTATACAAACTCACCACAGCCCGACTGTCATATACAGAACTGAGTTCTTGGTCAGTCCATCCTACAGACCTCGCATAATCTCGAATTTGCTTTCGGATTGCATCGCCCTGCGGAGTAGCTAACTCAGGAATCAGACTAACTAGCTTCTCAGATTCTTGACGGAGATGGTTTTGCAGAGAGGCTTGTTGCTCGGCTTGTTGCTGTTGTGCAATGCGTTGCTGTTCTTGCCTTACTACTGCTAACTGCTTCTCACGCTGATTCTGTTCAGCTACCGCTACCGCATAACCGATAGGGTCTGTTTCCTTTAGAACATCTAAGTCCACACCCTGATTTTGCTGCGTAAGGAAGCTATCCAACG
>Ga0208783_10002126_pt1 | contig 11487 bp, 7 predicted proteins | sample DEB19_08_DNA_2_FD_184529 | JGI IMG/M metagenome (GOLD analysis project Ga0208783, IMG submission 184529) | Aqueous microbial communities from the Delaware River and Bay under freshwater to marine salinity gradient to study organic matter... | ecosystem: Environmental > Aquatic > Marine > Coastal... | reverse complement strand
TCGAGGGCTGGAACACCGTCGCCATGACGGTCATTGGCTGGGCACTCCGGCTCGCTCCTGTCGGGGCGGGGTGCCTGGTGTTTGGCGTCGTCTCCCGGCTCGGGTTCGACGTCGTCCGCACGCTCTGTGCGATCCTCGACGAAGAGCGGCCGCGGGACGACGGCCGCAGCTACGCGAAACAGATCGAACACGTGAAGGATCGTCCTGGCCATGACCGTCGCTACGCCGTCGACGCCGCCAAGATCAGGATCGCCCTCGGCTGGGCACCGCAGGAGACCTTCGAGAGCGGCCTGCGCAAGACGGTCCGCTGGTACCTGTCCCACGGCGAATGGGTGGCCGACGTCACCAGCGGCGGTTATCGCGAGTGGATCGAGCGGCACTACGTTTGACAGGTCCCGCCGACGTACCTGAAGCAGCAGCGATTCGCCCGAGCTGCCACGTCCGCGCCTCTCCCGCCGCGGCCATGCCCTGTCGGGGTGCCCGTTTCGCCCTTGTGGAGTCTTCACCAGGCCTCCGGCGCCGTCGCTGCCCGCGCCGTCATTGATTGACTGCACTCGAGACCTGAACCAGACTCGTCACATGCCAGTCACCATCGACGATCAGGGGCAGCGCAATCGCGTCACGGCCTCGCAGGACGTGCTCGCCAACCAAGACGGCCAGATCGTCTTCGAAGGCGATGACAGCTCCGTCGTCCTAGGAGAGGGAACGCTTTGGCAGGGGGGCCGGATCCGCCTGGGGTCGGGCAGCACGTTCTCGTCGGGACACGGCTGTCACCTGGCAAACGTCGACGTGCATCTGGCATCAGGCGGGCATGTGCGGATTGGCGATCAAGCCAAGGTCTCCCACCACAGCCGCCTCGTGCTGCTGCAGCCCGGCCAGATGATATTCGGTGACGGATGCAGGATCGCGGGCGGGACCACGGTGATGGCCGCGCACTCGACCACTGCCCTCGGCAGCGAGGTTTCGCAGCCCGGTAGGCTCGACGCTCGAGATGACGCTCTGATCGCCGGCGGCGGCCTCTCGGCGGCGAGTTCCGCTGCGGCTCCGTCACCGGCCGCGACCGTTGCCGGAAACGGCCGGTGTCGCGCGGTGGAAATCCGCGACATCGCGGGCGTGCGGCGCACGGCGGACCGCCGCATTCTTTCGTGGGCCCAAAACGCGGAAGACATCATGCTCCTGCGCATGTTCGGCCACAAGCCGCGCGGAACGTGGATCGATGTGGGCGCAAACCATCCCAGCCACGACTCCGTGACGCGAAACTTCTACGAAATGGGATGGCGGGGCATCAACGTCGAGCCGCTCGAGGAACTCCACCGACAACTCCGGGAGGAGCGGCCCGAGGACGTGAACCTGTGGTGCGCCGCCTCGGATCGATCCGGCGAGCTGACCTTCCATCGAGACGAGTCGCACCTGGACTGGTCCACCTGCGATCCGCACGCCGCCCTGCAGTACGAGGCCGGGGGCCATACGATTCGGCGGGTCCAAGTGCCGGTGACGACGCTCGCCGAGATCTGCAGGAGGCACCTGCAGGAGCGGCAACCGGTCGACTTTCTCAAAATCGACGTGGAACGGCACGAATTGGCCGTGCTTGCTGGCCACGACTTTTCCATCTGGAGGCCGACCGTCGTCGTCGCCGAGGCGCAGCCGGAGCACTCCCGCGACATGGACGACTTGCTCGCCAGTCGCGGCTACGTCAGGCGGTGGTTCGACGGCAGCAACAATTGGTATGTCGACGTGCAGCAAGCCGAGGCGGTGCCGACGGACCTCTGGAGGCCGGTGTACCCGGTCAGGGACTGGTACCATCCCTGGGTGTACGTGCAGCACCTCCCCCTGGCTCCGCCGTCCGACCATCCGGCCGCTTCGCCCTCCGCGGTCGCCGTGGCTCCGATGCCCCGCGACGCGGCCCCGGCCCACACGCTGCTGGGAACCGCCACGGATACCGTCAGGTCGGTCGTCAGATCGCTCCGTCGGGCCGGCTCCCACATGTCGGATCGCTCGTGGCCGCAGGACGTCGACCCCATGGTGCCGCTGCTGGGACGATTCACCGACGCCCCTGCCGGACTGGTCACCACGATCCATCCCAACGACGACGTGTTTCGGCATATCCGCGCACACGTTCCAGGGAATGAACTCGCCAGGTCTTCGTATTTGCGGTACGGCTCCTGGATCCTCTCGGAACTGCGACAGATCGTGGACTGGCGGTTTGGCAGCTTTCATCAGGTCGGCAGGCTGCTCGAATTCGCCTGCGGGTATGGCCGGCTGACCCGGTTTCTGGTGCAGGCGATGCCGCGAGAACGCGTGTGGGTGTCCGACATCGACGAGCAGGCCGTTCGTTTCGAGCAGGAAACGTTCGGCGTCAACGGCTTTGTCTCCTCGCGCGACCCGGACGTCATCCACCGTGACGAACGCTTCGAGTTCATCTTCGTCGTGTCCCTCTTCAGCCACCTGCCCCGACGCGCCTTCAGCCGCATGCTCGAGAAGCTGCTCTCCATGCTCACCGCCGACGGCATTCTCGCCTTCACCGTGCACGACGAGATGTGGTGCCCACACGGAACGATGCCAGCGGACGGATTCGCCTTCGTGCCGCAGAGTGAATCGACGCACCTTCGTTCCGACGACTACGGAACCACGTTCGTCGCCGAGCACTTCGTGCGGGACTGTATCGCCGGCATTCGCGGCGCGGGCTGGCCCTACGCTCGCATACCCCGCGGCCTGTGCAGCCACCAAGACATCTATCTTGTCGGCAATGACGTCACCAGTCGCTACGACACCATGACATTCCGGCGCGGGCCGGAAGGCTGCCTGGATCGCTGCGAGCCGCTCGCGGGCGGCAGCATCCACGTCTCGGGATGGGCAGGCGACCCCGACGCCGGCCGAAGCGTCTCCGAGGTCCAACTCCGGCTTGACGGCCGTATCGTGCAGGCCATCAAGCCCACGGTGCCGCGGCCGGACGTGGTCACCGTCCTGCGGGAGCCCGGCTATGCGACAGCCGGTTGGGAAGCCCTGATCACGCCTGAATCATCCGCTGCGAAAGGCTCCAGGCCGGTGCTCGACATCACCGCGGTCTCGGACGACGGCCGCACCAAGCTGCTGCACGCCAGCCACTTGGATGCCGTCGTCGGGCGGAAGCTGTTTTGAACGCGGGGTCGTCGAGTGACGACAGGCCGTCCTCGCGGGCCGGCGCCGATGTACGCCGCGGCCGCGTGTTCCTCTGCGTGACCGCTACCCGCGCATGCTCCTGTACACTCGCCGCCACCACGGCCGCACTAGTCTGCGGACAAAAGGCCGCTTCACCACCCAGGCTCGCAGCAGTCGAAGCCCGGCGGGCAGGTGCGCATCGGCAACGCCTCCGCCATCGGACGTCATCGCGGCGTCGGCGAGGTTGAGAAGCCGACGGCGGAGCGGCTCGAAGGCATCGGGCTCGCGACACAGTCTGTCGATCAGGTCGGCGATCTCGTCGACGGAGTCAGCCCAGCGGCGGGAAGCCGCCGATGGGCGATCCACCCACGCGGGCGGCCTGGTCGCGACGACGTCCGCGATCTCCGCGGTGGTACCGCAGAGCACGATGTTTGGTGTATCCGCCAGCGCGGCCTTCATTTCGCGGGAGAGTTCGGTATCTCGCATGACCACCGGCTTTCGATGTGCCAACGCTTTGAGGATCGGGAACCCGAAGCCTTCGTAATGCGATGGGAACACGACCACGCTCGCCGCTGCGTAGAGCGATTCCACCTGCTCCGAAGAGAGGTCGCCACTCCGCAGACACCTCACCCGCACGTCGGCATGCCGATCGAGGCCGACACAGACCACCTTGCCATTCCGTGGCAGCGCCCTCACGAGGGCATCGACGGTCGGACCGACGTGCTTATGGTGGAACTGGTTGCCGACGACGAGGACCGAACCGTCCGACGTGCCCGGAGGGCCGCCCGATGGCAAGTACTCGGCCGGATCGAGGCTGTGTGGCGACACCAAGGTACGCAGGCCGGGGGCCGCCGCAAACCGGCGCGCATATTGCCGGCTGGTGAAGTGGCTGTTGTAGATGACGGCGTCACCGTACTCGAACACCTGCCGCCAGATCCAGTCGAGGTCGGCGTTGACGAGGGCCATGCAGTCCCACGTGATCGTGTCAAGCATGAACCAGCAGGTGCGCACGGCCAGTCGGTTGAACCTCCAAAGGCTGTCGCGCGTGAAGGGCTGCCCCACGCGGAGCCCGACCAAGAACGTCCGCGTCGTGTCCACGGGCAGCACTTCCACGCCCGCGATGCGGTCGATCCCGTGAAACCTCGCATGCTCCGCATGCATCACCACCGCCATCCGAAACCTGCCGCGGTACCGCGCCGCAAACCCTCGGAGCAACGCGGTGGCAGCCTCGATGGTCCCGTTGTGGTAGCTGCCGATGTCCGAAAAGTCGAAGACGATCCCGTGTCGCCCCTCCTGATCGGGAAGCAACGCCGTCAGCATGCGCTCGGCCTGATACACGGGGCCGGACTCGTACGCCTGGATGGCACGCGGGTACTCGGGATAGCGGCCCACGAGCCGCCGGGCGTTGCTCGCCTCGAGCTCGCCACGGGCCGCCTTCCCGAAACTGGACTCGGCTTCGTGGTAGACGAACGCATGGTTGGCCAACACTGCGCGGTAGCCGCACCGGTTCGCCCGCATCACCAGGTCGTTTTCCTCGTTGTAGCCCGCTCCGTAGGCCTCGTCGAAGAGACCGAATTCCGCCAGCATCCGCTGCTTCACGAGCATGCAGAAGCCGATGGCCGTCGGCACATAATGGCTTTGCGGAAGGTGCGCCGCCAACTGGGCATAATCTCGGAACGATTCCGCCGCACCGCGGTGGCGCAGCGACTCCTGCACCGGCAGGCTCGCGAGAGTGGCGTTGTTCGAGCGAGGAGTGACGAAGCCGATCATCGAATCGCTCCCGGCGACGCGCATCATCTCCGAGATGGCACCGGGAAAAACGACGGTGTCGGAATTCAGCAGCAGTACGTCGCTGCCTCCGGCACTCGCGCGGTCCATGCCGCGATTCGCCGACTTGAGAAATCCCAGGTTCTCGGCGTTCTCCAGGATCTCGAACCCGATCGTGCCGCGGCATCGGGATCGGGCGTCCTCGAGCGCGGCAGCGAGCGGGGCATAGCCGGGAGAATCGTTGATCGCCAGCACGATCGCCCCGAAAGACGCCAGTTCGTCGCGACAGGCGAGCAACGACTCCACGAGCCGTGGGACGAGATCCTCGTGACGATAGAACGGCACGACGACCAAGAGCCCGGCGTCGGGCGCTCCCGCGTGGCGTGGAACGCACTCTGGATCATGCGTGACGGGAGGCATGGACGGACGCCGGAGCCGGGGGCCAAGCGGCCACAAATGGCCTTCGCAGGCCTCTGCCGAACCCTACTGCACGAGATCATGATGTCAACTTTCCTGATCCGGGGAAACCGCGGCTCGGATCGAGAGTGCGGGATGCTTGACGCGTTGACCGCCGCTGATTAGGGTCGAATGCATCCTCGCTTCCGCCCGCCGACGTGCACAGCGGCTTCTCCGGCTGCAGACACGCTTCTATTCGCATGGCTTCAGCCTTTTCGTTCACGCCGGCATCGCACAGCTCGACGCCGTCCCACGCCCTCGCCGACTGGTTTCGGGGCACCAGCCGCATCGGCACCTGGCTGCCGCTGGCCTGGTACGACATCTGCCTGCGGTACCGCCGATCCATGCTCGGACCGCTGTGGCTGACGATCAGCATGGGCGCCATGCTGCTGGGGATGGGCCCACTCTACGCAGCGTTGTTCGGCCTGCCGATGCATTCTTTCTTCCCCCACCTCGCCCTCGGAATGGTGTTCTGGCTGTTCATCGCCGGCACCATCAATGAATCGTGCGGCGTGTTTACCCAATCCGCCGGCTATCTCAAGCACGCCGACAGCCCGTTGAGCCTGTTCGTGTGGCGGCTGGAGGCCCGTCAGGCGGTGCAATTGGCCCATCACGCCCTGCTGTACCTGCCGATCGCGTGGTGGGCCGGGATCCGGCCTTCGGCCGCGATGGTGATGTTCATTCCCGGCTTTCTGCTGCTCGTCTTCTTCCTGCACGCGATCGCCATGGCCCTCGGCATCATGTGCGCGCGTTTCCGAGACATCGCGCAGATCGTGAGCAGCTTGGTCGGTTTTTTGATGTTTCTCACACCGGTGGTCTGGCAGCCTGAAACACTTCCACCCCGCATGCGATTCGTGCTCGACAATCCGTTCGCCATCCTGCTCTCGCTGGTCCGCGATCCCCTCCTGGGCAAGACATGCAGCTCCGACGCGTGGATATCCGGAGTGGCGTGGACCGTCGCCGCCGTCATCGTGTCGTTTCTGGTGTTCGCGTGGAAGCGACGCCAAGTGGTCTACTGGGTCTGAAGCGTCCGCCGTCCGAGCACTTCATCATGGCTCTGCTGGAACTGCGAGGAGTGTCGATCGACCTGCCGGTGTTCGGCTTCGATGCGGCTTCCCTGAAGAAGACGGTCGCCAGAACCGTCACCGGGGGCCGCATCAAGTTCGACACCGGCGTCACGGTCGTCCGCGCGCTCGATGGCATCTCCCTGACGCTTCGAGATGGCGACCGCCTGGGCGTGATCGGGCACAACGGCGCGGGCAAGACGACGCTGCTGCGAACGCTCGCCGGGGTCTATCCGCCGTCGCAGGGAACGTATCTGCGGAAGGGCACGCTCGTCAGCTTCATCGATCCGATGCTCGGAATCGAGATGGATGCCACTGGCTACGAAAACATTCGCCTGCGGGGCCTGGTGATGGGCCTCAACCACGCCACCATCAGCCGGCTCAGCCCCGACATCGCCGAATTCAGCGGCCTCGGCGACTATCTGGCGATGCCCGTACGAACCTACTCCGCGGGCATGCTCATGCGGCTGGCATTCTCCATCGTGACGAGCGTCCGTGCCGACATTTTGCTGCTCGACGAATGGCTGTCGGCGGGCGACGCCGATTTTCGGCAGCGCGCCGACCAACGGATGCGGGAGATCGTGGCAAACACCGGCATCCTCGTGCTCGCTACCCACTCGCCCGACATGGTTCAACGCGAGTGCAATCGCGTCATGCAGCTTTCGCACGGCCGCACGGCGAGCGACGAGCCGGTGCTGGAACGTCTCATGAGCTTCTGGTAACGGCCGCGAGGGCGTCCGACTCCCAGGATCGTGCATCCGCGCACGGTGAGCCACGCTTCGCCAGATCGCAGCGGGAGTGCATGCGACTGTGGCGAAGCATCGGCTCGGGGATGGCAACACTTCCTCTCGCCGTGGCCGCAGCGGCCACCCGGCTGGCCGATGGTTCGGCGGCGATCCGCGGCACGGACCCCCGATCACCGCCCCGTGGCCGACGACCGAGCGGAACGCAGGCCCGCGTAGTGCGCAAGACGCTGACGGGCGAATGTGCCCTCCGAAGAAAACAGGTCACGACTCACGAACGCACTCGTCGCAGTCGCCGCGAAATCGGCCTCGCGCCCAAAGGTGGTGAAACAGTCCGGGACGATCTTTCCATCGCCACCGAACACCTCCTGGACGAGGACGACGCCGGTTGCAGCTTGCACCGCGGCCCGTACGGTCTCCGCCGACACCTCTGGTGACCGGTGCTGCCACTCCTTGCCCGGATGTGCGGCCAAGTTGGAGTGGTGCAGAAAGGCGATCCCCCCTGGCGCGAGCAGGTCAAGAATCTGGGGGACGTACGCCGCCATCGCATCGTTGTCCGCGTGAACCAGCGAATCGAACGAAAACACCACGTCGTACAAGCGTCCCGCGGCGGCCGCCAACGAACGACCGTCGTTGACGACGAATCGCGCGTCTTCGCGGCCTGCAAAGCGGCGCCGACAAAAGGCGACGCACTGTTCGGAGAGATCCACGCCCGTGTAGTGCCCGGTGAATCGCAGCAGAAATTGCGTGCACCGCCCATGCCCGGGAGCGATCTCCAGCAACGACGAGCATGGCAGCACAAAACCAATGCGCGGCATGAGCGTGGCAAACCACATGCACTCGGAGCTGCCCCAGGGGCCCGACCATTCATCGCCAGCCTTGGACCAGTCGTAACCGCCATCCCAGGTGGCTTTGTTCCAGGAGATATCCGGCATGTCGCCCCCTACAGTCGCGAGAGGTACGCAGGCCCCTCTGAGGCGGCGTCTCCCCGATGGTGATACTGTACGCTCCCGGCACGATCGACTGCAACGAGACTTGTCGACATTCCCGACCGAGGCGCGGGCGAGCAATCGCACGCTCCGGGCCGTCGCATCAGGCCGTCGAGGTGATGAGCTGGTCGAGCCGCTCTGCCACGATCGTGGCAACCTGGCGCTCGTAAGCATGCCCGTCATCGCTCATGTAGCACTGCGGCCAGTGCCATACATAGTCGGCTTGCGGCATCGGCACGTGACGGAGCAGAAAGCCGTCGACGGCCTGCTCCTCGACCCCCACCGGCTGCCCGGGGACATGAGAGTTGATGACGATCATTGACGTCGGGCGCTGCCGGCGGGCCGTGATGAGGTCGAGAGTGCGCTTCAAGCAGTCCACTCGGGTAGGCGTGAGCTCGATGAAGTGCGGCACGTGAACGACCAACCCCACCGGCCGCAGGTCGGCCAGCGCCGCGTGCAGGTTGACGATGCGGCGGGAGTAGATGTCGCGCAGCTTGCGAAACTCATCGGCGGCATACTCCTGGCCGACTTCGTGATTGAACGTGACCAGATAGTCGGAATGCACGCAGATCGACTCCTGGTCCCGGTAGGCGAGCTGATCGGGGTCGAGATAACCGGAAAACCCGTCGGCGAGAAGCCTGGCCACCGTTTCGGGATAATGAACGGCGAGGTCGAACGGACCACTTTTCTCGCCGAGCTTGGCCGTCTTCTTCAGCCCCCAGCGTGCCAGGACCGCTCGGCTCAAGCAGTCGCAGCCGAGCGACACGACTCCGATCCCGTCGTAGCGAACGAGATTGCGCCGCCGCTCCCCGGCCAAGGCGATGAGCCGGTCGAACCACCCTGCGAGAAAGCCGACGACCTGATCCCTCAACGCGACGAGATCCGCCAGGTCGGCCGCCGAGATCGAGAAACCGCTGCCCGTGGACTGCATGGCGATTTCCCGGGCAGGAATCATGAATGCGTTGAGCATCGAGCCGGGCACCACCAGTTCGTTGCGGTGCCGGTCGAGAATCGCCTCGATCTCCCGGACGGAACTCGTTTTCGCCGGCATTCGTCCCGCCATACGACCTCCTTTTACCGATAGTATAGTTCTGGAGGAGATCACAAGGACGGTGAGTTCGGGCCATGACGCCGATAAAACTGCCAGCGGTACAAGCCAGTCCCGTCAAGGTGCCGCATGCGTGTGACGGCCGACCCGGCCTGGTGAAGGTCGACGCCGCCGTCACGGGCGACGGACGCACGATCGTGGCCGGCTGGAGGCTCGGCGACGTCGAGGTGGAACTGCATGCCGACGGCAGTCCGCTGGCTGCCGAGCTCCTGTCGTTCGTCCGCCCGGACGTCGCCGAACAGTATGAGCTCGAACCGCGCGTGCAGGCAGGGTTCGCACTCGTCGCCAAGACGGCGGCTCACGGCGGACTGTGTCTGGTGACGAGCACTTCACGGAGTCCCGGGCAGCGGCACCCGCTCGTCTGCTCTCCGGTCGGTGACCTACCGGCCGAGGCACTGGCGGCGATTGGCCCAGCCGCCTCGGCCCTGCTCGATGGACAGCCATTCCCCTCGAAGACGTGGCGTCGAGTCATCGGCCAGGCGCCACTGGCAGCCGCATGCCCAGGCACGGTGGCCGGCCATATCGAGTCTGCAGTCTACCTCCAAGGCACCGGGCAACTCGTCGTGCTCGGCTGGGTGGCGGCTACCCCAGGCGTCCACGTCTGGCTCGAGGACGATGCGGAAAACATGGTGGGGCTGGACCATGCCTACCGTTTCCATCGCCGAGACGTCTTCACTCACCTGTCCGGGGGGCCGCTCTTTGCATCGGCCGCCACGGCGGCGTTCCTTGTGCGGCTGGAGTCGGAACGTCCGGCGGGCCGCATCCGGCTCATGGCCCTGGGACCGCAGGGCAGACATCTTGTCAGTGATTTCGAGTGCGGCGCAATGTCGCCGTCAGTCGATGCGACCGTGCGCTGGTTGTACGGATGCAACACTCCTCGCGACGAGCTCGACCGAAGGTTTTCGTTGATCGACCGGCCGCTGCTGGACCGGATCACGGCCCGTAACGCCGCACTCTGGGCGACGATGCCGATACGACGGATCGAGCATGGCGCCGTGCCCGAGAAGCCCCGGGCCAGCCTGATCGTGCCACTCTACGGTCGCTTCGACTTCGTCGAATCACAGATGGTGGAGTGGGTGCGCGACCCGGCCATCGGCACACGTTTCGAACTGATCTACGTGGTGGACGACCCGGACATCGTCCAGGCGTTCACGAGCGAGGCGGCGTCGCTCTATCGACTCTACGGCGTGCCCTTCCGGGTGGTGTACGGGGGGGTCAACCGGGGCTTTAGCGGAGCAAACAATCTCGGTGCGGCGGAGTCGCGGGGTGACGTCCTGGTCTTCCTGAACTCCGACGTCTTCCCCCGCACACCCGGCTGGGTGGATTCGCTGTGCGCGACGCTCGAGCGGCATGCGGATATCGGTGCCGTCGGCCCCCGGCTGCTGTTCGCCGACGGCGGCATCCAGCACGCGGGCATGCGGTCCGAATGGCTGCCGGAGTTCGGCATCTGGGCCAACCTGCATCCGGGCGTTGGGCTAGATCCGGCACTCGATCCCGCCCCGGGACTCACCGACGTGCCCGCCGTCACGGGCGCCTGTCTCGCCATTCGCCGCAGTGACTTCGAACGGGTGGGTGGCTGGGACACCGGCTATCTGATCGGTGACTTCGAGGACTCGGATCTCTGCATGAAGCTGCGTTCGTGCGGCCTGCGCGTCACGTACGATCCGTCGGTGCAGCTGACCCACCTCGAACGGCAGTCGTTCACGCTGCGCGGCGACGGCGAGTTCCGCCAGCAGGTCGTGCTGCTCAACGCCCAGCGCCACCAGCAACGCTGGGCGAGGTTTCTGGCCAAGGCGGAGCCCGCCTCATGAATTCGGCGTCACATGCTCCCCCCAAGGCCACGCAGAAGATCCTCGTGGTGGCCCACCGGCACCCCGATTTCAGCCTGGGTGGCGGCGAGATCGCCGCGTACTCGCTTTATCAGGCGTATCGCAGTCATCCAGAAGTCGGCCAGGCCTGGTTCCTCGCCAGCGCAGACCGCGGCCGCGGACCGACGGGACAGATATCGCCGCGCCGACCGGACGAATATCTGTGGGAACAGGGAACGGGCGATTGGTTCATGCTCAAGGCAGCTCATCGCAGGTCAGTGACGGAGCAGTTCGGCACGCTCCTTCGTGCGCTCGAGCCGACCGCCATTCACGCCCATCATTACGCCCACCTCGGAGTCGAATTCCTGCGGATCGCCAAGCAGATCAACCCCGCCATACGAGTCGTGCTCACGC
>Ga0208783_10002125_pt1 | contig 11493 bp, 7 predicted proteins | sample DEB19_08_DNA_2_FD_184529 | JGI IMG/M metagenome (GOLD analysis project Ga0208783, IMG submission 184529) | Aqueous microbial communities from the Delaware River and Bay under freshwater to marine salinity gradient to study organic matter... | ecosystem: Environmental > Aquatic > Marine > Coastal... | reverse complement strand
TGCTCCCGGTCAACCCCCAGACGATGCAGCCAATGATCGGGCCCGAGCAGCTCGACCAGGCGCAGACCCTCGAGGAGTCGTGGCGTGACGGGGCCTTCAAGGAGGTCCAGCGGTTCGTCCGCGGGGAAGCCAAGGACCCTGCCTCGGGGATGACCTACGAGCAGATCAAGCGGGAGAGCGGCACCGAGGCCGCCAACCGCAGCATCAGCGGCGTCCTCGACTCATACTACGACTCCCGGATCAAGTCCTACAACGAGGTCCAGCGGGCCAACAAGGCTGCGGCGGATGCAGGTGTCAAGGTCGGCAAGGCCGAGCCCACGCCGACTCAGGCGTTCACGCAGGACCAGGCGCTCCTCGTCAAGGGATCCGTGGACACCCTGGCGCAGTCCTTCGAGTCCGTCCCGATGAACGTGGATCAGCAGGAAGAGGCCGTCAAGGTCGGGCTCGACCAGGAGATCACCGACATCTACGAGATCGGTCGCAACTTCAGCGTTGTCCCGCAGACCTTCCGCGGACGTGCCACGGTTGACGAGAGGCTCCTCGCCAAGAGGCTGTCGGAGCAGTTCAAGGTGGCCTCCACGCAGGGTGTCGCCAAGGCAGTCCGCATGGGCTTCCTCATCAACGACAGCATCGAGTTCACCCCTGACTCCGTCCTCCAGCAGTACGGTCGGGTGCGTCGATCCCTGCTCTCCGGGCTCTCCCCCAAGGAGATCCTCGCCAACGAAACCTATGAGGGTCTCCCGGTCTTCGGGACCGTCCTCCCTGCCCGTGGGCAGGCCCTCGAGTTCTCCTTCTCCGTGCCTTGCTTCCGGAACAGGTCCGAGATGGCAAGCGCCGACACCGTCAACAAGGTCATGGATGCCCTCGGGCTCCCCCAGGACCGTGCCCTGCGCGAGGCTTGGGTGGCACGGCAGGCGACCCTCATCCGACTCTCCGAGACCGTCCAGCGAATGAACACCGGCGGACGTCTCTGAACGAACCACACACATGCAAGACAACCAGGAATCCGGGCACTTCTCCCAGGAGGAGCTCGATGCCATCGTCAGCGGTGGCGTCACCCCCAAGCTCCCCACGGACTTCGGGCAGCCTCAGCAGGAGGAGCCCGAGCGTCCCATCTGGGACACCGCCGACGTCGTCATGTCCGTCCCCCGAGGAGTCGTCGGGTTCGGCAAGAGCGTCTGGAACCTGGCCGACTGGGCATCCTTCGACCTGCTCCCCGACTGGCACACGAACCCCCTCGGGACCTCCAAGTCAACCGTGGGCGGATTCGTCGAGAGTGTCGCCCAGATCGCCGCAGGCTTCGGCGGCGGCGGTCTTGCCCTCAAGGCTGCCACCAAGATCCCCGGTGCGGTCGGTGCTGCCTCGGCGTGGCTGAGTGGAGCGGGTGGAGGCGCTGCCGGGGTGGTCCGTGGCGGCCTCACCAAGGGTGCCATTGCTGACTTCATCTCGTTCGAGGGAAACGCCGGACGCCTCTCAGACCTCCTCGTCGAGACCGACAACCCGGCCCTGAACAACGCGGTCACCCAGTACCTCGCCACCGACATGGAGGACGGGGAACTCGAGGGCCGCCTCAAGAATGCCCTCGAAGGAGCCGTCCTCGGCGTGGCCCTCGAAGGCGTCATCGCCGGCATCAAGGGTTCCGCCAAGGCGGTCAAGACCTACCGGGCGGCCAAGGCTGCCGGGGCGTCCGAGGAGGCAGCGGTCAAGGCAGCCTCGGATGTTGCTGGGGCTGAACTAAAGGAAGCGGAGGAACTGCTGTCGCGGGCAGAGGAGGAAACTGTCGTTGCACCGGCAGTTTCACCGGAGATCAATTCTGCACAATCCGGTGAAATTGACGAGCTTGCATCTATTTCCAACTTCCTCGATGAACGCTCTGGAGGAGCCATCTCCCACCCAGAGAGCGGGGAAGACTTGGCTGTTCAATCTGTCGTTTTCGACACCGTACTGAAGTCGGCTGGGGTTCCGACCAAGTACCTGAAGTCCTCAGTTGAGTTGGACTATCTGGCAAACGCCGTTCACGAAGTGTTGATCGCTGCCAGTAATGATTCAGACACATATGAGAATGTCGGTAAGAAACTCGCTGCTTTGCTGCGTGATGGAAAGGCTTCGTTTGACGATGTCGTGAAGTCAGCAAAGGATCTTGGATACAAGGGACTTATTGACGACCTACTGATTGAGGAACACAACCCGGTGTTTCTCGGAAACGTCAAGGAACTTCTACAAGATTCTTCGGCGGTTGATGTTGGATCGTTCACCACACGCGCCTCGGGTGGTCCCAACTACGGCGTGGACCGTGCAAGGAAGCTCAAAGCACCCGCAGCATCCTCAGCCGCCGTAAGGCAACTCGAGGATCTCATCAACACCGGGGCCGGCGTGGATGCGGTCGCTGCCAAGATCGAGGAACTCCGGGAAGCCGGTGTCATCAACCTCCGCCCGGTCACCAAGGACGGGTCCCCGGGTTCCTACGCGGAAGCCCTCATCGCCATCAATCAGGCCGAGGGCAACCTGGATTCGTTCGGGCCTGCATCCCCGAAGGGCTCCAACAAGCGGGCGCAGCAGCAGGCTGCGGCCAACGTCAACGCCGCCATCGAGAGCGGTGGCCTGAACGCCGCCGAGGTCAACAAGGTCATGGCCGATGGCGTGGCCTCGGCTGTCGAGCTGAACCGGAGGCTCCCGTTCCTCCTCGGCCTCGAGGCAGCCATGCGCTACCAGGCGTTGCAGGCGCTCCGCTCTGGCCGTGCCGACACCGACCAGGTGATCCAGGCATTCACCTCGGTCGCCGGGGCATCGCGCCGGGTGAAGTCCTACCTCGGCAAGAACCTCCAGATGATCCAGGCGTTCGGTGACTGGGAGAGCATCATGCGCTCCTACGAGCAGCTGAGCCCCAGCCAGCAGGCCGCACTCCAGGAGCGGTACGCGGACGTCCTCGAGCTCCTCGTCGTGGATCCCCAGACCGGACGCGAGGCTGCCCGTGCGCTCACCGACAGCATCACCTCCAAGGGCTTCAGGGTCGGTGCGGAGATGTTCCGCAACTCCATCCTGAGCGGCCCGAAGACCCTCATCGTCAACGTCGCAAGCGCCCTCGAGGCCCTGTTCCTCCCGCTCGAGCGAAGCGCCGGGCGGATGCTGGCGGGGCAGGGGACTCAGGCAGCCAAGGAACTCTCGACGATGGCCCGGTACATGGGGGAGTCCCGTGACGCTTTCCAGGCACTCAAGCTGTCCCTCAAGGAAGAGGGAGACTCAGTCACCCTCGGTCGGGGCAACACCCAGTTCGGTGAGTTCCAGCCGCAGCGGGCCATCTCGAGCAGGAACTTCGCACGGCTCAACGCATTCGACCCTGCCACGGGAGGATCCGCTAGGACCATCCCAGGACTGGTCGTGGACTTCGTCGGGCAGGTCGTCGGTCTCCCCATGCGGTTCATGGGTTCCTCCGACGAGTTCTTCACGACGCTCATGGCACGGGCAGAGTCGGACGTCGTCCTCCGCCGCATCGTCGCGCAGGACCGCAAGCTCCCCATGACCTCCGTTCAGGTGTCCACGGAGGTCGAGCGGCTGAAGAAGCTCCTCTTCGTGGACGGCCAGCTCTACACCCGCAGGACCACCCTCGAGCGCGGCATGAGGCTGGCCCGGGACAAGTACCTCCCCGCTGCGTTCCGGGAGACCCTCGAGGAGTCCGTGGCAGCCGCCAAGGGCCTCGATGCCAAGGATCCCGCCGTGCAGGCCGAGGTGTCCCGGCTCTACTCTCAGGCGGTCGAGGGTGGCAAGGTCAAGGCCGTGGGCGACCTCCGCAAGTCCAAGGACTCCGAGGTGCTCCTCAAGAGCCTCGACGCCGCCGGCAGGAAGTCTCGGGCCAACCCGATGTTCATCCCGGAGGTCCAGCGGTTCGTGGACCAGAACTGGGATGCCTACGTCGATGAGGACTTCATGGGGGCCGGCCTCGGGGCCAACCTCCAGGGACAGACCGGGCAGGACTACAAGATCCTCCAGAAGGCGTCGTCTGAGATCGAGCGTCGTGTCCGCGAGGCAACCTGGAAGCGCGAGTACGACGACATGGCCGAGTCATCGGTCTACGGCACCCGCCTCGTCGGCAACATCGGCAAGGCAACCGCAAGTGCCGTCAGCCACGTCCCGGCCCTTCAGCTGGTGGTGCCGTTCATCCGCACACCCACGAACCTCCTGGCGTTCGTCACCGACCGAAACCCCGTGGGACGCATGTACGACTGGGTGCAGGCTGCCCGTGCCGGGGACAAGGAGGCCGTTGCTGAGGCGACCGGAAGGCTTGCCACGGGCACCCTCCTCTACACCACGGGCATTGCCCTTGCCGCCAACGGGATGGTCACGGGCAGGGGTCCCAAGGATCCCGAGCTCCGCAAGCAGCTCCTCGCCTCCGGGTGGATGCCGTACTCCTTCCGCTTCGGGGACACCTACGTCTCCTACGGCAGGAACGACCCCATCGCCACCTTCCTCGGGCTGGTCGCGGACACCTTCGAGATCGCCTCGAACACCTACGACCCGTCCCCGGAGGACCAGGACGCCGTCATGCAGATCGCCACGGCGGTCATCGGCTCGGTGGCGAACAACGTCACCAACAAGAGCTACCTCCGTGGCATCGTGACCACCCTCGGTGCCCTCACGGGCGACGAGAACGACTTCAAGAGGCTCCAGCGGCAGTATGCGGGTGCCCTCGTCCCCAACGTCCTCGCCCAGGCAGAGACCTACGGCATGGATCCGGACGTCCGCGAGGTCCGCTCCATGATGGATGCCATCCGTGCGCGACTCCCCGGCTACGGGGATTCCGTGGACAAGGTCCGCAATGCCCTCGGGGAACCCCTCAAGGGCAACGAAGGGTGGGGCAGCATGTTCCTCCCCGGGACCGCCTCGAGCAGGACCAAGGATCCCGTGAAGCGTGAGCTGGCGGACAGCCTCATCTCCATCGGGTCTCCCCGCAGCACCCTGCCGGGAGGCATTGACCTGCGTTCCATCAAGCTCAAGAACGGGCAGTCCGCCTATGACCGCCTCCAGGAGCTCACGGGCCAGATGCGGATCAACGGCAAGTCGGTCAAGGACCAGCTCGCCTCCCTGATCCAGAGCCCTTTCTACCGACAGCTCCCGCAGATGGGACAGGACAACCTCGATTCACCCCGCGTGTCCCTCGTCCGTGGATACGTCTCCAACTACCGCAGGGCTGCCATGCAGCAGCTCATGCAGGAATCCCCTGAACTCGCCAGGGCCGTGGCTCACAGCCGCGAGGTCAAGGCTTCCATGCTCCGCTGAGAACCACAACAATGCCATACGCAAGCGTCACCTACACGGCCACCAACGGCCAGACCGTGTTCGGTCCCGTCACGTTCCCCGGCGGGGCCGCACTCCAGTCCTCGCACATCAAGGTCTACCTGAACGGGAGCCTGGTGACGACCGCAACCGTCTCTGGGAGCCTCAGCGCACCCACGGTGACCCTGGCATCCGGGGCAACCGCGGGGGACAACGTCCGGATCGAGCGGCAGACCCCGACCACGGCGGCAACCCGCCTCGTTGACTTCGAGGATGGTGACGTCCTCACGGCATCCGACCTCGACACGGCGATGCTCAACAACCTCTACGTCGCCCAGGAGGCCAACGACGTGGGTGCCAACGGGCTGCCCCTGGATCCCGTGAACAACGTGTGGAACGCAGGGGGACGCAAGATCGTCGGCGGGGTGAACCCAAGCGCATCCACGGACTTCGCCACCAAGGGCTACGTCGATTCGGTGGCCTTCGGGCCGTCCTCGGGGACCGTGACCAGCGTGGGCCTGACGATGCCCAGCATCTTCAGCGTCGGGAACTCACCGATCACGTCATCCGGGAACCTGAACGTTGAGTTCCCGAAGACCCCGCAGAACCAAGTCCTGGCGGCACCGTCGTCTGCGGCAGGGGAACCCTCGTTCCGATCCTTGGTGGCGGAGGACATCCCGAACCTGACTGCGGCCAAGATCACGGACTTCAACACGGCTGTCCGCACGAACCGCCTCGACCAGATGGCGACCCCGGCTGGTTCCGTGGGCATGGGCAGCCAGCTCGTCACGTCGGTCGCAACCCCGGTCAACCCATCCGATGCGGCCACCAAGGGCTACGTCGATTCCAAGGGGTTCATGGACTGGACTCCGAACGCCATCACTCCGACCATCGTGGCTAGTTCAACTGTTCAGGTTGAGTGCCGGCTGACCAACTCGGTGAACTCTCGACTCAACACGATCAACTGGACGAGCGCATCCGGAGCGTTCAGCGGGAACAGCGGGCAGAACTGGTTCCGGATCAACAACAACACCGGGCAGACGGTCACGCTGCTCCTGATGCACAGCACGATCCAATGGGACCTCGCTGGGTTCAACCAATGCGCCAACCCAAGCCCAGTCCCGTTCCTGTGGTCAACCATGGACACCGTCAACTACACGAACGCCGGTGGGTTGATTACGTTGACGAACGGGTCGTTCCACTACTTCAAGAGCCTGAATCCGCTCGGGAGCGAGTGGGGAAACTCCCCGTACAACAACTTCGCACAGGGTGTCGCCGGAACCCAGGCATCCTGGGTCATGTGGTTCCTCCGGTTGAGCTGACCATGACTTCCCAGCAGCACCACGACGAGCTGTTCCTCGCCATCGGTCGCCTCGAGGGCAAGGTCGATTCCCTGCTCTCCATGCAGGGCCACCAGCAGGAGCAGATCAAGGACCACGACAACCGCCTGCGGGAACTCGAACACGCCCGCTCGTTCATCATCGGGGGAGCCGGGGCAGTCTCGGCTGCCGTGTCCCTCCTCATCCACCTCTTCTCAAAGTAACCACATGCAGATCGTCACCCTCGTCAACGAAGCGGCCAACGCCGCCATCACCGGCACCTCGACCGCCTACCGCCCCGTCGTCGGCTACACCAGCGTCTTCGTCGCGGAGGTCAAGGCGACAGCTGCGTCTGCCCCGACCACCACGGGCACCGTTGCCCTCCAGGGCTCCCTCGACGGCGTGGACTGGGTCACCATCGACTCATTCGCCGTATCCGCTATGACCCAGCCTCTCGGGGTCGGCGCATGGAACACCACCGGCGGCTACCGCACCTACGTCAAGGTCGTCCAGGGCTTCCCGCTGATGCGCGTCTGCACCTCGGCAGGCATCGGAAGCGCCGGCTCCCACACCCTGACCGCCTACGTCGCCAATGGCTGACAAGCAGGTCCTCAAGGACCTCCACTCCCTCCTCTGCGGGGAACTGGTGCGCCGGATCCAGTCCGGCGAGGCCACCCCGGCTGACCTCAACGTTGCCCGCCAGATGCTCAAGGACAACTGCATCGACCAGGCTGCACTCGAGGGAACCCCCATGCTCCGGCTGGCGCAGAGCCTCCCGTTCGATTCCGAGGTGGAGCGAAAGTTCGGGACCTGACGCTTGCAGGACAACCTTGACCCGAGGCTGAAGGACTTCAGGAACGTCCTCTACCTCACCTGGAACGCCATCGGGCTCCCCGAGCCCACCAAGGTCCAGTACGAGATGGCCGACTGGGTCCAGAACGGGCCCCGGAGGCAGGTCCTCATGGCCTTCCGCGGGGTGGGCAAGAGCTGGATCACGTCCGCCTTCGTGATGCACCAGCTCATGCTGGACCCGTCGAAGCAGTTCCTCGTCGTGTCGGCATCCAAGCAGAGGGCGGACGAGTTCACCAACTTCTGCAAGAAGCTCATGGCGGCGGTGCCCTTGTTCCACCACCTGGCACCCAAGGACTCCCAGAGGAACTCCTCCATCGCCTTCGACGTGGCCCCGGCTCCCCCGAGCCACGCCCCGAGCGTGAAGAGCCTCGGAGTCACCGGGCAGCTCACGGGCTCCCGCGCAGACTGCGTCATCCTCGACGACGTGGAGGTGTCCAACAACTCGGCCACCACCACCATGAGGGAGCAGCTCCAGGAGCGGATCAAGGAAGTGGACGCCATCATCAAGCCCGGGGGCAGGGTGGTGTTCCTCGGCACCCCGCAGACCGAGGAGTCCATCTACCACGTCCTGAACGAACGCGGCTACGAATGCCGCATCTGGCCGGCCCTCTACCCCAAGGAAGAGGAGATCCAGTCCTACGGCGGAAGACTTGCCCCCTCGGTCACGGAAGAGTGGTCCGAGTCGAGGGTCGGAGAGCCCACGGATCCCAAGAGGTTCTCGAAGGAGGACCTCCAGGAGCGGGCCCTGTCCTGGGGCAGGTCCGGGTTCCAGCTCCAGTTCATGCTCAGCACGTCCCTGAGCGATGCCGAGCGGTATCCGTTGAGGCTCTCCGACCTCATTTCCTATGGAGGCGACCCGGAGCAGGGCCCGGAGCGGCTCGTCTGGTCAGGTGCCTCCGACCGGGTCGAGGAAGACCTCCCGTCCGTGGGATTCAAGGGAGACCGATGGCACAGGCCGCAGGTCATCTCCGAGAAGTTCCTGCCCTACACGGGCTCCGTCATGGCAATCGACCCCTCGGGCCGAGGCGAGGACGAGACCGGGTACGCGGTCATCAAGATGCTCAACGGCTGGATGCACCTCACGGCATCCGGCGGACTCCGCGGCGGCTACACCCCGGAGAACCTCAAGGCACTCGCCAAGGTCGCCCGGGACCAGAAGGTCAACCGCATCCTCGTCGAGTCGAACTTCGGGGACGGGATGTTCACCCAGCTCCTCACCCCGTACCTCCGGGAGACCTGGCCCTGCACCACCGAGGAGGTCCGCCACTCCACCCAGAAGGAGAAGCGGATCATCGACACCCTCGAGCCCGTGATGAACCAACACAGGCTGGTGGTCCAGCCCTCGGTCGTCAGGGCCGACTACGAGTCCACCAAGGGACTGCCCCCGGAGAAGCAGCTCTCCTACATGCTCTTCCACCAGCTCACCCGGATCACCCGGGACAGGGGAAGCCTCAGGCACGATGACCGCCTCGACGCCCTGAGCATGGCCGTGGGGTACTGGGCCAAGGCGGTCGCCGTGGACGTTGACCGCATGATCCGCGAGAGGAAGCAGAGGGACATGGACAAGGAAATGGAACGCTTCGAGGATGCCCACAGGCGCTCCTTCGGAGGCCCAAGGAACACAGGTCTCAACTGGATGGCAAAGAATCACCCATGACTAGCTCGAACCCGAACTCAAACCCAAACGCCAACGCGAACACCGGACCCACCTTCCGACCGTTCGCGGTCAACCGCAAGGGTTCCGTCAAGTTCATCCCGGCGAACTCGGTCGGGCTTACCAAGCCATCCATCTCGCAGGCCCTCCAGACCGGCGGCGACCAGATCCAAGTCACCTGGGGTGACGGCGGAGGCGATACCTACCGCCTCCAGGTCTCCACCAACGGCGGGACCTCATTCAGCGACGCCACGACCACCTCTGGCCTCTCCTTCACCCACACCGGGCTGTCCTTCCCGGGCTCCTACACCTACCGGGTCCGTGCGGAACTCGCTGGCGAGGTCAGCGACTACAGCGACAACGTGACCGAGACGATGGTTGACGTGCCGGCTGCCCCGGGTGGCCTCGCGGTCACCGGAGCAACCACCTCGTCCATCAGCCTGTCCTGGAACGACACCGCCGACGAGTCCTCCTACCTGGTCGAGGCGTCCCCGGATGGCCTCGGGTCCTGGACCACCGCAGGCACCACGGGACAGAACGTCACGACCTTCACCCACTCAGGGCTCTCCGAGAGCGTCCAGCGGTACTACCGCGTGTACGCCGTGAACAAGGCAGGATCCGGCCTTGCCAGCTCCTCGGACAACACCTGGACCGTGCCGGCGACCCCCACGGGTCTCTCGGCAACGGCCTCGTCCTCGACCCAGATCAACCTCAGCTGGACCGACGTGTCCACGGGGAACACCTCATACAAGGTCGAGCGTTCCACGGACAACGTCAACTGGACCGAGATCGCCACGGGGCTCTCCGCGTCTGCCACGACCTACTCCGCGACCGGCCTCAACTCGAGCACCCTGTACTACTTCCGGGTCCGTGCGGCCAACGCAGCGAGGAACTCGGCCTACTCGGGGACGGCCTCCGCGACCACGCAGAGCGGGGCGCTGTCCCCATCCTGGTCGCTCGACTTCAGCAGCGGCACCCCCTCGGGCTACACGCTCACCCGCGCCAGCAGCGGCACCTACGTGGACTCCTCTGGCTACGTCGCGTCGGCGTCCACGAACGTCGCCCGCCTCACGCACAACAGCAGCGGCACCCGGCTCGGGCTGCTGGTGGAGGAGAGCAGGACGAACACCCTGCAATACTCCGAAGATCCGGCAAATGCTTACTACACCAAGACGAATGCTTCTATCGACAACAACGGCGGTTCGTTCTGGACATCCCCGGCAAACACGTCAGATGCGGTGCTGCTCAAGCAGGACACCGCGACTGGCGTTCACAGTGTACGTATTGGTTTGGGAACTAGCACGGATTCCTGTTGCAGCGTGTTCCTGAAGAAGCAGTCCGCGAGCGGAGTAGGCCGCTATGCAACAGTGATGTTGAGGAGAGCAAGTACCTCGTACTACCACGCCACATTTGACCTTGACCAAGGAACCGTAACGCAGACAGCAATGGTGGGGGGGCTCATTAGTTCCGCCGACCATGGCATCGAAAATTATGGAAATGGATGGTATCGGTGTTGGGTAAGAGGAACGATGGCAAGTGCTAGTCCAAGTTTCAATGTGGCCTTGGCAACAACGGGCACGCCAACCATGACTGATTACGGCGAGTCGTACACGGGGGCGAACACGACCGCCGGGGTCTACATCTGGGGTCTGATGCGCGAGGCGAACAACACGCCGCCGACCTCATACATCGAAACGCCGTCGAACGCCAGCGTCACCCGCAGCGCCGACCTCGCGCACGTCCTTGATTCCTCCATCACGTCGTGGGGCGACCCCGGCGCGCTGGTGATCCACTTCTACCCGCCGGGTCAGGCCGGGACTCTCCTGTCCACCGACGATGCGTCCACCGCGCAGGTCGGCATCGAAGCCAGCAGCACCACGGCGGCGCGGGCGTTCTGGTCAAGCGGCAGCACGTCCACGGGCACCATCGGCACCGGGGTGCAGAAGGCCGTCCACTACTGGAACGGCTCCACGAGCAAGTTTGCGATCAATGGCTCGTCCCCGGTCAGCGGCACAAACAACCTGACAATCGGCAACACCGACTTCGTCACGCTCGGTGCGGAAGCCACGGACAGCAGCGGGGTGCCCGGCACCTTCTCGCAGTACGCAAACTGCATCATCCGTAAGGTCGAGTTCTACAGCGGCACCCTCACCGACGCGAACCTCCAGACGATCACCACATGACCTTCCACGACTACTGGCTCAAGGGCGACACCCGGCTCGACGTAGAGGCTTCTCTCGCGGACGCCGGGATCAGCCTCCTGCCCACCTCCGTCTCCTCCTACGACCCCATCGGGGTCATCTCAAGGCCCACCGGCGAGCTCGACCCCGAGGGCAACCCGGTCATGGAAGACCTCCCTGGCTGGCATGTCAACCTCCGTCTCACGGATCCCCTGAC
>Ga0208783_10002123_pt1 | contig 11496 bp, 9 predicted proteins | sample DEB19_08_DNA_2_FD_184529 | JGI IMG/M metagenome (GOLD analysis project Ga0208783, IMG submission 184529) | Aqueous microbial communities from the Delaware River and Bay under freshwater to marine salinity gradient to study organic matter... | ecosystem: Environmental > Aquatic > Marine > Coastal... | reverse complement strand
ATCGGCACGCATCACGCGCAACTCGAGCTCGCCGATCGCGAGCGTCTCGCCACGACGCGGCAGATGGCCGAGATGCTTCATGACGATGCCGGCCACGGTGTCGAATTCTTCGTCGGACCAATCGACTCCGAAGTATTCGTTGAATTCGCCGATCGGCGTTGCGCCGCGGACGGTGAATTGTCGTTCGCCTTCCTTGCGGATGTTCTGTTCGTCTTCGACATCGAATTCGTCGTCGATGTCGCCCACGATCTGCTCGATCGCGTCTTCGATGGTGACGAGCCCCGCGACGCCGCCGTACTCGTCGACCACGATCGCCATGTGATTGCGATTGCGGCGAAATTCTTTGAGCAGCACGTTGACGCGCTTGGACTCGGGGACGACCACCGCCGGGCGCATGCACTCGCGGATGTCGAAGTCGTCCTGTTTGCCGGTGGCAACCACGCGCAGCACGTCTTTGGCGAGCAGGATGCCGACGATGTCGTCGCGATCCGCATCCATCACGGGGAAACGCGAGTGCCCCGACTCGACGATCACCGGCAGCAAACTCTCCACCGGGTCGTCGCGATCGACGGCCACCATCTGCGCCCGCGGCACCATGATGTCGCGCACCTGGATGTCTGCGACACCGACCACGCCCTCGAGCATGCGCAGCGCATCGGTGTCGACGATGTCGCGCTCGAAAGCTCCGCGCAGTTCGCGCAGCAACTGCTCGCGATCCTCGACCGGCCCCGCAAACCGACGCAGCAATCGCCGCAGCAGACCACCCAAACGACCCGGCAACGTCTTCATCGCGCAACTCCGGCGCCCTGCGGCACAGCGTAGGGATCGGGCAAACCCAAGACGGCGAGTACGCGCCGCTCGCGACGCTCCATGCGCACGGCTTCGGATTCGCGCTCGTGATCGTAGCCAAGCAGATGCAATGCACCGTGCACGACCAGGTGCGCCCAATGCGCCTCGAGCGTCTTGCCCTGGGCGCGCGCTTCACGCGCGACGACCGGCGCGCAAATCACGATGTCGCCGAGCGGCCGTGGCCACACGCGCGCAACGTGGCGCGCACCGCTCGCCACCGGCGGAAACGACAGCACGTTGGTCGCATAGTCTTTGCGTCGCCAGCCGAGATTGAGACGCTTGCCCTCGGCAAGCCCAACGATGCGCACCACCAGTTCGGCGCCGCGCCCGCGTGCACCCGTCGCGGCACGTGCCCAACCGGAAATCCGGCGCGCACTCGGCACGCCACGCCGCAAGGTCGCCTGCACTGCTACCGACAAAGGCGCACTGCGACGCATCACCCGCCCTCGCGCGCTTCGCGCGCCTCGTACGCCTGCACGATGCGCTGCACCAACGGGTGACGCACGACGTCGCGCGCCTCGAAGAATTGGAAACCCACGCCCTGCACGCCGCGCAACACGTCGAGTGCGTGACGCAAACCCGACGGCTTGCCCGGCGGCAGGTCGGTCTGGGTCGGATCGCCGGTCACCACGGCACGCGATCCGAACCCGATGCGCGTGAGGAACATTTTCATTTGCTCGACGGTGGTGTTCTGCGATTCGTCGAGGATGATGAAAGAATCGTTGAGCGAGCGGCCGCGCATGAACGCGAGCGGCGCGACTTCGATCACGTTGCGCTCGATGAGTTTGGCGACACGATCGAAGCCCATCATTTCATAGAGGGCGTCGTACATCGGACGCAGATACGGATCGACCTTCTGCGACAAATCGCCGGGCAGGAACCCGAGTCGCTCGCCCGCTTCGACGGCCGGACGCACGAGCACGATGCGGCGCACCTGATCGCTCTGCAAAGCCTCGACCGCACACCCGACCGCGAGATAGGTTTTGCCCGTGCCTGCGGGACCCACGCCGAAGGTCAGGTCGTTGCGACGGATGCGATGCAGATATTCGCGCTGATTCGGTCCGCGCGCGCGTATGGTGCCGCGCAAAACGCGCAAGCCCGGCTCTTCGCCCGCCTCGCCGTCGGCGTCGGTCACCACCTTCGCCACGTCGTCGGCATGGTCGCGCAGCGCGAGGTTCACGGCCGCAGGCGTGATTTCTTCGGTGCTCGTCAATCGGAACAACTCGCGCAGCAAGGCTTCGCAGGCCGCGGCCCGTGCCCCCTGCACGCGAAACGCGCTGCCGCGGCGACGGATCTCGACGTCGAGGCGTGCTTCGATGCCGCGCAGATTGTCATCGAGCGGGCCGCACAAATTGGCGAGTCGTTCATTGTCGGCGGGCTCGAGCGTGAACTCGCGTAACGCCACGGCACCGGCACCGGTCGCGTCAGCCACGCACGGCCTCCGCCGCAGCGATCCGGCCGCGCAGCGAATGTGCGCGCGCTTCGGTGATGTCGAGCTCGACGAAATGCCCGATCAAGTTCGCCGGCCCGGGGAAATTGACCCAGCGGTTGTCTTCGGTGCGCCCGGCGAGCTCGGTCTGATCTTTGCGCGCGTGGCGCTCGACCAGCACGCGTTGCCGACTGCCCACCATCGCCCGACTGCGCGCTTGCGCCTGTTCTTCGAGCAGCGTCTGCAAGCGCACCAGACGCGCCTGCTTCTCTTCGTGCGGCACTTCGTCCGGCAGCGACGCCGCCGGCGTCCCAGGTCTGCGGCTGTAGAGGAAACTGAAGGATTGATCGATGTCGAGCTCGCGCACGAGTTTCAGTGTGGCTTCGAAATCGCGCTCGGTCTCGCCGGGAAAACCGACGATGAAATCGGAGGTGACCGAAATGTCGGGACGTACCGCGCGCAACTTGCGGATGCGTTCTTTGAATTGCAGCGCCGTGTAGCCGCGTTTCATGGCGGCAAGCACGCGATCGGCGCCCGACTGCACGGGCAAGTGCAGATGATTGGCCAGTTGCGGCACGCTTGCGTACGCCTCGATCAGACTGTCGTCGAACTCGAGCGGATGCGAAGTCGTGAAGCGGATGCGCTCGATGCCTTCGAGCGCGGCGACGTGATGGATCAACGTTGCAAGGTCGACTTCGGCGCCGTCGGCCATCGGCCCGCGATACGCGTTGACGTTTTGACCGAGCAAGGTGATCTCGCGCACGCCCTGCGCGGCGAGCTCGGCGATCTCGTCGAGCACCGAATCGAAGGGTCTGCTGATCTCGTCGCCGCGCGTGTACGGCACGACGCAAAAACTGCAGTACTTGCTGCAACCTTCCATGATCGAGACGAAGGCCGTCGCACCCTCGGCACGCGGCGCCGGCAAATGATCGAACTTTTCGATTTCCGGAAAGCTGATGTCGACGACGGCACGCCCGCGGGCACGACGCTCGGCGAGCAACTCGGGCAAGCGATGCAAGGTCTGCGGCCCGAACACGAGATCGACCTGCGGCGCGCGCGCCGTGATGGCGTCGCCCTCCTGGCTTGCCACGCAACCACCCACGCCGATGACGAGGCCGGGGCGCAGGTCTTTGAGTTGTTTCCATTCGCCGAGCAGCGAGAACACTTTGTCCTGGGCTTTCTCACGCACCGAACAAGTGTTCATGAGCAGCACGTCGGCCGCAGCCGGGTCGTCGGTCGGCTGCATGCCGAGCGAGTCGGCGAGTACGTCGCCCATGCGGGCCGAGTCGTACTCGTTCATCTGACAGCCGAAAGACTTGATGAAATAGCGTCCCGGCATGCGTCAGAACGGGATGTCGTCGTCGAAGTCGTCTTTTTCGGTGCTGCTGCGCACCGGCTCGCCACCGCCCGTGTCGGCGGCACTGCGGCCGCCGCCGCCCATACCGCGACCGCCGCCGCTACCGCTGCCGAGCATCTGCATCTCGTTGGCGACGATTTCAGTGGTGTAGCGGTCGTTGCCCTGCTTGTCCTGCCACTTGCGAGTGCGCAGCCGACCTTCGATGTACACCTGCGAACCCTTCTTGAGGTATTCGCCAGCGATCTCGGCGAGGCGCCCGAACATGGCGACGCTGTGCCATTCGGTTTGCTCTTTCATCTCGCCGCTTTGCTTGTCCTTCCAGCTCTCGCTGGTGGCGATGCGAAGATTGCAGACGGTCATGCCGGAGGGCATGGCCTTGGTGTCCGGGTCTTGGCCGAGATTGCCGACGAGGATGACTTTGTTGATGCCGCGCGCCATGACGGTGTCCTTAGCTGATTCTTGGGGAGAACGGGGTGTTTTCCGAGGGGTCCATTCTAGTCGGAACCCCCCCTGCCTGCACCGCGTATTCGGCGTGGATTCGCCCGGCTTCAGGCCGCCTGCGCCCCGATCCGGGGCGTTGCATCCAACCACCCCGGGGTCGCCCGCCGGGGTAAACTAGTCGGCTGTCTTTTTCAGACGACGACCCATGCAACCGATCCGGATCCGGGGCGCCCGTACCCACAATCTGCGCAACGTCGACCTCGACATCCCGCGCCACCGACTGGTGGTGGTCACGGGGCTGTCGGGCTCGGGCAAGTCGTCGCTGGCCTTCGACACGCTGTATGCCGAGGGGCAGAGGCGCTACGTCGAGTCGCTCTCGGCCTATGCCCGCCAATTCCTGTCCATGACCGACAAGCCGGACGTGGACCATATCGAAGGACTCTCGCCCGCAATCGCGATCGAGCAAAAGGCCGCCTCCCACAACCCGCGCTCCACCGTCGGCACGGTCACCGAGATTCTCGACTATCTGCGTCTGCTGTATGCGCGCGTAGGCCTGCCGCATTGTCCCGAGCACGGCGGCGCGCTCGAGGCGCAAACCGTCAGCCAGATGGTCGACCAGGTCTTGAGTTGGCCCGAAGGTACCGGCGCGCTGTTGCTCGCCCCGCTCGTGCAGGAGCGCAAGGGCGAACACGCCGCGATCCTCGCGGACCTGCAAGCGCAGGGCTTCGTGCGCGCACGCATCGACGGCACCGTGCACGAACTCGACTCGATTCCGAAGCTCGACGCCCGCAAACGTCACGACATCGACGCGGTCGTCGATCGCTTTCGGGTGCGGCCCGATCTCGCGCAGCGCCTCGCCGAATCCTTCGAGACCGCGCTGCGCCTCTCGAGCGGCACGGCGCGCGTCGTCCGCCTTGAAGAGGCCGGCGACGTCCGTGCCGGTTCGTTGTTCTCGAATCGACACGCCTGCCCCGAATGCGGGTACGCAGTGTCGGTGCTCGAGCCTAAGATGTTCTCGTTCAACAGCCCGAGTGGCGCCTGCCCCACTTGCGACGGCCTCGGTGAACAGGAATTCTTTGATCCGGCACGCATCGTCGCTTTTCCGCAGTTGTCGCTCGCCGGCGGCGCCGTGCGCGGCTGGGACCGGCACAATGCGCACTATCTCGCGCTCATCCGCTCGCTCGCGCGCCACTACGGCTTCGACATCGAAGAGCCGTGGCAAGAGCTGCCGGAGCAGGTACGCACGATCCTGCTCTACGGCAGCGGCGATGAAACCATAGATTTCTTTTATCCCGCCGCCGGCGGCAAGGTGACCCAGCGCAAGCACGTCTTCGAGGGCATGCTGAACAACATCGAACGGCGCTATCGCGAATCCGACTCGGTGGAAGTGCGCGAAGAACTCGGCAAATTCCTCGGCATGCGCCCCTGCCCCGACTGCGGCGGCGGGCGCCTCAATCTCACCGCCCGGCACGTCCACGTCGGCGGGCACTCGCTGCCTTCGGTCACGCATCTGGCGGTCGCGGACTCGGCACAATTTTTCGCCACGCTCGAAGTGCCGGGCTGGCGGCGTGAAGTCGCCGCGAAAATCCTGCGCGAAGTGCAGGATCGCCTGCGCTTTCTGCTCGACGTCGGCTTGGGTTACCTCACCCTCGATCGCGGCGCCGATTCACTGTCGGGCGGCGAAGCGCAGCGCATCCGGCTCGCGAGCCAGATCGGCTCCGGGCTCACCGGCGTGATGTATATCCTCGATGAACCCTCGATCGGCCTGCATCAGCGCGACAACGAGCGTCTGCTCGCCACGCTGCACAAGCTGCGCGATCTCGGCAATTCGGTGATCGTCGTCGAACACGACGAAGATGCCATCCGCGCGGCCGACCACGTCATCGATCTCGGACCGGGCGCGGGCGTGCACGGCGGCGAAGTGGTCGCGCAAGGCACGCCCAAAGAAATCACCGCGAATCCGGCCTCGTTGACCGGGCGCTATCTCTCCGGAGCGATCGCGATCCCGGTGCCGCAACGCCGCACGCCGGTACGCGACGGCCGACTGCTGCGCGTGCTCGGTGCAACGGGCAACAACCTCAAGGACGTCACGGTCGACATCCCGCTGGGGCTGCTGACCTGCGTCACGGGCGTCTCGGGTTCGGGCAAGAGCACGCTCATCAACGACACCTTGCTGCGCCGGGCAAGTGCCGAACTCGGTGGCAGTCCGAACGACGCTGCGCCCTGCCGTGCGCTCGAAGGGCTCGCGCAACTCGACCGCGTGATCGCCATCGACCAGAGTCCGCTCGGCCGCACGCCCCGCTCGAATCCGGCGACCTACACCGGACTGTTCACGCACTTGCGCGAACTCTATGCACAAGTGCCAGAAGCGCGCAGCCGCGGCTACGACGCCGGACGCTTCAGCTTCAACGTCAAAGGTGGACGCTGCGAGTCCTGCCAGGGCGACGGCGTGATGCGCGTCGAGATGCATTTTCTGCCCGACGTGTACGTGCCCTGCGACGTCTGTCGCGGCAAGCGCTACAACCGCGAAACGCTCGAAGTCCTGTATCGCGGCAAGAGCATCCACGATGCGCTCGACATGACCATCGAAGATGCACTCAAATTTTTCCAGAATATTCCGGCCGTGCAGTCGAAACTGCAGACCCTGCTCGACGTGGGTCTCGGATACGTGAAGCTCGGCCAGAACGCGACCACGTTGTCGGGCGGCGAAGCGCAACGCGTGAAACTCGCGCGCGAGCTCGCCAAACGCGCCACCGGCCGCACGCTCTACGTGCTCGACGAACCGACCACGGGACTGCACTTCCACGACATCGCGCAATTGCTCGGCGTCTTGCTGCGACTGCGCGACGAAGGCAACACCATCGTCGTCATCGAGCACAACCTCGACGTGATCAAAACCGCGGACTGGTTGATCGATCTCGGCCCCGAAGGCGGTGATGCCGGTGGCGAGATCATCGTGACGGGCACACCCGAGACGGTGGCCGCACATCCGACGTCGCATACGGGACGCTTCCTCGCGCCCCTGCTTGCTCAAGCGCGTCGCAAACGCTCCGGGCCCGACAAGAAAAGCTGAAACACCTGCCCGTCGGCGACGCGCTCGCGAAACTTGCCGTGGGTGTACTGCGCCACGACGCTGCGCCAGAACGCGACCGCGGTCGTGTTGCCCTGCGGTTCGGCGATCTGCCAATGACCCGCGAATCGATCTAGCAACAGGCACACCGCCGCGCGACCGACGCCGCCGCGACGATGCGCGCGCGTAACAAAGAATTCGACCATACGATATTCGTCGGGACGCTCTTTGGCCCCGCGCCAGGTGATCACCGCGAACCCCGCGGGTTCGTGGTCGCGCATCACGAGCATGACGGCCGCATCGTCGGCCTCGAGCCAACGCGCGAGTTCGGCGGCCGCGACGTCGACGGGCGCGGCACTCGCACCCATCTCCAGCAACCACTCGCCGTATGCGGCTTCGAGCCAGCGACGTTGTTCCCGCGACGCGCGCGCGTCGCGCACACTCACGGTCACGCGAAATTCTCCCCCCTCAAAAAAAAGAGCCCGGGAGATGGGTGACCACCTACCCGGGCTCGTTTCGGAGCGTTACGCCCCGACGAAGAAATTCTCTAAGCGAGAATTACTTCTTGGCCTCCGGGGCAGCCGGGGCGGCCGGAGCAGCGGCTTCCGGAGCAGCGGCCGGAGCAGCAGCGTCGGCAGCCGGAGCGGCGGCGTCGGCAGCCGGAGCAGCCGGGGCCTCAGCAGCCGGGGCCGGAGCAGCAGCTTCCGGAGCGGCTTCGGGCTTCTTGGCGCAGGCGGTCAGGGCGAGCGCTGCGACAGCAGCGGCGAGAGCGAGCTTCGTCTTCATTTGATGTTTACCCCAAAAAGTAAAGACAGATGGAATCAAACAACCTAGCTAGTTTGTCTGGCGATCGTTAAATCGCGCCGCAAATTCTATAGAGTTTCTGTGGCGTTGGGAATGTCCTGCCGACGGCGGAGATCGGGGATTCCGGCACCGCCCGGGGACATCGCGACGGCCCCGGCCTAGAATGCCTGCCGGAGGCTCCAATGACCCAACCCCGACCCGCCGCCGACTACCGCGCTCACCTTGCGGAAATCGCTCGCCGTACCACTGCCGCGCTGGAAAAAAGCGGTTACGACAGCCTGATTCTGCAAGCCGGAGAGCCACCGGGCTGGTTCCGGGACGACCAGAACTATCCGTACAGGCCGCATGCCGATTTCCGGCTGTGGCTGCCGCTGCTCGACGCCCCGGGATCGTTGCTGCAGTTCACCCCCGGCCGACGGCCACGGCTGATTTTTTTCGTGGCCCGGGATTTTTGGTACCAGCCGGCGAGCCTGCCCGACAGTGACTGGCCCGCCGAATTCGACGTCGTCACCGTGCACTCGCGCGCGGAAGCACGCGCCGCGTTGCAAGGCCCGTTGCAGCGCACCGCCTGGATCGGCGATGCGCTGCCCGAATTGATCGCTTGGGGGATCGGCGCGATCAACCCCGAACATCTGCTGCGTCGCCTCGACTACGCGCGCGCCATCAAAACCCCGTACGAGATCGAGTGTCTGCGGACCGCGAATCGCATCGCGGCGAGCGGCCATGCCGCCGCCCGCGCGAAATTTCTCGCCGGCGGTTCGGAATTCGACATCCACCAGGCGTTCTGCGACGCCTGCGGCCAACGCGAACAGGAACTGCCCTACAACGCCATCGTGGCGATCAATGAAGCGGCTGCCGTGTTGCACTATCAGGTACTGCGGCGCACGCCGCCGACCCGCGCCCGATCGCTATTGCTCGATGCCGGCGCAAGTTTCGCCGGGTACGGCAGCGACATCACGCGCACCGCCACCGCAGGCGACGGCGCCGATGATCGGGACTTCGCCGCCATGGTCGCGGCGCTCGATCGCGCCCAGCAGGCGCTGTGCGCGCAAGTGCGCCCGGGCGCGGACTGGCGCGACATTCATGCCTCGGCCGTGCGCGCCATCGCGGCTGTGCTGGTCGAAGCGGGCGTGCTGCGCTGCAGCGTCGAAGAATCTTTGACGAACGGTGCCGCACGGCTGTTTTTCCCGCACGGCATCGGTCATATGCTCGGCCTGCAAGTGCACGACGTCGGCGGTTTCATGGCCGATGAAGAAGGCGCGACCATTGCACGCCCCGCACTCGATCCGGCGCTGCGTCTGACGCGCGTGTTGCAACCCGGTTTCGTCGTGACCATGGAGCCGGGCCTGTACTTCATCGACGCCCTGCTCGAGCCGGCGCGCGCCGCCGACGTCGCACGCGCAATCGACTGGCAGCGCGTGGCGGCACTACAGCCTTACGGCGGGATCAGGATCGAAGATAACCTGGCCGTGACGGCGCAGGGTTGCGAGAACCTCACGCGCGGCATCCACCACGAGTGAGACGCCCGCGCGCGCATCGTGAAGATGCGCGACGCGGGACTTCGAGACGTCAGGCCGCGGCCTTCTTGCGGGCGCGCGTCTTCTTCGCAGGCGCTTCGGCGGCGGCCGCCGGCGCAGCAGCGGAATCCACCAACTGCATCAACGCCATCGGCGCGGCATCACCGGCGCGCGGCATCATGCGCAGGATGCGGGTGTAGCCACCGGCACGCGCCTTGAAACGCGGACCGAGATCCGCGAACAGCTTGTCCACCACCGCCTGATCGCGCAGCCGCGCGAACGCCAGACGACGACGCGCCTCGCTGTCGGTCTTGGCGAGCGTGATCAAAGGTTCGACCACACGACGCAGTTCCTTCGCCTTCGGCAGCGTGGTGCGAATGGTTTCGTGCCGCAACAGCGACACGCTCATGTTGCGCATCAATGCATGGCGATGCGGCGCATTGCGCGACAGTTGCCGGCCGGAAAGTTTGTGACGCATACAAAAACCTCGATGAAACTATGGTCTCGCGCGATCGATGCGACCGCGCGGGATCTCACATCACGCCGCGCTCGTCCTCGTGACGCAGACCGGCGGGCGGCCAACCGTCCAGACGCATACCGAGCATCAGGCCGTGGCTTTGCAGCACTTCCTTGATTTCGGTGAGCGACTTCTTGCCGAGGTTCGGCGTACGCAGCAACTCGACCTCGGTGCGCTGCACCAGATCGCCGATGTAATGGATGTTCTCGGCCTTGAGGCAATTTGCACTGCGCACCGTGAGCTCGAGCTCGTCGACCGGACGCAGCAGGATCGGATCGAACTGCGCCGACTCCGCCTTGCCGCCGGCTTCTTCTTCGCCTTGCAGGTCGACGAATACCGACAGCTGATCTTTGAGGATGCTGCCCGCGCGACGAATCGCTTCTTCGGCGTCGATCGTGCCGTTGGTCTCGATGTCGAGAATCAACTTGTCGAGATCGGTGCGCTGTTCGACGCGCGCCGCATCGACCGAATAGGTCACGCGACGGATCGGGCTGAACGAGGCATCGAGCTGCAGACGACCGATCGGACGCGACGCTTCTTCGAAGGCGACGCGCTGCGAAGCCGGACGATAACCGCGACCACGCTCGACGCGCAGCACCATGTTCAGCACGCCGGCCTTGGTGAGGTTCGCGATCACGAGATCAGGGTTCACCACTTCGATGTCGTGATCGGTCTGGATGTCGCCGGCCGTCACCGGGCCCGGGCCCTTCTTCGACAGACGCAGTTCCGCCGAGTCACGCGAATGCATGCGCAGCGCGACTTGCTTGAGGTTGAGCAGGATGTCGACGACGTCCTCTTGCACGCCCTCGATGCTGGTGTACTCGTGCAGTACGCCGTCGATTTCCACTTCGGTGATCGCCGCACCGGGCATGGACGAAAGCAGCACGCGACGCAGCGCGTTGCCGAGCGTGTGCCCGAAGCCGCGTTCGAACGGTTCGATCACCACGCGCGCTTGTCGCGGGGCGAGCGGACTCACCTTGACGACGCGCGGCTTGAGGAACTCGGTCACGGATCCTTGCATATCGTAGTCCTCTACTCTTACTTCGAGCGCTTACTTCGAGTACAACTCGACGACGAGGTTCTCGTTGATGTCCGGCAGGATGTCATCCCGCGCAGGCACCTGCTTGAAGACGCCCTTGAATTCTTTGTCGTTCACTTCGACCCACTCGGGCAGGCCGACTTGCGAAGCGATCTGCAACGCGTTCTGGATGCGCAACTGCTTGCGGGCCTTCTCGCGAATCTGGATCGTGTCGCCCGCGCTGCACTGGTATGAAGCGATGGTGACGACGCCACCGTTCACTTCCACGCCCTTGTGGCTGACGAGCTGCCGCGCTTCCGAGCGCGTCGCCGCGAAGCCCATGCGATACACGACGTTGTCGAGACGGCATTCGAGCAGCTTCAGCAGGTTTTCGCCCGTAGCACCCGAACGGCGCGCCGCTTCGGCGTAATAGTTCGCGAACTGACGCTCGAGCACGCCGTACATGCGACGCAGCTTCTGCTTCTCGCGCAACT
>Ga0208783_10002121_pt1 | contig 11505 bp, 29 predicted proteins | sample DEB19_08_DNA_2_FD_184529 | JGI IMG/M metagenome (GOLD analysis project Ga0208783, IMG submission 184529) | Aqueous microbial communities from the Delaware River and Bay under freshwater to marine salinity gradient to study organic matter... | ecosystem: Environmental > Aquatic > Marine >... | reverse complement strand
GGCTTTATGTCGTTGCACTTAAAACACCTTTTAGAACCGTCCATGCTCAATCTCCTGTGCTTGTAGACTGAGCCATTATAGGCCGGTTCTAATTAAAAGGGATGTCGTCGTCAGTATCATCAAGCGACGTGGCTTGCTTAGCGGGAAGCTCGTGCAAAGCAGCCCACTCAGGCGAGGTCTTGATGGTGTCCTGGAGGTTCTTCCCGAAGCTATTGAAGAGATCCATCATGTTGGGCTCGAACTGGTCCATCGAAAAGATCCCGAGGGCGTTATGGCCAGCAGGCAGGACCTTGCGAAGCGCTGGCGGTAGCGGCATGACGGTCGCGACGTTCGAATACGTCTTGCCATCCCGGCTCTCTTGGGTGATGTTGATCATGCCCCACTGGCCAAGCAGCGACTTGATAGCAAAGCCGTTGAGTTCAGCGTCGCTAAAGGGTTTGCCCCTCCAGGACTCAAGGAAGGCCCGTAGCGCCGCTTTCTCGGACAGGCTGGCAGTAAAGCGTTTGCTGGCCATCAAAGGCCTGCCATCGTCCGTTAAAAGGGGTCTGCCGCTGTCGTCTTCGCCATGGATCTCCCAGGACAGCAAGACCTTGCGTTGATGCTTGACGTTGCCCTGCCAAGTTGTTTCTTGCGTACCGAGATCAATGATGCGGTAGCAACGTCCCATGTAGACGCCTGGGGGTGTCGGTGTAAAACCGGTGTTTGCTTCAGCTTTCAGTAACATTTCTTTCCTTTCGTAGTCCAAGTTCATAACGCAGAACCGCCCAGTCTTCCTCGTCTGCAAGGCCTGCCCGGGCACGTTCGTAAGCGTCTTCCAATCGTTGCTCACGTTCTTCCATTTGCTGCTGATACCAGAAATCGTCTTCCACTGTTTCTCCTTTTCTCACGGCAATCCGCCGTACCGAAGATGTTAGATATATCGAACACCTCTGTCAAGTGATGCCGCAACCCTGGGTTACGGGTATCCATTACTGCAACCGTTGCATGGAGGCCAAAACCAGCGTGTTACTAGCGAATAACAGGGGGGGTAACAGTGGTTTAACAGGGAAATAACAGGAGGTATCAGGGCATCGCAACCCCGGGTTGCACGAAGGGTTCCGTTCGGTTAATCTAACGCCATGGACACAAAAGAGATGATCAAAACGCTAGGCGGTACCAGGGCAGTTGCACGGTACCTGGGGGTGGCTCCGAGCACGGTCCACCATTACATCAAGACAGGAAAGATCCCGTTGCACAGGCTCATGATGCTGATGCCGCGGCTACACGAGAAGGGGGTGGTATGGCCGCTGAAAGTATGAGCAATGAGCCTATGGGCGAAGCACTTGAGAAGATCTTCGCTTACGCAGAGATGCTGACCGATCACACGCTTGAGAATGTTGAGAATCTTTCGGAGACAACCGACCCGAACTTTGCCGCACTGGTGCTGCACGCTGCAGTCATGAACATGCTCATCATGAACTGTAAGGACGAATACGAGCGCCGCGGCTACAAGGATCTCGAGGAAATCGTTTCCGCAATCAGTGACGCAGTTCGGGAAGCACTTACTGATTGCAAACCAACAACACATTAAGTACCATTCAAAGGGCATGGCTAGGTTAGCTACCGAAGAGGGGATTCGTCACCCCCCTGCCACGGCCCAGTTTCAGTGACGATTACAAGCCTTTGACGAGGGTTGAATGCACTACTATCCGTTCCATGTGGGGGACTATCAGACCCACACCGCGCACCTCAGCGATACCGAGGATCTTGCATACAGGCGCATGCTTGACCTGTACTACATCAACCAAAAACCGCTACCAAACGAGGCCGCCAAGGTTGCTCGGCTAATCCGCATGCCTGCTGCAGTCGAGGAGGTACGAGGCCTGCTTGAGGAGTTTTTTGTTTTACAGGAGGGCGTCTATACCAACAAGCGATGCGACAAGGAAATTGCTTCGTACATGAAGCAAAAGCTTGGTGGTGCTAAGGGTGCAAAAGCTAAGTGGGATAAAGCCAAGCGAAAGGGTGGCGATAGCCTACCCAATGGGGAGGGTAATGGGGTGGGTAATGGGGAGGGCAATGCACCCCCATTAGCAACCAATAACCAGAACCAGAACCAACAACCAATTAAAAGCTCTTTCGTACAAGTCGATAAACCCGAGGGGGTAACCGACGAGGCTTGGCAAGCCTTCATCCTCACCCGCAGGGCGAAGAAGGCCCCCATCACCAAGCTTGCTATGGCTGGTATCGAGCGAGAGGCTCTCGCTAAAGGCAGGTCTATCCCTGATGCGATCCGCATCGTTTGTGAGCGTGGCTGGACCACCTACAAAGCCGAATGGGACAAGCAAGAGTTCGGAAGCAGTCTTGACGACCAATTCGCAGGTGCGCTATGAAAGGCCATGACTTCGTGATTGCTTGCCAGCTAAACAAGGCCCCGCCCCGCGCCGTGTTCGTGGACTTCTCCGGCGCCCCCGATTCAAGCCTGCCGATCCCGGTCGTTGTCGCGTCCCGGTCCGATCGTGACTACCGTTGGGCTCGAGGCCTGAGGGTCTACGTCCAGGGAATCGATTCTGAGGCCGTTTTTAGGGCCGTAGAGGCGCTCAAGCTCTGTGGTGCAGCCCGAATCATTGCCACCTACGAAGAAACGTCTCCTGCGCTGATTTGGGACTCGGAGGTGGACGCATGAATCCGATGCCTGAAGTCGATTACCTAGAGTGGTATCACCAGATGGAGGCGGCCGTTACGGTCAAGCCTGCCAAGGACGTGATCAGCGAAGCCATCGAACTCCTGAGGGCCGATCCTCCCAAGCCCGTTCTCATGCCCTGGAACAAGCTCAAGGACCGGTTTGCCTTTCGGAATTCCGAGGTCACGGTCTACGCCGGGAATAACGGGTCCGGAAAGTCGCTGATTACCGGCATGATTGCGCTGAGCCTCATGAGCCAGGGCCGCAAGGCTTTGATTGCAAGCTTCGAGATGAAGCCGGTCACGACCCTGACCAGGATGGTCCGACAGTTCACCAACTCACGGACCCCGACGGTTGAGCAGTACGAGGACTTCTCTCGCTGGGTTGGCGACAAGCTTTGGTTCTACGACAAGCAGGGTGAGGTCAACCGCAAAGCAGTCATCGGGGTTGGCCACTTTGCTGCAACGCAGTACAAGATCCAGGACTACTTCATTGACTCGCTCATGAAGTGCGTTGCCGGGGAAGACGACTTCAACGCCCAAAAGGACTTCGTCTCTGACTGCACGAACCTTGCACGCGATACCGGTCTTCATGTCCACCTCGTTCACCATATCCGCAAGGGTCAGACTGACGAGCAGGTCCCCCAGAAAGTCGACATGAAGGGCTCAGGCTCGATTGCTGATCAAGTCGATAACGTCTGGATGGTCTGGCGCAACAAGAAAAAAGAACGCCTGCAGGAAGCTGGCCAGCCCGTACAGATGGACGAGCCTGACGCCATGCTCTTGTGCGAGAAGCAGCGAAACGGTGAGTCGGAGCCCCGGCTAAGACTTTGGTTCCACGCCCAATCCCAACAATTCACGGAGGCCGCCGGTGCAAACCCCTACCGATTCAACCCCGACTTTTGAGGTCTCCCTGCCCTGGCCGCCGACAGTCAACACCTACTGGCGCCATACCGCTCGAGGGGGCACGGCCATGGTCTACATCTCCAAGGAGGGGCAGATGTACCGGACCGCGGTCCAAGGCCTTACCGCTACCAAGCGCAAGCTGCATACCGGCCGCCTGAGGGTCGAGATCGAGGCTTGGCCGCCCGATAAGCGCAAGCGCGACCTGGACAACATCCTGAAGAGCCTGCTCGACGCATTGACCTACGCAGGCATTTGGGGGGACGACAGCCAGATTGATGACTTAAGGGTTTACCGAACAACCGTTGGAGGCATGGTGAAAGTGAGAATCTATGAAAACTGAACACGACCCGCACTTAGCGATCGACTACATCATCACGCACGGCAAACGATTTGCCGATGCAAAAGCTCAGAGGATCTACCTCGAGGAGTTCCGCAAGTCCAAGAAGGCTTTGCTCATGCAAACCTCGATGGAGAACAGCGTCAACGCCCAGGAGCGAGACGCCTACGCGCATCCGGAATACATCGAGCTTTTGAACGGCATCAGGCAGGCCGTCGAGATCGAGGAGGAACTCCGTTGGAAGCTCATCGCTGCCCAGGCCAGGGTCGACGTATGGCGCTCAGAGCAGGCCAACATGAGGACCGAAGGGAAGGTGACGATATGAGCATGCAGACCGACTGGGAGGCCTTTGCAAAGCTGCAGGGGCTTAATCCAAACACCAAGGGACACTTTTACATGGCTTTCACCGCAGGATGGAAGGCCGGTATGAACGACGCCAAGAAAACAGTAAAGGAGGGCGAGGAATGGAAACTGCTGGACAACGATCAAGCGTGAGCGCTATGAAGCAGGCGCTTGAGGCGCTGGAAAAAGTGATTATTGCGTTTGGCCCAGGTTTAACGCTACAACAGAGAGCTATTACCGCACTTCGCCAAGCACTTGTCGATGCCGACGACACATCTCAAGAACGTGTCGATGAAATCGTAAAAGATGAACATGAGCCAGTGGCGTGGGCCAATTCAAGCGACCTACAAAACTTTGACATGCGAGTGCGGACAGGTCCTGACCTGCACCACACAGTGCCCCTCTACACCGCACCGCCAAAGCGTGAATGGGTTGGGCTGACAGATGAGGAGGTTGATTATTGTCGGTATGCAGCAACTTTCTGTGATGAGCTAGACACGGCGTATATGGCAGAGCTTATTGAGAAAGACTTGAAGGAGAAAAACACATGAACACACAACCCGAAGCCTTGCGACTGGCTGATGCGCTAGAAGAACTTGACGTGCAATTCAGCCGCACGGGTCTATGCGGAGAAGCCGCCGCCGAACTGCGCCGGTTACATGCGCTGAATCAGGAACTGCTAGAGGCGTTGAAAGACATGCTGGATAACCACGAAGACGCTTGTACAGGATACGGCGAAGGTGCCGCAGATAAAGCTCGTGCCGCCATCGCTAAAGCAACAGGAGACAAATCATGAGCCGTGAGGCTATGAAGCTGGCGCTAGTGGCGCTGGAAGGGAATTGCACAAACGCTGCCGCAGACCCGGAACAGGCTGCAAATGAGGACGCAGCCATTGCCGCACTGCGCCAAGCACTGAAGACAGAGCCGTTTGAGTACTGGAACGCAGTTGAAGGGTGGGTAAAAATCGATGAGGTGCGTGAGCATTTTGATTCAGTAGGGTGTGGAACCATTTACAAATCTGCTGGCGAAGGTCGATCACCTCTTTACACCGCCCCGCAAAAGCGTGAATGGGTTGGGCTGACGGATGAGGAGATACACCAAGCTTTTTGTCACGTTGGATATGAAACGCCTCACGACTGGAATAAAGACCCCGAATCATGGTGCATTGCAAACGCAAAGTATCTGCAAGCAATTTTGAAGGAAAAGAACCATGGATAACCATGAGGTCCTTGCGCTTGCCAAAAAGACTGGGGTAATGATCTCGGGTCGGCCCGAGTTCGAGGAGTCGGTCAGGCGGCTCGGCAAGCTGATCATCAAGCGTGTAGCACCCAGGCCTTTAACGCCCACGCAGCTTGCGTACCTCGAGGCGCTTGGTGACCGGAAGTCGCTGCAAGACTTGGCCCTGCAGTTCGGCTGCACGCCACAAAACGCCCTGAAGATGGTGAGGGTCCTCGAGGCAAGAGGCCTGATCAGCAAGTCGTTGCTATTCAAACGGCGACTGGAGCGTGGAGCCTGGGCCTACTACTACAAGAAGAACTAGCGTAATGGATAAAAACATATGGACGCGTAGGCACGAGATCGACAAAGCGCGGCACGACAAGATGAAGGAGCTTATGGACGAGTACGACCGCAAGGTCTACAACCCAGCGCGAAAGCAATTGGTCGAAGACTGCGAAAAGGAAGGCCATACCCAGGGAAGGTTCCACGACAACGGCTTTGGCTGGACGTGGTGGTATTGCGGTAAGTGCGGAACATCATTCAACAAGGAGAGAGCATGAAATCAGACACAGCAACCCTCGTCTTAGGTGGCGCAGCCTTCGGGCTGATCTATGCCGTGCTTGCCTGGGCAATGCTATGAGGCATGTAGCAGGCGAGTGCTCCTGGCGAGACCCGGAAGAGGATCAGCCGCCGCTTGGCTCCAAGATGCTGCTGCTCAATCCCGCGGGAGTCGCCTGCATTGGAACCTGGAGCCGAGTATTTATCGCTTGGGCACCGCTACCCAAGATCCCTTTGAACATCAAACAAAAACTGGAGAACAGCTATGAGAACCTGGGCCAATACACCCGCGATGCGTGACGCCTACCGCGAGTGGTTTCAAGGCACGAGCATTACCGACCAAAGCCTTGCCAATTGCTGGCAGGCCGCATGGAACGCAGCGCTTAAGAAGCGTAAGCCAAGCAAGCAGCAGGACCTCTTCGGCGTGTCGTCCTTAGCCTTTGCAAGATCAACCGACCCCGACACGAGCCAGGACGCCGCCAAGTCCTTTGATCCGACCGCGCTGGAGGCTAAGGTGCTCGAGGTTATCCAGTCCTACGGCCAAAGCGGCTGCATCAAAGATCAGATCCTTGGGCACTTCGCGCCAGACGCCGCTCCGACCGTTACGCCGCGCTTAGCGCCGCTTATGCGCAAGGGCTGGATAGAAGACACCGGCGAACGAAGAAAGGGCCATAGCGGCCGCAATCAGCGCGTCCACAGGGCTATCCGATGACCAAGGACGAGAAGCAGTGGCTCAACGACCTGTCGGAGATCGGCTGCATCCTTTGCGCACACTTGGGCACCCCTGGCACTCCGGCGGAAATCCACCACCCCAGGTCAGGGGTTGGCATGGGCAGGAAGGCCACGCACTACGAGGCCATACCCCTGTGTCCCGAGCACCACAGGGGGAAGACGGGTGTACATGGCCTCGGCACCAAGGGATTCCCCAAGCATTACGGGATTACCGAGCAGGACCTGCAGGCCAAGGCAGCGCTGATGATCGGCACTCTTCGGGCGCAACGTACCGTTCGTCGGCTGGATAAAAGAAATGAGCCAAACGGATAAAGATTCGTGCTGTAATCCTACCTACAGCAAGTCGCTGTGAGAAACCGGAGAAAATGATGCAAACAGCAAGTCTCGTAAACAGTCTCTACAGCCGCATGACAGTCGGTGAGCCAGCGCCCTACGTTGGTATGCCAGCAACCCTTCTTTCCTGGACCGATCGCAACCCCTGCACGGTTATCGAGGTCAACATGGCCAAGCGCTTCATCGTCGTGCAAGACGACGATTACAAGCGCGTTGACAACAACGGCCTCAGCGAGTCCCAGCGCTACGAGTACACGCCCAACGCTAACGGCTGCCGCCGTATTTTCCGCAAGATGAAGAGCGGCCAGTGGGTCCAGCACTTCGTGAACCCCGAGACCAATCGCCTCGTTAAGGCAGAAGGCTGCGGCCTTCGCCTCGGTGAGCGTGAGAAGTACCACGACTTTTCATTCTAATAACCGGGGCTTCGGCCCCTTGTTGACAGGTGGATAAAAAACAGTTCTAATACGCATACGGCACTTCCGCCGTGAGAAACAGGAGAACATGATGATCGACCTTAAAGACGACCTTGACGCAATCTTCAACGCGCCTCCAATCGTTGCCAACACCGAGATCCGCGAGACCTGCGGCAAGTGCAAGGGCTCCGGCGTTTGGATGGGATACGGCGACTGGACAGGCGATCGTAGCTGTTCGCTTTGCAAGGGTCGCGGTTATCAGATCTTCAAGTTCACTAAAGCTGAGCGTGACGCACGTCGTGCCAAGGTCGCGGCTCGTGCCGAGCGCAAGCAGCAGCAGACTCTCGAGGCTTTCGCCCAGGCAAACCCTCTCGTATGGCAGTGGATGAACGAGCAAGCTGATCGCTTTGAGTTTGCCAAGTCTATGCTCGAGGCCGTCAAGAAGTGGGGCAAGCTGACCGAAAAGCAGTTGGCCGCCGCTACCAAGTGCGCCGTTGGTTCAGCAGAGCGCAAGGCCAAGTGGGAAACCGATCGTGTGATGGCAAAGGCCCAGGCCAAGGAAGTTACCGTCGAGGCTATCGAGGTCGCTTTTGCGAACGCCAAGGATGCTGGCATCAAGTGGCCAAGGCTTCGTCTCGATACCTTTACCTTCTCGCCTGCTGGCGCAAACAGCGCAAATGCAGGCGCCGTGTACATCAAGGAGGGTGACACTTACCTCGGCAAGGTGCTCGACGGCAAGCTTTTCAAGTCGCGTGATTGCAGCGCCGAGCAAGAGCAGCGCATCATCGACGCCGCTCATGATCCCAAGTCTGCAGCTATTGCTTACGGCAAGAAGTTTGGCTCTTGCAGTGCTTGCGGCCGTGAGCTTAGCAATCAGGAATCCATCGACCTTGGCATAGGACCTGTATGTGCCGGAAGGTTCGGCTGGGAGTAAAAAGAAGCAGTCAATTCGGGGCTTCGGCCCCATTACCAGGAGAAAACCATGAGCAAATTCGACATCACCATCAAGACTGAAGACTACGAAAAGATTAACCTCTCCGACTACGAAGACAAACTCTGGCTGTCGTTGTGGAAGGTTGGCAGCCATTGCTCAACGAGCTTGACACGAGATCAGGTTGCTGAGCTTCGTAACGCCCTCAACCAATTTCTCGGGGAGTAACCATGGAAGACGTGCTGGAGCGTCATTACGCCGTCCGCGAGATGGTGAAGGACCTGAGCCTCAAGACCAAGTTTATCGCTGAGAAGACGGGCTACAACCAGAGCTATGTCAGTGAACTTCGCCGCAGGCACTTGGACGCCGAGGCCAGGAAGGCAGAGCGCCTCAAAAGTCAGGAGGAAGAGCAGCGTAAGGAGCAGGCCAGGATCGATCGCATGATCGCTAAAGCAGTGGTCAGAGAGCGCGAATCAATCTGCAGGATTATCGACACCGCGCAGATCCCCAAGACAGAGGCCGAACGCATCAAGAAAATGATCAAGGAGCGGGTATGAGCGGCGATCACAATATGCACCAAAAGCCAAGGTCGTACCTGGATAGCTCCGGGATTATGGACAAGCTGAAAGAGGACGACGCCCGGACATGGGCCTCGATTGCTATTGTCATCGAGCGACGCAAGGTGGCTCAGTGGATGATGGACCGCGGATATGCGACTGGCCATGGCGACACGATCGATGACCTGTTAAGAGAGTTGGACTGGCAGATTGAAGAACGTATTAAAAACGCAAGGAGAAAGTAAATGGAAGGCATGCTCGGATTCGCACTTTCAGCCTGGGTAATCCTGGCTTGGTTAACGCACGTCATTGTCTCGATACAGGGCGCCAAGTGGCTGCTGCTGATTGCTGGGGCGATCGTATTCCCGGTGGGCTGCGTCCACGGCACGGGCATTTGGTTCGGGGTGTTTTGATCGACCGCAAAGACGTTATAAAACTGGAGAACGCATGAGCGATTCATACGATGATTACGAGTGCAAAATTCAACTTGCAGAACACGCATGGGAAATAAAAGAAGCAAGACGTCAAGGGGCTTCCGAAGTTATGCGCCGAAGCCATTCGAGCAAGGGGAAACACATGAACACAGAAGAAATTATCCGCATGGCGCGGGAGGCTGGGTTGGCTTACGGATCTGACGAAAAGCCACTAGGTTCTGTAACACGCTTCGCTGCCTTAGTTGCCAAGCATGAACGCGAGGCGTGTGCGAAGGTGTGTGATGTGCTTGCTGTACATCCTGAATATGCGTCAGACATTACAAAGGTGGCAGCGCAAGCAATCCGAGCAAGGGGTAAGCAATGACCCAAGAAAAGGAATTGCATCTTCAAGCCGCCGGGTATGCGAACCGGCGTAAGGAGGCGTACATTGAAAAGATTAGGGTGCGGATCATGTCCGAAGCCTATGACCTCGCAGACCGAGGCGATTTTGAAGGTTACAACGCGGTCAAAGTGATGTGTGGTGATGTGCTGGAATCAATAGCTGCTGTCGTCGCTGCCGAGCGTGAGGCGTGTGCTCAGGAGGCAGACGCTCATGCAAGCATCGAGGGGATTGCGCAGCGTATCGCCACCGCCATACGAGCAAGGGGGCAGGCATGAACTACGAAGCCTGGATCGCCAGCCAAGTACTGCATGGCAAAGACGCAACCATCAGTCTTGCGTTACTTGAGCAAGCGTACCCGCCCGAAGTGCCAGCGTTAAGAGCTATTTATCGCTGGGCCGAGCAGATCTGCCGCAAGATCGGATGCACGGCCATCATTCACTTCTCCAGCGATGTCGTTACCTTTTACCCAACGAAGGGGTGAGTATGATCTGCCCCTACTGCCGAACCCCAAAGGGTCAGGGGTACAAGACCAAGATCCTCGAGACCCGAACATTCTGGAACCCCGAAAGGCATTATTACTTCGTAGAGCGCCGCCACAAGTGCAAGCAGTGCGAGGAGGAATTCTGGACCGAAGAACGATCACCCAAAGTAAAGGAAGAAACATGAACGAAGAGCTAAGAGATCAGATCATTGAAACCCTGAAGAGCAAGAAGATCAAAGGCAAGCAGTACGCTTTCAACATCGACAAGCTAACCGCATACGTCCAGCAGCTACTCGACGAGGAGCGAGAGCTTTGTGCAACCCTGGCCGAGCCGGTGGGCAGGTTTGGCGTGTCGGACCTGATCAGGATGAGGATGTACAAGCAGCCCGGAGCGGAGGTACAATAGGGGCTGTTTTCTGTGTGTCTCCTGGTTGTGGGTCCTTCCCCTCACGACGTTACCCCCTTCCACAGGGGGTTTTTTTCGTGTATCCTAAAGGTAAGTGCTTGATTTTTGAAGGAAAATCAGAATGCCAGCAGGAAGACCGACCGACTACGATCCCAAATATTGCGAACTGGTTATTGAGATGGGCCGCCAAGGTAAGAGCAAGGCCCAGATCGCCGCGACCATAGGCGTCACAAGGGTGACTATGTGGGGCTGGGCGCAAAAGAACGAAGAATTTTTTAACGCCTTGGCCCTTTCAGAGGAACTAGCCCTGCAATGGTGGGAGGACATAGCCCAAAGCCACCTGAAGCAGACCAAGGATGGCGTGACCCTGAACACCTCGCTCTGGTCCCGCTCGATGGCCGCAAGATTCCCCAAGGACTACACCGACCGGACGAAGCACGAGATCACCGGCAAGGATGATGGCGCCATACAAGTGGACATGGTGATGGACGTCGCACAATCCCTGATCGATGAATTGACCGGCATCCGCCAGAATGCTGACAGCAAGTCAAAGCAAGCGGATTGAAGCCAAGCTTGCCCTGCACCAGGAGGCGCTGAAGAAGCTACCCCCGGAAGCAGCGGCAGCCTTCAGAGCCCGGATGAAATGGCTCATGAGGGCGCACAAGCACCAGATCCCGCCCAAGGGCAACTGGTGGACGACATGGCTCTTACTTGCAGGCAGGGGCGCAGGCAAGACCAGGACAGCCGCCGAGGACGTTTGGCATACAGCCTGGACGACGCCCAACATCCGCATCTTGATCTCGGGCCCTACCTCGGC
>Ga0208783_10002120_pt1 | contig 11506 bp, 14 predicted proteins | sample DEB19_08_DNA_2_FD_184529 | JGI IMG/M metagenome (GOLD analysis project Ga0208783, IMG submission 184529) | Aqueous microbial communities from the Delaware River and Bay under freshwater to marine salinity gradient to study organic matter... | ecosystem: Environmental > Aquatic > Marine >... | reverse complement strand
ACGCGATCTCAACGGTGATGGTCGGCATCGACGAGGTAGGCATCAGGCGACCTTCAGCGGCAGAGCCCCGTTACGACGCTCATAGGCCTTCAACGCATCGAGGACAGCAGCACCCGTCTCCGCGGGAGTTGACAGGACGCTGGTGCCTACGTTGATGTTGACGGTGCTGCCACCCATGAGCGCACCACCCGAGCTGACGCTCGCCGCGGCGAGCTGCGAGTTCGGGACGATCTGACCGGACGACGACGGCACGAACAGTTCCGGCCCGTTCTCACCGACGATGTATGGGGTGCTGGCCGTCACCGGACCGCCCGTTGCGCGCCCCTGCAACGCTCGGACCAAACCTTGCGTGATAGCGGTCTGCGCCCGGCCAAACCCCGCCCATACGGAGCTGCTCATCAGCCCCTTCATGCGCTCAAGTTCCCGGTTCACTGCGCCCAGCGGGCCGGTACTCGTATCGGTGGGCTTTGTTGCCTCTGCACGGAACCAGATCAGCATGGCGATTCGTTCCTGAATGGCCTGCTTTTCGGCAGGGTCCGTCAGCAGCTCCTTCATGCGCTCAAGCTTCGTGATAGCCGTGTTGTACGCCTCTGGGTCCCCTGCGGTCGCCTCAAGCGCGAGCAACATTTCGCCGTGCTTGAAAGCAGCGTCCCGGGCTGTGTCCTGTGCGCCAGCCAGCCCGAGCAGTGCGCTTTCAAGCCCCCGCGCAGCCTTGGCGATCTCGTCTTGGTCGCCGGACTTGATTGCAGCGTTGTATGCCTTTTGAGCGTCAGTCAGTGCGTCCTGTGCGGTCTTGACTCCCAGCGTCGCCTCGGCAAACCCGCGCGCTGCGGCTGATTGCCCGCTGACAATGGAGATCATCTCATCGGCGGCCTTGGCCTGCTCCTCGAACGCCGTCTTGATTTCCTCAGTTGAGCGCACACCGTCATGGTTCGCATCCACGAGGTCCTTCGTGAGCCTCACGTACTCGCGAATGTTGACGCCCTGTGCCTTGAGCGCCTTGCTGGCACCTTCGGACGCTGCAATCGTGCGAATGATGTCCCGCGTGCGCTGCGGGTCAATCGCCATCGCCTCGTTGAACACCTTCTGGAACGAACCGCGCCGCATCCGGTCCACGACGTCGTCGTAAGGGTCGAGAATGCCAGCGGTGAAGAACGTTCCGAACGCGCCACCGATACGGGCTGCGACGTTCGTGAGGCCTGCCTGTTCGCTGTCGATGGTGCCGGCGACTGCGTAGATGAACTGGCGGGCGGCTTCCTTGCCGTCCTCGGTGTTCATCATCACCTTGAACGCGTGCGAAGTCTTTTCCCGACTCCCGCTAAGCGTCTGATACAGCGACGAGCTGATCTGAGCCCCGATGACCGCGCCGGCAACGGCGGCAACGCCCGTCTGCGCTGCGGCAAACATCTTGCTGGCTGCTGCAGCCTCGGCGTATGCGGCCTTCAGTTTCGTAATGCCTGAGAACGCCAACGCGGCGCCACCGCTCAACGCCAGAAAGCCTGTCGCAACGGCAGTCGTGGACCCGATCAGGCCGCCGGTCCTGTCGTCAAGCCCGGTAAACGCTCCCGCCACACTATTGACGATGGGAAGGATGTCATTCAGTGTGCTTAGAACCCCGCGCCCAAGGGATTCCTTGAGCTCATCCATCTGGTTTGCGAGGATCGCCGTCTGCCCGGCGAACGTCTTACCTTCGGCCTGAGCGAACCCGCCCGCCGCACGACGCAACGCTTCCACCGTCGCGATGTACGGGTCCGTTTTGGCCTTCGTTTCGTCAACCTGGATGCCGAGCTTCTTGAGCGCCGTTGTCTTGCCGTCTGCGGACTTCGACACGGCCTTCGCGGCGGTCACATAGTCGATGCCCCACTTGCGGGCAATGTCTACGACCAGTGGCGTGAGGGTGGAGACTTGCCGTTGGGTCAACCCGAACTGAACGAGCATCGCCTGAATGCTCATCACGTCCTCATCGGACGCAACCGTCACCTTCTGGATGGCCTTCGCCTGTGCCTCAAACGCCTTCACCGCATTGCTCGACGCACCGTACGCACCACGCACCGACGATTCGAGCTTCATCTGGGCACGCTCGGCTTCCTGCGCCGAGTTCACCCAACCCTTCATCGCGAACGCGACAGTGGCGGCAGCACCGACCATCGCAGCACCTGCGATACCGGCCTGCCGCCCGTACTTCTCCATCGAGATCCGAGACTTCTCAACCTCGTCCTGCGTCTTCTTCGCCATTCGTTCCGCAGACTTACCGGCCCGATCGAACTCGGTCCTTGCCTTCGTCCCATCAGCAATGATCTTCACGATCACGTCGTAGGACATCAGGACTCCGAAACAAGGTTGAGAAGTTTCAGGTCGCGGACAGTGAAGTCCTCACGAACCTGCCGAGGGGTGAAGCAGTACGGGGGTCGAATCAGGATGGAGAGCCATCCGTCGATGAATCGACCCCCGAGGGAGGGACCCCGTCAGTGATCTCCACGGGGAGATCGTCCTCAGCCTGCGAGAACAGGCCAAGGATCTTCGGCAGGGTCAACCCGTCCAAGATTTCTGCAGGGTCTTGGTCAATGGTCTTGCAGCATTCGGCAACCAGCATGCGAGCCACAGTCAGATCCGCCAACGGCTTGTAGTAGGCCTCAACCCACTGCACGTCCGTTGCTTCTGTGATGCGTTCCCACGCTTCGATGGGAAGATCGTCCAACCGGACGACCTTCCCACCGACGGCTACCTCCCAGCCGCTTGCAGCGAGATCCATCGACTATCAGCCGACCTTCGCGAACGGCGTGGCCGCAGCGAACGTGCCGCTGATCTGCGTCGCCCCACCCACGTCGGTGGTGACGGAGAAGTCGAGGAACGCAGTACCCCAGAAGTACGGGCCCGACGCGCTCGGCGTCGTGGGGTACAGGTACATCTTCTTCGCGATACCCGCCGAAGCCACGCTGAACAGGTACTGCGACCCGCTCGTCGCGGTGTCGTCGAAGAACCCGGAGAACGTGCCCTGCGCGTCCGGCAGACCAGTCACGTAGGTCTTGGTCGTGTCACCGAACGACGTGACCTCAAACTTGTCAACGGAAGCATTGAGACTCCAGTTGTTGATGTAGACCAGCGGCACCGCGGCTGCAGCATCGAGCTGGACGTAAAGGTGGCCCTGACGGCCGGCGACGCGTGCCATTGGCTGCGCTCCTTGATGGTTGGGGTGGGAAGGGTGTTACAGGTTCAACAGTCGCAACATGCGTGCAGCACTGTTCGCGAACGTCCGCTCATACACGGCTTCGCGTGCACGACGACCAAGATCGTCGAGAACATCAGGATGGGCAAGATGCCAGCGAATCAACTGTTCCATCTCGCCAGGAGTATCGAATGTCGGGAGGAACGGGAACAGGGCATCGCCCTCGGGGCGAGGGTCCCGCAGGAACGGTGTACCGATCGCTGCGAGTTCCACTTCACGGGGACCCATCGCCCACCCCGTAGAGAGTTCGGGGCGTTCCGCTTCACGCCGGTACAGGTTCGCAGACAAGCGTGCACCGCGGTACAGGTCGGCGGTGGTGGCGTTGTCGCAGCAGTAGTCAATGTCGTGCGCCATGTGCTCACGCAACGGACTATCGGGGTCGAGGTTCAGCCAGTGGCCGGCGAGCGCGAAGTCGATACCGGTCCAGTCGATCTGCTCGAGGAGTTCAACACGGGACGGGAACCCGGTGCCGACGAAACAGAAGTCCGACTGGTGGTCGGGGATCGTGGGGCCCGGATAGTGGCGGGTCGGGTCGTAACAGTGCCACTGGTAATGGGTGTTGGGGTTGACTTCCCGGAACCGGTCGATGTTCGTCGGATCGTTGACCAACACGAGGTCGGCGTGTTCGCTGCGGAGAATCTGGGTGTCGTCCTCGTACGGGGATTCCGTATGCAGGATGACGACCTTCGTGCCCCGCTCCCGGATCATCTCCATCGCGTTCGGGGGTACGTAGAACCCGGAGACGACGAGCAGCACGTCAGGCTGGTACTTCCACAATTCGCTGCAGAGCCCATCGAGGGCGAGCTGTGCGGCCTGTTCCTCTACGAACGCCAACTTGAGTTCGTCAGTATCAGGATCAGGAATGTGCGCGGACGAGAAGAACGTCAACCGTGCATCAAGGTTGTACGCACCCGTTTCGACACCGTTCGCTTGCAGGCCAATGAGCCAGCCTCGGAATACGTCAGCGACCGAGAAGTTGGGACCGGGATGGATCGCGAGGACTCGCACCGTTAGAAATCGTCCCTCGGATAGTTGATTTCGGTTTCAGCGACAAGACAGTCGAACGCCTCCGCGTACGACCAGTTCCAAGTGTTGCGGGGGTACCGGTCCGCAAGGTTCGCTTCGAGCGTGTAGACGACATCGTCGAGCGTGTCCTGGGCCCTGATGACGCCGATGCTCATCTGCACGTAGGCACGAATCGCGAACGTGAACTCGGTCGGGGTCAGGGACTGCGTCGAAATGGAGAGGGCGACGGGGCCGACCATTTCGCCGGCGGGCGGTTCACCCTTGTAGACGCGCTGCACACTCGACAGGATCGGAATTGGTCTGCCCGTCCCACTCGACGTCGTGAGTTCCTCGTACAGGGATTCTTTGGCCTCAGCGAGGGTCGTCATCGGATGCTCCTCACGACCTTGCCGACCTGTTCCTTGACGAGCTCACCACTGCGCTCTGACGCCGTCGATGCCGCACGGGCCACGAAGTGTCCCGGCTTGATGGTCTTATGCTTCGCGGACCGGGAGAACCCCGTCGCGTTGGGAGCACCGAATGCGAGGACCTGACGTTGCACACGGGCGGCGTCTTTCATGGACACTCGGGACCCTCGTGCCCGCTTCTGCGCGACGGTCTGAATGCGAGTCCGACCGACGTAGCTGACGTTCGAGCGGTTCTTGCCGCCCGCGACGGTGTACGCCTGCGGGTAGATCGTCCACCCGTACGGCCGGTTGTAGGACCCATGCTCGGAGATGACTGCGAGGGCACCACCGGCAACGAACGTGAACGCTGTCATGTTGCGCTGGCGGGGACGCTTGATCCCAATGTCCTTGTTCGTGAGTCGCTTGAAGCCCTTGGGTTGCTTCGCGATGATCTCGGCTCGGGTGACGCGCGCCATTGCCATGACGTTCTTCGTCGGGATCTCGCTGATTCGCTTCCCGGCCTTGAGGAGGTCCCCGCCGAGCTGCTGAACCGTGTGCGTCATCAGGCGAACCCGGGAACGAGCCAGAAGTCCGACAGCATTTCGCGGACGCGGTTCGGGATCGCGAAGCCCATCGGGATGGGCATGTCAACTTCACCGAACATCATGTTGCCGGAGCCCTTGTCAATGGCCCACAGGTGACGAAGCAACATGCCCGCAGCACGCTTCACCCGTGCATCCACAGCGGCAGTGTTCGCATACCGGCCGGCAACGTACGTGACGGTGATGTTCCCCCTACCGGGCCACCACGAATAGTCCCAACCACCGGAACGCCGATAGAGGAGGTTGGTCGCGGGGTCGAGAATGCAACCCGCAGCAGGGGCCGTCCCGATCGTTTCGACGGTGAGGGTCACCGCGACGGTGCCTTGGTATTCGGTGCAGCTCGTGATCGACGCGGCCGGGGTCTGGCGCAACTTGATGATCGCCGTACCGTCACCCGAATACGTCTCGGCCGTCACGGTCCGCTGGACGAGGGGACCACAGTTCTCGTCCAGCATTCGCGACACGGCGGTCACATACGACGCGATGGTCGTGTCCAGGTCGGTGGCAGATGCGGACTGGCCGAGGGTCGACTTTGCCTCTGCGAGGCTGAGCAGATCGTAAGTGTCAGCCATGAGTGCTTACCGCCAGAAGGTAAAGGTCGCCGCGATCGTGATGGGACTCGAACCTCAGCGGGTCGAATCCTGCGAGCGCGAGTTCGTACAGGAACAGGAACGGATCGACGTTCTCGTAATACTCGTCGGGTCGGACATGCCCACCGTCAACCGCGCTGTGCGGTTCGCGTCCGTGCGTCGCACACGTCACAATCAAGCGGCCACCCGGGTTCAAGTGCTCCTGTGCGGTGGCAAGGATCTCCGGACCGAGGGGCGTGTGCTCCAACACTTCGGCACAGATGACCAGGTCGAATCGTCGGTCGCTGCGCCATTCGGCTGCGTCCGCGAGTTCGTTCACTCCACGGCCGGCTTGCTTGTCGATGCCCCAATAGTCGGCCTGCGGGACGAGCAGACGGGGTGAACCGTTGATGTCGAGACTGCCAAGCTCGAGAACACTGCCGGGTTGGCCGATGGTTTCCGCAATGAAGCGGTATGCCTCAGGATGCATTGTGCCCCCGGGTGTGCCCCCAATGGTGCGACGTGTACGCGTCCGGGAACTCATCCCATTCGCGGGACATCTCGACATGCGAGTACGGGTAGAAGCGTTCCTGCGGGAATACCGTCAGGAGCCCCGGATTGCGCTTGTGAGCGTCCGTGATGCAGTGCGGGCCCGTGTTCTCGTTCATGGGCTGCCCGACGCTCTGACGGGCCTCGTAACGGCTGGGAAGGTCGTCCAGGAGTTCACGGAAGAACGGATGACCCGGTGTCGCACCGAAGAGGGCGTTGCCGATGAACTCGCCGGCCTCGATACCAGCGAACGCGGTCACGTCCTCAAGCAGCGGGTCGAGCGAACGCAGGCATTCCATGTCCGTGTTCGCGTAGATGCCGCCGTACTTCCATACCAGCCAATACGACACAACGTCGGCCCACTGGACGTACTCACCGAGTTCGGGGACACCGTTCCCGACGTTCACACCATGCTGGGAAATGCGATCCATCAACGGTCGCATCTCACAGTCGTAGGGGAGACTGTCCTCCGTCCAGAGGATCGTCTCGTACCCGTGCTCACGCCACGTTTCGCCGTACCGAACGAGCTCGTCACGCATCTTGTGCGGACCAAACCAGATGCGGTGGACGATCTTCGGGATCAGTACAGCCACGACGGCAGCCAGTAGTCGCGATACCAGTCAACGGTTTCGACGATGCCGTCCTCAAGACCGGTGAACGTGTACCCGGCGACCTGCAACGGCAGCGACGTCACATCGGCCACGACCGTTTCGCCTGGCTTCTCGCCCGCGCGCATCGGCAGGTGCGTGACCTCGGCACCGGTTTCCGCAGCGACAAGGCCAGCGATCTTGTTCACGGTGGTACGCCGTCCGGTCCCGCAGTCCATGACCCGGTCATAGATGCCATGGGGGACGACAAGGGCGTTGACGAGGGTGCGGGCCACGTCCCGAACATGAACCATGTCCATGATCTGCTGACCGTCCCCATAGACCTCGATGGGGGAACCGGTGAGGGCCCGACAGATGAACGACGGCATGATCTTGCGGACCTTGCTCGCCCCGTACGGGGCGCACGGCACCTGGTGGGGACCGTACGCATTCAACGCCCGCACCACTGCGATCTGTGTGCCACGTTCGGCGTTGAACATCAACGCGAATCGTTCGGCCGCATTCTTCGTAATCGAGTAGGTGTTGTTGAACCAGTGATTGCCGACCGCAATGTTCACTGCCGGTAGCCCGTATTGGGCGACCGCCTCGAACACGTTCAACCCGCCGAGGACGTTCGTTTCGGCCGCGGGCCGCGGATTGTCGATCGTCTCCGCAGTCCCCAGCACACCGGCAAGGTGGATCACACCGTCAACGTGCGCGACCGCTTCGGTGACCGACTCGGCGTCGCGGGTGTTGCCGAGGATCTGCTCGCAACCCTCACGCCGGGCCCGAATGTGCCGGTCGAAGATCACAGGCGTATGCCCGCGCTCGAGGAGTTCGGTGCAGACGTGCCGGCCGATGAAGCCGGAGCCTCCGGTCACGAGAATCTTCATGACAGCCCCCACCGGTCCCGATCCAACGGAAGCCGTGTCAGATCAGACGACCCGTTACCCCACGTCGAGGCGTTACCGCCCGCATGGGTTGCAAGGTCGATCTGTGCGATCTGGAAGCCGCGAGCCTCAAGTCGATTGCAGGCGGGCACGTCGCCCCAGCCTTGCTTGACTTGTGGGATCGGCCCGATGAGTTTCCAGTCTTGATTGCGGAACGACCAGGACGCTGCTCCGGTAGATGCACGGATGAGACCGCGCCGGCCGTTCACGTCAATGGTGGAACGGATCGTGTTCCACGGGTACTCCGGTTCGAGATGGCAACCGGTGAGCTTCACCGAGTCGGGTACGTGGGTCCACCAGTCACGGAGTGCAGTGTCCCAACCCGAATGCCATTCCATGTCGTCGTCGGAGAGAACACAGAGGTCTGCGCCAGAACCTTGAGTGATACGAGCGCACAGGTTCGTTCCATGACCCGACGTGGTATTCGAACCGGTGTAGCAGTAACCACCGAGCTCGCGGACACGATCAGCGGTCCCGTCTTGCGAACCGTTGTCCACAACGAACAGGTCGAAAGCATGATCGGCACCGTCTCGCAGAGACTTCACGGTCTGATCGAACAGGCCCGTACGGTCGTTCGTGTACTGCTCGAACGTGAGGACCGCGACCGCAATCCTCACTGGATCGGAGCCACAGACAGGGGCGACATGTTCAGGCGGTCCTCGATCTCAGCGAGCGCCGGCACCCAATAGTCCGCCATCACCCGGTCGGCGTCGTACTGCAGGGCGAACTCGCGGCACGGGCCAGCGAGACGTTCCTCGAGCTGGTCCCGGTACACGTATGCGAATCGCAGTTTCTCGACGATCTGCTCGATCATCGGAATCTGAAAGTCGGACTTCTGCAGTTCGTCCCACCACGGTTGGCCCTCGACCTTGAACCCAGCATCCGGGGCCACAAGTTCGGACTGTGCCGAGAAATCCGTGACAATCACCGGCGTGCCGCACGCCTGTGCTTCAAGTGCGGGGATACCGAACCCTTCGCCCATGCTCGTGAACAGGAGCAGATCGAACGCGCTGTAGATCCACGACATCTGTTCGTTCGTGGTCGTACCCGCCAGGTACCGGTATTGGTCAGCGAACGTGATCGCATCCTCTGGAATGTCCCGAGCGGCGGCCAACGCCCGCAGATCGAGGCCGTCCTTGACCTTCCAGTTCGAATGCACGTACAGGTGCGCGTCCGGTGCGATCACATTCAGCACCCGAAACGCAGTGAACATCTCCGGGAACGCTTTACGCGACGGGGTCGCACCCTTGTTGTTGGCGACGATGCCCACAACGAACTTGTCGGGGTCCATGCCGCACTTGATCTTTGCTTCACGCGTCGGATGCGGCCGATAGACGTTCGTGTCAATACCGTGAGGCACGTACAGCGGGTCAAGGCCGGCACGCTGCAACTGCTGCTCACCGAACCTGGACATCGCGATCGGGATAGACCCGAAGTCCTTGAAGTGCTTGACCACAAGCGGCGGGGCTGGCATGTGATCGACCGGCACCCACACTGCCGTGTTCAGTTCCTCATAGAGGTCCGACCGGAGCGGCCACGCGTCATACAGGAACATGAGCAGTCCGGGGTCGCCGGCGAAGTGGTGCATTGCATGAGCAGGGATCACATCGTTGGAGTAATCCGACGATGCCGGATACACCTTGATGCCGTCCCACTCAAGGGGAGCCCCCTGCAGGCCATAGTTCGCGGCGATCGCAACGTCATGCCCGGCCTCAATGAACCGGGGCACGAACGCGGCGGTCTGTTGCCCGTAGCCGGTGGCAGCCCACGGTGCGTTAGATGCCCAGGTGATCTTCATCGCGTCTCAGCCTTCGGCCGCGACTGCTTCTTGTCAACGAGGATCACGTACTGGCCTTCGGCCTCGTACACGTCCACGATCGAGTGACCCTGCTTGATGAAGGACTTGAGAATGTCCTGCAACGCAGCAGCACCATTCATCGCAGTGCGATACACGTCTTGTGCCATTGATTCAGTTCTCCGGGGGACCGAGCGACTCAGTTGACGAGACGCAAATGGGCGTGACGAGCTGCGTACACAGCGGCGGCACGAAGGGTGTTGGCGTCGTCCTTGAACAGGCCGAGGCCGCTGTTGCAGTTATTGCAGAGAATCCCGCGCACGACGTCAGAGTCGTGGCAGTGGTCGATGCACCAGCCCTTGCCTCCGGGCCGATTCGTTCGACAGATCGCGCAACGATGACCCTGCGCCGCCCACATGGCGTCGTAGATGTCTTGTGTCAACCCGTACTTGCGAAGGCGACGCCGCTGCTCCATTTCGGGGCGATAGCGGCCATCAACTCGGCACGCATCGCATACAGCGATCCCCGGCCTCGTCGGGCAGCCAGGTTTGCCGCACTTACTGCACGGCCTCGTAGGCGCTCCACGCCGACGTTCGAGATCGGCTTCGCGTCCGCATTCTGGATTGCAGAACCGTTGGTGATTGGCGATCGGCTGATAGTCCGTACCGCACCTGTCGCAAGAGCGCCGGTCAATCTTGACCGCCTTGTACCGAGCTTTGCGTTGCTTCACGTCACGCGCGTTGCGGCACGCTTCAGAGCACACAACCTGCGACCCGTACCCGTAGTAGTGCGACTCGCACTCCACGCATGTACGCTGTTTCATGTCATCACCTCTTGCTAGGTGTTGGCCAGGCCCCCGGCCGTTCACGCGGTGCGGGGGTCACTTCATTTCAAGGGGTGCCGCCGGGCCGGTCCCCACCCGAAGGCAGAGACCGACCCCAACGACGATGAGCCAGAAGGCTCAGGTGGTGGGCTCGAGGAGCAGCTTGGCGCAGCCCGTCTTGTCCACGAGCTTCGAGTCCGTCCGCATAATCGCGCGCCAGCTGACCAGGTCAGAACTGAACGCGAACTCATCGGAACGCTCGACGCGGATGTTGCCCACGTCACGGATGAAGAACCCGCTGAAGTCACCGAACATGATCGGCTTCGTCGAAGCGGTACCGAGCGCAGCAACGTTCGGGTCCGTCACGACGGCGTAGCCCATGAAGCGGTCGGGCTGGCCGAGCTGAAGCGACGGCTCCCACAGGGGCCGGTTCGTCGTGTCGACAAGCTTCCTCAGCGCGCCAAGGGTGGCGTCCTTCATGAACCACTGAGCACCGTTCGCGCGGTACTCCTCGTTCACGGAGTAGATCATGTCGACGAGGTTCGCGTACGACGGAAGGCCCGTCGCAGCGGTCTGTGCGGTCGCACCCGTACCGAGCGCAGCAGCGAGACCCTCAGGGGCGTTCGAGCCGGTACCCGTCACGTACGCAGTGTCGGTCGCACGACCGAGCGCACGACCGAGGTCGCGAGCGAGGAAGCCGAGGAGGTCGACGCCAGTGTCCTGAAGCAGTTCCGAGGACACCTGGATCAGCTGGCCGTACTTGTACGCCCCAAGCGTGATCTTCCCGAACGCCGGGTCAGCCTCGGCCAGAGCCGTGCCCTCACCGACGATCGCAGCAGTACCGTGCGACGTGACAGTCGGAACGTCGATGCTCTCGCCACCCGTGGTGGTGAGGACGGTGACGCCGAGACGACGAACACCCGAGTAGACCTCGAGGTAGTCGTACAGCTGCCGCAGGAAAGTGGGCACAGTGTACCCTCCAGCGGTGGTCGT
>Ga0208783_10002116_pt1 | contig 11518 bp, 9 predicted proteins | sample DEB19_08_DNA_2_FD_184529 | JGI IMG/M metagenome (GOLD analysis project Ga0208783, IMG submission 184529) | Aqueous microbial communities from the Delaware River and Bay under freshwater to marine salinity gradient to study organic matter... | ecosystem: Environmental > Aquatic > Marine > Coastal... | reverse complement strand
GTCACGAATCGAAACATCCTGCCCGCCATTTTTGGTTAGACTGGAACGGCCATGAAGCGAGCCGTCCTGGTTGCCCTGCTGATCTCTACATCCCTATACGCTCAAGACGCCCCACGCGTAACAACGGTTGGCAGCGAGCCGGATCCCTGGTTCGGGACGTTCTCGATCATTGCGTTCGACCCCGTGACGAACGAGCTTGGCGTCGGGGTTCAATCCCGTGCGTTCGGGGCCGGCGCCGCGGTGCCGTACGCCAAGCCAGGTGTGGGTGCCGTGGCCACCCAGGCGTCAGCGAACCGTCAGTATGGTCCGAAGGCCATCGCGCTGCTCGAGCAGGGGCTATCGCCGGCCGAAGTCGTGAAGCGGATTACGGACGAAGATCCAGGGCGTGACACCCGCCAGGTCGCGGTGATCGACACCAAGGGCCGCTCCGCCGTGTATACCGGCAAGCGCGTGATCGATCGCAACTCTGATCCCAAGGACCTCGTGCACCTCGGCGGCTATGCCGGTCACGTCACCGGCGAGAACTTCTCCGCGCAAGGCAACACGCTGGCGAGTGCGGGGGTCGTGGACGCGATGGCCGCCGCGTATCGCAGCGGCAAGGGCTCAATGGCCGAGCGGTTGATGGACGCGCTGGACGCAGGCCAGGCGAAGGGCGGCGACACGCGCGGAATGCAGTCGGCCGGCATCCTTGTGGTGCGGCCGCTTCAACCTGGCTCCGACTCCACGGTCGAGCGCATCGTCGATGTTCGCGTGGATGACTCCCCGGAGCCGTTCAAGGAACTGCGCCGATTGCTCGACATGACGACCGGTGTGCCGCAGCGGTTGCTCACCGGAGCGGCCGAGCTGTCCAAGGCCGGCAATCATGCTGCGGCGATCGCGGACGTGAAGAAGGCACTTGAAATCAATCCGCGCAACGAGACCGCGATGTATGCGCTGGCCAAGTACTACGCGGCTTCCGGCAATACCAGGCTGGCGATCGAGCAGTTGTCGCTCGCGATTGCACGACAGCCCAGGCAGTGGAAGTTTGAGGCGGCCAACGATCCCGCGTTTGACAAAATCCGAACCACGGCCGAATTCCAGAAGCTGATCAAGTAACACAACATGATGTTTCGATCCGTAGTCCTGGCGACGCTACTCGTGTGCGCGCCCTCCGTTCACGCGCAAGCACCCGCGCCCGCGCCACAGAAGCCGCCCGCCGAGCAGCCGGCCGACACAGCGATCGAAGTAGAAGAAGAGGTGATCGTGACGGCGACGCGGACTGGCGGTCGGCTCGACGAGCAACCGACACGCGTTGAAGTGCTGGTCCGCGAAGAGATCGAAGAGAAGATGCTGATGACGCCCGGCGACATCGTCATGATGTTGAACGAGATGGGCGGCATGCGCGTGCAGACGACGTCGCCATCGCTGGGCGCCGCCACCGTGCGCATCCAGGGCATGAAGGGCCGCTACACGCGCGTCCTGTTTGACGGCCTGCCGCTTGCCGGGCAGCAGGTGGGAGGACTGGGCCTGCTGCAGACGCCGCCGATGGATCTCGGCCAGGTCGAGGTGATCAAGGGCGTCGCTTCTGCCATGTATGGTGCCGGCGCCATGGGGGGCGTCATCAACCTGGTCGCCCGCCGGCCGCAAGCGGAGCCGTACCGGGAGCTGCTGTTCAATCAGTCGACGGTTGGTGGCACCGACGCGGTGGCCTTCCTCGCCGCCCAGTTGTCGGCGCGTGTCGGCGCGACGCTGATGGCCGGAGGCCATCGCCAATCGAAGAACGATATTGACGATGACGGGTGGTACGACCTGTCCGGGTATACACGCGGTGTGGTGCGCGGCCGCCTGTTCTGGGATGACGGCAAAGGCACGAGCGTCTGGGGCACCGCGGGCCTCACTTCGGAAGGCCGCGAAGGCGGGGCGGTCAGCGGTAACGAACTGGCGCTCCGCATTGGCGGACCCGAGTCGATCGACACCACGCGCGGCGATGCGGCGGCGTTTGCCCAGCAGATCATCGGCGACAACCTTGTCGCGACGGCGCGGATCGCCGCGACCTTTCAGCGGCACGATCACCTGTTTGCGATCGCCCACGAGCGCGATCGCCACACCAACGTCTTCGGAGAGGTGGCGCTCAGGGGCGCCGCCGGCCGTCACACCTGGGTGGCCGGAGCGGCGTTCGAGCGCGAATCGTTCGATCCGCTCGAAGTGCCTCGCTTCAACTACTTCCATCGTTCGCCGGGTGTGTTCGTGCAGGACGATGTGCGGTGGAACGACTGGTTGACGGTGCAGGCCGGCGTTCGACTCGACATCCACCACACCTATGGCAACTTCCTGAGCCCGCGAGTCGCCGCGCTCGTGCGCCGCGACGGTTGGACCAGCCGCGTGTCTGTGGGACGAGGGTTCTTTGCCTCGACGCCGCTGACCGAAGAGACCGAGGCGGCGGGATTGCGCCTGCTGTCGATGCCCGAGCCGCTCGAGGCGGAGAAGGGCACCAGTTTTTCGGCCGATCTGACGCGCATGATCGGTCCGGCACAAGTGACCGCGACCGTGTTCGGCTCTCGCGTCGCCAATCCGGTCGAGGTCGAGCGCGAGACCGCCTACACGATCACCAACGCCGATCGTGCCGCCACGAATCTCGGCCTCGAGCTGCTGGGCACCGTGCGTCGCGCACCGTTTGCGTTGACCGGCAGCTACGCCCTCGTCCGCTCACGCGAAGACGATGGCGGGCTCCACGTGCAGTCGGCGATGACGCCGAGCCACAGCCTGGGCCTGGTTGGCATGTGGGAGAAGGAGGGACTGGGCCGGGTCGGCGTCGAGTATTACTTCACAGGCAGCCAGCGCCTGGTGGCCAATCCCTATCGCGCGCGTTCGAAGGCGTATTCCATTCTTGGCGCGCTTGCGGAGAGGAAGTTCGGCCGCTACCGGGTGTTCCTGAATGCGGAGAATCTCACCAATACGCGTCAGACCAGGTTTGATCCGCTGTTGCTGCGCGCGCCCGGGCCGGATGGCCGGTTTACGGTCGACGCGTGGGCGCCGCTCGACGGGCGCACCTTCAACGCCGGCGTGCGCGTGACGTTCTGATCAGGCCATGCGCGAGGGCTGCCACTGCAGCCCGAGGCCGATGATGCGCTCGATCAGCTTCGCGTACGACACGCCGGCGCGACGTGCGGACTCGGCAAAGTCTTCACCCTGGGCCAGCTGCGGGTTCGGATTCGCTTCGATCACGAACATCTCGCCGTTGTCTTTCATGCGCAAGTCCACGCGCGCGTAGCCTGACAGATCGAGCGCCTTGTAGACACGCTTGGCCACGTGCTGGACCTTGGCCGCCTGCTCGTCAGACAACACGGCGAGCGCCGTGTCGATGCCGTGCTTTTGCTGGTACTTCACGCTCCACTTGACGCGCTCGGTGGCGATCTTCCAGTTGTTGTCGGTCATCTTCGAGAACGACATCTCCCACACCGGGAAGGTCTGCAGGCGGTCGTTGCCGAGGACGCCGACATACAGCTCGCGGCCATCGATGAACTCTTCGACAATGGCCGGCGTCATGATCGTGTCGTGGATGAACTGCACCCGCTTGTGGAGCTGTTCGTCGTTGGCGACGACCGACGCCTGGGAAATACCAGTCGAGGATTCGTAGGTCAGCGACTTGACGATCAGCGGGAACTGCAGCCGCTTCGGCAGCTTGGCCTTCTGGCCGAGCGGGACCACCAGGAAGTCCGGCACCGGGATGCGGTGATACGCCATCAGCTTCTTGGCGAGTGCCTTGTCGCGCGACAACGTCAGCCCGCGCGGGTTGCAGCCGGTATAGGGCACCTTCAGCAGTTCCAGGTAGCTGACCACGTTCTGGTCGAACACCACCACGTCGTCAAACGCTTCCATCAGGTTGAAGGTGATGGTCGGCTTGAATTCGTCCATCGTGCTGCGGATCGGCGTGAGGTCGTCGTGCACGCCGATCACGCGCACTTCGTGTCCGAGCACTTTCAGCGCGCGGACCACGTCGTATTCCATTCGCCATTCGGCGGTTTGGGCCGTGGTCTTGTCGACCTTTTCGTCCGGGGGCTCGAGGCCCTTGTGCACGAGAGCGAGAACGCGTTGCGGTTTCATCGAGTGTGCGGTGTCCTTAGAGGGCAATGCGGTGCCGGCCGCTGTGCAGGTAGTTCATGACCTGCACGGTGAGGAGCACGGTGAATTCCTGCAGCGCCTCGCCCTCGGGCTTGGCCAGCCGCAGCTTGAGCTCGCGACAACGCACGATGATGTCTTCAAGCACCTTGTCGATGGTGTATTGGTAGATGCCGGTCCAGTCGGCGACAACCTTGCGCACCTGCCGGCGATGCCGGCCGAGGAACTGCGCGGCCGTCATGCTGGACGCGTGCTCCGTATCGTCCGAGAACAGTTTGCGCAGGTCGCGATCGTAAAACGCCGGGTGATCGACGCCGTGGTGGCCGCGTTTCTTGCGGTAGTGGTACCGCAGCGTGCGATGCAGGCGGCGGAGTGGCTCCATTTCGTCGACGGTCTGCAGCAGCGGCTGCTTGCCAGCCAGCGACCGCATCAACTCGTCCATGTACTCCAGCTTGCGGATCGCCGGCCAGCCCGCGTAGCGCGTCTTCCAATTTGATTCAGGCGTCAGCCACACCGCGAACGTCTCCGCAAAGTCCTCGTCGGGATGGCTTTGCGCGTACCACGGGTCGAGGTGCAGCACGAAGCTCTTGCTGTACGGCCGCGGCGCATAGAACTCCGGATACTCCTGCGCCGGGTTGCCGAACAACAGGCGGCGCTGCTTGCGCAGCCGCAGCTTGAAGGCGTTGTCGATGACGTGGCCGGCTTCGTGGCGCAGGATGCGCATGCACCATTCGTGTTCGCCGCCCTCGACCGCGAGCATCTGGGTCTTTTCGAGGCGCTCGAGGCGCGGATGCGCGAGGTAGAACGGCACCGCCATCGAGGCCTGGCCGTCGGGGGTGAACCACTCGGACGACAGGTAGAAATGCAGCGGGAACTCGAGCCCCCGCGCGGAGAGTTCGCGCTTGAGTTGCTCGATGCGCGTCTCGAGCACCGTGCCCTCGATCTTCAACGGCAGGTCGGACAGCCGCAGATCGAGCAGTTCCTCGTCGCTCAGGTCGGGCCAGTTGGACGAAACCGCTTTCGGCATCTCTCTAGGAGGGGTGATGGTGCGCTCGGCAGGACTCGAACCTGCGGCCCTCTGGTTCGAAGCCAGATGCTCTATCCAGCTGAGCTACGAGCGCATGAAGCCCGTATTATGTCGCCTTTTTCAGCTTGTCCGCGAAGGCCTTTTCCAGTTTCTTGACCTTCGGGAGCGCCACCGCGGCGATGTAGGGCTGGCCCGGGTTGCGGGCGGCAAAATTCTGGTGGTCGTCCTCGGCCTCGAAGAACTGCTCGAGCGGCTCGAGGGTCGTCACGATTGGCGACTCAAACACCTTTGCGTCCTTGAGCTGCTGGATGTACGCCTCGGCGACTTTGCGCTGTTCCTCATCGGCGTAGAAGACCGCCGAGCGGTACTGGCGGCCGATATCGTTGCCCTGGCGATTGAGGTGCGTCGGGTCGTGCGCGACGGCAAAGAACACCTTCAGCACCTGGCCAAACGTAATGCGGCTCGAGTCAAACCGCACGCGAATGACCTCCGCGTGATCCGTCGTGCCGCTGCACACCGACTTGTAGTCCGCGGTGTCGGCCGTGCCGCCGGCATACCCGGACATCACGGAGATCACGCCGTCGAGTTTGACGAAGACCGCTTCCGTGCACCAGAAGCAGCCACCGCCGAGAACCGCCGACTGCGGCGTGCCGGTCGGATCGGGCTGGAGGTCGAGGGCCGGGTCTGGAAACTGGTCGGCCGGGGCACCCGCGCTTCCACCGAAGAGCTCGCTAAGCTTCATGCCTCAATCTTATTCCGGGTTGCGGATCGCGCCAGGCCCCACCCGGCGAGCAGCACGGACACGACAATCAGCGACGCCGACAGCGGCCTCGTCAGAAACACCGTCCAGTCGCCCTGGCTGATCGCGAGCGCGCGTCGCAGGTGCTGTTCGGCGGCTGGCCCGAGGATCAGGCCGATCATCACCGGTGCGACCGGTGCGCCGGCCGCACGCATCGCGAAGCCGACCAGCCCGATGATGGCCATCAGCAGAAGGTCGCCCGCGGCGCGGTGCACGCTGAACGCTCCGAGTGATGCGACCACGAGAATGCCCGCATACAGCCAGTGGCGCGGAATCGCCAGCAGCTTGACCCACAGGCCAACCAGCGGCAGGTTCAGCACCAGCAACATCACGCTGCCGATGTAGAGACTGGCGATCACGCCCCAGACCAGCGCCGTCTCATGCTCGAACAGCAGTGGTCCGGGTTGCAGGCCGAATTGCTGAAACGCGGCCAGCAACACTGCCGCGGTTGCGGAGGTTGGCAGTCCGAGTGTCAGCAGTGGGACGAGCGTGCCGGCCGCCGACGCATTGTTGGCGGCCTCGGGGCCGGCGACCGCTTCAATGGCGCCGCGGCCAAATTCCTCCGGATGCTTTGAGAGGCGCTTCTCGATCGCGTAGGACATCAGCGTTGGTAATTCCGCGCCTCCGGCCGGCAGCGCGCCGAGCGGGAAGCCAATGGCCGTGCCGCGCAACCACGGCCGCCACGATCGCGACCATTCCGCCGCCGTCATCATCAGCGATCCGCGAACCGGCAACACGCCGTCCACTTCAGGACCACGGCTGGCGACCCAGAGCGTCTCGCCGACCGCGAACAGCCCAATGGCGACGATGATCGGGTCGATACCGTCGAGAAGGTAGGGGATGCCGAGCGTAAAGCGCGACTGGCCGCTGAGGCCGTCAATCCCGACAAACCCGAGCGTGAGTCCGAGGAGCAAACTGCACCACCCAAGCCAGGGTGACGCGCCGAGCATGGTGGTCACCATCACGAAGGCGAGCACCATCAACGCGAAGTAGTCTGCCGATCCAAACGCGAGCGCGAGTTTCACCATCAATGGCGCGGTGAGGCTGAGGGCGCATGTGGCAATGGTGCCCGCGACGAACGAGCCGATGGCCGCGGTGGCCAGCGCGGCGCCTGCCCGGCCGTTGCGGGCCATGTGGTGGCCGTCGAGCGCGGTGACGATGGTGGCGCTCTCGCCGGGGGTGTTGAGCAGGATCGACGTGGTCGACCCGCCGTACATCGCGCCGTAGTAAATGCCGGCGAACATGATCAGCGCCGCCGTTGGATCGAGGCCGTAGGTGACCGGGAGCAGTAATGCGACGGTCAGCGCTGGTCCAATGCCTGGTAACACGCCAACCGCCGTGCCCATCGTCGTGCCCGCCAATCCCCAGAGAAGGTTGGATGGCGTGAGCGCGACGGCAAAGCCGTTGAGGAGTTCACCCATCACAGGAACCAGGGTGAGGGCAGTGACACGCCAAGGCCACCTGTGAAGAGGGTGAACAGGGCGATGGAAAAGGCCGCGCCGACGAGCAGGTCGATGGCCACCGTAGCTGCGCGTGGGGACGCGCCCCGCATCGAGCCGGCGACGAGTGCAAAGAGCGCGGTTGAGGCGATCACAAAGCCAAGGCTCATGAACGCGACCGGCAGGAGCAGCAGCGCCAGCCCTATGCTCCCAGCCATGCGTCGTCCCACGCGATCAAATTGCGGTCGGGCGACGGCGGAGCGGATGATCACTCCGCAGAATGTGATCAGCAGCATGGTGCCAATGGCGTACGGCACGCTGAGTGGCGTGATGGCGACTGCCAGGGACGCCGGCGTGTCGTGGTTCGTGGCAGACAAGCGCCGCAGGACATCTTCGATCCGCGCCTGCTCGGCCAGCAGGAACTGCCTGAACGGCGCGCCCGACAGCGACAGGTCGTCCCAGCCGTTCTGTGCGAGCGCGGCCTGCCACTGCCGGCTCGAGGTCAGCCGAGTCACGCGTTCGATCAGGGCCGTCTGCTCGGCGTCCGAAAGGCCCGGCGGCGCGACGACCGCTCGCCAGTTGGCCAGATCCAGGTTGATGCCGGCTTCACGCAGCGTCGGCGCATCAATGCCGGCGACGCGCGAGGCCGCTGACACGGCAAGCACACGGAGTTGACCTGATGCGATCTGGCCGGCGAATTCCGCATATCCGCTGACGGCTGCGGACAGTTGTCCGCCGAGGACCGCGGCAAGCGCTGCGCCACCACCCGGGAACGCAATGTAGTTCACCGTCGACGCTGGGAGGCCCATCTGTTCGGCCAGCAGCCGGATCAGCAGGTCATCCGTGCCGCCCGCCGACCCACCACCCCACGAGATGCCGCCAGGATTGGTGCGGAAGGCCGCGACCAAATCGCTGATCGACCGATACGGGCTGGTCGCCGGCACTACGATGACTTCGTACTCGCCGGTGAGCCGCGCGATTGGGGTGGTATCGCTCAAGGACACTGGCGAGCCGTTGATGATCACGCCGCTGACCATGACCAATCCGGTGACCAGCAGCGCGTCCGGGTTGCCGCGTTCGCTTTGAGCGAATCGCGCCAGGCCAATCGTGCCTGCCGCGCCCGGCACGTTCTCGACCTGCACATTGCTGCCTGGGTCGATCTCTGCCAGGACGCGCTGCATCACGCGCGCGGTCTGATCCCAGCCACCGCCGGGGGCAGCCGGCGCGGTGATGGTCAGCGACTGGGCGGAGGCCAGAGCCGGCCAGAGGAACACCAGCGCGAGGAGGGATCGCACGCCGTGATTGTATCGCTCACGGTGAAGCAGGTATGCGTGAGCACGAACGGCGCGCCACCCGATACAATTTGCCGGATGCGCTACCTCCATTACGACGTGTTTACCGATCGCAAGTTCGAAGGTAACCAGCTGGGCGTGTTTTACGATGCCCGCGGGATGACTTCGGACCAGATGCAGGCAATCACCAGGGAGATGAATTTTTCCGAGTGCACCTTCATTCTTCCCCCCGAGACCGCCGGCACCGATGTGCGCATGCGCATCTTCACCCCCGGCCGCGAATTGCCCATGGCAGGGCACCCGACGGTCGGTAGCGCCTTTGCGCTCGCGCACCTTGGCGTCATCACGCCAGGCCGCGACCGCTTTGTCTTCGGTCTCGGCGTCGGGCCGACGACGGTCGAACTCACGTGGCAGGGCAGCGCCCTGTCGTTTGCGTGGATGGATCAGGCGCGACCGGAGTTCCGCCCCCCCCGTGTCACCGCTCGCCGACATCATCAAGAGCATTGGCGTCGACGCTGCCGCGGTCGAGACCACGGGCCTGCCGATCGAAGAAGTCTCGTGCGGCAACTCGTTCACGATCGTGCCGGTGGCCACGCGCGCGGCGGTGGATGCGGGCCAGGCGGACCTCCCGGTGATGCGTCGATTGAAGAGCGCGTTTCCCGGCGACCATGTTGGCGTGCTGTTCTTCTCGGCCGAAAAGGTCGACCAGGACGTCTTGGCTTACAGCCGCATGTTCGCGCCGGGTGTCGGCATCGTCGAGGATCCCGCGACCGGCAGCGCTGCCGGTCCGCTTGGCTGCTACCTGGTGAAGCATGGGCTTGCGGACCAGGCCCAGATGCGCGAGATGGTGAATTTACAGGGCGTAGCGATGGGGCGCGCGAGCCGCCTGCACATGCGCATCACGCAAGATGCGGCCGGCGCGGTCGCGCGCGTCCAGGTCGGCGGTCAATCCGTGAAGGTCGGCGAAGGAACGATCGACCTCTAGGGCTCGAGGCGCGCGCGACTCCACGATCCGTCTGCCTGCTTCGAGTAGAGCAGGCGGTCGTGGAGCCGGCTCTTGCGGCCTTGCCAGAATTCAATCGTGTGCGGGGCGACGCGATAGCCGCCCCAGTTCGACGGTAACGGCACCTTGCCGTCGGCCAGCGTGGCCGCCACAGCGGCGTAGCGCGCTTCGATCTCCGATCGATCCGCCACGGCGCGGCTTTGGCGCGAGATGGTTGCGCCGATCTGGCTCTCGATCGGCCGCGAATGGAAGTAGGCCTCCGACTCCTCGCGGCTGGTCCTGCTGACCGATCCGGTGATGCGCACTTGCCGTTCGAGCTCCGCCCAGAACAGCAGCAGGCACGCGCGGGGATTCTCCGTGAGGTCTCGCCCTTTGTGGCTGTCGTAGTTGGTGTAGAACACGAAGCCGGCGTCATCGGCGCCCTTCAGGAGCACGATGCGCGCGGCCGGTTCGCCAGACGCCGACGCGGTGGCCAGCGTCATGGCGTTGGTGTCGAGGAGTTGTGACCGCAGCGCCTCGTCGAACCAGATGCTGAACTGCCGCATCGGATTCGGGTCGGCGTCGTGTTCGTCGAGCGCGCGCGATGCGTAGTCGCGACGGAGATCTGCAAGTGTGCTCATGGTTGTGCTGCCGTCGCCACCGCGGGTGCGGGTGCCTTCACCTCGACCCAGATGCCGAGGAATCGTCTGTCGGTGGACTTGGGATCGGCGTCCCTCGGCGAGAAGCCGGACGCGACGTCGATGTTGAGCGGAATCACGCCGTTCGGGAACATCGGCAGTTCGATCTCGGCGGCGGTGCCCGGCGTCAGCTCCAGCGTCTGATGCCAGCCGAACGTGCTGAAGGTGGCCGTGTTGTTGACGCCGCCCGAGTGCACGCGCAATTTCACCGGCGACGTGCTGCCGCTCGGCACCGCGACGGTCAGGTTCGACGCACTGGCCCCGGTGGTCCAGAAGCCCTGTGGCTCCGGATACATCTGCTCCTCGTGAAAGAAGACGCTGGCGGCCGGATACTCGGCTGCCGCCAGCACGACCGGGATCCGCGGCCGATCGCCGGAGTCGACCACGGCGGTGGCGGCGATGGTGATGTTGGCGATGGCGCGTTCGATTTCCGCCGGCCCGCGGAAGCCTACGAAGCTGGCGTCGACCGGCAGCCACAAGCGGGTTTCCCAGCGCGTCTTGGGTTGCGGCTGAACCTGCCATGTCCGCATCGGCGGCCCGTTGCGGCCGATCTGCAGCGACAGCGGATACGGGCGATCGGCGGTACGCTCGTTGAAATCGATCGCGATCGTGTAGGAGCCTGCGGGCAACGAGAAGCGTCCGTTGTGAATCACGCGGACCGGTTGCGGATCCTTGCGCTGCATCGGCTTGACGCCCAGCACGAGCTGCGGCAGCACGTCGATCGCCGCGCCTTTGCGCAGCGGATCGTAGATCATCGACGCGGGCCGCGAGCGCGCATCGAAGCCGTCGAGCGCGGCAAGCCTGGAGCGGGCGCCGAGGTCGACGGGGGGAATCGGCGGCCCCTGCGGCATCAGCGGCATCGTCATCGCGACGAGCGTGAGCGCGCCGCAGAACGTCGCAAACGCGACCAGGGCCGAGATCCCCGCGCGAGTGGACCTGGCCGTGGCCAGCACCAACGCCGCTCCTGCCGTGACCGCCAGCCACAGCAGCGTGTGGACCCACGCCGTGCCGGTAAAGCTCGGTGCAACGAAGGTCGGTGCCAGCGACCAGAGTTCCCAGCGCGGCGACCAGAATTCAAGCAGCGCTGACGTGCCGTCACGCCCGTTGTTGATCAGCAGGCCGTCTTCACCGATGGCAAGGGTCGCGGCGATGCCGATGCTGATCCACAACAACAGGTGTTGCG
>Ga0208783_10002114_pt1 | contig 11521 bp, 9 predicted proteins | sample DEB19_08_DNA_2_FD_184529 | JGI IMG/M metagenome (GOLD analysis project Ga0208783, IMG submission 184529) | Aqueous microbial communities from the Delaware River and Bay under freshwater to marine salinity gradient to study organic matter... | ecosystem: Environmental > Aquatic > Marine > Coastal... | reverse complement strand
GGCGTCCTTGCGCGCGGCGTCGTCGGCGAAGCCAGGCGCCGCGAGCAGCGCCATGCATGCGATCGAGGTGCCGCCCACGCGGTAGCCGTACGGGATCTTGCCGCCCACGCGATAGACGCCCTCGTACGGCCACTCGGCGGCGATGTCGGCGCCGGGCCCCTTCTCCTGCATGGAGACGATCTTGGCGATGCCGGCGGTGATCGCCTCTGCGTCGGTCGGGATCGCGGGCGTGGCGGGTGCCGGGACCTTCGCATCCGTCGGCGCGGGCGCGGAAGCGGGCGCTGGCGGGACGGCGACGACGAGAAGCGCTGCGATGGTCGCGGAGAGCATGGGGGAAATGTACCTCACCTGTGGGCGCGGGCGATGTTTCGGCACGGAATGCCGAGCTTCTCGGCAAGCTTGGCTGCGAAGACCTCGGGCGCGAGCCCAGCAGAAAGACCGTGCTGATACAGGCTGGTCGGACAGAGCGTCGGGGACTTCATCGCCGCTTCTCGCGCTGGATCCCCGGTGAAGCCGACGCATCAGCCATGTCGCCGCACCATCTCGTTGAGCGCGGCGGCAAGTTCGGCAGGATCGCGATCGCGGAGCCCGTCAAGGGTGAGGAGCGCGCACGGCACCGATCGCGCGCCCTTGCAGGCGCGCAGCACGAACGCACCCTCGAACTCGACCGCCTGCACGCCGCTGAAGGCGGGCAGGCGCAGCCTGCGCACATTCGGGCCGAGGAACGGAACCATCCGTGTGTACTGCTCGATCCGGAGTTCGCCGGGGGTCGCGATCCAGCGCGACGGACTTGCGCGGTAGCGGGTGTAGATGGCGAGGATCGCGACGGCGGGCAGGCTGAGGATCGCGAGCACGAACGCGAGCATGGAGATTCCGTCGGTCGATCGCGCGAGCGGGATCGAGAACGCGATGCCGAAGAGGACAAGCGGCACGAGCCACAGACGGCGAACGGTAGAGCGCGAGAGGCGCACGTCGTTGAGGAGCCTCGGCTCGAAGGGACTGCCTGTGAGCTCGATCCGATCGGCGCCGAGCTGCCACGGATTCGCAGCAGTGGACTGCGCGTCCGACCCGCTCGCGTCGCACACGGCGGCGAGCAGGTCATCCGCAAGCTGCGCGGGGCGGCGATCGGTCACGATGAACATCGATGTCGCGGCGCCACCGATGCCGTCGAGCCGCGCGGTGAGGTCGACGACCTGCCCCTGCACGCTGCGCCGCGTCCGCGCCGGCAGCGCAAGGATGGCGCGGAGCGAATCCGCAGGGAACACGCGCGACCGCGCGCCCGTCGCGGCGGGAGCGAACACCTCGAGCGCGCCGGGGCGCGCGAGCCAGCGCACCTTTCTGCGGATGCGCTCGGTGATCGCGCGCGGATCCGACATGCCCGTCACCCTGACGTACGAGGCGTAGCACTGGTAGAGGATGACGCCGATGCAGGCGAGATACGCCAGCGTCCACAGCGAGCTCATGATGAAGCCGAGCCCGGGATCCTGCAGGAAGCCGCGCACGAAGCTATATGCGGGCACGATCGAGAAGACGATGGCGAGGTAGCCCGCGGTCGATCGACCGTGCAGCCTTCCGCCGACGCTCGGCGCATCGGCGGCGCCGACCACGACCCGCGCACCCGCTGGGATGACTTGCCCGCATTCGGGGCAGGTCACGGCGGCGGTGAACGGTCCATGCAGCTCCGACGGAAGCCCGTCGAGACCGCGAAGGCTCTGGCAGCACTGGGGACAGATCGTCATGGGACTCGACCTCGCTCGACAGAAGCTGCATCCTACATGTCCGTAGGCTGCAACGCGAAGTGGATTCGCCCGAGCACCGTCTCGGGTGCGAGCCGCGCCCAGTTGTGCGGGACGAGCGTGGCGTGCGCGTCGCCCGAGCGCGTGACGCGGATCACAAGCTGCGGGACGCCGGACGGCTCGACGAGTTCGATCGCGCGGACCGTCGATGGGTCCAGGCGCGTCGTCGACTTCCCGCGCACGATCTCGATGCCCGCCGCGGAGACGCGCCACTCGGCCTCCTCGGAGTATGCGCGGCGCTTGCTGAGCCACGGGAGCACGATGATCGCTGCGATCGACACCGCGCATGCGCACGCGGGCACGATGATCATGATCGGCGAGCGCGCGATGGCCGAGCCACCGATGAAGTACGCACCGCCCAGAAGCCCGATGACGGGCGCAACAATCACGAGCCACAGGCTCTGCATCATGGCCTCGGCGGGCACAGGCGCGACCTCGGCGGGCGAACCGCGCACGATCACCACGCGACCATCGTCGAGCATCTCGATCGCCGGGCGCTCGTCACGCCGGACCGCGGGCGCCGCGCGCCGAAGCGAGAGGCGCACGCCCGACCCGCCGTCGGTCTGCTTCCACTCGCCGAGCCTCTCGGCAAGGTCCACGCTCGGTGGAATCCGCAGCGACGCGTCGAACGCCGCGGAGAGCCCCGCAGGCGAACCGTCGATCCGCAGATGCACGGGCGGCGCCGCGGGTGGGCCAGGCGGCAGGAGCCGCGCGGAGATCTCGCACGCAGCGTGCACGCCCTCGCCCGATTCGGCGCACAGCCGCGCCCGCACCGAGCGCACGAGGCGGGCGTCGATCGCATCGCACGACGGCAGGCGCGTCGCGCGATTGAAGATGACCAGCCAGCCCGGCGCGAACAGCCATCCGCGCGAGACGAGGACGCGCTCGTGCGCAGCCGCGGCCTCCTCGCTGGCCACGCCCCGCTGCTTGCGCGCACGGCGGATGTAGACGAAGCCCAGCATGCACACGGCCTGGCCAAGAATCCCGACCAGCAGCAGCCATGTCGCGAGCGAGGGCGGGCCGCCCCCCGAAAGCCAGAGCAGTACCGCACCGTAGACTTCCGGGATCCAGAAGAAGATCGCGGCGCCGCCAAGGACGACGAATGGCCACGCCGAGCTCCATGAGGCCTTCGCGCCCACGGCGTACGCCGACGAACTGCCGACCACCACGCGCGAGCCCGCCGGAATGGGCAGACCGCACTCGGGGCAGCGCACATCCTCCGAGAATGCCTCGCCGATCGCGCTCGGCGCCCCGTCGCGCGGACCGAAGTGGTAGGCGCAGGCGGGGCAGCGGGTCATGCGCGCAGGTACCTCACGAGGAAGTTCGTCTGCCGGTCCTTCGCGTCGGCTGCGAAGCGACCGAAGCCCGAGTGCTCGTGCGGCGCGCCCGTCTCGCCGTACTCATGCATCTCGACATCCCTGGCGGCGCCGCGCGCCTTCAGCGCCTCGACGAACTCGCGCTGGCCCGACTCGAATGCCCCGACGATCGCGGCAAGCGACCGCGCGAAGGCGTCGTGCAGCTGCTCGCGGCGGCAGTTTCCGATTCGCACCCACAGGAGCCTTCCGCGGTCTCCCCCGCGGTTCGCGAGGAAGAAGAGATCCTCATCCTTGCTTACGACGACGCGGGCCTCCCGCGCCGCCCACGCCCAAAGGGCCTCGTCGGCCGATGCATCAAGTCCGACCATCGCGACATGCACGCTGTCATGCCCCGAGTCGGCGAGCAATCGCGACAGGCTCGGCGGCAGTTGGTTGTCGACCACGAACCTCATGCGACCCGAACGACCGCGTGGCTTGTCTGGACAGCGGCGTACGCGATCGCCGCGAGCACATCCTCGCGCTCAAGCGCGGGATAGTCCGCCACAACCTCCTCGATCGAGGCGCCGTGGGCAAGAAGTTCGAGTAGGTCGGAGACGCGCATACGGCTACCCCGGATGCACGGACGGCCGCCGCACTTGCCGGGCTCGATCGTGATGCGTTCGAGAAGGGAAGGGTTCACGGTCGCACTGTATCGCAGGATTGAGCGCCGGCTCCGCGCTCGCGGGCGCCGTTGCGACCGATGCCTTTCGCCATGCGCCCACCTGGGTGCCGAGGTCGACCTGGAGGCGCGCGGGGTACACGGCCGACTCTTCGGACAAGAGGTTGAGTTCGCGCGCCATGCGCGCCCAAAGGCGAGCCACGTGGCGCGCGATCTGCAGCCGGGTGTTCGCGAGTTCGAGCGCCCGCCCGCGGTCGCCGCCGCGGGCGTACTAGGCGCGGATCAGCTCCTCGAGCACATCGAAGTGCGCGCTCTCGAGCCGCGCTCCGAGGCCGTAGCGGACATTCCTCGGAAACTTGCCGACCTTCGGGATGACCCAGCGCAGGATGTCACCGGCGAGCCAAACTCCAAAGCGAGCGGCCGCAGCCGCGAGCGCTCAAACTACGGGGCGCCGGCGGGGAAGGACACGATGTGCTGCGAGAGGTTGGGGACCTTTGGGGCGGTCATGGGTGCCCAGAAAGGTAAAGGAAAGAGGAAAGAGGGTGAAGGAAATTACTGAGGGGCCCTCGCGACACGGAAACCGATGAAATTGCTCGTGACGCCGGGCGAGTTGAAGTTACGGGGGGAGGAGCGCACGAAGTTCGTGAAGTAGTCCCACGAGCCGCCGCGCAACACGCGATGCGAGCCAGACGCCGGCCCCGCCGGATTCGTCTGCGCTACCGACGAATAGCCGCCGTACCAGTCGCTGCACCACTCCCAGACATTGCCCAGAATGTCGTGGATGCCGAGGGCGTTCGCTGCCTTGCCACCGACCGCCATCGTCGAACTGCAGTTATTGCCGCAGTACCACGCGATCTGCGATACCAGATTGTCGTCCGTCGTCCCATTCGGGAACCCAGGCCCGCTGTGGAACGGCGTCGTGGTACCCGCGCGGCACGCGTACTCCCACTCCGCCTCGGTCGGCAGCCGCAGACCAGTCGCCGAGAGGAATCCCTGGATCGTGTTCCACGACACCTGCTCGACGGGTCGCGACGGACTATCCGCCTGCCCCTGAAAGTACGACGGATTCGACCCCATCTTCGCCTGCCACTGCGCCTGCGTGACCTCGTAGCGACCGATGTAGTACGCGTTGGTCAGCGTGACTGTGTGCACGGGCTGCTCGAACGCGTAGCACCCGTAGCTGTTCGACCCCTGGATGCACCCCATGTCGAAGGTGCCCGGCGGCACCAGCAGCATCTCGATGCCCGTGCCGTTGTCGCGCACACGCCACGGATAGCCCGTCGCGATGATCGCGCTGCGCAGCGTGGCGTTCGTCACAACGGCAGGGTCGGGGAGGTAGGCGAGTGTCGTCGCCCACGGGAACGCATTGCAGTTCCCACCCGCGTACGGCGTCGGCCCCCAGTTCGACAGCAGGATCGCGAGATCGTCGCCACTCACGAAGCCGTCGCCCGAAAGGTCGGCGAACGCATCCATCGAACCCCACTGGCTCAACAGGAACGCAAGGTCGTCGCCACCCACCGACGCCTCGAGGCCGAAGTCGCCGAGCCTGTACTCGCACGAATCGGGCGTGCAGTTCTGGTTGTCGTCGGTTGCACCGAAGAAGAACACATCGCAGCGGTCGAGCCGGCCGTTTCCGTCGCAGTCGCGGTCGAGCCCCGCGGTGATGTCGCAGGTATCGGGCACGCCGTTCTGGTTGCAGTCGGGCACGCTGCCCTGCGCGAGCTCGTAGTCGTCGGGCAGTCCGTTGCCGTTGCAGTCCTCGCAGCTGTCGGGCTTGCCGTCGTGGTCGATGTCATTCGAGAAGCCAGAGGCGATGTCGCACGAGTCGGGAATGCCGTTGATGTTGCAGTCCAGTGTACCCGCGGCGAGATCGCAGGTGTCGGGCACACTGTTCGCGTTGCAGTCGAGCGCAGCGCCCGTCGCGATCTCGCACGAGTCGAACACGCCGTTGTTGTTGCAGTCGGGTGCGCCGTTCGCGATATCGCAGGTATCGGGGATCTGGTTCAGGTCGCAGTCGGCGGCGGCGCCTGTCGCGATGTCGTAGGAGTCGGGCAGGCCATTCGCGTTGCAGTCGGGCTGGCACGAATCGGGCACGCCGTTCTGGTCGGCGTCGCTCGAGGTGCCCGCCGCGATATCGCACGAGTCGGGAATGCCGTTGGAATTGCAGTCCTGCGCGGCGCCCGTGGCGATGTCGCAGTAGTCGAGGGTGCCGTTGCCGTTGCAGTCGGGCGACACTGTGAGCGTGGCGGTGACTTCCGACATGCCGCCCGCGCACTGGGTGGCGCTCACCAGCGAGTTGCCGAGGATCGTGACTGACATGTTCCCGCCCGCGCTCGCGGCCACGAGCGCGTTCCACTGCTTGGGCTGGATGATGAACGCCACCTCGTTGGGTGTCGCCGGGCAGTCTGCCGCGCCGTTCTGGAACAGCGTGGTCGTGATCGTCGAGCCAGCGAGTTGCAGCGTCGCGAACTCGGTGGGCAGGTTGAAGTCGCCGATCGCACGCACGGTGACGACCACAGGCCAAAGGCTGGTCGCGACGCCGGGAAGCGTGCCTGAAGTCGTGACGCCCGAGCCGATCGCGCCCATGTTGCCCGTGCTGCGCGTGACCGACGACTGGCACGCGTCGCCCACGCCGTTGCCGTCGCAGTCGGCCTGGTCGGGGTTGGCGACCAGCGGGCAGTTGTCCGAGGCGTCGAGAATGCCGTCGCCGTCGGCGTCCTGCGCGTGGGCGGTGGCGGCCGTGGCCAGTGCCACCGCGGCCGAGAGGCATGCGAACGCGAACACCGAACCGACCGATCGCTTCTTCATGGGAGCCATCCGTCCTCGAACCCAGCTTTGTGAACCAGCGGGAGCGCCGGTGGGATGTGAGGGTACCACCAGACTGGGGGGATACCAAGCAAGTTCGCCGTAGGGAGGCACTCTCGGGCGACCGCGGCGGTCAGCGCGGGGCGTATTTTCCCGCAGAGGCGCAGAGGCGCGGAGGCCAAACGGAGATCGTGAGGCGATGCGAGTCAGGGATGAAGGGATGGAAGGGAAGGAAGGAACAGGCATGAGGCAGTGCCCCGATGAGCTGCCCCCCTTTCTTTCCTTCAATCCATTCAAAGCCCCGTATCGCGCGCGTGCCACAGTTCACACAAGGGCCTCGGCGCCTCTGCGCCTCTGCGGGAAAATCCTCCCCGCGACAACTCCCTCTATCCATTCAACACCCCGTATCACGCGCGCCGCCACAATTCACACAAGGGCCTCGGCGCCTCTGCGGGAAAATCCTCCCCGCAGCACACGCCCCGGAACCGTAGCGAACGTGCTACTGAAACTTGCCGACCTTGGAGATCACCCAGCGCGGGATGTCGCCGTCCAGGATCACGGCCAGCGGGTTCTGGCCTCCTGCAGCGGCTACGCCCGCAAGTGCCGCACCAGAAAGGCGGTCTGGCGGTCCTTCGCGTCGGCCGAGAACCGACCGAAGCCCGAGTGCTCGTGCGGCGCGCCCGTCTCGCCGTACTCGTGCATCTCGACATCCTCGGAAACACCGCGGGCCTTCAGCGCCTCGACGAACTCGCGCTGGCCATCGACGGCGACCCACGCATCGAGCTGGTTGTGGAGGATGAGGAGCGGGATCGCGCGCCAACTCTCGAGGTGCTGGATCGGGTCGAGCCGCGCGGCGCGCTGCGGCTCGAACATGGCGCGATGGCGCTGCCACGCGAACGAGCCCGTGGTGCACTCGACCGCGGCGGCGCGGAACGAATGCGCGCGACAGAGGCGGATGAGGGTCGCCATGCCGCCCGCGCTCATGCCGCCGATGGCGACGCGCGTGTCGTCGAACCAGCCGGTCGCGAGCGCCGCTTCGACGATTGGGTCGATCTCCCCCGCCATCTGCTCGACGAACTCGAGCGTGCGCTCGGGCGCCTGTAGCGCCATGTCCTCGCGCGCGCCGTGACCGGGCAGGTCCACCGACACGGTCGCGACCCCCGCCCGCATCAGCCGCAGGAACCTGCCTGGATCGAGCTCCTTGTTCGCGGTGCGTCCGTGCATCCACAGGAGCATCGGCGCCTTCGCCCCGTGGAATCCGCCGTCCGACGCGAAGGCGGGATGCACGACCAGCGCAGGCACGCCCGCGAAGGTCTCGAACCGCGCCCGCTCGCGCACCGTGGCCGGCAGTCCGCCGCCGAGCTCAGGCATCGGCCTGCTCCGCCGCGCGATCAGGCATGTAGAGGTAGACCCACATGTCGTCCTTGTACTGATGGCTCTCGGGGCCCTTGAAGCCGGGGATCTTGCGCTCCTCCTCATCGAGGTCGACGGGCGTGCGCAGGACCAGGAACCCCTTGGGCGCGAAGAGCGGCAGCGTGCGCGCGGCCTGCGCCATCACCAGCTTGCGCGTGGCGGGATCGACCATGAGCGCGTACGGCGGGTCCATGAACACGAGGTCCACGGGCTTCGGGCTGCGGGCGAGCGCGGTCGGGCCGAGCGCGTCGGCTTGGATCGCGATCACGCGGTCGCCGCACTTGAGCGTCTCGATGTTGTGCTCGAGGTAGCGGAAGACCTCGCGGTCGCGCTCGACCATCACGACCTCGGACGCGCCGCGCGAGGCGCACTCGAGCCCCACCGTGCCGACGCCCGCGAAGAGGTCGAGGACGCGCGCGCCCTTGAACCAGCCCTGCAGCATGGCGAACACGGACTCCTTCACGCGGGCCGTCATCGGGCGCGTGCGGTTCTCGCCGGAGGGTGTGAGAAGGATGCGCGAGCGATACTCGCCGGAGATGATCTTGAGCACGCGCGGAGTGTAGCGGCGGCGGCGGCGCTTACGGCGCGTCGCTCGGCGCGGGCACGGTCGGCTGCGGCGGCGCGAACGGCGATTCGCCGCGCCAGATCTTCTCGCCGTTCCCGCGCTTCACGAGCTCGCGCACGAAGGCCTCGTACTCCGCCGAGATCCGCTTGAGGTCCTCCGCGAAGTACTCGCGCAGCACGGCCGCGCCCACCTGCCGGCCGATCGCCATGCGGCGCTCGTTGCGGGTGCCCGCCTTGTTCGACTCCCAGATTGTGCTCGCGATGCGGCCGTCGATCCCGTCGGTCAGAAGGCGCTCGAGGCCCTTGCGGTAGCGTCCGCCCTCGCCCTCGGACAGGAAGTGGACAAGCGCCCACGCCTGCGCGTAGTACCCGAGCAGCGTGCGGCGGCCGTCCTTGAGGTAGTCCTGCGGAGTGCCCTGCACGAACTCGTCGAGCGGCACGAGGCGATTCTGGTAGACGACATCGCGCAGCTCTCCGTACCGCTCGAAGTTGCGCCACGGGATGAAGGTCGGCGGGCCGCCGTTCACGCCGCCGCGCACGCCCTCCATGTAGCAGGCGATGCCTTCCTCGAGCCAGACCGGCAGCGAGTGACGGAACACGCGCTGCGAATACGCGTGCCAGCCCTCGTGCGCTGCGATGGTGAAGGTGTCCCAGCGGCCGATGTCGTAGAGGACGGCGTCGCCCTCGATGGTGTAGCCGCCGCGGCCGATCTTCTCGTACATCGCGGCTTCCTGCGGAAGGCGCTCGCGGGTGTAGTCGAGCCAATCGTTGCGCGTGCCGAACAGGAAGACATCGATCGGGCCGTCGGGCTCGGGCAGCGCGATGATCGCCGCGCGGTAGTGGTCGAGCGCCGTCGGCAGGAAGATCTGCATGCGCTCGCGGATGGTCGGGTCGCGCAGCGTCGAGTGGATGCGATGGGTGCCCGTGTCGATGCACTCGCCCGGGGTCTTGCCGAAGTTCCACGGCTCAGTGACGGGCTCGAGGCGGCGATTGACGGCCTTGACTGCGGCGGGCGAGGCCTGCGGCTCGGGGGTCGGCGCCACCGAGCTGCAGGAGCAAAGTCCTGCGATCCCGAGAAGGGCGCCTGCCCGAAGGGCGGCGCGCGCGATGTGGGCGATGTTGGTCCGGTCCAACACGAAGTGCTCCGAGTCTACCCCGATATCGGCTCGTGCACTTCGAAACTGAGGCTTTCGCGGATGCAATCGTCAGTCGCCGCCGCCACCGCCGCCGTCGATCCCACCGTCCCCGGCGTCGGAAGCCCCGTGATCGGAAGCCCCGTGATGGGAAGCCCCGTGATGGGAAGCCCCGTGATGAGAGGGATGGCTGTTCTGCCCGTGGTGGCCGTCCCCGCCTGAACCGCCCGCATGCGTGCCACCCCAGAATCCGCCCGTCTGCGGTCCGTCGTCGGCGGCCTGCCTCGCTGCGATCTTCGACACGACCACGATGATGAGCGTGATCGCGAGGGTCATTCCGATCACCATGAGCAGGTCGTTGAAGGTCATGCGGTGTCTCGCTTGAGGTGCGTGCGCTGCGGCTTTCGGGGCTCATCCAAGCGCGGCCAGCGCACTCCTGGCCGCCGCCACATCGGCGTCGATCTCCGCGAGCTTCTTGCGCGTCTCCTCGACCAGCGCAGGCGGCGCCTTGGCGACATACGCCTCGTTGCCGAGCTTGGCGCGCATGCCCGCGGCCTGCTTCTCGCGGTCCGCGATCAGCTTGGTCAGACGCGCCTTCTCGGCGCCCGCGTCGACCGCGTCGACGAGGCCGTCGAGCAGGACCTCGCTGCCCTCGAAGGGAATGGCGACCGCCGTGCCCGGGCGCGACGCAGGGCTCGGAGCCACGCTCTCGAGGCCCGCGAGGGTCTCGACCACGCCGCCCGACGCTGCGACCAGCGCGCGCACCGAATCCGACGCGAGTAGCGCGATCCTGCGCTTCGGCGACACCTGGCGCTCGCCGCGGACCTTGCGGATCGCGTCGACCAGCGCCTGGATGCGCGTGAACTCGGCGATCGCACGGTCGTCGCGCAGCGACGCGTCGAACGCAGGCCACGGGGCGGTCGCGCAGAGCGCGCTCGGCGTCAGGCGCACGCCGTCGACCGGGCCCGTCGCGAGCCCCTGCACGCTCGGCCAGAGCGTCTCGGTGACGAACGGGCAGATCGGATGCAGCATGCGCAGGATCGCGTCGAGGCACGCGGCCAGGATCGCCTGCTGCGTGGCGTTCGTGCGGATGCTCGGCTTGACGCCCTCGAGGTACCAGTCGCAGAAGTCGCGCCAGACGAGGTCGTAGACGACCTCGGCGACGCGGTGGAACTCGTACTCGGCGACCGCCGCGTCGTACGCGCGCGACGCGTGCTCGAGGCGCGCGAGCATCCAGCGGTCGAGGAGCGTGAGCGGCTCGCGCTTCGAGTCGGGCGCGGCCTGCGCGAGGTTCGAGAGCGCGAAGCGCGTGGCGTTCCACAGCTTGTTGGCGAAGTTGCGGCCGAGGTCGAATCGCGAGCTCGTGTTGCGCGCGAGCGGGACCTCGGCGGTCGGCGTCGCGACGCCCGTCGCAGCGCCGAAGCCCGAGACCATCTTCCTGGCGGCATCCTTCGGCGACGGCTGGATCGCGTCGGCCACGGTGTAGCCCGCGCTGGTCGTGATCCACTTCGGCGTGAAAGTCTCGCCCGTGTGCGGGCAGACCATGTCGACGGGCAGGCGGACATCCTGCGTGTTCGTGGCCATCGAGACGAGCGTGAAGCGCATCGCGTCGGAGCCGTGCGAGTGGATGATGTCGCGCGGATCGACGCCGTTGCCGAGCGACTTCGACATCTTCTGCCCGTGGCCATCCTGGATCATCGCGTGGATGAAGACATGCTTGAACGGCAGGCGCCCGAGGAAGTAGCGGTTGAACATCACCATGCGCGACACCCACAGGGTGATGATCTCGCGCGCTGTGCACAGGACCGAGCTCGGGTTGTAGCGGTCGAGGAGCCA
>Ga0208783_10002111_pt1 | contig 11528 bp, 9 predicted proteins | sample DEB19_08_DNA_2_FD_184529 | JGI IMG/M metagenome (GOLD analysis project Ga0208783, IMG submission 184529) | Aqueous microbial communities from the Delaware River and Bay under freshwater to marine salinity gradient to study organic matter... | ecosystem: Environmental > Aquatic > Marine > Coastal... | reverse complement strand
GTCATGTTGAACGTCGCCGACCCGAGGTCGAAGAACCCGCCTCGCATCGAGGAGCCGTCGATGAGCGCCTCCAACGCGACCGTGACGGGAACCGCCGGACGACCGCGCAGGCCCGCGGTCCAGAACAGGGCGCCCAGGTCGGTGTTGGTCGACCGCCGGATCGGGTCGTCGGCCCGCACTCCCCCACCCCGCTGCGCCGCGAAGACCCGTCCCGTCTTGATCTCGTGCACGACCCCGAACGAGACCTCCCCGAGGCGGGCATCGGCACTCGGCGGGGCAACCGCCACCGAGACGCAGCACGACTCGAGCCCCGCCGCCGCCGGACGGGTCCCGTCGATGGGATCGACGACAAGAACGGCCCGCGGGCGGCCGTAGGCCACCCACCCCCGGTCCTCGGAGTAGTAAGCGATGTCGCCCGCTGCCGCGCAGACCTCGTCGACGACCTCCTCTGCGATCTCGTCGATGGCCATGGTCACGTCACCGCCGGGGGCGACACCCACCCCCGTCCGGGCGTCGGCCCGTCCGAGCGCCGGGGCCACGGCGCAACGGACGCGGGCCGCGACCGTGAGCGCCAAATGCTCGACGGCTTCGTCGCTCACTCGACCGACACCCGGGCCCGCTCGTAGCACTCGAGGTAGCGCTCGGCGAGTGCGCGCATCGAGAACTCCTCGGCGCGCCGGCGCCCCGCGGCCACGAGGGTCGCCCGGCGGTCGGCGTCGTCGAGAAGACCCCGCAGCGCGGCCCGCAACGCGTCGGCGTCGCCCGGGGGAACGAGGACCGCCTCGCGGTCGGCGCGGGCTACATCGGAGTATCCGCCGATGTCCGTGGCCACGATGGCCGTGCCCGCCGCCATCGCCTCCAACAGAACGATGCCGAACGACTCGCCGCCGAGTGCCGGCGCGCAGAACAGCGTTGCGCCCCGCACGCGGGCGTCCCGTTCGGCTTCGGTCACCGCCCCGAGCCACTCGACCCCCGGCGTCCCCCGCCGCCGGAGCTCCTCGCCCTGGGGTCCGGTGCCGATGACCCAGCACACGGCGTCGCGATCGAGTCCGACCCACGCGTCGAGGAGCACCGCGAGCCCCTTGCGGGGCTCGTGCCGACCCACGAAGCACACCGCCGGACGGTCGGAACGGGCCGGGGTGACGGCCGCGATGCGATCGATCTCGATCCCGTTCCACAGCACGAGGTAGTCGTCGCCGCCCCAGTGCTGCTCGGCCGTCACCCGCGCCGCATCCGAGACCGCCACCCGCAGGGTGAGCCGGGCGAGCACCGACCGGGCGACGGGTCGGAGCCACGGGAGCGGAGCGTCGCCCGACGAGTGGAACGTTCCCACGATCGGTCCCTCGAACCCGAGCAGCGAGCTGAGGCACGGCCCGGGGACGACCGGCTCGTGGAGGTGCACGACGTCGGGCTCGATCGAGCGCAACGCCTCGGCCGTGCGCCGGGCCGTCGCCGGACTCGTGGCGATCGGCGCCACCGAGCCGTTCGACTCCCACTCGACCGTCGGGCCGACGCTGACCATCGCCGGGTCGGGCGGCGGGCCGTCGCAGGGGGCGATGATCCGGGCGTCGACGCCGATCGCCCTCAGTTCCCGGGCCAGACCGAGCACCTGCCCCTGGACCCCACCGGGGCGCGACATCGAGTAGGGGCACACCATCGCGACCCTCACGATCCGTCACCCTCCGGTGCCTTACCCCGATCGCTCGGCCAGTTGGGCTGGAGGAGGTGCCACTGCTCCGGCGCCGCGGCGATCAGTTGTTCCAACCGCCGGACGAGGTCCTGCGTGATGCGCGCCGTGTCGGAACGCAGATCGGCCTCACGGGCCACCGCAACCGGCACATCGACCACGGCCCGGTGGCGGCGGCCCGATCCGAAGTACACCGCCGTGGGCAGCAGCGCGGCCCCCGTCCGGAGGGCGAGAAGCGCAGGCCCGGCGGGGACCGTCGTCGGCTCTCCGAAGAACTCGACGGGAATCCCGTCACCGGGGAGGTCGCGGTCGCACAGGAGGCAGACGATGCGGTTGTCGCGCAGAGCCCGCAGCAGCGTCGACGACACCCCGGGTCCGAGCGGCACGACCTCGAGGCCCATCGCGGCCCGCTGGTCCCGGAACCAGTCGAGGAGCTCGGGCGGCTCGAGCGCCTCGACGACGGCGAGCATCTCGTGGCCCTGCTCGGCCATCCACGCGGCGGCCCACTCCCACCCTCCCAGGTGCGGGAGAGCCAGGATGACGCCGCGCCCCTCGGCCAGCGCATCGGTGATCCGCTCGTAGCCCTCGACCGAGAAGTTGGCCGCCACCTCGCCCCGTCGGGCATCGGCCGGGAGGTGGAAGAGTTCGAGCCAGTAACGGCCGTAGGAGGCGAACACGTCGTCGACCGTTCGCCGTCCGACCCGACCCCGGACCCGAGCCTGATGCCGGGCCACCATCCGCCGACGGCCGGGGAGCAGGTATCCGGCGAGGACACCGCCCGCACCTCCGATGACGGGCACGAGGGACCCCGGGAGGAGACCCGAGACCCGCCCGGCGGCGCGATAGGCGAGGACGGTGAGCCGACTGTTCACGGCCGCGCTCTACGGGCGGGTTCGGCGCCGCTCGGCCCGGGGCCGCACGGCCGGGCGGGCCGCGTCGGTACGCCGCGTCGCGAGCCACTCGCGCAGGGGCGTCGCCGGCCGCTCCCGACGAACGTGCGGCGCCGGGGCGGGTGCGGCTGCCTGCCGCGACACGATGACGAACCTCTGCACCGCCGTGACGGCGGTCAGCACGAGCATCACCCAGAGCACGGGAACCAGGATGTCGAAGGCGAGCGCGACCCCGAGGAACACGAACCGTTCGGCCCGCTCCATGAGACCCCCGCGGGCGTCGAAGCCGAGCGATTCGGCTCGGGCCCGTTCGTAGGAGATGAGCATCGACAGGCCGGCCACGGCGAAGGCGAGGAACGGGAGCCGGGACGAGTCGGTCGCGAGGTACCACGCGGCCCCGCCGAACAGCAGCGCGTCGGAGATCCGATCGGTGACCGAATCGAGGAACGCGCCCCGGGGACCGGCCCGACCGCTCCGGCGGGCCAGAGCGCCGTCGAGTAGGTCGCTTACCCCCGCCACCACGATCCCGAAGACCGCCCAGATCAGGTGTCCGCTACCGATGAGGATCGCCGTGCCGACCGAGCAGGCCAAACCGAACGCCGTGAGGAGGTCGGGACCGACTCCGATGCGACCGAGGCCGTCGCCGAGCGGGCCGAGCACGCGCTCGACTCCACTACGCCAACGGCGATCGAGCATGGCGCTCCTCGGGGGTTCCTCGGGAGGCGGACGGAACGGTCCCGCCCGCTCGGACCGACCGGTTCACGGTACCAAACGGCCTGCGCCGCCCCGGCGACCCGAACGGGCCGTCGGTGGAGCCCCGGCTCAGCCCTCGGACCGGGCCGCCAGCAGGTCGCGAATCTCGGCGAGCAGTACCTGATCGGGCGTGGGGTCCTGTTCGTCGGGCTCGAGGCGCATCCGCTCGAGCATCGCCTCCCAGGCCCGGACCACCAGGAAGAGCAGGAAGGCCACGAGCACGAAGTTGATGAGTGCGTTGAGGAACGACCCGACGAGGAACCGAGAGCCGTTCACCGAGAACTCGATGTCGGAGAAGTTGGGCTTGCCGAACATCGCGGCGACGACGGCGAGGAGAATGCCGTTCGTCAACTTGTCGATGACGTCCTTGAAGTACAGGCCGATGACGAAGGCGACGGCGACCTGGATCAGGTTGCCCTGAATCGCGAACTTGCGGAACTCACGGAAGAACGAGCGCACGGTGACCCCTCCTCGGAACGCGCCGGACCGGGAGATGCTCGCGCACGACGTCGTCAGGCGGCGGGCCGACCCCAGTCCTCGGGGTTGTCCTCCGTGTACTGCCCGAGCACCGTCGCGTCGACACCGTCGATCTCGACGAGGCCACGCTGCCGGGGCGGATCCTCCGCGCTGTAGACGAGGATGCGCCACGAGGGCCGGGACCGCAGGCCCCGCCAGCCGAGCTGGGCCGAGGCGTGCCCGACCGGGAACCCGGCCGCTCGACTCGCCGAAGCCAGGGCCTCGGTCTGGTCGATCCGCAGCGGCCAGCCCGCGAGGACGTGGTAGGCCGCGGCAGCGAGGAGCAGGGCGCCGCCGGCCACCAGGCCCGAGTTGCGGGATGCCGCGCCGACCCAGAGAGCGCCGGCACCCGCCACGGCGTAGATCGCGGCCGGGATCCGCCGGCGGGCGATGTCGGGGAAGGTGTACGGACCGACGTAGGCCGTGACGTCGAGATCCTCGGGGAGGCGGTCGCCGTCGTGGCCCGCCCCGGTCGCGACGTCGTCGGATCCGGCCATCGCCGGAGACGCTACCGGGGCCAGACGGCCCGGAGCCGCTCGTAGCCCACGGCCGGGCTCTCGGGGATAACCCGGGTCTCGACGAGGGTGGTCATGAAGTTCGTGTCGCCGCTCCAGCGGGGAACCACGTGCACGTGGAGGTGGTCGGGGACCCCGGCACCGGCGGCCCGACCCAGGTTCGCCCCCAGATTGATCCCCTCGGGTGCGTAGGCGTCGGTCACGGCCCGCACCGCCCGCAATTGGGCGTCGGCGATCGCTCGGTTCTCCTCGTCGGTGCATTCGAGCGGACCGGCGACGTGCCGGGACGGCGCGACCATGACGTGACCCGAGCCGTAGGGGTAGAGGTTCATCACCGTGAACGTGAGCTCCGTGCGCTCGAGCACGAGGGCCTCCGCGTCGTCGGTCGCGTCGACGAGTCGGCACAGGACACAGCCGTGGTCGGTGCGCCCGAACCCGGGGCTCGCCAGGTAGTCGGCCCGCCAGCCCGCCCACATCCGCTCGAGGCTCACGGCCGCCTCACGCGTGCGTGGCGACCTCGTCGAGCAGGCGCTCGATGAGCCCGTCCACGGCGACCCCCCGCTCGGGCTCGTCGCTCCCCCGCCGGTTCACTCCGACCGTGTCCCCCGCGACGTCGTCGTCGCCGACCACGAGCACGTACGGCACCTTCTCGGTCTTGGCCCGGCGGATCCGAGCGCCGAGGGCACCGCCCGCCCCGTCGACGACCTCGGCCCGCAGCCCGGCGCGGCGGAGGCGCTCGGCCACCGCCGCGGCGTAGTCGTCGTGCCGGTCGCTGACCGGGAGCACGACCGTCTGGACCGGCGCCAGCCAGATCGGGAACGCGCCCGCGTAGTGCTCGACGAGAACGCCGAAGAAGCGTTCGATCGACCCGAAGAGCGCCCGGTGGATCATGATCGGCCGGTGCCGCTCGTTATCGGCGCCGACGTAGTGGATGTCGAACCGCTGCGGAAGTTGGAAGTCGACCTGGATCGTCGACATCTGCCACGTGCGGCCGATCGCGTCGCGGGCCTGGACGCTGATCTTGGGTCCGTAGAAGGCACCGCCCCCCTCGTCGAGCACGAGGTCGAGCCCCTTGCCCGACGCCGCGACCCGCAGGGCCTCGGTCGCTTCCTCCCACTCCGCGTCGGTGCCCACGGCCTTGGCCTCGGGACGGGTCGAGAGTTCGAGGTAGAAGTCGTCGAGGCCGTAGTCGCGCAACAGGTCGAGCACGAAGTCGAGCAACGACGACAGCTCTTCGGCCATCTGCTCACGCGTGCAGAAGATGTGGGCGTCGTCCTGGGTCATGCCCCGCACGCGGGTGAGCCCGTGGATCACCCCCGACTTCTCGTAGCGGTACACCGACCCGAACTCGAAGAAGCGCAGCGGCAGCTCGCGGTAGGAGCGCGTTCGGTGCCGGAAGATCAGAATGTGGAACGGACAGTTCATCGGCTTCAGGTAGTACTTCGTGCCCTCGCCGACCGGCCCGCCCTCCTCGAGGTGCATCGGCGGGAACATGCCGTCGGCGAACCACTGGAGGTGCCCGGAGGTCTGGAACAGCCCCTCCTTCGTGATGTGGGGCGAGTTCACGAACGAGTATCCGGCCGCTTCGTGCCGCGCCCGCGAGTACTCCTCCATGATGCGCCGCACCAACGCGCCCTTCGGGTGGAAGACGGGCAGGCCCGAGCCGATCTCCTCAGGGAACGAGAACAGGTCGAGCTCGACGCCGAGGCGTCGGTGATCGCGGCGCTCCGCCTCGACCAGGCGTTCCAGGTGTGCGTCGAGCGCCGCGCGCGACTCCCAGGCGGTGCCGTAGATCCGCTGGAGCATCGGACCCTTCTCGTTGCCCCGCCAGTACGCACCCGCGACCTTCATCAACTTGAAGGCGCCGAGCCGACCGGTCGACGGCACGTGGGGACCCCGGCACAGGTCGGTGAACGCGACCTCGCCGTCGGCGGTGTTGCGGTAGACCGACACCCCGCCCTCGCCACCCGCCTCGCCCGCGTCGTCGGCGTCGGCCTCGCCGTTGCGCACCTTGGCGATGATCTCGCACTTGTAGGGCTGGTCGGCGAAGAGCGCCAGCGCGGCGTCGTAGTCGAGGTCCTCGCGCTCGAAGCGCTGATCGGCCTTCACGATGCGCCGCATCTCGTCCTCGATCCGGCCGAGATCGTCGTCGGAGAAGGTGCCGCCGTCGGGCAATTCGAAGTCGTAGTAGAAGCCGTCGGCAATCGCGGGACCGATGGCCACGCGCACGCCGGGAAAGAGCCGGGTCACCGCCTCGGCCATCACGTGCGCCGTCGAGTGCCGCAGTACCTCACGGCCCGCGTCGGATTCGGGGACGACGATCTGCAACGCCACGTCGGCGCCCAGCGGTCGGCCGAGGTCGGCCCACTCGCCGTCGACCTTGGCCGCGAGCGCCGCCTTGGCCAGCCGGGCCCCGATACCCGCCGCGATGTCGCCGGGGGTCGCCCCCCGGGGCGCCGTGCGCACCGACCCGTCGGGCAGGGTGACGGTGATCTCGTCGCTCGGGGCGGCAGCGCTCATGGGCGGCAAGGCTACCCACGACCGACGGGCGCTCCGCCGGGATTCGCCGCTTCGGGGAGGTCAGCGGCCGTCGGCGAGCGGTCGGTCGAGGTCGACGCCGAGGAGGCGTCCGAGCTCGCAGAGCGTCTCTCGCGCGCTCGGGACCGCCGGGTCGGGTCGGCCGTCGCCGCTCAGGATCGCGCTCGCCAGATCGTCGAGCGCGTCGAGGGCGTGCGGCGTATCGAGGTCGTCGTCGATCGCCGCCCGCACGCGCTCGGCGAAGGGGCGCGGGTCGGGTCCGCCGGCGCGCTCGGCGGCCGCGAGCAGGCGCCGGAGCAGGGCGGTGCCCTCGTCGAGGTCGGTGTCGAACCACTCGAACCCGTGCCGGTAGTGGTGCCGGGTGAGGGCAAGACGGATCGCGCGCGCGTCGGCCCGCTCGAGCAGGTCGCTCACGAACACCAGGTTGCCGAGCGACTTCGACATCTTCTCGCCCTCGTAGTTGACCATCGCCGAGTGCAGCCAGTGGCGGGCGCAGGGCTCGCCCGTGAGCGACTCGCTCTGGGCGATCTCGCACTCGTGGTGCGGGAAGATGAGATCGGTACCGCCCCCGTGGAGGTCGAGGGTCGAACCGTGCTCGTGCATGGCCATTGCCGAACACTCGATGTGCCACCCGGGGCGACCGACTCCGAACGGAGCCCTCCACGCCGGCTCGTCGGCCAGCGACGGCTGCCACAACACGAAGTCGAGGGGGCTGCGCCGGTGCGGATCGTCGGGGTTGCCGCCCCGGGCCCGGGCCAGGCGGAGCATCTGGGCCTCGGGATAGTGCGACAGAGCCCCGAAGCGAGGGAACGACGAGACGTCGAAGTAGGCGGTGCCCGCCGTGAGGTAGGCGTTGCCCTGCTCGAGCAGTCGGTTGACGAGATCGACGATCTGGTCGATCGACTCCGTCGCCCGGGGTTCGGCCACCGGCGGGCGCATGCCGAGCGCGTCCATGTCGGAGTGGAAGCGAGCAACCTCGGAGGCCGCCAGGTCGAGGTAGGGCACCCCGAGCTCGCGGGCCTTGGGCAGGATCGAGTCGTCGACGTCGGTGATGTTGCGCACGTAGCGCACCGTGTGACCGAGCTCCTCCAGGCGGCGCACCACGATGTCGTAGGTCACGTAGGTAGCGGCGTGACCGAGGTGGGTCGAGTCGTAGGGCGTGATGCCGCAGACGTACATGCGGACCGTCTCGGGCGGCGCGAAGGCTACGACCGCGCGCTGTGCCGTGTCGTAGAGCCGCATGCCCATCGGCCGCACCCTACCGCCGGGTCAGACGGTCTGGAGCCGGAGACTGCCCCGCATCTTGTGACGGATGTTCACCGTCAGGAGTACGGCGGCGAAGGTCTCCATGCCTACTGCGTTCCGGAGCGACCCGCCGTCGAGGGCCCGCAGCCGCGGAATACTCGTCGTGATCTCCATGACGGTCTTCACGGCTTCGTCGTCGTCACCGAGGACGATCACGTCGCTCTCCATCTCGTGGTCGAGCGCACCGAACTCGGCCGCGGGCACGAGGTGGAAGGCGGTCGTCACGCGCGATCGCCACAGCAGCGACTGGATCTCGGCCGCCACCGATCCGTGGGGCGGGAGGACGGCGTTGAACTCGTTGCCGTGCTTCACGAGGTTGTTGGCCATCGACACCACGATCTTGCCCGGGAGGTGCTCGGCGTGCTCCTGCACGGTGGGGATCGCCGCGTCGGCTTGGACGGCCAGGATCACGACGGGGGCGTCGCAGGCCCCGGTGTTGTCACACGGGATCAGCCGCCCCGCGACCCGGTCGCCCCAGGTCTCGACGAGAGCGGCGACACCGGCCTCCGCCTTCTCGGCATCGCGTGAGCCGAACAACACCTCGTGGCCGACACTCGCGAGGCGGGCGGCAAGCCCCCGACCGGCCGGGCCGGTGGCCCCCAGGATCCCGATGCGCATCCGGGGGAGACTACCGATTCACCGCGTTCCCGATCCGGGGATCGGGCCCTCAGGCGATGCAGTCGGCGCCGAAGAGCAGGCGCAGCTCGGCGAAGAGACCGTTGCGGGCGTCGCACCGGAACTCGTCACCCAGCCTCAGCACCGTCTCCTTGTCGGGTCCGACGAGGAGAACGTGTACGGGGTTGTCACCGGCATGGGCGGCCAACACCGTCTTCAGTCGGGCGACGCGCTCCTCGGTGAGAACACCGGGTCGGAGTCGCAGCCGGACCGGCTCCGTGCCGCTCACGCGCAACTCCGGGCACGTGACCTCCATGGCGATAAGTTTCGGGGTGTCGTCGCGGGTGTCGAGGCGGCCCTTGATGACCACGACGGCGTCGGGGGTGAGCAATTCGCCGTACTGGAGCATCGTCTTCGGGAAGACCATCACCTCGATCGCGGCAGCGAGGTCCTCGAGCACGAACGTGGCCATGAGGTCACCCCGCTTCGTGTACTTGCGCGAGAGCCCGGTGACGACCCCGGCCACCGAGCGCATCATGCCGTCCTCGAGCTCCAGCAGGTCGGCGACCCCGCACTCGGTGTGGCGGCGCAGCGACTGCTCCACCCCCATCAGCGGGTGGTCGCTCAGGTAGAGGCCGAGCATCTCCTTCTCGGCCCGGAGCCGCTCCCCCTTGTCGAACTCGACGTCGGGAATCGGGAGACGGTCGTCGAACACCGGGGCCGCGTCGGTGTCGCCCCCGAGATCGAACAGGCTCATCGTGCCTGCGTCACGCTCACGCCTCCGCCGGACCGCCGCGTCGACGATCGTCTCGAACGCGGCGAGGAGACCCTTGCGCGGGTGGCCGAGCGAATCGAAGGCGCCGCCGTTCACGAGCGACTCGATCGCCCGCTTGTTGAGGACGGTCGGGTCGACCCGGTCGCAGAAGTCGTGGAAGTCGGCGAACGGACCGCCCTCCTCACGGGCCGCCACGATCAAGCTCGCCACCCCCTCGCCCACGTTGCGGACGGCCGAGAGGCCGAAGCGGATCGCGCCCGCCCCCTCGCCGAACTCGCACGAGAAGTCGACCTGCGACGCGTTGACGTCGGGCACGAGCACCGGAATGTCGTGCTGTCGGCAATCGTTGAGGTAGACCGCCGCCTTGTCGAGGTTGGTCTTCACGCTCGTGAGGAGCGCGGCGAGGTACTGGACCGGGAAGTTCGCCTTGAGCCAGGCCGTCTGGTACGTGATGTAGCCGTAACCGACGGTGTGGGACTTGTTGAACGAGTAGTCGGCGAAGGGCTCGATCGTGTCGAAGTAGCGCTCGGCGAAGTCGCGGGAGTGGCCGTTCGCCACACACCCGTCGACGAACTTCTCGCGCTCCTTGGCGATCAGCGCCCGGATCTTCTTGCCCGTCGCCTTGCGGAGATTGTCGGCCTCCTCGAGCGAGTACCCGGCCAGCTTCTGCGACACGCGCATCAGCTGCTCCTGGTAGATCATCAGGCCGTAGGTCGGCCCGAGGATCTCCTCGAGATCGGGGTGATCGAAGGTGACCGGCTTCTTGCCGTTCTTGCGCTCGGCGTACTCGTTGTGCCAGTTCTGGGCCATCGGGCCCGGCCGGTAGAGGGCCAGCACGGCCGAGACGTGCTCGAAGTGGGTCGGCGCCATGGCCCGCAGCAGGGCCCGCATCGGACCGCCCTCCAACTGGAACACGCCGATGGTGTCGGCCCGCCGGAGCAGCTCGAAGGTGGCGGGATCGTCGAGCGGAAGCGTGTCTATGTCGGGCCGCGTCCCCGTCGTCGCCTCGATGAGGTCGAGGGCGATCTCCATGACGTCGAGGTTGCGCAGACCGAGGAAGTCCATCTTGAGCAGCCCGAGGTCCTCGACCGCGTGCATCTCGTACTGGGTGACGATCGGGGCGTCCTCGGGCGGGTTGCCCGGCTCGGGCTTGCGCTGGATCGGTAGGTACTCCGTGAGCGGCTCGCGCGTGATGACGACCGCGGCGGCGTGGATACCGTCCTGCCGGCGGAGACCCTCGAATCCGCGCGCGACGTCGATGACCCGGCGGGCGTCGGGATCGACGCCGTAGAGGTCGCGCAACTCGGTGGCCATCTTGTAGCCGTCGGCGTAATCGTCGGTGGGCTCGAAGCACGCGTGCAGCGGCGTGTCGCGACCCATGATCAGCGGTGGCATGAGTTTGGCGATCTTGTCGCCGACCGCGTAGGGGTACCCGAGCACCCGGGCGGCATCGCGCACGGCAGCCCGGGCCTTGATGGTCGAGAAGGTGATGACCTGGGCCACATGATCGTGGCCGTACTTCTCAGCCGCGTAGCGGATCATCTCGCCGCGGTACCGCGAGTCGAAGTCCATGTCGATGTCGGGCATCTGCTTGCGGCCCGGGTTGAGCATCCGCTCGAACAGGAGGTCGTACTCGATGGGATCGACATCGACGATGCGCAGGCAGTAGGCGACACAGGAGCCCGCCGCACTCCCCCGCCCCGGTCCGACCCGGATGCCCCGCCCCTTCGCGTAGCGCACGAGGTCCCAGACCACGAGGAAGTACGCGGAGAATCCCATCGAGGAGATCACACCGAGCTCGAAGTCGATGCGCTCCACCACCTCGGGCCGCAGCGACGCGCCGTAGCGCTCCCGGGCGCCCTCCAGGGTCAGTTCGCGCAGGTACGAATCGTCGGTGTGGCCGTCGGGGATGGGGAAGGCGGGCAGCACCGAGC
>Ga0208783_10002106_pt1 | contig 11543 bp, 9 predicted proteins | sample DEB19_08_DNA_2_FD_184529 | JGI IMG/M metagenome (GOLD analysis project Ga0208783, IMG submission 184529) | Aqueous microbial communities from the Delaware River and Bay under freshwater to marine salinity gradient to study organic matter... | ecosystem: Environmental > Aquatic > Marine > Coastal... | reverse complement strand
GCCCGGCAGTTCCACCCTGACGGGTGCCCCGATCGTGGCGAGAGCAGCGCGGTAGGCGGCATGCATCGATTCTTCGTCCAGTGCGAGCAACGTGTCGATGACGGGCAGCATCGCGTCGAGGAACTCGGCCGGGTCGATCTCGCGGGACCAACCACTGCTCCTCAGGCTCGCTGCTGCCTCCGGTGCGGACGCGATGTTCACGCCGATGCCGACCACGACGAACGACGGTCTGTCACCCTCGAGAGGCCCCGCCTGCGCCAGCACACCCGCCAGCTTCGTGGTGCCGACGAGAAGGTCGTTCGGCCACTTCATCACGGCATCGACGCCGACGGATCGTGCGACATCGCGCGCCGCCATGGCAACAGCCTGCGTCAGCACGTGCGGGTCACGGGGAACCCGGCGGAACAGGAACGACACCAGCAGGTTCTCCCCGGGCTCGGCCTGCCAGGTGCGGTCGAGGCGGCCCCTGCCGGCCGACTGGAACCCGGCCCGCAGGACGGTGCGGTCGGGAGCCCCCGCAAGGCCCTCTTCCATGAGGTCTGCGTTCGTACTGCCCGTCTCTGCGACGAAGTTGACCCTCCAGGGGCTCGGTTGGTTCTTGTCGGCAAAGTCCATTGGGGCAAGATAGACCCCTGTGCTGAAGAAAATCCTGATTGCCAACCGCGGTGAGATCGCCGTCCGAGTCATCCGTGCCGCCCGCGAGCTGGGGATCGCCACCGTCGCCGTGTACTCCGAGCTCGACCGCAATGCCCTGCACGTGCGCCTGGCGGACGAGGCGTACGCCCTGGGTGGCCAGACGGCAGCGGAGAGCTACCTCAACACGGAAGCAATCCTGGACGCCATCAAGAAGAGCGGTGCCGACGGCGTGCACCCCGGCTACGGCTTCTTCAGCGAGAACGCAGACTTCGCCCGAGCCATCACCGCAATGGGCGTGGCATTCATCGGTCCGCCGCCGGAAGCAATCGACGAGATGGGCGACAAGGTCTCCAGCCGCAAGGCGGCACTGCGCGGCGGGGCACCGATCGTTCCCGGCACCACCGAGTTCGTGACGACCGCCAAGGAGATCATCGACTTCGGCAACGAGTTCGGCTTCCCGGTTGCCATCAAGGCCGCCTACGGCGGTGGCGGACGCGGCATGAAGGTGGTCCACTCCGCCGCCGAGGTGCAGGACGCCATGGACTCGGCACAGCGCGAGGCGAAGAACTTCTTCGGCCGCGACGAGATCTACGTGGAGAAGTACCTCACGTGGCCGCGCCACATCGAGGTGCAGTTGGTCGGCGACCAGCACGGAAACGTCGTGTGGGTCAGCACCCGTGACTGCTCCGCACAGCGCCGCCACCAGAAGCTGATCGAGGAAGCACCGGCGGCAGCACTGCCGAAGGGCCTCGAGGACGAGATGGGCGCCGCCGCGGTGAAGGCCGCGAAGGCCGTCGGTTACTACAACGCCGGCACCGTGGAGTTCATCTACCAGGACGGCGAGTTCTTCTTCCTCGAGATGAACACCCGCCTGCAGGTGGAGCACCCCGTCACCGAGGTCATCACCGGCATCGACCTGGTGGAGTGGCAGATCCGCGTGGCCTCCGGCGAGAAGCTGCCGATGACGCAGAAGGAAGTGCTCGCCACCCGCCGCGGTCACGCCATCGAGATCCGCATCAACGCAGAGAACCCCGCCGGCGGCAAGTTCCTTCCCTCCCCCGGCCCGATCAACAAGCTCGTCACGCCCGACGGCTTCGGCGTCCGCTTCGACGGCGGCTACGAGGCCGGCGACTCGATCAGCCAGTACTACGACAACCTCGTCGGCAAGCTGATCGTGTGGGGCAAGGACCGCGAGACCGCGATTGCACGCACCATCCGCGCGCTCGAGGAGATGGTCGTCGAGGGGATCGCCACCACGATTCCGGCCGACCTCGCCATCCTTCGCCACCCAGACTTCGTCGCGTTCGAGCACTCCACGAAGTGGGTGGAAGAGCGCCTCGACCTCTCCAACGTCGACGCTGCACCTATGGCGGCGCCCGCCGGAGATGACGACGCACCGCTCGTGCAGCGCGCCACGACCGTCGAGGTCAACGGTCGCCGCTTCGACGTGAAGCTGTGGGTGCCGGAAACAGCCGGCGTCGCCGCCGCACCGAAGGCGAAGAAGCCCGCGCGTGCGGCGTCATCGTCGGGTGGCGGCGCAGGCGGCGGCAGCGGCCAGGTTGCCGTGCCGATGCAGGGAACCATCGTGAAGGTTCTCGTTGAAGTGGGCGCAAAGGTCGAGGCTGGCCAGAGCGTCGTCGTCCTCGAGGCCATGAAGATGGAGAACCAGATCGAGGCAGACAAGTCCGGCACGGTCAAGGCTGTCAACGTGAAGCCGGGCGACACTGTCGGCGCCGGCGATGTGGTCGTCGTCATCGAGTAGCCACATGAAGATCCGTTGGACAGTCGCCGCCGCGCTGGTTCTCCTGACCGCGTGCGGTTCAAAGGATTCCAATGCGACGGTCGCTTCCACTGTTTCCTCGACGTCCACCACCTCCACGGTCCCTCTCGAAGAACAACCGTTTCCGGTCAATGAGACTGACGGCGAGGTCGTGTACGAAGAACCAATAGCCCCGATCGACAGCGCCACCAAGGCCTTGCTTCGCACAGTCCCCATCGAGCCACACCCGGAGGACCCATCGAGTTGCCAAGGCGCCCCCGGCACTTGCTCGGGCGGTTGGTCGGTGGTCGGACCAGGGGGAGATTGTGGTGAATGCGAAGGCTCCGATCTGTACCAACGACAAGGAAAGAAATGGGAACTGATCGGGAGCTGTCACAATTTCCTCCCAATGTCTTGCAGCCCGCAACCGCCCCAATCGGTCACGTGCTCGATTAGGTACACCGACCGAGACCTTGATGCGCTCTTCATTACTGGCTGTAACGCAAGTCGTGACGACCTTCGCGAGGCAATCACCGAACCTTGCACCTGGTGGTCCCGGTCAACCCCTTACGACGCTCCGTACTGGCGACGCCACTGCATCTATGGCCCGGACGTGCAGATCTTCCAACAGAAGCTCCTGAGCCTCGGCTACCAGACCAATGTTGACGGCTACTTCGGGGTCATGACGGCTCGAGCAGTGCTTCAATATCAGAGCGACAAGGGCCTCAAACTGACCGCTCGATTTGACGACCCAACGCAGAAATCGGTGTTCGGCAACTGAAGACGCTACTCGGCGGCTTCGGTGAGTGCTTCCGCCAGTGACGGATGCACCAGCAGGCTCTCGAGGATGTCGGTCACCTTCAGGTGTGCCGTGACAGCCAGTGCGACAACGCTGATCAGCTCGCCCGCGTGGCGGCCGACGATGGTTCCGCCCAGAACCACACCGGTGTTGGGGTCGGAGATCAACTTCACGAAACCCTGCGAGTCGTTGTGGATGAGGGCCTTCGCGGTGGTGGAGAACGGCACCTTGGTCACGCGGATCTTGCGTCCCGACGAGAACGCCTCGGCCTCGGCAAGACCGACGTCCGCGATCTCCGGCTGGGTGAAAATGGCTGATGCGGCCTTGTCGTAGTCGAGCAGACGGCCGTCGATGCCGGCGGAGCCCATGACATGCTCGGCGATCTTGCGTCCCTGCATGGATGCCACCGATGACAAGGGCAGCTTGCCGCTGACGTCGCCGGCTGCGTAGATGTGCGGAACGTTGGTGCGGCACAGGGAGTCAATGCCGATGTAGCCGCGGGAGTCCAGCTCGACACCTGCTGCCTCCAGGTTGAGACCCTCCACGTTCGGCTCGGAGCCGATGGCGAGTACCACGTGCGATGCTCGCGCCTGGCGGCCGTCGTCGCACTTCACGACGACCTCGTCACCCTCACGGGTGATCGACTCGGCGCGCGCCCCCTTCAGCAATTTCACGCCGATCGAGAGGAACCTGTCCTCGAGCGCTGCCGCCGCCTCGGCGTCCTTGCCGGGGAGAACCTGCTGCCGGCTGACGACGAGGGCGACCTGCGCACCGAAGGACGAGAACATGTGGACGAACTCGACGCCCGTCACGCCTGATCCGACCACGATGATGCTCTTCGGGAACGTCTTCGGCGGGTAGCAGTCGCGCGTGGTGAGGATGCGGTCGCCGTCGGGGGTGACCCAGTCAGGGATGCGCGGGCGCGAACCGGTGGCGATCACGAACGCGTCGCCCTGCACGCGCGTCTGTCCGGAACTCGAGGTGACGACGACTTCGTTCGGACCGGTGAACGAGGCCTCTCCCATGATGATGCTGACGCCCTGGCTCTGCAGCAACTGCGTGGTGTTTTGCTGCATACGGCCGACGATGCCGCCGATGCGGTCCGACAGCGACGCGACATCGATCTCGACGTCGTGCTGCTCGATGCCCATCCCGGCGAACCGCTTCGTGGCGCTCATGGCGCCGCCCGTGGCGATCATCGCCTTGGACGGGATGCAGTCGAGCAGGTGGGCGGCACCACCGACGATCTCCCGCTCGATCATGGTGACCTCGGCACCCATCCGGGCGGCGAGTGTGGCTGCAGCATTGCCGCCGGGGCCTCCACCGATGATGACGAGTCGTTTTGCCACGCTCTCAGGCTAGCGAGGCACCCCTTGCCTGCGGTTCTTCCCTACGTGGTGACGGTCATCGGCACCGTGGTCGTCGTGCTGGTGGTGCTGGTGGTCGATGACGACGAAGTTGTTGTCGACGTGGTCGTGCTGGTTGTTGCGGACGGAACCGTCGTGGCGGGGACCGGCACCTTGTTCGGGCAGTAACGGCTCGGGTAGCCCATCTGGTCGCGCCTCTCGCCCACCCACTCGAAGTGCATTCCGTCCGTCGGCCAGAAGTTGCCGCCCCAGGCGAAGCCCCACTTGCGGAAGATGCGCACGACGTCACAGTTCATGCGGGGCGTTCCCCACTGAGGATTCGTGTTGGTGTTCATGTCGATGGCCATGCCGAACGCGTGGCGCGACGGCGCACCGAAGAGACCGGCGAGCCTGTTGTAACGCCCGACGAAACACCCTCCGTAGCGGTTGGAGATCGAGACGTCGATCGACGACTTGAGTCCCTTCGCGACGATCTCTGCGAGCGCGCCCTCGGCGTCGTTGATGACCTTCTCGTGGCAGTTGTTGCGCAACGGGATGGCCGAGTACCTGTGGCCCCAGACAATGTTCTGATTCCCCCATTTCGGGTCCACCTTGATCGCCGACGAGTTCGTCGGCTGGAACGCGAACTCGCCGAGCTGCAGCTTCACTGTTGCGATGCCGAGGGTGCCGTCAGGATTGGGCAGGTCCCAGGAAGTCCGCAACCGGTAGTCCCTGCCGAGGGAGATGCCCTTCTTTCGCAGGGCCGTGTACACATCGGCGGGATTCGCGAACCCGATGATGTTCACTCGTGTGATCTTCCGCACACCCATCGAGAAACCGTCCTCCATCGACATGATGAGGTCCTCACCCTGGGCATATTCGTTGGACACGATCATGCCCACCGTGAACCGCCTGATCTGGTTCTTCGAGTCACGAAGGGTGACGACGTCGCCCACCTGGGCATCTCGGATGCGGGCCGAGTTCGCGCCCATCAGTACCTGACCGGACACCAACACATCAGCCATGGCCTCGCCGCCGGTCGCACGGACGTAGTCCACGGGCAGGATGCGGGTTCCCATGGGGATGCGCCACCCCTTCGGTTGCTGCATCAGCATCATCCCGCCACGTGAATAGGCCGTCATGGGGAACGTCGCGTAACGGGCAGGGTGCCCCTTTGCGCCGGCGTTCTGTGCGGCCGAGACGATGGTGTTCGCCTCGGTCGACGTGAGCGAGATCGATTTCGAGATCGTGATGACCGGCACGTCGAGCCCGTCGGGAATCGCACTCTCGGCCCGCACACGCGACCACCCGAACGGAGCAATCAGGGACGCCAACACGACCCATCGCATCATCCGTCGGTGCCTGGCCACTTCGCCACGGTAGTCGGGCAACCACTTTCCCGCGGACGGGTCCCGCGAACTACCGTGTACTTCCTGTGAGCGAAGAAGAACTTGCCTCGTCTGCCGGTGGTCTGGAGGCCGAGAAGGCGCGCCGACTCGCCCGCGTCGACGAGATGAGGGCCTCGGGCACGAACCCCTATCCCTACCGCTTCGACCGCACCCATTCGCTCGCCGAAATCCGGGCCGCCCACGGGCATCTCGAGCCCGGCACCGAGACGGAAGTTGCCGTGGCCGTCGCCGGAAGGGTGATGCTCAGTCGTGACCAGGGCAAGCTGATCTTCATCACGCTCCAGGACCGCAGTGATGCGGTCCAGTTGTTCGTCTCGAAGGCCGTCGTCGGCGACGACGCGTTCGACGCGATCAACGCCCTCGACCTCGGCGACTGGGTGGGTGTCCACGGCACCGTGATGACCACCCGCAAGGGCGAGCTGTCGATCAAGGTCTCCTCGTGCGAGCTTCTCTCGAAGGCGGTGCGGCCGCTGCCCGACAAGTGGCACGGAATCACCGACACCGACACCCGCTACCGCCAGCGCTATGCCGACCTCATCGTGAACGAGGAGTCGCGCCGCATGTTCGAGGTGCGCCACGCCATGATCGCGAGCTTCCGCCGCACCCTGCACGGCAAGGGGTTCATCGAGGTGGAGACCCCCGTCCTGCACGTGGAGGCCGGCGGTGCCCACGCTCGCCCGTTCACCACGCACCACAACGCCCTCGACATGCAGCTGTACCTGCGCATCGCGCTGGAGCTGCACCTGAAGCGCCTCATCGTGGGCGGCATGGAGCGCGTGTACGAGATCGGCCGCGTGTTCCGCAACGAGGGGATCTCCACGCGCCACAACCCGGAGTTCACGATGATGGAGCTCTACCAGGCATTCGGCGACTACACCGAGATGATGGGGATCACCGAGCAGTTGATGACACAGGCAGCACTAGATGCCACCGGGTCGTCGGTGGTGCAGATCGACGACAAGCCGGTCGACCTGTCGAAGCCGTGGCGCCGCGTGCGCATGGTGGACCTGGTGCAGGAGGCAACAGGAGTCGCGGTGCACCCCTCGATGCCCCGTGACGAACTCGTCGCCCTCGCCCAGAAGCACAACGTGAAGGTCGAGGCGCGCTTCGGCCCGGGCAAGATCATCGAGGAACTGTTCGAGAACCTGTGCGAGTCTGCGCTGCGCGAGCCGACCTTCGTCACCCACCACCCCGTCGAGATCAGCCCGCTGGCGCGCGTCGACCGCAACGACCCGCATCTCACCGAACGGTTCGAGCTGTTCGTGGGCGGTCGCGAGCTGGCGAACGGCTACAGCGAGCTGAACGACCCGGTGGAACAACGGATGCGCTTCGAGGACGAGCAGAAGTCGAAGGAGGCGGGCAACGTCGAGGCAGGCACGGTGGACGAGGACTACCTGCGCGCGCTCGAGTACGGGCTCCCGCCCACCGGCGGTCTCGGCATCGGCATGGACCGCCTTGCGATGCTGCTGGCCAACACCCAGACCATCCGTGACGTCGTTCTCTTCCCCACCCTTCGACCGGAGGTCTTCTAGACATGGCAACTGCATGGGGCGTCGGAATCGCCACCCTCGACCACAACGGCGCGACGCTCGACGTGCGCTTCCGGGCCGTCGGCCTCGGTGACGCCGTCCCGGCGGACGCACCGTCGGTGTCCACGTCGGTCGACACCGATCCCGACCGCGGCGTGGCGCTGCGCGCCGTGTCACTGGTCGTCGACACCGATGCCGCCCCTGCGGACGGTGCGGATGCCTACCTGCGCCTGAACCTGCTGTCACGTCGCCTCATGAAGCCGCGCAGCATGATTCTCGACGGCGTCTTCGGTCACCTGCAGAACGTCGCGTGGACGGACCGTGGCCCCGTTGCGGTCGAGTCCATCGAGAGCGTGCAGTGGAACCTCGCGCGGAAGGGCCAGCACCTGGTGGTGCACGGCGTGGACAAGTTCCCGCGCATGGTCGACTACGTGGTGCCCGGTGGCGTGCGCATCGCCGACGCGAGCCGCGTCCGGCTCGGCGCGTACCTCTCCTCCGGCACCACCGTCATGCACGAAGGATTCTGCAACTTCAATGCGGGCACGCTCGGTGCATCGATGGTTGAAGGCCGCATCTCGCAGGGAGTCATCGTGGGTGACGGCAGTGACATCGGTGGCGGCGCTTCCATCATGGGGACGCTGTCGGGCGGTGGCAAGGAGATGGTCACCATCGGTGAGCGTTGCCTCCTCGGTGCCAATGCCGGCATCGGCATCAGCCTGGGCGACGACTGCGTGGTGGAAGCCGGCCTGTACGTGACCGCGGGGACCGTCGTGCTCGACCCCACCGGCAACCCGGTGAAGGCCAAACTTCTCTCCGGTCAGTCTGGTCTGCTGTACCGGCGCAACTCGCTGACGGGTGCCGTCGAGACCTCCATGCGCAAGGGCTCCTGGGGTGGCCTCAACGCAGACCTACACAAGAACTGACATGGAACCCCGCGACCTGCTCGCGCACATCGCCTCGCGCCGCAGCAGCATGCTGATGGACGCTGCGCGCGCGGTCGACACGTCGATCGTCGACGAGATGATCACCGCGGCGCAATGGGCACCCAACCACAAGCGCACGTGGCCGGCGCGGTTCTGCGTGGTCACGGGTGACTCGCGCGCCGCGCTCGGCAATGCCATCGCCGACGCGATGGCCGCGCGGGGCGACGACGCCGCGAAAGTGGAGAAGACGCGGACGAAGTACACGCGGTCCCCCGTCTGCCTGGTCGTCGCATCCGCGGCCGGCGTATCGGACAGCGAGACCGAGGAGAACCTGTACGCCGTCGCCGCGGGCCTCCAGAATGTGCTCCTCGTGGCGCACGCGCACGGTCTCGCTGCTCTCTGGGGATCACCGGCGAAGGGCGCCAACGCGGCGATCACATCTTTCGCCGGGTTCGACGAGTCCGATCACGTCATCGGCATCGTGTACCTCGGCTGGCCGGCACAGGACGCCCCACCGGTCGAACGTCCCGCCCCGCGCGTGACCCGCCGGGACTAACCAACGACCCGGCGGCCGGACACCCACACCGAGGTGATGTCCCCGGGGCCGGCGAGGCGCACAATCTTCTCGAAGAGACGCTCGTCGTTGTCGATGCCCTCCCAGAAGTCAAGGCCGGAAGTTCGCGCATCACAGTCGACGACGAACGCATCGAAGACGTTTCCCGGTGCGATGATGCCCGCGTTGATGCCGAGAAGGTCTGCACCGCCCTTCGTCGCAACGTGGAACGCAGTGACGATGTCCACGCGTGAGCCCGGCACACCGCGCCTGTCGGCCGGGAGCGCGGCATCGACACCGTCCTCCAGGTAACGGGACGCGGTGACGGCATGCGTGCACTGCGGGAGAAGCCCCGGGTGCGCACCGCCGGAGACGTCACTTCCGAGCCCCACGAACACACCGCGGGACAGGGCCCGCCGCAACGGGAACACCGCGTTGGCGAAATAGGCATTCGAGAGGGGGCAATGGGCAACACCCGCGCCGACCGCGCCGATCAGGTCGAGGTCGGCTTCGGAGAGATGGTCGCCATGGGCAAGCACCGTGCTGCGGTTGACGAGACCGAACGAATCGAGGGCGCGCGCGTCGGACATCCCGAAGCGTTCGAACGCGTGACCGTGCTCCCAGTCCGATTCGGAACAATGGGTCTGCACCCGCGTGCCCGTGGCGCGCGCGAGCTCACCGAGACCGCGCAGCAGGTCGTCGCTGCACGCCGGCGCGAAACGGGGCGTGATGATCGGCTCGACGAGATGGTTCCCGAGCGCGCGGATCGCTTCCACCGAACGTGCGGACGCATCCACTCCGGATGCCGCATCGGCATCGCGGTACCAGTCGGGCGTGCCCTGCGGGTGGTCCATCCCCACACGGCCGACGAAGGCACGCTGTCCGTGCTCCGCGCACGCCTCGGCGAGTGCCGTGGTGGCGCCCTCGTGGATCGTCGAGTAGTACACCGCGGTCGTCGTGCCGTGGCGCAGGAGCGTGGGCACCATGCGTGACCATACCTGTCGTGCGAATCCCTCGTCGGCGAACCTGGCCTCCAGAGGGAACGTGTACTCGAACAGCCAGCGGTCGAGCGGGATGTCGAGCCCGGTCCCCAACTGCACCCACTGCGGGGCGTGGATGTGCGTGTCGATCAGGCCGGGCAGGAGCCGTTCGTGCGCACCCAGACGGACCGTCGACCCCGCTGATGCCATGGCTCTCTGCGCTTCGTCCGACGATGCCGGCAGCACCGCCGAGATGACACCGTCGTCCGCCACGACTACTGCGACGTCGCTTAGTGTCTCCAGCTCGCGGGCTCTCGGCGCGTGGTACGCCGTGCCCACCACGACCGTGCTCACGGCTGCGTCAACGACTTGAACCAGCCGTCCGGGTCGGCAATGTCCCCGCGCAGTCTCCTCCACACGCGCGCGATGCCGTCGCGGCCGGACTGCGGGTACGCGGCGATGCGGTCAGCCAACTCGTTCGCGCGATGCAGCACCGATTCGTCCGCCACGGTCTCGGTGACCACCGAGAGCCTCAACAACTCGGCGGCTGAAATCCGGTCGGACAGCAACGTCAGCCTGTCGGCAACGGCAGGGCTGTGGCGCAGGTGCAGCCACGCCTGGTTCATCGGTGCGGCCACCCCGATCTGGATCTCGGAGACCTGCATGAACGACGTCTCCCCCGCCACCACGACCGATGCGGCCAGCACGAGCGCGGCACCGGCGTTGATCGCGTACTTCTCGAGAGCGAGGACGATGGGGACGGCGCACTTGTAGATCTCGGCGTGCACTGACGGCCACGCCAACAGCGGTGCGGGCTTCTGGCCGTCCCCCGCTGCCTTCAGGTCGATGCCGGAGCAGAAGAATCCGCCCGCGCCCTGCAGCACCACGCACCCGACGGTCGGGTCGTTGTTGACGGCGACCAGAGCGTCACGCAGCTGCTCGGCGAGTTCCGCGGTGACCGAGTTCTTGCGGTCGGGACGGTTCAGGACGATGTTGACGCGGTTGCCCGTGCGCTCGACGAGAACGACGGGGTCTCCCATGTCAGTGACCGGGCTGGTAGGTGCCAAAGACGTCGCGCAGGGCGTCGCTGACCTCGCCGAGCGTTGCGTGGGCGCGCAGTGCTTCCTTCATGGGGATCAGCAGGTTGCCCGTGCCGCGGGCGACGGTGCGCACCTCCTCGAGGAGCGCGGTGACCTTTGCCTGGTCGCGGTTCTCCTTGAACTTCTTCAGGCGCGCGATCTGGCCGACGGCAAGGCTGGGGTCGATCGGGAAGACGTTCGGCTCCGGCTCCACGTCCACGGTGAACTTGTTGACACCCACGATGATGCGCTCGTCGTCGTCAATGGACTTGGCGTACTGGTACGCACTGTCGCCGATCTCGTCCATCTGGTACCCGGACTCGATGGCGGCGACGGCGCCACCCATGTCGTCGATCTTCTGGATGTACTCCCACGCTAGGCGCTCGACCTCGTCGGTGAGCTGTTCCACGAAGTACGAACCGGCGAGCGGATCCGGCGTGTCAGCCACTCCGCTCTCGTACCCGATGATCTGCTGCGTGCGCAGCGCGATGCGTGCCGCTTCCTCTGTGGGAAGTCCGAGAGCCTCGTCG